>Ga0209343_10010375_pt1 | contig 10604 bp, 13 predicted proteins | sample RifCSPlowO2_02_FD_184026 | JGI IMG/M metagenome (GOLD analysis project Ga0209343, IMG submission 184026) | Groundwater microbial communities from Rifle, Colorado - Rifle CSP2_plank lowO2_0.2 (SPAdes) (version 2) | ecosystem: Environmental > Aquatic > Deep subsurface > Groundwater | place...
GACACGACGGCGATGTCGACCCGCGCCTTGGTCATGTTGTCGATGCGCGCTTCCCAGTCGAACATGTTTGGAAGCAGCGTCATGAACGGCGAGCCCTCGAGATGGATCGCGCGCAGGCCGCCCGGCACGGTCTTCACCGTGTAGCGCGGCTTGCCGTGTTTTTCGAGCTGCGCGACCCATTCCTTGCTCAGCATGTGGGTGTGTACGTCGATGACCGGTGACATCCGTCTCTCCTTTTCCTTATCAATCTGCCTTGACGCCGGATAGTCTCATGACCCGGCCCAATTTTGCGATGCCGCTTGTCATGTAAATGCCCGCACCGACGCGCTATCGCGCCATGTGCGCGACGACGAAAATGAAGGCCGCCCCCAGGCACGTGAGCCCGATGAGGCTACCGGCAATGCCCGGGCGGTTCTGGGAATGCGCCTCGGGAAGAATGTCGGAGACCCCGATATACAAGAGGAACCCTGCGAAGAACCCTAAATAGAGCATCAGCATGGGGACGGGAACGCGAAAAACCAGCGTGGAGGCCGCCCCCAAAACGGGAGCGACCGCATCCAACACGAGCATCCCAAGCGATCGGCGAGTCGTGTTTTGATGAACGAGCATCAGGCTGACTGTGTTGAGGCCATCACAGAAGTCGTGTGCAATCACGGCAATGGCTACGGTAATCCCGACGGCCTGCGAGACCTGAAACGCCAGGCCGATCGCGACACCGTCCATAAAACTGTGCCCGATCAGTGCGAGGGCTGAGAGGACCCCTACCTTCGGATGATGATGAACGGCGTAATCGGCTTCGTGGGCATGGTGGACCAACACGAACTTCTCGAGGCTGTGGAAGAGCAGAAAGCCACCCACGAGTGCAATCATTGCCCCGGTGGCATCGATCTGCTGCTCGCGGGCCAGTTCAAAAATCTCGGGCAATATTTCAAAACTCACCACGCCCAGGAGCACGCCGGCTGTAAAACTGAGGATGAAGTGCAGCCGGTCGCGGAACTTGAACGCGAACAGCCCTCCGGCAAAGGTCGAAAACAATGTCGCAAGCGACAGTAATACGACGCTCATGGACACCAAACCCCTCGACTCCTTGCCTCCTGGGTCGACGCTGCCGCGGAGGCCCTGGAAGCGGCTACCGCAAAGTCCCTGGTCACCAATACTGCGGCCAGGGATTTCCGCGCAACAGAAAAACCTGTGCTCATTATCGGATTCCCATTTCGGTGGGCCGTTTGAGCGCAGATTATCCACAGAATTTGTGGATAAGTAACGTGCCTGTGCCGGATCACCCGGACACCCCGCTGCCGTCGCAATGAACTACTTGCTCAGGAGAGTATGTCCCGCGGCTTTCCAGGCATTGAACCCGCCGTCCAACTCGTAGAGTTTGGTGTACCCCGCTGCGGCAAGCGCCGCCGCGGCCTGGGTGCTCATGCCGCCGCTGCGGCAATAGAGAACGATAGGTGCATCTTTACCGGGCAGCTTGTCCAGGTGGCCTGTGATTTGATCGAAGGAAATGGACAGATCCGTATTAGGCAGGCTCTCCGGATCCGGTACATGCACGTTGACCAGGGTAAAATTCTTGTTCTTCATACTTTGGGCAAGCTGTTCTACGCTCAGGTCCATGAAGCCAGCGGCGTTCTTGGACAGTACTGGCAGGCCGGTCGATGCCACGGTTGGCGTCGAGCTGGCGGGTTTCCCGCACGCAGCCGGCACCATGACAAGCAGGGTCAACAGGGCGGTGATCGGTATCGTGCGTACTTTCATTACTCAACACTCCCTTTGGTTTGCAGCCGCGTAATGCCCCAATGATCGCCGCGCTGTCTCCGGCGCACGATCGCCACGGGCAACCCTTGCGCCGGCATTCGACTCGCGGACATGCGGTGATCGGTGCAGACGCATCAGGAGGACAGATCGCGCTTTTTCTGCTCGAACTCCTCCTTCTCGATCTCGCCGCGCGCGTAGCGCTCCTTCACGATATCGAGCGCGGACTTCGCCGGCGGCGGCGCGGCGGCGGACTGCGCGCCCGCCAGCCACTTCACCAGCACTACGATGCCGAGGATGATCAGAACCCAGAACAACAGCATGCCGATCATGCCGAAGCCCATTCCGAGCCAGCCGCCGTCCCACATATGGCCGTAACCGCCCGTTCCACCCCACATATCGAATCTCCCGTCTGAAAACTGGTCCTTCTATCGTTCACCGCGGATTCAAACCCGACACTCGATCCAACGGCTGCAATACCCTCTCATAGCCGCACCCGGTTGAGTCGCAGGGCGTTCGTCACCACCGACACCGAGCTGAAACTCATGGCGGCGGCGGCGATTATCGGAGACAAGAGCACTCCGAAGAACGGATACAGTACACCCGCGGCAATCGGCACGCCCAGCACGTTGTAGATGAAGGCGAAGAACAGGTTCTGCCGGATGTTGCGCATGGTCGCGCGGCTCAAACGCCTGGCGCGCACGATGCCGCGCAAATCGCCCTTGACCAGCGTGATGCCCGCGCTTTCCATGGCGACGTCGGTTCCCGTCCCCATGGCGATCCCCACCTGCGCCTGCGCCAGGGCCGGTGCATCGTTGATGCCGTCGCCGGCCATCGCCACGATGCGGCCTTCGGCCTGGAGCTTTTTAACGGCATCGGTTTTCTGCTCCGGCAGCACCTCGGCCACAATGCGGTCGATGCCGAGCTTGCGCGCGACCGCATTGGCCGTCGTCTGGTTGTCGCCCGTGAGCATGACAACCTGCAGTTTCTCTGCGTGCAGTTCGCGAATCGCCTCCGGCGTAGTGTCCTTGACCGGATCGGCGACGCCGATGAGCCCGGCCGGCTTGCCGTCGATAGCGACGAACATCACGGTCTGGCCGTCCGCGCGCATCGCTTCGGCGCGCTGCGCCAGGTCGCCCATCGCCACGCCCGACTCCTCGAACAGCTTCTGATTGCCGATCGCTACGCTGCGGCTATCGACGCGGCCGGTCACACCGCGCCCGGTCAGCGACTGGAACTCGCCCGTCGGAAGCAGCTTCAGGCCTTTCGCCTCCGCCCCGGCCACGATCGCGGCGGCGAGTGGATGTTCGCTCGCGCGCTCCAGGCTCGCGCCGAGCGCGAGGACCAGGTCCGGATCGACCCCGGGGGCGGGAACGACGTCCATGAGCTTCGGCTTGCCCAGTGTCAATGTTCCCGTCTTGTCCGTGACCAGCGTGTCCACCTTCTCCATGATCTCGAGCGCCTCGGCATTCTTGATCAATACGCCGGCGGTAGCACCGCGCCCGGTGCCGACCATGATCGACATTGGGGTCGCCAGGCCCAGCGCGCAGGGACAGGCGATGATCAGCACCGACACCGCGTTGATCAGCGCGTGCGCGAGCCGCGGCTCAGGCCCCCACAGGGCCCAGACGGCGAACGTGACCGCTGCGATCCCGACGACCGCCGGGACGAAGTAGCCCGACACCACGTCGGCCAGGCGCTGGATCGGCGCGCGGCTGCGCTGCGCTTCGGAAACCATGTGCACGATCTGCGCAAGCAGCGTTTCGGCGCCGACGCGCTCGGCTCGCATCACCAGGCTGCCGGTGCCGTTCACGGTGGCGCCGATCACGTGGTCGCCTTTGTGTTTCTCGACCGGGATCGATTCGCCGGTCACCATCGACTCGTCGACCGCGCTCGAGCCCTCGATCACGGCGCCGTCTACCGGCACCTTCTCGCCCGGGCGCACCCGCAGCCGGTCGCCCGCCTTGACCGCATCGAGAGGAATGTCCTCTTCGCCGCCATCATCGCGGACGAGGCGCGCGCTCTTGGGCGCGAGGCCCAGAAGCATTTTGATTGCGGCGCTGGTGCGGCTGCGGGCGCGCAGTTCCATGACCTGTCCGAGCAGCACCAGTGCCGTAATCACCGCCGCTGCCTCGTAATAGACCGGAACCAGGCCGTCCATGCTGCGCAGCGCCGCCGGGAAGATCTCAGGCATGACCGTCGCCACCACGCTGAAGACCCAGGCAACGCCGACGCCGAGCGCGATCAGTGTGAACATGTTGAGGTGGCGGTTCACGAGCGACTGCCAGCCGCGCACGAAGAACGGCCACCCGCCCCACAGCACCACCGGCGTCGCAAGCGCGAATTCCAGCCACTGCAGAGTCCGCGGCCGGATGAGGCCCTCAATCCACTGAGGCGCGAATTCCGCGGTCATGGCAAGGAGGAACAGCGGCAGCGCGAGCGCCGTGCTCACCCAGAAGCGGCGGCTCATGTCCTTGAGCTCTGCGTTCTCTTCTTCCGCGCCGCCGACCGTGCGCGGCTCGAGCGCCATGCCGCAGATGGGACAACTTCCCGGCTGCTGGCGCACCACCTCGGGGTGCATCGGACAGGTGTATTCGGTCCGCCCGGCGGACAGCGACGGCGTTTCGGGCTCGAGCGCCATGCCGCATTTGGGACAGGCACCAGGCCCCGGCTGCCGAATTTCCGGGTGCATCGGGCAGGTGTACATGGACCGGCTGCTCGACGCCATCGCCGCCGGCTCGACCTTCATGCGTGCAGCGTCTTCGGCGTGCGCCGCCCCGCCTGGCTTGACGTATTTGGCGGGGTCCCGCTCGAATGCGCTCTTGCAATGCGCTGAGCAGAAATAATAGGTCTTGTCGTCATGGGCCGCCGTTCCGGCGGCGCTTTCGGGCTCAACGGTCATGCCGCATACAGGATCGGTCGCCATTACGCCTCCCGTCGTATCGGTTCAGTTGCGCCGCCCTCGTATGCCTCCGGCGTCACGCACTTGAGCGTCACCATCCGCCGCAAGGTCGCTGCCTCGGCGAAAAACGCTTCGACGGCCAGCCGGTCGAACTGCACGCCGCGCATGCGTTCGATCTCGGCGGCCGCCGCATCGAACGACATCGCGCGCCGATAGGGCCGGTCCGAGGTCATCGCGTCCAGCGTGTCGATCACGGCGAACAGCCGGGCTCCGAGAGGGATGTCTTTGCCCGCGAGTCGGCGTGGATAACCGCTACTGTCGTAGCGTTCTTCATGGCTCAGGACGATCTCGGCGGCGTCCTTCAGGCCCGGCACCTGCGCTAGGATTCGGTGGCCCGCCTCCGGGTGCTTGCGCATCTGCGACCATTCGTCTTCGCTCAGCGCTCCGTGCTTGAGCAGAATCGCATCGGCGATGCCGATCTTGCCGATGTCGTGCAGCAGAGAGCCCCAGTACACCTGGCGCAGTTGCTCGGTGTCGTCGATCACGCGCCGGGCGAGGACCAGCGTGTGGCAGGCAACGCGCCTCGAATGCAGCCCCGTCTCGTGCTCGCGCAGATCGAGCGCCTCGGTGAACGCCTCCGCCAGGGTCGCCACAGCTTCGATGACCGGCACCAGTTCCTGCGGCGCCCGGTGACGCTGTAGATAGCAGGCCTCACAGAGGGACTGTGCCTCTGCCTCGATCCACAAGCCCCCCGCGAGCGCCCGGGCGCAGCAGGCGCAGCGCCCCGGCGCGTGCTGATTGTGGATCAGCGGAGCGTCCACGCGAACACCCGCACTTCCGGGGTGCCGATTCCCTGGATCCTGAGCTCGAGAGACTTCGGATTGCCGGGCACGGGTGCGAACTGCAGTACGCCCTTGCGATGGTGTCCGCCGGGATGGTCGCCCTTCCACGCCGACGGCGTGTACTGCTTTCCGCCGTCATCCACCAGGACCGAAACGCGGGCCAGGTCCTGGTCGAGCGTCTGCGTGTGCGTGTTCATGGCGATCTCAAAATCCCAGGTCTTCGCGCCCGGGGTCAGGCCGAGAGACTTGACCGTGACGGTTACCCCGGCCGCGTCGCTGCTTCGCGACGGCAGCGGCTGCGCGCTCGCCATCGCGGTAAGCGCGAGCGAGAGCGTTATTGCGGCCAGGAGCGCTCCTGATCGAAATATCTTCATGCGTACCTCCGTGCGAGTAGGGCCTTGCGGCCGATGTAGACGATGCCCGCGGTGTTGAACGCCAGGCCCACCCAGAACAGCTCGGTCTGGTATTGCGCGACCAGCGCCACCGCTCCGGTCGCGCCGAGCACCGGCGCGACGTTGGTGAGGTAATGCGCGCAGCAGGAAATCATCGCGGCAGTGGAGGTGGTGCCGGTCGCAGCCACCACGCCGCCTCCGCCGTGATGCCGCCTGAGCACCTGCTTGAGATAAGTGAACAGACCGACCTGTATTCCGAACCCGGCGCCCAGCGGGACGATGAAGTACCAGAAGTCGGAGAACTGCTCGAGCGTGAAGTTCCAGCCCGAGACCAGCGTGAGGATGCCGAAGTACGCACCCAGCAGCCCGAGGAAGGCGAGGGCGCCGAAGCCGAGTGAAGCGAGGTCGGTTGTTTTCATAGTTGTATTCATAGTTGTTTTCATCTTTGAATAGTTGTCTCGTTCATGCTTGCGTCGGCACCCCGCACGTCGCCGATGTCCGTTTCAGCCACGATCGTTTTCAAGTGGATCCCGTGCGGCGTCTCGCTGATCCGGCGCAGTTCGTCCACATGGGCCTGGATTAGCTCACGGCGGAGTGCCGGGTCGGAGGCGCTGGTCTGGCGTTGCCTCTGCTCGTTTAGGACGTCAACCTGAATACGCCGGCGATACCTGTCAGCTCCCACCAGGGTGTTTGCTTCGGCGCTGTCCGCCCCGTGGCCCGGTAGCGGTGCGTCCGCGGGGAGATTCTGCTCCGGAACGAAAATGAACATGATGCCCGCCAGCAAGGTCAGAATGAACAGAATGACCGCGCCCGATCCGAGCTTGGAGCCGAAATGCGGGAAGAAAGCGGGAGTACTGGCCATATAGCGCAGATAATCTTCACCGAATTGCGCATGCGCCTCCTGTTCTTCGCGCCGCGCCAGCCGAACGTACATGAAGACCAGTACGGGGAACATAGCCAGCGTCAGGAGGGTCGGCCACTGCAGCAGAAAGCCGAACAGGATCAGGATGAACGCCACGTACTGCGGATGGCGTATGCGCGCATACGGACCATTTGTCGCGAGATAGTGCAGGCGCTGCGCCGGATAGAGCACCCTCCAGGCCGAGGCGAGCAGTATGAAGCCGCCAAAGATGAAGATCGTGCTCAACACGTGGAACGGCCCGATATGCGGGCTGTCCTTCCAACCGAACATCATCTCCAGCAGGTGCCCGGAATCGTGGGCGAACCAGTCGACATCGGGGAAACGCGACGACAGCCATCCCGACAACAGGTAGATCGTGAGCGGAAATCCGTACATCTCGGTGAACAGCGCAACCAGGAAGGCGGAAAAGGCGCCGAACGAACGCCAGTCCCTGGCGGTGCTGGGTTTGGTGAAGCTGAACGCGAAAATGATGAAGATCAGCGAGTTGATGATCACCAGCGGCCACAGGCCGTAATCGGAGAATTCGTCGTTCATGATTGGTCTCGCCTTTCCTGTTCGCGATTGCGCGCCTCGATCCCACCCGAGTCGCCGTCGGACTTCCCTACGGACCGCGCGGTATCCTGGAGGGGCACTGTCTCGGATGCCGCGAACCCGGCGGCCGTTCGGCCCAATGCCTGCTCCACGATGCTCACCTTCCCCTCAAGTCCGCGCCGATGAGCAGCCGCGTATCGGACAGATACGCGTGCTCCATGATCTCGAGATTGCGCGGGGCGGGAACGTTCTTCGCGACGCGTCCGGCCGCGTCGAACCTCGATGCGTGGCACGGACAATAGAATCCGGCATGCCCCTCTCCCAGACGCACGTCCCGGCCATGGGGCCGATACGTCGGAACGCAGCCGAGGTGGGTACACAGCGCGATGGTTGCGAAGAATTCGGGTTTGATCGAGCGCGTGGGATTCAGGCAATAATCGGGCTGGCTCGATTGTTTCGAATCCGGATCGACCAGCAGGTCGTCGTGGGCGCCGAGTTCCCTGATCATCTCCTCGGTGCGATGCAGGATCCACACAGGAAGGCCGCGCCACTCGACCGTCACGATCTCTCCAGGCTGCAGCATTGAAATGTCCACATCGAACGGCGCACTGCCGGTACGGGCGCGCTCGCTCGGATTCATGCTGGCGACGAACGGGACCGCCGTTGCGACGAGCGCGATTCCCACCGTCACGCCGCCGGCTACAACGAGCGCCCTGCGCTGGGAATCGGGTTGGTTGGGTGCTGCTGTGTCCATGGGCAACTTTCCTCTTTCACTCATTGGCCGCCGCAGCGGCACCACACGCATTCGCAATTCACGTGGTTGCAGCTCTCGTCGCGCCGCATGCTCTGGTAGCGCCGCTGCGCCCAAGGGAGCAACAGGCGCGCGTGCCATGAAGCCCGGTAGCGGCGCCGCAGGAACGAGCGCGCGTCGCGGCCCGACTGCCATCGCAGCAACGCGCGATAGCCGCGGTTGCCCGACCAGCCGTAAAGAGCGCGGTTGACCACCGAGGCGGCAAGCGGGGGTCGCAGATCCCGCTGCCACAGGTCGTCGTACTCTCCCGCCCTCAACAGGGCACGCGCGCCGAGCACCCCGGATCGGATCGCGAACAGCATGCCGAACCCAAACAGTGTGTCCTGAAAGCCGGCCTGCTCACCGGCAACCGGATGCGTACCCGACAATGCCGTCACCGGCAGGCGAAAATTGCCGAACCCTCCATGCGGTCGAGGATTTTTCATCCGCAAGCCGGCCAGCCGCTTGAAAGCGTCCACGGTGCGCTCGACATACAACTTTTCCCGCTTGAACCCGGAGAACATGCAGCTTTTCACCGTGCCGCGGCCGTGCATGACGAGCAGATAGGCGTAGCCCTCGGGCGCAAGCTCGTCGTTGCAGATGAACCAGAAACCATCGGCCATGTCGGTGTCGAAGTGGTAACCGACGGCGATCGCATCCGCCGCTCTGGGCCCGATCGCGAGAATGCCGGGCCCGGGGAGCCGTTCCAGCCGGCTGTTGAAGCGGACCTCCACCCCGAGGCTGCGTGCCTGTTCGAGCAGCGCCGCATCGAGCGTGCCGGGGCCGGGACCGCGCTCGACCATGTAGAAAAGCGGCGCGGCCGAGCCAACCGGATACGAGCGCTCCCACGCGTCGTAGGCTTCGCCGCGGCGGCACGGCAGAGCCTCGAAGCCGGTGGTGATCGCAAGCTGCCGCAAGTCATCGAGCACGTCATGCCGACTGGTCCAATTTTCGAGACCCTGAAGGTCGCGCCCGAAGCGCGCGCCCACCTCGTTCCTCGCCTCGTGCACGACCACGCGGCGCCCGGCACGCGCGAGCGTGATGGCGGCCGCGAGGCCTGCCGGTCCCGCGCCGGCAATGGTGATGAGGTCCATGTCGGGACGTCTATCACGAAGGACTGATCACGCTTCGAACGCGACTTTGGCTTTCCCCACTCTACGCGTGGTGGTGTCCTGCCCCGTGCCCGGCGGCGGGCGACCCTGCATGAACGTATTTCTCTGGATTCGCGGTAAACGTCTTGTGGCAGCCCTTGGAGCAGAAGTAATAAGTCGTACCCTTATGTTCCGCTCGCGCCGCTGCGCGCTCGGGCTCGACTTGCATGCGGCATACTGGATCGGTTTGCATGATTGATCTCCTTTGCAAGAAATGGTTGGACGTTAGAAGAATCGGCGCCACCGCACCGCTCAGCAACACCCGTGGCGCCGATGCGTGCGGGGCGCGCCTTGTGCCGGCGTCGCCCCTGCTCCCGTGGCCGCGCCCGGGCTGTCCGTTACCGCGGCAGTCCCCGGGTGGTCCCTGTCACATGCACGTTCCACCGGACGAACGCCGGTGTCGCCTGTTTCCGGCGCGCCCACCCCGCCGCGACCGTGACCCGCATGGCCACCAGCGTAATGGCCGGACCCGCGCCGGCTGATCATGAACAGGGCACCGATTCCAAGCGCCAGCCAAATCCAGTTCTGCGATAGCCATTCCATGGTTTCTCTCCTATACCGTGATGTGGAGGTCCCGAGCGGCGAATTCGGCTAGGGTGCGGATGCCCGCGGCGCGGGCTTCGTTGTCGGGGCCGCTTCAGCGCGCCAAGTACTGTCAACATATACCCCTAAAGGGTATATTTCAAGTACCCATATGGGGTATCCATGGGCACGCGTCTCGCTGTCCGGGTTCGCGCAGACCCCACCGTGGCGCACGATGCGCGCATCGCGCCATCGCGAGTGTATGATCGTCATTCCCAGTCAGTTCAAGAGCGCTTGGCGGTCAGGCGATGATTGCCGAGAACAGGCGCCGAGGATGCGGTACGGCGGCATGTTCTTTCCGAGCTTCTTCTTCAGCGGTGCGGCGACATCGATATCTGTCAGCACGCCGAAGCCTTCTTCGCAAGCGCTTCGGTCGCCCGCGATACCGCCTCGTCAAAGCTGAAAGGGACCTCCTTGCCGAATGTGTACTTGCTGGTCATCGATGATTCTCCTTCGTTGAAACGAAAAATGGACCGGCGGTCTCTGCCTGCCCTCCTGCGCCGACCCCGACGCTGCCCCTGTGCGCCTTGAGACGGAAACCCTCAAACCCCACCACCAAGACCTTGTCACCTACGGCGATCGGCTCGCCCTCGAAATCGGCGGACCAAAGCTCGCCATGCACGTTCAGGACGACTCGCCGCCCCTCGCGCCGCACGACCTTTCCGGTCTCGCCGAGCAGGGCTTCGATCCCATTGCGAACTGGCATCCTCCACGCCTTGATTGCGGTCGCGTACACG
>Ga0209343_10010377_pt1 | contig 10603 bp, 8 predicted proteins | sample RifCSPlowO2_02_FD_184026 | JGI IMG/M metagenome (GOLD analysis project Ga0209343, IMG submission 184026) | Groundwater microbial communities from Rifle, Colorado - Rifle CSP2_plank lowO2_0.2 (SPAdes) (version 2) | ecosystem: Environmental > Aquatic > Deep subsurface > Groundwater | place: Rifle...
CGGCTGCGACATCTTCACCGCCATCGCGGTGTTCCGACGGCCCTACTTCGAGGTTATCCGCGGTAGCCTGCCGTTCTTCGCAATCCTGCTGCTGATGTCGGTGCTGCTGATCATGTTCCCGCCGATCACCCTGTTCCTGCGCGACCTGGCCTTCCGCTAGAAAGTTGTTGCGCGCGGCGATTGGGCTCGGAGATATCGAACCGTTAACGTGGCATGAGAAGCAGTTCGTTGGAGCCGCAACGACGAAAGTCATTGCGCTAAGAGGGTGTAGACAAAAAGATATATAATCGCAGCCTGCTGGGGATCAGAGCACAGGGGCTATGAATGGGCAAGCGTGGGCATCCGCCGAAGTTGACGGAAAATGACTATCCGGTGTTGCGAGAAGTGGTGGCTGCTCGGCCGACGGCCACACTGGATGAAGTCACCGCTGCGGTGGAGAAACAGACCGGGAAGTCGCTGGATAAAACGACCGTGCGCCAGGCACTCAGGGCTGCTGGGGTCGTTCGACAGAAGCCCACGATCGAGCGCGACACAGTATCGGCGAGCCGTCGATACGGGTACACCGCAGCGCATCGGCTGCATGAGCCGGAGCAGCGCTATCCGAGTTGCCTGACCGATGCGGAATGGGCCCTGGTGAGTGATCTGTTCGATCGACCTGATGCCCAGGGCGTGCCTCCCACGCATAGCCGGCGTTTGATGGTGGATGCCTGCTGCTACGCTGTGCGCACGGGTTGCTCGTGGCGGATGCTGCCGAGTGATTTTCCGCACTGGGACAACGTCTACAAGACCTTTCGCCGGTGGAGCAAGCAAGGCAAGTTCGAGCAGATGCACGACCGCCTGCGCACGCAGTGGCGTGAACGGGAGGGCCGCAACGCCGCACCAACAGCGGCAGCGCTGGATGCGCAATCCACACGCAGTTCTCCGCAAGGCGGCGAGCACGGCTTCGATGCCGACAAGAAGGTCAAGGGGCGCAAGCGCAACTTGGTGGTCGACACCTTGGGCTTGCTCTTGGCGGTGACGGTCACCGCCGCCAGCGTGCAAGACCGAGATGCCGCTCATGCTGTCGTTGCCGCAGCCAAGGAAAAATACCCCTCGGTGCAGACGTGCTTTGTCGATGGCGGCTATGCAGGACAGTGTGCGCAAACCCTGCGCGACACGCACGGACTCACAGTCAAAGTCGTCCGCCACCCCGCCAATGGGAACGGTGGTTCTTGGCATCACGCGGGTCAGGGCGAGCTATTCCCCATCAACGCCGATGCCAATGGCTTTGTCGTGCTCCCCAAGCGCTGGGTTGTGGAGCGAACCCATGGCTGGAACGAGCGGGCGCGCAGACTCATTATGCATCACGACCGCCTCACGCATGTCTCGGAAGCTTGGGTCTGGCTTGCAGAAGCTCGGATTCTCCTTCGCCGCCTGACAACCTAATTGTTTTGTCCGCACCCTCTCAGAGGGTGTGGACAAAATAAGTTAACCTATTGAATTTAAAGGATATTCTTTTGAAAGCCCAAGTTTTAATTTACTTTAAAATCAACAAGTTACTGTGACTTTGTCTACACCCTCTCAGAGGGTGTGAAAATATCGAGCGCCGTAGCGAGACCGTCTCCAGGAGTTCGCAGCAAGGCGCGCTTCGTGAAAAGTAGGGGGAGTTTAGTGAGCTAAATGGCCCTGCCCTCTTACCAGAGCGCGAAGGTGTAACCCAGAATTAGCCGATTCTCGTCAATATCCGTTGTCAGGCCATTCCCAGATCGAAAGCTCAGGTTACGCCAGCGCAGGCTCAACCCCTTTAGGCTGCCACTCTGCACGACGTAGGCGAGGTCGGTATCGCGTTCCCACTCCTTGCCGCTGCGAGTCGTCGCTGTCCTGACATTGCGGCCGTCGACGTAGCGGGTCATAAACGTCAGTCCGGGAATTCCCTGGGCGACGAAGTCGTAGTCATACCGTAGTTGCCAGGAGTCCTCCTCGGCGCGGGTGAAGTCATGCAGGGTCACCAGGTTGACCACGTAGGCCGCTCCGCCGTTGAGGAAGGGGAAGGCACTATCGCCGGATAAGGATTGCCAGGCCGCGCTGACCTTATGAGCGCCGTGGCTGAGACTGAACATGCCGTTGAGATTCCGGTTGTCGATCTTACCCGCGCGCTGGCTTCCATCGCCGTCGCTGTCGAAGTAACGGATATCGCTGCGCAGGCTGAACCCCCCGGGCAGCGCTTGGCTATGCACCAGACCGACGTAATGCTGACGGTAAATCTCGTCGAGCCGACCATAGTAGTAGCTGATGGCCAACTGCGGACTGATCGCATAGCTGCCCCCGGCAAAGTCAAAGGCGTCGCTAGTGGCTCTGCCGTAGCCGATCTCGTCGCGTCCGGAGGAGTCCCGCAGGTTGCTATGGGTCAGACGGCCGCCGTCGAAAGTCAGCCCCGCCACGTTCTGGGAAGTCAACATACCGCCCTGGAAAGTCGAAGGGAGCAAGCGGGTGTCGTTGTAGATGGCAATCGGCAGCCATGGCTGCAAGGTGCCTAGACGCAGCACGCTCTTGGAGACGCGCAGCTTGGCGGTCAAGCCCAGCTCGCTGTAGTCGTCCACCGGCTCTTTGCTGGCCGGGTCGAAAGGCAGCAGGCCGGTGCCACGGCGATCGCGACTGGAGTCCAGTTTGATCCCCAGCTCGCCGATGGCGTCAAGCCCGACGCCGACCCTACCTTCGGTGAAGCCCGACTCGACCCGGGCGATGAAGCCCTGCCCCCATTCGGCGGCCTTGGCCTGACTCGCCCCCGCCTGGCGGAAGTCGCGATTCAGGTAGAAGTTCCGTAGCTCCAGACTGGCCTTGCTATCATCGATGAAGCCGGCCATGGCCACAGAGGCCATCAGCAGACACGGAGCGGCGAACAGGCACGCGAGTTGGCGCGGCCCAATCAATTGGCTGAGGTTCATTGTTTTTATTCTCGACATGAAATTATTAATGCAGGGCAATGCTGGGTGCAGCTGGGCTACGGAGACGGCGTTTAACCTCATCGCGCCCATGAACTGCGCGAGGCAGCGGCCACGCGACAGTTCGACACCGACTGGACCTTGCGAGCAGCCCAGCCTAACGATGGCGACTCATTGTCTGCAGCCCCTTCGAGGCGCGCACAACATCAGCCGCCGCCACCGGAAAATCGATGGCCTCCGCCTACAGGCCCTGAGTGGCCGCACGGCTGTGGGGCACGCAGGCATTCGGCGGCTGCACCGTTGGGTTCACGGGGCCTTCATCATCGACGACCTCAAGGTGCACCTCGTGCGTGCGATCGATCAGGAAAAAGCCCGCTACCAAGCCAAGGGCCACGGCAAACATCACGTAGAACACCGGGGCAATGGCAAGGCCGGTCGTGTGAATCAGCCAGGTCACGATGAACTGGGCAAAGCCGCCGAAAATCATCACCGCGAGGTTGTAGGCGAGCGCGAGACCAGTGGAGCGCACGCCGACGGGGAATTGCTCCGCCACCGCAGCGGAGAACGGCCCGAAAAACACGGCGAGCAGCGTGCACAACACCACTTGCATAGTCATGAGTCGGCCGAAGGACGGTGCCGCATGCACCCAGCTGAACAACGGATACAAGACGATGAGGAGTCCGGCCGTCGCGGCAATGATCAACAGCCTGCGACCAACGCGGTCGGACAGCGCCCCGAATACCGGCATCAACAGCGTCATCAGCGCGACGGCAATAACCTGGGCGGTAAAGGCGTCGGTCAGCGGCAAATTCAATTGCCGATTCGCGAAGGTCGGCATATAGACAAGGATCACGTAGAAGCCAACGGTGCCACACACGGTGAGCGCCATAACGGTAATCACCTCGCGCAGATGATTACGCAGCATACGCGCGAGCGACCGTTTTTCCTTCGGCGCTTGCTGGGCTTCCAGGAAGGCACTGGTTTCCGACAGATGACGGCGCATCCACAAACCGACCGGGCCGATGATCAGACCGATAATGAAGGGAATCCGCCACCCCCAGGACTCAAGCGCCTCCGGCGATAGTCCGTTGGTAACCAGTGCGGTAATCGCGGCGCCACAGAACACCGCCAAGCCCTGACCGAACATCTGCCACGAGCCATAGAGTCCGCGGCGATTGGGCGGTGCGCTCTCGATCAGGAAGGAGGTGGCACTGGCGAACTCCCCGCCGGTAGCGAAGCCTTGCAGCAACCGCGCGAGCACGATGAGCAGCGGCGCGGCGACACCGATCGCGGCGTACGGCGGGGCGAATGCAATCAGCGCGATGGACACTGTCATCATGCCGATGATCAGCTGCAGCGCGGCTTTGCGCCCCCTGCGGTCGGCGTAGATACCGAGCAGAATGCCGCCGACCGGGCGCATGAAAAAGCCGACGCCGAATGTCGCCGTTGCCATGAGTAACGAGCTGTATTCGCTTTCGCCGGGAAAGAACAGGCGCGAAATGATCACGGCGAGAAAGCCGAAGACGATGAAGTCGTACCATTCCAGCGCGTTACCGATAACGGCCGCGACAACCTGGTGCTTGGGGGGCGCTGCGTGCTGTGTGCTCATGCTGTCATCTCCACAATAGAGTTTGTTGTTATAAATGCGCGTGATGAGAAGAACTTATTCGCCGAAGAAGCGCTCACCAAGCGCCACCCAGAAGGCCGCGCCAGGTTCCAAGCAGGCATCATTGAAGTCGTAATGGGGGTTGTGCACACTGCAAGGGCCGAGGTGCTCGCCAGCGCCGAAACCGCTGTCGCCGTTGCCGATGAGCAGGTAACAACCCGGGACCTGCTGCAAGATGAAGGCGAAATCTTCGCTACCGCTCAAAGGCGGGGCGTCATCCACTACCCGCGCCGCGCCGACCAGTTCGCGCGCGACCTCGACCGCCAGGCGCGTCTCATTCACGCTGTTCACCAGGACCGGATAACCGCGCTCGTAATGCACTTCGCCAGCGACGCCGAAGGCCGCAGCCTGCCCTTCGACCAGTCCGCGGATGCGCGCCTCGAGCAGATCCCGGACTTCCGGCCGCAGGGCACGCACACTCAGTTCGATCTCGACCATTTCCGGGATCACGTTGTAGGTATTACCCGCGACGATACGCCCGACGCTGATGACCGCCGCGTCGATCGGATCGACATTGCGACCAACGATGGTCTGCAAGGCGAGTACGGTCGTTGCGGCGGGCAGCATCGGATCGACCGCCAAGTGCGGCAGTGCACCGTGCCCGCCCTTACCGTTGAAGCGGATCAGCACCCTATCGGACGAGGCCATGAAGGACCCCGAGCGAAAACAGAAATGGCCCGTCGGGACTCCTGGATAATTGTGCATCGCGAAGACCGCATCGCAAGGAAAGCGCTCTAGCAGCCCCTCGTCGAGCATACGCTGCGCCCCGCCACCACCGCCCAGCTCTTCGGCCGGCTGAAAAATCAGGTTCAAGGTGCCGCTGCCCGTCAGGCGTCTCTCTCGATGCATGCGCCCGAACACTTGCGCGGCGCCTAGCAGCATCGCGGTGTGGCCGTCGTGGCCGCATGCATGCATTTGACCCGGTGTGCGGCTCGCCCAGGGCAGGCCGGTCAGCTCCTCAATCGGCAGCGCGTCCATATCGGCGCGCAGACCAAGCCGCGGCCCGCCCTCGCCCCAGCGCAAGGTGCCGACTACACCGGTAGTCGCGATTCCGCAATGCACCTCGTAGCCCCACTGCGCCAGGCACTCAGACACCAGCCGGCTGGTCGCGAACTCGTTGAAGCCGAGCTCAGGATGCTGGTGGATCGCATGCCGCCATGACTTCATCGCGGCTTCGTCGGGGGGAAACAGATCGAATGTATTCATGCGCTGATCATAAAACTTGCAGTGCCCATTGGAAGGCATTACTTTTTCCGAGGTGACAACCAAAAGGAATCACTAATTGCCATGAAGGACCACCAGCTCAAAGCCCTGATCCAGGTCGCCGAATCCGGCTCAATCCGCGCTGCCGCGCGGGCCATGAACCTCAGCCAGAGTGCGCTGACGAAAGCCCTGCGCGAGCTCGAGGAAGACGTCGGCGCGGAACTGCTCATGCGCAGCTACAAGGGCATCGAGTTCACTCCCGCGGGCAACGCGCTGCTGGTTCGCGCGCGCCTTGCGCATGCGACGCTCGACAAGGCGCGCGAGGAGATTCGCCTGTTGCGCGGCGGTGCCGGCGCCCGCATAGCCATCGCCCTGACGCCGTTGGTGGCAGCGACGATCCTGCCGCCGGTGCTGACAGAGTTCCGCCGCACCCAGCCCGATGCGACCCTGAGTCTCGAGGAAGGACTGCTGACGCATGCTCTGCCCGGCCTGCTGGAAGGCCGGCTCGATTTCGCAGTCGCGCTGGCCAACCCCAGGGATCTGCCCTATGAGGTGATTTTCGAGCCACTGGCAGACGTCCATGCCGTGCCCACCGGTCGCCTCGGTCACCCGCTCGCGAACGCGCGAACATGGGCAGAACTTAAGGACGCCAGTTGGGTGTTGAACCTCACCGACGGAAGCTTGGGTAATCACCTCTTGCGCTGGCTCGCAGCCCACGGCATCGACGCGCCGACGAACATGGTGCGCTGTGCCTCACCCACATTGATGCTTGAGCTGATGCGCCGCACTGACTACATAGGCTTCGGGCCAACGGACTTGCTCAGCGACTCCTTGTTTGCTGCCGGGCTGCAGCAGTTCAATGTCGCCCCCGTTCCGGGGCCGATGTCACTCGGAATCCTGAGCTTGCGAGGCGTTCCGCTGGGCTCTTCAGCAAGAGTGCTGGCGGCGCTATTCGCCCGTTACCTGCAGAGGTGAAACGAGACAGGATCGTGTCACTCTGCTGCGGGGCGTTGATCGCATCAGGTCACAAGACACGGGGGCAAAACCCGGTGCGGCCGGTTGCGCCAGAGGTCGAAACCGTCGAGCGCGAAGACTCGTCGAAAATCAGCGCGTCAGTTTCCCGAGCCAATCATAGGTCGCGCGCCCTTAGTCCCATCCGAAAGGGCCGCCCCTGCCCACCCAGAAAATACTAATTCTGCGCCCCAGTTAGCTTTTTTCGGGATTGACAATAAAAAATACATTGCTTGCTATAAAACACCCCGCCATCTAAGTTGAAGCCGTACGCAAAGGCAAACCCGTCGAAAGACGGGGACGCAAAGTCACCGGTCTAACGGGTGTAAAACCCCATGACAGCGGGACCGCCGGCATTTCATGTGGTTTCCCGGGTACGGGTTCTCCGTACTCAACTCACATCGCGGTGTTATCGGATCCCCCCTGATCGGTATCAGCTCAAGCGATTGTCAACGGCGAGCACGCCTGCGACAGGGCTTACAGGGGATATTCAACATGAACGCAGCTACTTTTTCCCGCAATAACTTTCGCCGTGCCGCACTGGCTTCAGTCGTCGCCTTGGGCGTCTTCGGGTCATCCAGCGGCTTTGCCGCCGGAGCGTCAACCACGTCGACCGCTACCGTAATCACCCCGATAGCGATCACCAAGTCGGTGGACCTGGCCTTCGGCAGCTTCGCACGGGGTGCCGGCGGCAGCGTCACCGTTTCCACCAGCGGCGCCCGGACAGCATCCGGCACTATTCTGTCAACCGTAGGTGGCACCCCAGCCGCCGCCAAATTCGACGTCACCGGTGAGGGTACCTCGACCTACAGCATCACATGGTCCGGTGACACAATCCTGACCACAGGGGTTGGCGGAGCCGGGGAGACCATGGCGCTGGCCAGAGTCAGTGATTTGACCGCCGGCGGCGCCACCAGTGGAGAAGTGGCAAGTGGCGCGCTGACCGCCGGCGCGCAGTCCATATACCTGGGTGGCACGCTGACGGTAGGCGCGGCTCAGGTTGCAGGCGCCTACACCGGCAGCGTGACGGCAACGGTCGAGTACAACTAGCCGTCCACCGACCTATAAAGCCGGGCCCTGGTCCGGCAACCCTTTTCCGCTTAGCGCCACCAGCAGTGCCGGCGCTAGCGACATCGCCTCCGCACCGATGCCATAACCAGGAGCGCCGCGATGAAGCCGTATTTGCCGAAACTCCTGGCCGGCGCTGCCCTCGCCGCCCTGACGGCGCCCGCCAGCTGGGCGCTGGAGATGGCGATCCAGAACAGCCAGGAATTGTCGTTCGGCAGTTTCGTGGCCGGCAGCGGCGGTTCCGTCACGGTCAGCACCAGCGGCGCGCGCAGCGCCAGTGGCGGTGTGCTGCTGATACCTTCAAGCGCCGGCGCAGCCGCACAGTTCACGGTTACCGGCGATGCCAATGCGACCTATACGATTCAACTGCCGGGTAACGACTTCGTGAAACTGTCGGGTCCGGGGGGCGATATGTTCATCAATGAATTTACCGGCAGCCCTTCCGGGGCCGCCGGGCAGCTGAGTGCGGGCGGCTCCCAGAGTCTATTGGTCGGCGGGACACTCAGTATCGTCAGTGACCAGGCTCCCGGGCAATACGCCGGCAGCTTCAGCGTGACCGTGGACTACAACTGACCCATCGCGAGCAGCACCCCGGTGTCACCAACAGTGCACCCAGTCCCTTCCGGTACGCCGAACAAAGCCATAAAAGGATTTAGCCATGCCCCCTGCAACCTCGCCGCGTAACACCAGAGCGGCGAACTTTTTCCATCGACTCAGCCTGGGTGTCCTGCTGATTTTGTTACCAGCGAGCCAGGCGTGGGCCGAACTGATGCTGTACCCGACCCGCGTTGTCTTTGCCGGCAACCAGCGCGCGGCCCAGCTTGAACTGATCAACAACGGCAGCGAGAGAGCGACTTATCGTATTTCCCTGGTGAACCGGCGGATGAACGAAACGGGCGCCTTCAGCGAGATCGATACCCCCTTGCCCGGCGAACAGTTCGCCGACGACCTGCTGCGCTACTCGCCGCGCCAAGTCACGCTCGAGCCAGGGACCGGGCAAGCGGTGCGTATCATGGTGCGCAAGCCTGCCAACCTGCCGACCGGCGAGTACCGTTCGCACCTGCTGTTCGCGCAACAACCCGAAGCCAGCGGCAGCACCAGCATCGAAGACCGCGATCCCGCTGCCAAGAATGAGATCGCTATCAAGCTGACCACCCTGGTCGGCATCTCTATCCCGGTGATCGTGCGCCATGGCAACACCGACGCCAGCGTGTCGCTGACCCATCTTGACCTGCAGCAACCGCCTGGCAAAGCGCCGACTCTGGCGCTGCAGATGAAGCGCAGCGGCAGCCAGTCCGTCTACGGCGACCTGACCGTCAGCTTGATTCCTGCCCGCGGTGCCGAGCAGGTCATCGCGCGGGCCAATGGCGTTGCGGTCTATAGCCCAAACCGCGTGCGGCGCGCGAACATTACGCTGCAACGGCCGAACGGCCAGCGATTAACCGACGGCGCGTTGCGGGTCAGCTACCGGGAACAGGCGGAGGACGGTGGCGCACTGCTGGCCGAGGCGGTTCTCCAGCTTCCCTGACGCGTGCCGTCCGACATGACGTCGGCAGCAGCCCGCCACTGGACGCACCGGCTGGCCGCGCTGCTGTTGATCCTCGCCGGCCTTGTCCATAGCGGGGTTTTGTCCGCCCGGGAGCAAGGCCCGGAGGCGACATTCCTGCTGCTCGAGGTGCGCCTGGATCAGTCGATACTGTCAAGCGCCATCCCCGCCTATGAGGTCGGCGAGCATACCCTGCTGCCCTTGGGTGAACTGGTCAGGCTGCTGACCATTGCGATCCAGACCCAGCCCGCACAAGGCACCGCCAGCGGCTTTATCCTCGACGAAGACCGCGCGTTCAGCCTGAACCTGGGCGAAGCCAGGGTTACCCGGGGCGGGATCAGCGAGACGTTCGATCCTGCGCTGGTGCGGGTCGAGCCGGATGATCTGTATGTGGCCAAAGCCCTGCTCGAGCGCTGGCTGCCGCTTGAGCTCGAGGTCGACCGTTCCAGCCTCTCCCTGCGCGTTCAAGCACTCGAACCCCTGCCCTTGCAGTCCCGCCTCAAGCGCGAACGCCTCGGCGAGCGGGTGGGCATGGGCAGTGGTTATCAGGATCCCGGCTATCCACATCATGAGCAGCCCTACCGGCTGCTGGGCATGCCTTTTGTGGACCAGACCTTCGCCACCGAACTGCGCAAGAACGATGCAAGCACCCAGACCGACGCGCGCTATACGGCTTTTCTCACCGGCGACCTGCTGGGCATGGAGTCATCGCTGTATTTCTCCAACAGCAAACAGGAGCCGAGCCCCGATGTGCGGGCCACGTTCGGTCGCCACGACCCCGCCGGCAACCTGCTGGGCACACTGCATGCCCGCTCTTTCAGTTTTGGTAGTCTCTCGACGCCGAGCGTAGAAAATATCAGCCGGGGTAGCAGTGGCGAGGGCGTGAGCCTGAGCAATCGTCCGCTGACACGGCCAACCAGCTTTGACCGCCAGACCTTTGAAGGGGATCTGCCGCCGGGCTGGGACGTGGAGCTTTATTACAACGATGCCCTGATTGAGTTCCAGCGGGCCGACGCCGAGGGTCGTTATCGATTCGAAGACCAGCCGCTGAGTTATGGCCGCAATGACTTTCGCCTGGTCTTCAACGGTCCGCTGGGCCAGACCCGGGTGGAACAGCAGAGTTTCTCCCTGGATCAATCCATGGTTAAGCCCGGCGAGTTCCAGTACAGCCTTACCGAACACCGCGAC
>Ga0209343_10010378_pt1 | contig 10603 bp, 11 predicted proteins | sample RifCSPlowO2_02_FD_184026 | JGI IMG/M metagenome (GOLD analysis project Ga0209343, IMG submission 184026) | Groundwater microbial communities from Rifle, Colorado - Rifle CSP2_plank lowO2_0.2 (SPAdes) (version 2) | ecosystem: Environmental > Aquatic > Deep subsurface > Groundwater | place...
ATTGCAGGATACGATACTGTTTTTTATAACTCGTCAAATCTGGATAAACTGATTGAGATTGCTTCAAGAGAAAGTCGCACAATTTTAACCAGAAATAGCGGTTTCATAAAAAAAGAGAGAAAGGTTTTAGAGGAAAGAGGTATCCCACATCTTTTATTGGCATCTGACAGTGTTGAAGAACAGCTTAAAGAGACAGTAGATTATTTTAAACTTGACCTGAAGGAGAGTTCTTTTACACTCTGTGTGGATTGTAATAAGCCGTTTTTTAAAATATCAAAAGAGGATGCTTTGGGTAAGGTTCCTGAGTTTGTTTATCAAAATTACAATGAATTTGTCCAATGCACAAACTGTAAAAAGATATTCTGGGAAGGGACACATAGGGAAAGGATGGAGGAAATGCTTAAAAGAGTGTATTGATAAACTAATGAAAGGTTATATTGTTTATATAACCTATCTTTCCGTTTTGTCCAAGACGGTAGAAATGCCTTATATCTTTTAATAAAGAGGAGATATCATTCCTTTTTAAATAATTTGTTTCTAAATAGTGACAGTAGTTCATTGCCATTCTGTTTGCATCCCTGTATCTTTCTTTTTCCTCTGATAATAAATCCGGATTTAGTATAGAATTTTCAAACAACTGTCTCTTTATACTTTTTGCAGGGACTCTGCCGGAATTAATACTGCTGCTGTAGAAAATGGCTGTGATATATTTATCAACCTCAGCCTGAAGCTCCATCTCAAAGATAGTTATCTGTCTTTTATGGATGGCATTCCATACTGCATATATGAAATGGCTTATCTCCTCTGTGGCAAGAAAAAAATCTGAAAGATTTATTTTGCAGAAATCTTTTTGCAGATGAATATTTTTTAGATTAGATAGTGTCTCTCTGCCGAGATATACAGCTATTTTGAGTTCATCGTCATTCTGGCATAAAAATAGATAACCTTTTGATGAGGGGCTTTTAATCCTACAGGATTTTTGATTGTTTGAATTATTAGAAAGCGGGTCATTTATGAGGTAATTTTCTATATTAAGGAATGTCTCCACTTTATATATTTTTTCTATTATCTTCTGTATCCGGGATAACATAAAATCTATTCGCCCGCTCCCTCTTTGGGAGGGAGTGGGTTGGGGATGAGAGGGAATAAAATATGCCTACTGTATATACTTGCTGCCTTTGGATATTATAGGAATAACCCCTTTTTCTTTCAGGAGTTGGGCATCCCTATCACTGTTTGTCTTGAGCCACCTTTCATATATTCTCAATAAATCGCTGTTTGTGTTGATGGATGCCTTATCGCTGACCTCTGCAATTACATCTATGAATTCTTTAAATCTCTCTGATAGCTCACTGAAGAGCTCACTGAAAAGCTCCCCATTTCCGTATCTCTTGGTAATATATGCCAGGTTGCTGTAGGCTCTCCCTCCGATAACTATATAATAATCAATATCAATAAGTTTTTTCTTAAGGCTGTCGGAGAAAAAGCCCGATACAAACAGTGAAAAATCTCCAACCTGCTTAAATTTCCTTATCCTCTCATTGTATTCTGAATTTATGGCACTTTCTAAAAGCATTATAAGAGGCTCATCAGATGCCTCTTCAGGGAATGATTTATCAATTTCAACATACTCAGAGAGAAGATTCACTAAATAGAATGCCACTGTCTCATCAGTGTCTATATCCTGATGGTCTATAGCCGTATCCACCAGTTCCTTGAAGAATTCAGCAGTGTTTTTATGTGTTGTTATTTTGGCTGCCATATATTTTCTCTAATTTAAAATTATGCCATACTTTTTAAGCCATTCAGTTTCGTCAAATTTATCCGAAATATATTCTTCAAAGGCAGCCTCATTTTTTGTAAGTATTCTGCCGTCAATGTAATCTCCTTTTGGTTTTGATTCATTTGGATTATCTTCTAATGATTTCTCCGCTGTATTTATGAAGTCGTTTACCTTGATTATCAAGGCAAGCATTGCAGATGGTTCTATCATATTCCTTTTTTTAAGGTCAAAGAGAATGCCCAGCACATCTTTAGATTTTAGGAGCGCCTTTGTAATTGCCCTTGAGAGCCCATCAAGCTCTTTGTTGTCTTTTTCATTATCTCTCATTATATCCTCCTGATTATTTATCGGTATTATTTTTAATAATATAATTAAGCAAAAAATATACCATGATTATCACTTAATTTTAATTCATTGAAAAAGAATGAGATAGCTGATATATTGAAATAAATAAGGCTGGAAATTATGTCCTGATTGTGTCAAATTTATCCAGATTTAAGAAAAAATGTTATGATATTCGCCAATGAAAAAATACGGTGAGAAAGCAATTGTTAGTGCAAAATTAGAAGCGTGGGATAATCCCTATCCGGATAGGGATTATAAGATTGAAATAAGTTTCCCGGAGTTTACATGCCTCTGCCCCAGTTCAGGCTATCCTGATTTTGCTACATTCGCCATAAATTACATCCCCGATAAGTGTATAATAGAACTCAAATCACTGAAACTATATCTAAACAGTTTTAGAAATCAGTATATCTCACATGAGGCGGTAACAAATAAAATCTATGATGCTTTAAATAAGACTTTGAAACCGCGTTTTATAGAGGTAGTGGGGGATTTTAATGAAAGGGGGAATGTAAAGACAGTTATAAGAGTTACATCAAAACAGTAGTCTAATAGTCTAAAAGCCTAAGAGTCTAAGAGTTGTTTCCTTTTAGACTCTTAGACTGTTAGACTGATTTATTTGGTTGACTCCTCAAGGTCTAACATCATTGTATTGCCGACATATTTCTTACTGATTACCCTTTTTATCCTTTGTAGTTTCTTTGTGACCTCTTTTATTCTCATTGCACTCTGAATTGCAGTATTAAGCATCTCCTTTATATCTTCATTATTTGTATTCATCAGGGCTAATTCAATACTGCTGACAATGCCTGTCAGGGGATTATTTATCTCATGGTTTAAAGTTACCGCTAACTGAGAAAGTAGAGATTCTTTATCCTTAGAAAGTATAGTAAGCGAATTAATAGAATTTGATGTTAATAAATTTAATTCACTTGCTAATTGTTTTGACATAATGTTGACCACCCTCTAAAAAATTTACTAATTTATGTTGCACTTACTATGCCATAATCTATTATTATGCTAACATATTGATATTATAAGTGTTTTGACTTTTGAATACCCAAAATCTCTATTGTAAATATGTCAAAGTTATGACTTAATGGGAAAAATATTCCGATTAAATCTATCATGCCTTAATATCTTTATCGGATTTATCTAAGTTTTTATAAAGTCTTTTTTTAGGCGGGCTATTCTATATAGAGATTCCTCAATCCTCTCTTCTTTTATCTCACCACTCTCTAATGTCCTTAATATAGAATTGAACATCTCTATCTGTTTATTATGGCTATGGCAGATTAAGAGTATATCAACCCCTGCTTTAACAGACTGAATTGCAGAAATTTTATCGCTGTAATTATTTGAGATTGCCTTCATTTCCAAATCATCTGTAATTACTACATCATTAAACCCAAGTTTTTTTCTTAAAATCTCATTTATTATTTTCTCTGACATAGTAGCAGGATAATCAGGAGCTAAAGCAGGGTAAAGAACATGGGCTGTCATAATTGCCCTTAAGCCCATTTTAAATGTATTAATAAAGGGTTTAAGCTCTATCTCCTCTAATCTTTCTATTTTGTGATTTACGATAGGAAGTTCAAGGTGGGAATCAGAGAAAGTATCTCCATGTCCGGGGAAATGTTTACCTACAGGAATTATATTTTTTTCACTAAATGCCTTTATGACATGCCCACCGAGTCTGGATACAACATCAGGGTCGGAACTGAAAGACCTGTCGCCAATGATAGGGTTTTTGGGATTTGTATTTACATCAAGTACAGGTGACATATTCATATTTACACCTATTTCTATAAGCTCATCTGCCATTAAAAGGGCATTTGACCTTACTGCATCTTCTGAACCTGCTCTTCCCAACTCGCCATAAGAAGGATACTGTCTGAAAGGAGGTTTGAGCCTGAACACTCTTCCACCTTCCTGATCAATTGCGATTAATAGAGGGATTTTATGGCTTTTAATTGATAATTCCTGAAGGGAATTGCATAAATCTTTAACCTGTGACGGAGACTCTATATTTCTTGAAAATAGGATTACCCCCCCGACCCCATAATCAGTTATTATTCCTTTTAACTCATCTGACATAGTAGTCCCATGAAATCCCACCATAAACATCTGCCCGATTTTTTCTTTTAAAGATATTATTGACATGGTATCAATCTAAAATAACAAGGAGTGATTTTGCAATCATAATCTTACAGGATTTGGTATTGACAAGTAAATAGATTTACCTATAATGAAGATGAAATTATTGAACCTTAATAAAACCTGACAATGCAAGGACAAAAACTTGGTATAGATTTAGGCGGTAAGCATGTCGGTCTTGCTGTTGTAAGAACACCGATAAACGAGGTGGCACATTACTGCACTATTGAACTCAGAGAAGACATTAAGGATAAGATGGATGAGAGGAGGTCTCTTCGGAGGGCGAGGAGAAACAGGCTCTGGCATAGGGAAGCGAGGTTTGACAATAGGCAATTAAGGGTGAAATGCAAATATATTGATAAAGATACAGGCGAAATCTGCGGAGCTAATACTCCAAAGAAATCCAATGTAAAACATCTTCTACTTGAGAATATACTCGTCAATCTTAAAATAGCTGATGAATCTAAAGAGGAAATCAGAAGAAGAGGGCTGGACAGAGACACAAACAAAAGTGAATTACAGACAATCCTTGAGAAATTTTCAATAAATACCTTCCTGAAAAAACAGATTAAAGACATCATTCTTGAAAAGGGGGAAGGGAGGGCTGTCTTTTGCAGAGAGCATATCCCCTTTCATTATGAACAGGTTGCAACAGAGGCTGAGAGTTTCTGGCTGTCAAATTCAATAAGGGCTAAACAGGACCAGATACTCTCCCGCCTTAAAAGAATAGCAAAGGATTTTAAGATAGATGAGGTGGTTATTGAAAGGGCGAACTTTGATTTGCAAAAGCTCCAGAGACCTGATGAGATAGAAGCACCTGAAGATTACATGAAGGGTCCTAACTTCGGGCACAGAAACAGGTTTGAGGCATTGAAGCAGGAATATGGCAACCGATGCTGTTTCTGCGGAAAGAAGGGTGGAGATGAAGTAAAGCTGAAGATAGGGCATCTCTATCCGAAGGCTAAAGATGAGATAAACAGGTGGGAAAACCTTATAACTATATGTGAAAAATGTAATGCGAAGCAGGGTAAAAGGACACCAGAGGAGGCAGGGATGGAATTTGTAATTGTAAAGGAGAAGGTTTTTAATCCTGCAGCAGGAAGGGTAATACCCATAAAAAGAGAACTCAAGCCGAAGCCCATAAATGAATCAAAGGTTAATAAATATATGACCCATACTGATATTGGCATAAGGAGGCTCAAAAGAGAAATCCAGAATATTTTTGGAAGCATACCTATAAGAGAAACATACGGCTATATCACATCGTATTTTAGAAATAAATGGGAGCTTGAAAAAGAACATTATAATGATGCTGTAGTCATAGCCTCTGACAAAGAAGATTTGAATATAAAACCTGTATTTAAAGATGCAGTCCCTCAGACAATTAAATCATCTATCAAGGGCGGGAAACTCTTTGATACAAATCCCCTCCAGTTTAGTGATGGAAAGTTTTACCAGAACATAACCCTTATAGGCAGAAAGGCAGGGATGCGTTCATCAAAACATAAAAGGGGTCAGAGGAATATCAGGAACTATGGCTCAATTTATATGGATGAGATTGAACTTATAACCTCAGAATGGAAGAAAAAGGTTCTCTGCGAATTAAGAGATAAACTTGGTTATGTAAAAGGAGATAAGAATAAGTCTTTTAAGCCTGAGGAACTGATGAATGCAAATCTGCCTTTCAGGACTGTAACTATTGACAAAAGGGGTGTAGGAGAATCTTCAACCCGCTTAATCAATAACAATGTATTCCGTGCCTCAGCTGAAGTAAATACGCATATAATGGTCTATTCAAATAATGACGGTAGAATGAAGGCATTTGCAGTAAAAAATCCTAAGATATTTAAAGATGCCGGACTCCCTCATGATTTTCAAAAAAAGATATTCATTGTAAAAAAGGGGGATATTGTTACATGGAAAAAAAGTGAAGATGGAATTGCCGTAACAGGCAGGGTGACCAAATGTTTGACAAAAAATGGGGTAATTGATATAAAGGACATGAATAATAAAATACACTCAGGGAAAAACCCTGTGTATATTGAAAAGATAGTATCTCCTGAAAGGGGTGCTATTTTTGAGAGAAAATCTCTTTCTGCTCTTTGAAAATTAGATATTAAAGATTGAAAACAGCCTGAGTGTTGAAACAGACACTAAGTTGTTGGGAACAGGTAAAGAACTACGGCGGGGTATCTTGAATGGTTACCAGCTCCGCCCTCTTGTAGTTTTTGAGTAGGAAGACTCGCCCCTTTGGGGAAGGAAAATGGTCGGTAAGCCACTGATAAGGCCATCTACAACTCATAGACATGCCCTGTCCGACAACCTTGGCAAGGGAAACCATTAAATTATCTAATATCATATTTTAATCTAAATACAGTGGCATTAAAACCAGAATTAGTAATTGAGAAGATTTCAATCTAACACAGTGGCATTAAAACTACGACCTATCCTAATTATTGATACAGCGAAACAATATTTCAATCTAACACAGTGGCATTAAAACCCATAAAAAGGGCTATCTTTTATAATGGGTTATCATTTGAAGGGGGAGTTTTACCCTATCAACCTATAATAATGACTTCCTCCTATGCAATGGGAATGTTATAATTATAAAAATATCAGGAGATTAATATGACAAACACATTGGAAATAGACAGAGATATATATAATATACTTATTAATTCCTTTGGTGAAAATACGCTGAGGGAAAAAATAGATGATATTCTCCTGTCCGCGATGGATAGCTTGCTGGAAAAATACACTCGTAACATATTGGTATTTGAAGAAAAGTATGGGGTCTCTTTTAAAGAATTTGAAAAAATGTGGGATGAAGGGAAAATTGATAATAAACATAACCACGAAATAGAAGGGGATTTTATTGATTGGGAAATGTTAGAGATGGAAAAAAAAGAGTTGTTATCAGCACTGTCCAGACTCAAAGGCTTTAAAAAATGAACAACCCCAATGTTGATGAATTCCTATCATCACTAAAGACCTTTCTAAAGAACTATTTTACACAATATAAAATTGATTTCTTGATAAAAACACCGAAATCCCTTAAAGCCAATATTCATCTTAATGAGAAATTTTTTATTGCAGTTCGATATAATGCCAGAAATGGGAGAATGGACTTTGCTTTAATACAGGATAACAAAAGAATTTTTGGATATGATAATTTAAAGGAATGGCACTATCACCCTTATAAAAACCCATCAGAGCATATCTCATGCGATAAACCATCTACAGATAAAATCTTATATGAAATTAAAAAAGTTTTTGAAGATGCTAAATGAGGCATGAAAAAACGAAGGAGAAACCTCATAGAATGAAAAAAATAATAATTGCAATTACAGGTGCGAGTGGTGCTGTATATGCAAAATACCTTTTTGATTTCCTTTGCAAAAAAGGTATTGACCTGCATATTATCATCTCAGAAAATGCAAAAGGAATATTAAAGGATGAGACAGGGATAGGCGAGAATTATTTTAAAAAGAAGAAAGTATCAATATATGAAAATTCAAATCTAAATGTCCGGATAGCAAGCGGCTCTTTTAAATTTGATGGTATGGTCGTCATCCCTGCAAGTATGGGGACTCTTGGGAGAATTGCGAATGGTTATTCCAATAATCTAATAAGCAGGGTTGCTGATGTTGCATTAAAAGAGAGAAGGAAGCTGATAATAGTCCCACGTGAGACCCCCTTAAATGATATTCATATAAAAAATATGCTCACCTTAAGCCGTGCCGGTGCAGTAATACTCCCTGCATCACCTGCCTTCTATCATAAGCCGAAAGGTATTGACGATATAGCAAAATTTATCACAGCAAGAATTCTCAATCAGCTTGATATAGATAATGACCTCATCCCTCCATATGCAAGAGAGGGTTAAGATAATACTATTTTACCTTTGCACCCACCTTGACATCCCCATCAAATCCAATAAGAACCAACCTCCCGTCTCCACCTGCTGCCAATACCATCCCCTGCGATTCCGTGCCCATCAGTTTTGCAGACTTAAGGTTTGTCACCAGAACAATTTTTTTTCCGATTAATTCTTCAGGTGTATAACTTTCAGCAATCCCAGCAACAACTTGTCTTTCCTCTGTCCCTATATCTACTTTGAGTTTTAGGAGTTTTTTTGATTTCTCAATCTTCTCTGCCTGTTTTATCTCACCAACTCTCAAATCAACCTTTGCAAATTCATCAATACTTATTAACTGCCTCTCCTCAACTGCCCCTGCCGATTCTGTTACTGTTGCTGTTACTTTATCACCAATTTCCATTTTCTCCTCCACCCTCGGAAAAAGCTGTCTCCCTATTTTAATTTCAATGCCTGATTTAATTCCACCCCATTTTATTGATTCTTTAAAATCATAATTTTCTATTCTATCCTTAATCCCCAATTGATTCCATATTTCCTGCCCTGTCTCTGGCATAAATGGATATATATAGACAGCAATAATACGCAGACTTTCAGCTAAAGTATATAAGGTATTTGATAGTGTCCCCTCATCCTTTTCACTCCACGGTGCAGACTTTTGAGCATATTCATTCATATCTCCGATGATCTTCCAAATGTAAGAAAGTGCATGAGGAAATTCGAGTTTATACATAAAACTGTCAAAACTGTTTGCAGCATAACTCTCAAAACCTTTTAGAGCAGGATCGTATTTAAAATAACCCTGAATATTCTGCTCCATACCCCTATTTTTAGCATCAATTTCAGGTGGAATCTTACCCTCCCTATATTTTTTTATCATATTGAGAGTCCTGCTTAATAGATTGCCCAAGTCATTTGCAAGGTCACTGTTTATCCTCCCAATCAATGCCCTCTGGGAAAAATCACCGTCAAGTCCAAAGGGAACTTCTCTCATCAAAAAATACCTGAACGCATCTACCCCATATTTATCTATCAATTCATGCGGATTTACAAAATTCCCTCTGGACTTTGACATCTTCTCACCGTTCACAGTCCACCAGCCGTGTGCAAATATATTTTCCGGGAGTGGCAAGTCCAATGCCTTGAGCATTGTTGACCAGTAAACTGAATGGGTGGTGAGTATATCTTTCCCCAGAAGGTGTTGGTCTGCGGGCCACCACTCTTTGTCATTGGGGGCAAGATATTTTGTAGCAGAATAGTAATTAACGAGTGCATCAAACCAGACATAGGTAACATAGTTCTCATTAAAGGGCAGTGGAATACCCCATGAAAGCCTCTGCTTTGGTCTTGAGATACAGAGGTCTCCCAGTATGTTATTTTTTAGAAAACCAAGAACCTCATTTTTACGGGCTTCAGGAAGTATATAATTAGAATTTTTTTCAATATATTCTTTTAAATCTTCTTGATACTTTGACATCAGAAAAAAGTAATTTTCTTCTTCTATGTGTTCCACAGGACGGCCGCAGTCGGGGCAGTTGCCACCTTTTATTTCCTTCTCTGTCCAGAACCTCTCATCAGGGATACAATACCATCCCAAATAACTCCTTTTTTCTATCTTCCTTTCATCAAATAACTTCTGCAAAATATCCTGCACAATCTTAATATGCCCTTCATCAGTTGTGCGTATAAAGGCATTGTTTGAGATGTTGAGTCTTTTCCAGAGATTTTTAAAATTCTCTACCATTAAATCCGCATGTTCTTTTGGTTTAAGACCCCTATCTCTGGCTGCCTTATCTACCTTCTGTCCATGCTCATCTGTCCCTGTCAGAAAAAACACCTGATAGTCGCAGAGCCTTTTATATCGTGCCATAACATCCGCCGCTACAGTGGTATAGGCATGCCCTATGTGTGGAATATCATTTACATAGTAGATAGGTGTGGTTATATAGAACTTTTTCATCGTAAAATTATAAACTCCAAATCCCAAATTACAAATAATATCCAATATCCAAAATTCTAAATAATTTGGTCATTGTGATTTGGTTATTATTTGATTATTGATATTTGGGTATTGGAATCTGTTTTATCCCGTCAACTGTAATCTCTTAATTCCCTTTGCTTGTCCTGAATTTTCATCTATATCAATTACAACAGCATTAAATTGACCTTCACCGCCCGCCATCTCAAACTTCTTTGGCATCTTTGTAAGAAACTTCTCTAATGCAAGTTCCTTTCTAATTCCTATGACCGAGTTGGATGGCCCTGTCATTCCCACATCGGTAATATAAGCAGTACCGTTAGGCAATATCTTTTCATCTGCAGTCTGGACATGTGTATGTGTCCCGATTACAGCACTTACCCTCCCGTCCAGATACCAGCCCATTGCAATTTTTTCTGATGTCGCCTCGGCATGCATATCAACTATTGTAACCTTTATC
>Ga0209343_10010383_pt1 | contig 10602 bp, 6 predicted proteins | sample RifCSPlowO2_02_FD_184026 | JGI IMG/M metagenome (GOLD analysis project Ga0209343, IMG submission 184026) | Groundwater microbial communities from Rifle, Colorado - Rifle CSP2_plank lowO2_0.2 (SPAdes) (version 2) | ecosystem: Environmental > Aquatic > Deep subsurface > Groundwater | place: Rifle...
ACACCCGCAATGGCGAGGACAACGGCAAGCTGCTTTATTGCTCCTTCTGCGGCAAAAGCCAGCATGAAGTGCGCAAATTGATTGCCGGCCCCTCGGTCTTTATCTGCGACGAGTGCGTCGACCTGTGTAACGACATCATCCGCGAGGAGGTGCAGGAAGCCCAGGCCGAGAGCAGTGCGCACAAGCTGCCTGCGCCCAAGGAAATCAGCACCATCCTCGATCAGTATGTGATCGGCCAGGAGCGTGCGAAGAAGGTTTTGGCGGTAGCGGTATACAACCACTACAAGCGCCTCAACCAGCGCGACAAGAAAGATGATGTCGAGCTGGGTAAAAGCAACATTCTGCTGATCGGTCCGACTGGCTCGGGCAAGACCCTACTGGCCGAGACCTTGGCTCGTTTGCTCAACGTGCCCTTCACCATCGCCGACGCCACCACCCTGACCGAAGCCGGTTATGTGGGCGAGGACGTCGAGAACATCATCCAGAAGCTGTTGCAGAAGTGCGATTACGATGTGGAAAAAGCCCAGATGGGCATCGTCTACATCGACGAAATCGACAAGATCTCGCGCAAATCCGACAACCCATCGATCACTCGCGACGTGTCGGGCGAGGGCGTGCAACAAGCGCTGCTCAAACTGATCGAAGGGACTGTGGCCTCGGTGCCGCCGCAGGGTGGGCGCAAGCATCCGCAGCAGGAGTTCCTGCAGGTCGATACGCGCAATATCCTGTTTATCTGTGGTGGTGCGTTCTCGGGGCTGGAGAAGGTCATTCAGGGTCGCTCGACCAAGGGTGGCATAGGTTTCAACGCCGAGGTGCGCAGCAAGGATCTGGGCAAGAAAATCGGTGAGTCGTTGCGTGCCGTCGAGCCGGACGATCTGGTCAAGTTTGGCTTGATCCCCGAGTTCGTTGGCCGTCTGCCGGTTATCGCGACCTTGGATGAACTGGATGAGGCCGCGCTGGTGCAGATTCTGACCGAGCCGAAGAACGCGCTGACCAAGCAGTACGGCAAGTTGTTCGAGATGGAAGGGGTCGAGTTGGAGTTCCGTCCCGACGCCCTCAAGTCCGTGGCGCACAAAGCGCTGGAACGCAAGACTGGCGCCCGCGGTCTACGTTCGATTCTCGAAGGTATCCTGCTCGATACCATGTACGAGATTCCCTCGCAGTCGGATGTCAGCAAGGTGGTCATCGATGAAAGCGTTATCGAGGGCAACTCGAAACCGCTGCTGATTTACGAGAACAACGATATCCCCGCCAAGGCTGCGCCTGACGCGTAACAAGCTTGTACCAAGTTGAAAGCAAAGGGGCCTGCGGGCCCCTTTGCTTTTGCTGCGCCAGTGCTTGTTTTTTGTTGGGGCTGCCCCCATCTTAGGGTTAAGGGTCATCCTATCTGTTTACGGCCTTATGGCCGCCGTAGAGCCGAATATCATGAAGACAACCATCGAATTGCCTCTCCTGCCGTTGCGCGATGTTGTGGTCTATCCGCATATGGTCATCCCGCTGTTCGTCGGGCGTGAAAAGTCCATCGAGGCCCTGGAGGCCGCGATGACCGGTGAGAAGCAGATTCTGCTGCTCGCGCAGAAGAATCCGGCCGACGACGATCCGGATGAAGCCGGCCTCTACCGTGTGGGCACAGTGGCTACCGTGCTGCAGTTGCTGAAGCTGCCCGATGGCACGGTCAAGGTGCTGGTCGAGGGTGAGCAGCGCGGCGAGATCGAGCGCTTTATCGAGGTCGATGGGCATTGCCGGGCTGAAGTGCAGCTGATCGATGAGGTCGCGGCGGCCGAGCGGGAGTCCGAGGTGTTTACCCGCAGCCTGCTCAGCCAATTCGAGCAATATGTGCAGCTGGGCAAGAAAGTGCCCGCCGAGGTGCTGGCCTCGCTCAATGGCATCGATGAGCCGGGGCGCTTGGTCGACACCATGGCGGCCCATATGGTGCTGAAGATCGAGCAGAAGCAGGAAATTCTGGAAATCACCGACCTGTCGGCACGGGTCGAACATGTGCTGGCCTTGCTGGATGCCGAGATCGATCTGCTGCAGGTCGAGAAGCGCATTCGTGGTCGGGTCAAGAAGCAGATGGAGCGCAGTCAGCGTGAGTACTACCTGAATGAGCAGATGAAGGCCATTCAGAAGGAACTCGGCGACAGTGAAGAAGGGCATAACGAACTCGATGAGCTGAAGAAGCGTATCGAAAACGCCGGCCTGACCGCCGAAGCCCATGCCAAGGCCACTGCCGAGCTGAACAAGCTCAAGCAGATGTCACCGATGTCGGCGGAAGCCACGGTGGTGCGTTCCTATATCGATTGGTTGGTCAATGTGCCGTGGAAGGCGCAAAGCAAGGTGCGCCTCGATCTGGTGCGTGCCGAGGCTATCCTCGATGCGGATCACTATGGTCTGGACGAGGTCAAGGAACGCATCCTCGAATACCTCGCGGTGCAGAAGCGGGTGAAGAAGATCAAGGGTCCGGTGCTCTGCCTGGTGGGGCCGCCTGGCGTGGGTAAGACCTCCCTGGCCGAATCGATTGCCAGTGCCACCAACCGCAAGTTCGTGCGCATGGCCCTGGGCGGCGTACGTGACGAGGCCGAGATCCGTGGTCACCGCCGCACCTATATTGGCTCCATGCCGGGTCGTCTGATTCAGAAGATGACCAAGGTGGGGGTGCGCAACCCGCTTTTCCTGCTCGATGAGATCGACAAGCTGGGCCAGGACATGCGCGGCGATCCCGCCTCGGCCTTGCTCGAGGTGCTCGATCCAGAGCAAAACCACAACTTCAACGACCACTATCTGGAAGTCGATTACGACCTGTCGGACGTGATGTTCCTCTGCACCGCCAACTCCATGAATATTCCGGCCGCGTTGCTGGACCGCATGGAGGTGATTCGTCTGCCCGGCTATACCGAGGACGAGAAGATCAACATTGCCATCAAATACCTGGCGCCCAAGCAGATTCAGGCCAATGGCCTGAAAAAGACCGAGCTGGTATTCGAGCAGGACGCGATTCGCGACATCATTCGCTACTACACCCGTGAAGCCGGCGTGCGGGGTCTCGAGCGGCAGATTGCCAAGGTGTGCCGCAAGGTCGTCAAGGAGCACGCCACCGAGAAGCGCTTCCAGGTCATTGCGACTGCGGATTCGCTGGAGCACTTCCTGGGGGTGCGCAAGCATCGCTATGGTCTGGCCGAACAGCAGGATCAGATCGGTCAGGTCACAGGTCTGGCCTGGACCCAGGTGGGCGGCGAGTTGCTGACCATCGAGGCTGCAGTGGTGCCGGGCAAGGGCCAGTTGATCAAGACCGGCTCGCTCGGTGATGTCATGGTGGAATCGATCACCGCGGCGCAGACTGTGGTGCGTAGCCGGGCCAAGAGCCTGGGCGTGCCGGTGGACTTCTATGAGAAGCGCGACATCCATATCCATATGCCCGAGGGGGCAACGCCTAAGGACGGCCCCAGCGCAGGCGTAGGCATGTGCACGGCGCTGGTCTCGGCGCTGACCCAGATCCCCGTGCGTGCAGATGTGGCCATGACCGGTGAAATCACCTTGCGTGGCCAAGTATTGGCCATCGGTGGTTTAAAAGAGAAACTGCTGGCCGCGCATCGTGGTGGAATCAAAACCGTGATCATTCCCGAAGAGAATGTGCGCGATTTGAAAGAAATTCCGGAGAATATTAAGCGAGACTTGCAGATTAAACCGGTTAAATGGATTGACGAGGTCCTGCAAATTGCGCTGCAATACGCGCCGGAGCCCTTGCCCGATGCGGCTCCTGAGATAGTTGCACAGGATGACAAGCGCGAGACTGATTCCAAGGAGCGAATTAGCACGCATTAGCCGGAGGGCTTCCTTGACACCATTTTAGAGCCCTTGTTATAAAGCGGCTCTTATCGTGTCAGCAGGCCTTCCAGCACCCGCTTTGCTTACACTTAAAAGCAAGAAACAAACTCAATAGAAATTAAGGGGACTTAAGAGTGAACAAGTCGGAACTGATCGATGCCATCGCCGCATCTGCTGATATCCCGAAAGCTGTTGCTGGCCGTGCGCTGGACGCAGTGATTGAATCCGTTACTGGTGCTCTGAAGGCTGGTGACTCCGTAGTGCTGGTTGGCTTCGGTACTTTCGCTGTCAAAGAGCGTGCCGCTCGTACTGGCCGCAACCCGCAAACTGGTAACCCGATCAGCATCGCCGCTGCCAAGATTCCAGGCTTCAAAGCCGGTAAAGCTCTGAAAGACGCTGTCAACTAAGCCTCTTTCGGGTCTTGCCCTGCAGATCAGCTTAACGCCTGATCTGATCGCGGAGCGGTAGCTCAAACGGTCGATCCGTACCGAGTTACCACGAACTGCTGGTTTAAGTTCGTTCCGCTCCGCCAGTTACGAGAAGGCGCATCCACTGATGCGCCTTTCTTCTATCCGGATTTTACCCACACTGCGCGACTGCTTATTTTGTACAGTCGTTCTGGGGGACGCATGCTGCAGAACATCAGGGACAATTCCCAGGGTTGGATCGCCAAAGCCATTATCGGCATCATTGTCGCGCTGCTTGCGTTGACAGGCGTCGACGCCATTTTTACCAGTACCAGCAATAGCCAGAATGCCGCCGCCGTAAATGGCAAGAAAATCGGTACTGTCGAGCTGACTCAGGCCGTTGAAATGCAGCGCCGTCAGCTGCTTCAGCAGCTTGGTCAGGATTTCGATGCCTCCTTGCTGGATGAGAAGCTGCTGCGCGAAGCCGCCCTGAAAGGCCTTATCGAACGCACCTTGTTGCTGCAGAGTGCCACCGACGCCAAGTTCGCCTTTTCGGCACAGGCGCTTGACCAGCTGATACTGAAAACCCCCGAATTTCTTGTCGATGGCCAGTTCAGTGCTGAGCGCTTCGATCAGGTGATTCGTCAGCTCGGTTACAACCGCCTGCAATTCCGCCAGATGCTCGAGCAGGAAATGCTGATCGGCCAGCTGCGGGCAGGTTTGGCCAACAGCGGCTTCGTCACCGATGCCCAGGTTAATGCCTTCGCCAGCCTGGAAAAGCAGACCCGCGACTTTGCGACCCTGACGCTCAAGGCCGATCCCGCTGCGGTCGTGCTCAGTGATGATGACATCAAGGCCTATTACACGGCCCAAGCCAGTGAGTTCATGACCCCGGAGCAGGTTGTCCTGGAGTATGTCGAGCTGAATAAAGAGTCCTTCTTCGATCAGGTCGAAGTCAGTGACGAAGCGCTAAAAACCGCTTACGAAGATGAAATCGCCAATCTGGCCGAGCAGCGTCGAGCGGCCCACATCCTGGTCGAGGTGAGCGATAAGCTGAATGACGAACAGGCCAAGGCCAAGCTGCTCGAGGTGCAAAAGCGCCTGCAGCAGGGGGAAGACTTCGCCACGCTGGCTAAAGAGTTTTCAGATGACTCCGGCTCTGCCGTCGAAGGTGGCGATCTGGGCTTCGCCGGTCCTGGTGTCTACGATCCGGCCTTTGAGCAGGCGCTCTATGCCCTGACCGAGAATGCCGTATCGGCGCCGGTGCGTAGCGAGTTTGGCTGGCACCTGATCAAGCTGCTGGGTGTGCAAGCCCCCGAAGTGCCTAGCTTCGCCAGCCTTGAAGAAAAGCTGCAGCGTGAGCTGAAGGCTCGCCAAGTCGAGCAGCGCTTTGTCGAAGTTGCCAAGAACCTTGAAGATGCCGCTTTCGAGGCTTCGGATCTGGCGCAGCCGGCCCAGGAGCTCGGTTTGCAGGTCAAGGTCACCGACGCGTTCGGGCGTCAGGGTGGCGAAGGTTTGACTGCCAACCGCCAAGTGATCGAAGCCGCATTCAGCGCCGAAGTGCTGGAAGATGGCAGCAACAGCAGTGTGATCGAGCTCGATCCCAATACCCTGGTGGTGGTGCGCGTCAAAGAGCACAAGAAGCCCGAACAGCTCGCCCTCGAGCAAGTGGCTGAGAGTATTCGTGCCCAGTTGACCAAGGTGCGTGCCAGCGAAGCGGTAAAAGCCAAGGGTGAGGAGTTGCTCGCCGCTCTGCGCAGCGGCAAAACTCCGGTTGAACAGGCCGATTCCAAGCAAGCTTGGCAAGTGGTCGAAGCCGCCACCCGTAGCCAGGAAGGTATAGAGCCGGCGGTGTTGCAAGCGCTGTTCCGCATACCCAAGCCTGTGGCTGCGGACAAACCGAACTTTGCCGCTGTCAGCCTCGCCAATGGCGATCTGGTGCTAGTGCGCCTGAATGGCGTCAGTCAGCCGGAACAGGCCCTGTCCGACGAGGATAAGGCCATGTACCGCCGCTTCCTGGCCTCGCGTATCGGTCAGCAAGACTTTGCTGCCTTCCGTAAGCAGCTGGAAGCCACAGCGGAAATCGAGCGTTTCTGATCGATTCTGCTGAATGAACAAATGGCCGGGAGCCATTTTTAACGTCGCGTAGCGACGGCCAGAAGGGTGACTGCCATGGATGGCAAAGCATAAAAAAGGCCGCTTAGTTAAGCGGCCTTTTTTATGTCTGAGATTTAACTACTCAGTCTTCCATGGCGCCCATGGCGGTGGTGTTGAAGCCGCCATCGACGTACATGATCTCGCCGCTGACGCCTGAGGCCAGGTCGGAGCAGAGGAAGGCGCCGGCGTTGCCGACTTCGTCGATGGTCACATTGCGGCGCAGCGGAGTCTGCTTCTCGTTGGCGGCGAGCATCTTGCGGAAGCTCTTGATCCCGGATGCCGCCAGGGTGCGGATCGGGCCGGCCGAGATGGCGTTGACCCGAGTGCCTTCTGGGCCGAGGCTGCCGGCCAGGTAACGGACGCCGGCTTCCAGGCTGGCCTTGGCCATGCCCATGACGTTGTAGTTCGGCATGGTGCGCTCGGCGCCCAGGTAGGACAGGGTGAGCAGGCTGCCGTTGCGGCCTTGCATCATCTCGCGACCGGCTTTGGCCAGGGCCACGAAGCTGTAGGCGCTGATGTCGTGAGCGATGCGGAAGCCTTCGCGGGTGGTGACCTGAGTGAAGTCGCCATCCAGCTGATCGCCGGGGGCGAAGCCGACCGAGTGAACGATGCAGTCCAGGCCGTCCCACTTCTTGCTCAGGGCTTCGAATACCGAGGCGATTTCCTCATCGTTGGCCACATCGCAAGGGAAGCACAGTTCGGAGTTCGAGCCCCAACCTGCGGCGAACTCTTCGACCCGGCCCTTGAGCTTTTCGTTCTGATAGGTGAAGGCCAGTTCGGCGCCTTCACGGTGCATGGCCGCCGCGATGCCGGAGGCGATGGACAGTTTGCTGGCTACGCCAACGATCAGTACGCGCTTGCCGCTTAGAAAACCCATGTGTGTTGTTCCTCTTCCTGTCTACAAGGATTGGCAGGCTGTTGAAAAACTACCTGCGTGGCCATCACTGCGTTAAAAACAGGCTCAAAATGCTCATTTACAGCTCGTAAACTCCGCTTTTTCGCCTGTTTTTGTCTTGCGCTGGCTGCCTCGCCAACGTTTTTCAATAGCCTGTTAGTCAGCTGGGGCCATAAAGGCCGCTTCCAGCAACTGCTGTGTATAGATGTCCTGTGGCGCGGCAAAGACACTCGCAGCCGCGCCTTGTTCCACCACCTTGCCCTGTTTGACCACCATTATCTGATGGCTCAGGGCTTTGACCACGGCCAGGTCATGGCTGATAAACAGGTACGTCAGGTTGTACTTGGCTTGTAACGACCTGAGCAATTCGACTACCTGGCGCTGCACGGTGCGGTCGAGTGCCGAGGTCGGTTCGTCCAACAATATCAGCGCCGGTTTCAGTACCAGGGCGCGGGCAATGGCAATCCGCTGCCGTTGCCCGCCGGAGAACTCGTGGGGGTAGCGGTGCCGGGTATCCGGGTCCAGACCTACTTCCACCAGTGCCGCGATGATGGCCTGTTCCTGCTCCGCCGCGCTGCCCATGCGATGAATCTGCAAACCCTCGCCGACAATCTGCCCCACCGACATGCGCGGGCTCAGGCTGCCGAAGGGGTCCTGAAAGACCACCTGCATCTGCCGGCGCAGCGGCCTTACCTGCTGTTGCGACAAGCCATTCAGGGTCTGTCCCTGAAAGCGAATAGAGCCTTGACTGCCCAGCAAACGCAGGATGGCCAGACCCAGGGTGGATTTACCGGAGCCACTTTCGCCCACTATGCCCAGGGTATGGCCCTGGGGCAGGCTGAAATTGATGCCATCCACCGCCTTTACATGATCGACGGTGCGCCGCAGCAAGCCTTTCTTGATCGGGAACCAGACGCGCAGATCCTCGACTTCGAGCAGCGGCTTGCCCGCCGGTCGATCGACAGGTCCGCCGCTGGGTTCGGCCCCCAGCAGTTCACGGGTGTAAGGATGTTGTGGGGCCTGGAACAGCTGGTCGCAGGCCGCCTGTTCGACTATCTGGCCGCGCTGCATGACACAGACCCGGTGGGCGATGCGGCGCACCAGATTGAGGTCATGGCTGATCAGCAGCATGGCCATGCCCAGGCGCGCCTGCAGGTCCTTGAGCAGTTCGAGGATTTTCAGCTGTACGGTGACGTCCAGCGCCGTGGTCGGCTCGTCGGCGATCAAAAGCTCCGGCTCATTGGCCAGGGCCATGGCGATCATCACCCGCTGGCGTTGCCCGCCTGACAGTTCGTGGGGGTAAGCCTTGAGGCGCTTGTGCGGCTCGGGGATGCCGACCAGCTCCAGCAACTCCAGGGTGCGGGCGGTCGCGGCCTTTCCGGTCAGGCCTTTGTGCAGGGCCAACACCTCGTTGATCTGCTTTTCGATGCTGTGCAGCGGGTTCAGCGAGGTCATGGGCTCCTGGAAGACCATGGCGATGCGGTTGCCGCGGATGGCGCGCAGCTTGTTCTCGCTGAGCTTGAGCAGGTCTTGCCCGGCGTAATGAATGCTGCCGCTCGGGTGCTGGGCCTGGGGATAGGGCAGCAGGCGCAGGATGGAGTGGGCGGTGACCGACTTGCCGGAGCCGCTTTCGCCAACCAGGGCCAGGGTCTCGCCACGCTTGATAGCGAAGCTGACGCCCTCCACTACGCGTTGCCTGAGGCTGCCGGTGACGAACTCGACGGCCAGGTCGCGCACTTCGATAAGGTTGGTCGACTCGGTCATCTTATTTCCTCGGGTCGAAGGCGTCGCGCGCCGCTTCGCCGATAAACACCAGCAAACTGAGCATCAGGGCGAGTACCGCGAAGGCGCTGATCCCCAGCCAAGGGGCCTGCAGATTGGATTTGCCCTGGGCCACCAGTTCGCCCAGGGACGGGGCACCGGGCGGCAGGCCGAAGCCGAGGAAATCCAGGGCAGTGAGGGTGCCGATCGCGCCGGTGAGGATAAAGGGCATAAAGGTCATGGTCGAGACCATGGCATTGGGCAGGATATGGCGGTACATGATTGCGCCGTTCTGCATGCCCAGCGCGCGGGCGGCCCGCACATATTCCAGGTTGCGCCCACGCAGGAACTCGGCACGCACCAGATCGACCAGGCTCATCCAGGAGAACAGCAGCATGATGCCCAGCAGCCACCAGAAATTCGGCTGCACGAAGCTGGCCAGGATGATCAGCAGATAGAGCACCGGCAAGCCGGACCAGATTTCCAGAAAACGCTGTCCGGCCAGGTCGATCCAGCCACCGTAGAAGCCCTGCAGGGCGCCGGCCAACACGCCGATCAGCGAGCTCGCCAGGGTCAGGATCAGGGCGAACAGCACCGAGATGCGAAAACCATAGATGACCCGCGCCAGTACATCGCGGCCCTGGTCATCGGTGCCCAGCCAGTTCTCGCCAGAAGGCGGCGCGGGGGCCGGCACCTGCAGGTCGTAATTGATACTGGAGTAGCTGTAGGGGATGGGCGGCCAGAGCATCCAGCCGCCTTTCCCCTCGATCAGCTCCCGAATATAGGGGCTCTTGTAATTGGCCTGCAGGGGGAACTCGCCGCCGAAGGTGGTTTCCGGGTAGCGCTTGAGCACCGGAAAGTAGAGTTCGCCGTCGTACTGCACCACTAGAGGTTTGTCGTTGGCGATCAGCTCGGCGCCCAGGGTGACGAAAAACAGTGCGAGAAAGACCCACAGCGACCACCAGCCGCGCTTATGGGCCTTGAACAGTTGGAAACGCCGCTGGTTGATCGGGGAAAGTTTCATCTCAACCCTCCCGGCTTTCGAAGTCGATGCGCGGATCGACCAGGGTATAGGTAACGTCGCCGATCAATTTCACCACCAGACCCACTAAGGTGAAGATAAACAGGGTGCCGAACACCACCGGGTAGTCGCGGTTGATCGCCGACTCGAAGCTCATCAGGCCCATCCCATCGAGGGAGAAGATCACCTCTATCAGCAGGGAGCCGGTGAAGAAGATGCCGATAAAGGCCGAAGGAAAGCCGGCGATGATGATCAGCATGGCATTGCGGAACACATGACCGTAAAGCACCCGGGCATTGCTCAGGCCCTTGGCGCGAGCGGTGACCACATACTGCTTGTTGATCTCATCGAGGAAGCTGTTCTTGGTCAGCAGCGTCAGGGTGGCGAAGTTGCCTATCACCAGGGCGGTGACGGGCAGGGCCAGGTGCCAGAAGTAGTCGAGCAGCTTGCCGGTGAAACTAAGCTCGTCGAAGTTGTTCGAGGTCAGCCCGCGCAGGGGGAACCAATCCCAGTAGCTGCCGCCGGCGAACAGCACT
>Ga0209343_10010387_pt1 | contig 10599 bp, 13 predicted proteins | sample RifCSPlowO2_02_FD_184026 | JGI IMG/M metagenome (GOLD analysis project Ga0209343, IMG submission 184026) | Groundwater microbial communities from Rifle, Colorado - Rifle CSP2_plank lowO2_0.2 (SPAdes) (version 2) | ecosystem: Environmental > Aquatic > Deep subsurface > Groundwater | place...
TTCCCGGCGATCGCCGGATCGGCCATTGACACGCGTAATCAGATCTCGACCGGTCCGTTCACGCTGGCATCCAATGAGACCCTCACGGTGTCGTTTTCCTACCTTGCGGCAGATGACTTGAATCAGTTGAGGATAACTGCTCAGCAGGCGCGCACGACGTACGAAAGTCAAACGACCTCTGTGCCGTATGCGAATGGAGCCTTGCCGAAAGCGTTCACCCTGGAGCAAAATTATCCAAACCCGTTCAATCCATCGACGATGATAGGTTTCAACTTGCCGGTCGAGAGCGCTGTCCGGCTGGAAGTGTATAATGTGCTGGGGCAGCGTGTAGCAATTCTTCGAGATGGGCCATTGGGACCTGGATTTCACCAGGTAGAATGGAACCAAAGAATCGATTCTGGCGTGTATTATTACAGGATCGAATCTGTGGCACTCGACGGGTCAGAAAGACGATTTGCAGGAATCAGACGGATGATACTTCTCAAATAGATATGTCTACATCCGGTAACCTCGGGTCGCCGGACACCTTGCATTTCGAGCAGGAATCAGGTATTTTGGAAAGACGTATGCTTTTCGTGTTCAACTACTTCAAGGGCCGCACGGCATGCTGAACCTCCTCATCGTCGTCTTGCTCAGTTACATCGTTGGGTCGATCCCGACAAGCATCATGATGAGCCGGTGGCGGCATGGCTTCGACATTCGTACCAAAGGCAGCGGCAACGCCGGCGGAACGAACGTCTTCCGTGTGCTGGGCTGGAAGTCGGGCATCGTGGTTATGGGTGTCGACCTGATGAAGGGCGTCCTTGCGACGACCGTCATCGCCCGCCTCTTTTGGGATCCGACGCTGCCGTTTTACAACAGGACGCCATTCGACGATTTCACCATCATTCAGATGATCTGCGGCGGTGCGGCCATTGTCGGCCATGTGTGGACAGTCTTTGCCGGATTCCGCGGCGGCAAGGGCATTGCCACCGGCGCCGGCATGCTCATCGGCATCGCACCGACGGAGTTTGCCGTATCGGTCGCCGTGTTCCTGACCGTCCTCTACGCGTACCGCTACGTGTCCCTCGGGTCTATCGCGGCCGCGATCGCATTCCCACTCTCCATCCTCATCCGGCACAACATCCTGTCGGATGAGATCCCCAGCTACCGGACGCTCATCTTTTTCAGCGCCGGCGTTGCCCTCTTTCTCGTCTACTCCCACCGGTCGAACATTAAACGGCTTCTGGCCGGGACGGAGAACAAGATCTCTGACTCATCGGGCAACCGGTCCGCCGAGTCCTGAACTCCGGACCGAGTCGGCCCCTGCCGCTCGGTGATTCCATGAAGGTGACCGTACTCGGTGCCGGCAGTTGGGGCACCACGCTCGCGCTCGTCCTGGTGGAAAAAGGCCATCAGGTCACGCTCTGGACCTACAAAGAATCCCAGGCCCAGTTGCTCCGCGAAAAGCGTGAAAACCCCGCGTTCCTCCCCGGCATTCCTCTTCCCGCACTCCTCACAATCTCCACAGACATAGAAGCATCCTGCATGGGGCGCGAGCTCATCGTCGCCGCAGTTCCCGCCCAATTTCTCCGGTCTGTCATCGAAAAGATCCGCCATCTTGACCTTGAGAAGACTGTCATTTGCAATGTCGCCAAGGGCATCGAGGTGGGATCGCTTATGACCATGTCCGAGGTGCTTCTCGACGTCCTCGAACACGAGAGGAAAGAAAACATCGCCATCCTTTCGGGACCCAGCCACGCGGAAGAGGTATGCCGTAAGATCCCGACCGCTCTCGTCACTGCTTCCTTCCGTCATTCCACGGCCAAGTTCGTGCAGGATGCTTTCATGCTGCCGTATTTCCGGGTGTATGTCAACGAGGACATCCGGGGCGTGGAACTTGGTGGTGCGATCAAGAACGTCATCGCCATCGCCGCCGGCATCAGCGACGGGGCGGGATTCGGGGACAACACCAAAGCGGCCATCATGACGCGGGGTGTCTACGAGATCACCCGTCTCGGCGTCAAAATGGGGGCGCAGCCCATCACTTTTGCCGGACTTTCAGGCATTGGCGACCTCATCGTCACATGTATGAGCCGCCACAGCCGCAATCGGTGGGTGGGGGAACAGGTGGGGAAGGGACGAAAACTGGAAGATGTCCTGGGGGAAATGGTGATGGTGGCTGAAGGAGTCGCAACGTCAAAGTCGATCCACGAGCTCTCCATCAAGCATCATATCGAAATGCCGATGGCGAGCGAGGTTTACCATGTGCTGTTCAAAGGCAAAGACCCGTACCAGGCGACGTACGATCTGATGACGAGGGACGCCAAGGGCGAGTGACCTGGTAGAGCAATGGAGATTTCGGATTTCGGATTGTGGATTTCGGATTAGCTTAGGAACAGCCGCAATGTTGGATACTTCCTCGTTACGCATCCCGCATCCCCCATCCCTAATTACGCATCCCCATTCCCCCATTCCATCATTCCGTTTTTCCAAAATTCCGTTCTCCCGTTCTTCCGTCCTTACGTTCTCACATTTGACATCCCAAGAGCCGCTTCTCATTAAACCTCTCCGCCTCGGTTACGTCCAACCTTCAACGTACACTCACATTCCCAAAAGGACACATCCATGAAGAAACTCGTAATGCTAGCGATGGGACTGTTCGTCGCAACTTCCTCTGCACTTGCTCAGCCGGGAATGATGGCCGGCCGAGGACACGATCAGTTTCTGAAGGAACTGAACCTGACCGACGTCCAGCAGAAGGAATTCGACAAGATCATGGTGGACCATCAGAAGAAGATGGTGGATCAGATGGCCAAGATCGCGTCGGCTCGGATCGACATGCGTCAGCTCTTGAAAGCCGACGAACCTCAGAAATCGGCGATAGAGAAGAAATCGCAGGAGATCTCGGGGCTTCTTTCTCAGGTCCAGTCAGAACGCTTGAATCACTGGTTCAACGTCAACAAACAATTGACGCCGGACCAGCAAAAGGTGTGGAAGAATGCGCTGGAAGGGCACATGGCCATGGGACAAGGTCCGGGCATGGGCATGCACCGCCGCGGCGGTCAATCCGGGTTCGGACGCGGAATGATGCAGCATCGAGGTAAGATGCAGGGACGTGGGATGATGCGCGAGAAGATGCAGATGCATGAGATGGGACCGGAGGGGGAATAACCACTTGTTTGGGCCATCTTGCGATGGCTGCATCGTGAGGCATAAACGGAATGGCAGAAAGCCCCGGTCGATACTACCCGGGGCTTTCTGTTTGGCAATTGTCAGTTGAACATTGGCAGTTTGTTTTTCCCTATCCTCCACAGCCCCCAAAACATCCCCGCACCAACGATGTCTGCAACAACCAGATACCACGGCCACGGACCAAACCAGTCGAGCGGAGATGTTCCATACGGTTTTTCCATCAAGAACATGTAATTTGTTCCGGTCGCTGCGTTAAAGGCCGCAAGAAGTGCTGCGTAACCGTTGAGCCAAAGAAATGCCGTAATCGCCGACTTCATGCCCGGACGCAACCAAGACGAGATCGCGATCGATAACAGCGCTGCAACAACAAGTCCGTGCGAAATAAAGAACTGAATCGTCGGGTAGTTCAACGACGCCCCTTGAACGTCGGGTGTCAGCAACGCCATCGTCGTGCCGGCCAATCCCCAGTAATACACGACATCAAACCCGCCCTGCCATTTTTTCAAGCATACAACCACCGTAAGCCACAGTGAGATGTCACAGAGATGCAAAGGCAGTGCTCCCGGCCATGGAGACCAGGGTTGTGAAAGAACATGGGCGTACCAAAGAAGTTCAAGTGCCAAGATACAACTGCCAACAAGACGAAATGCTGTTCTCGATTTCTGTGGATACTTGCGAAGTAAGCAGCCCAGCCCAATCCCCGAAATGGCGATACCGATGAGTATTGCGATGTGGAAAACGGAAAAAAGCTCGAACATGGGGCCCTTTGTGAATCAGATTTCTTAGATTATGACCGTTCAAGGTGGAAGTCAAGGTCTGACAGATTGACCCGCGAATGAACCCGCCAAAGAGATGGCAGGCAAGCTCAAATACACGCGAATCTAGAGTTCGGACCTTCAAAATTCGCGTTCATTCGCGGGTATTCGCGGTTTATGATCGCTTGGGATTCAACCATTTTCGACCGTTCCCAGTCCTATCTCTTGTCACCGCTTATCTATCGAAACCCTACCGGCCGTGCACCAGGATAATGAGCTGATGCTCCGCGTCAAAGACGGCGACCTCGCGCAACTTGGGGTGCTCTTTGACTGGTACAGTCCCCGATTATACTCGTTCTTCGTCCGCCACACGGGCCGAAGAGACGTGAGCGAGGACCTTGTTCAGGACGTATTCTTGAGGATCCTCAAATACCGCGCCTCGTTCCGGGGAGATGCCCCGTTCACCGTTTGGATGTATCAAATGGCCCGAAATGTTGCCTCCGACCACTTCACAAAGTGGAAGAATGAACATCCGATGGAAGAGGGGACGGCCGATCGGATGGAATCCGACGACCGGATCCATGATATGCTTGTGGAACGGGAGGAGCATCGGCTCCTCCATAAGGCGCTTGCACTTCTGACTCCCGAAAAGCGGGAAGTGCTGCTCTTGAGCAGGTTCGAAGAGCTGACATACGAAGAGATCGGAAAGATCGTACAAGCTCCCGTGGGGACGATCAAAGCGCGAGTCCACTATGCGTTAAAAGACCTCCGGCGGGCATATGATGAACTCTCGGGGAGACGTCCGGACTCGGCTGCGACAAGTCTGAACGGAGACTGAAGGAGACGTGAACATGGATGCTACGAACATGAATATGACGCACGACGAAGCGCGAGATTGGATGCTCGAAGACCTTCGGGGGACATTGCCGAAATCGATCCGAACCTCTTACGATGCCCACCTCCTTTCGTGCTCGCTCTGCCGGACTGAGCTTGCGGAACTCAAGGAAGGATGGTCGGTCATCGAGCGATTGCCCGAAATCCAACCTCCTCCGGCGATGCGGACCAGGTTCCGCGCGGTCTTGGCGGCCTACGAACACGGAGTGCGGGCGGGGTCTGCGGCGTCATGGCAGGACGGCATTGACCGTGCGCTGCGCATTGTCTGGCCGGCACGTCCGGTGTGGCAGGCTGCTGTGGGTTTGGGCTTGCTGTTGATCGGTCTGCTCCTCGGGTCGCTTGGCGGCTCGTCGAAAGACCACGCTCTCGAAATGGCACAACTGCGCGGAGAAATGCAGGCCATGTCGAGAATGCTGGCCGTATCGCTGTTGCAGCAGCAATCCGCATCCGAGCGGTTGAAAGGCGTCAGCATGAGCACGCGGTTCGATCAATCGGACGATGAGATCACTGCTGCGCTTGTGGACGCCCTGAAGTTCGACACCAATGTGAACGTTCGGCTCGCAGCACTCGATGCACTAACCGGCGAGATCCTCAAGGACGAAGTCCGGAAGGAATTGATTGGAGTCCTTCTGAGCGAACGTTCGCCCCTCGTTCAGCTCGCCATGGTGGAAATTCTCGCGGAATCCAGGGACACATCCACAGACGAGGCATTGCGAAGACTGATGAATGCAAAGGAAGTCAATCCGGTCGTCAAAGAACGTGTGCGCACGTTGCTGGGGAGTAATTCGTGAAAGCGGCTGTCTTCATCATGATCGCAGCCGGCGGCATGCTACACGCAGATATTGTCCGCGTCGATACGGTCCGTACGGTCATGAATCCCCGGGCAGGTGCGGTGCACCGCGTGGATGTGGACAACCTGATCGGTCACGTCGAAGTTGTCGGCTCTTCCCGCCGTGATGTTCTTGTCACTGCCGTTCGCAGAACGCGAGTCCGATTCGAGGAGACTTTTCCGGAAGCGGACCGCGAAGTGACGCTCGAAATGAAGGAGGCTGGAACGACGGTGGTCATCTTCGTCGATGCGCCATGGCGGGTCCGTCACGGGATGATCGGCCGGCGGTTGTGGCGATATGGGTTCGAAGTGACGTTCGACATAAGGATCGAAATGCCCTCTGATGCCGAATTGGCGGTCCGAACAGTCGAGGACGGCGACGTGCGCGTCAAGGGTGTCTCCGGACCGGCGCGGCTTGAGAATGTCAACGGCGATGTCACAGCTGAAGGTCTCTGTTCGACGTCGATGCTCTTCTCGGTCAACGGCGATATTACCGCTACGTTCGATGCCGTTCCCGACGATGACTGTGGATTCCGGTCGGTCAACGGGACGATCGAGGTAGCATTCCCGGCGACGTTGAACGGGACGTTCGCCGCGGGAAGTTGGCATGGCGATATCTATACAGACTTCGATTTTCAACCTGCGCCGAGAACGCCGGTCTTAATTCAGGAAGGGCGTACCTGGAAGCGACTGAGCGCGACGGCATTGACTCGAGTAAACGTCGGCAACAAGGGCCCGGAATACAGGTTTGAAACGCTGAACGGGTCCATTTACATCCTCAAGCGGAACTGAGGCTTGAACGAGAATAGTATCCCGCGGTGACGCAGCGTTTGCAGCGTTGAACGAAGTTGAAATGCCATTCAGACCGTTGCGTTCGTTGCGAGAACTTCTTTAAAGAGGATCTATCTATAAAATTCGATCATCCACAGTCAGTTTCACGAAAGGGAGTGCAATGTATACACGATTGAAAAGAGCGGTCCTGATGTTGTGCGGTGTAGCCGCCGCCGTGATTGCCCAGGAAACCGTGGGGGATAAATTCACCGTGCCGTTGACGGACCCAAATCGTCCGGTCCAGCTCCAAGTTTCGCTCCACGGCGCCCGGCTTACCGTCAAGGGAGGCGCCATCAAGAACGTCGTCGTGGAAAGTTCCTACAAACCGGAAGAGGACGAGGATCGTGAAGATTCGGGAAAGCGTCACGGTCTCCGGAGGATCCCGAACCTTTCGAGCGGATTGTCGATCGAAGAGGAGAACAATGAGGTAACCGTCAGTTCGGGGAGGATGAACGACGCTTCCAACCTGCACGTGACGGTCAATGTCCCGTCGCTTACCTCGGCGAAACTCTCCTTGATCAACGGGGACGACATCATTGTCGAGGGCATAACGGGAGAACTCGAAGTCTCGTGCACGAACGGGGGCATCACGATGAAGAATGTCGGGGGTTCCGTGGTGGCGAATGCCATCAACGGCAATCTTTCAGCGACAATGACGACGGTCGCGCCGGGTAAGCCGATGTCGTTCACTTCTCTGAACGGTGACATCGATGTGACGTTCCCCCCGGACATCAAAGCTAACGTTTCGCTCAAGGCGGACATGCAAGGGGAGATCTTCACCGACTTCGATGTCAAGATAGAATCACAGCCGGCAAAGGTGGAAGGGAACGAACGAGACCGCAAAGGAAGGTATCGTGTTACCGTGGACCGGACCATGCGCGGTACGGTGAACGGGGGAGGACCGGAATACACGTTCAAGAGCTTTCAGGGGGACATTTACATCAGAAAGAAGAAGTAGTACGTTTGTTCATGGCTCTTACATTTGAAGAAATGCGCTCATACTGCCTGAGCTGTCCCGGCAGGATCACAGAGGAGACTCCATTCGGCGACGACGTTATAGTCTTCAAAGTGCACGGCAAGCTCTTTGCCCTCGTCGACCTGATGGCTGTCCCCTTGTCCATGAACCTGAAATGTGACCCAGAACGCGCTTTAGAGCTGAGAGAACAGTATGAAGCCGTCCAACCCGGATATCACATGAACAAGAGGCACTGGAATTCCGTCGTTGTCGACGGATCGATAAGGCAGGACGAGCTCCTGGCGATGATCGGCCATTCATACGACCTCGTTGTTGCACGTCTGCCGAAAACAGTGCGGGAGAGGATGAAGAAACGGAAGCAGTAACGAAGAAACGACCGCCGTGCATGCCTAGAGTTCGTACTGTCGCATCGGCGATGATCCGTCAAAACGCGGATTCGTCCTTACCCTGCCGCTGCGCTGCGTCGATGTCCGGACAGAAGCATAAAGAGCAGCATCGGGATCCAGGGGACCCGTTCGATCTTGCTCACGTCGGCCGGAAACGTGACCACCGCCGAGTCAGCGAGCGAAAGGACCGAAGAGCATGCAAGGATCGGTCCTCCCTTGTCTTCAGCTTCCATGATTCCCTTCCAAAACCGGTACCGCAAAGTCCACCGTTCGCCTTTGGGCAGTTCGAGCACTGACGTGCTTCTCCAGGGATTGACCCGCAGAACAGCGAACGGCATGTGGTGACCGGCCTCGCGTATCTCCACGGTGTTGCCAAATACACCCCGTTGTTGAAACTCCCACTTTCCGCCAAAGCCCTCTGCAGTTGAAACCCTGCCAAAGAGGGTCGATGGTCCGTCGAGTCTGGCGGCAACGCCGGTGCCGGTAGACAGTTCATGCGACCTTGAGAAAAGGGAAACACGACGCCAGCGAAGCGTCATGCCGCGAAGTTCCTGCAATGTTATCATGGATTCTTTGAATGCGGCTGTGACGATGATTGCGGACTTCCGCCTTCCGGCATCCTGCTTGCACGTTTTACCGCATCGGACAGGACGTATTCAATCTGCGCATTGACGCTCCGCAGATCATCCGCAGCCCACTTTGCCAGCGCGTTATACAGTGAAGCATCGAGGCGCAGCAAGTATTTCTTTTTTTCGGCCATTATCCGTGGGGCAGTGAAGGGCTATGGTCCAAGGAGTTCCCCACTAGGGACACGAAGCGGGTAGAGTGATATTTCCAACATTCTTCTCTTCGTGATATTCAAATAGATTTCGTGCCCTTCGTGGGGTAAATCTTATGGCTGGACACTAGTACAGAGAACCCGTGTTGATGATCGGCTGCGCCTCGGACTCGGACACGAGAGCAACCATCAGATTGTTCACCATCTGCGCTTTCTTTTCCTCATCAAGCTCGACGATCTTCTGTTCGCTCAACATCCTGAGCGCGTCCTGGACCATGCCCACGGCCCCTTCGACGATCTTCTTCCGCGCGGCGATGATAGCCTGCGCCTGCTGACGGCGGAGCATTGCCTGCGCGATCTCTTGCGCATAGGCCAAATGGCTGATGCGTGACTCGAGCACTTCTACCCCTGCGATCTCCAGACGTGTCTGCACCTGCTTTTTGAGTGCGTCGGCGATGTCGCCGGGTGTGCTCCGGAGCGAAGGCCGGTTGTCGTCATGTGAGTCATATGGATACTCGGTCGCGAGCGCCCGTATGGCTGTCTCGCTTTGAATGGCAACGAACTGCTCATAATTCTCAACGTCAAAAAGGGCGCGCGCTGAATCGAATACCCGCCAGACGATGACGGCTGCTATCTCGATTGGATTGCCGTCCCGGTCGTTGACCTTGATCTTCTCGCTGTTAAAGTTGTGGATGCGCATGGAAATGCGCTTTTTATTCGTGAACGGATTGACGAACCAGAATCCGTCGTTCTGGACCGAGCCGTTGTATTTGCCGAACAGAACCAGGACTCGTGCCTCGTTGGGCTGCACAATGAAAAAGCCCCCCATTGCGATGAAGAAGCAGATCGCAAGGGGAATGATTGCCCAGAGTAACGAGGGGTCTTGTGTCGTGATTGCCGTGACGGTCAACCAGACGACGAGCCCAAGTATGACGAGCTCACCAAAAATGGCGAGGAATCCATTCATCCTGGTTGCCGTGGTTTCAGTTACTGCCTTCATAATGCCTCCTTGTGATGAAGTGCTATTACAATGATATTATACTGATATCACATTGTCAAGTTTCAACGGAAGAATTAATGTTCCAGAAACGCTTAAAAATCATCAGAAACGACGACATTCACTCTCCATTACTCCATTAACTTGCTTTTACATGTCTCCAACACTCCAAGCCAGAGTGCCCTTCCTCTCGGTCTTCAATTCTTGGCCCTTCTTGTCATTTTTCTGTAATCTTTCCACCCCACCGTTTGTCAGCTCTTTTTTCGAATTCATCATGGAGGTCTACATCATGTTCAAGCTCAATGCGCTTGTCCTTGGTCTTATCGCGCTGCCGTTGGCGGTCATGGCCCAGAGGAAAGCTTCGGACAACGGGATGGTCGATGTCGATATTCCCTACCAGAAATTCGTACTCGACAACGGTCTCACGCTCCTCGTGCATGAGGATCACAAGGCCCCCATCGTCGCGGTCAATGTGTGGTATCACGTAGGATCAAAGAATGAGCGTCCGGGGAAAAGCGGCTTCGCGCACCTGTTCGAACACCTGATGTTCAACGGGAGCGAAAACTTCAACGACGACTATTTCAAGGTCCTCGAGCGGCTCGGCGCAACGGACCTGAACGGCACGACAAACGAAGACCGGACAAACTACTTCCAGAATGTCCCGACCTCGGCACTCGACGTTGTCCTGTGGATGGAATCCGACCGCATGGGACATCTGCTCGGTGCGATCACTCAGGAAAAACTGGATGAACAGCGGGGGGTTGTGCAGAACGAAAAACGCCAGGGAGACAACGAACCGTATGGCGTAACCGAAGAGCTCATCACCAAAAGCGTATGGCCCGCCGGCCACCCATATTCATGGACCGTCATTGGTTCTCTGGAAGACCTGAACGCGGCATCTCTCAACGATGTCAAGGAGTGGTTCAGCACGTACTACGGCACAGCGAATGCAGTGCTCGTTCTTGCGGGAGACATCGAC
>Ga0209343_10010391_pt1 | contig 10598 bp, 9 predicted proteins | sample RifCSPlowO2_02_FD_184026 | JGI IMG/M metagenome (GOLD analysis project Ga0209343, IMG submission 184026) | Groundwater microbial communities from Rifle, Colorado - Rifle CSP2_plank lowO2_0.2 (SPAdes) (version 2) | ecosystem: Environmental > Aquatic > Deep subsurface > Groundwater | place: Rifle...
TGGCAATATCATGATCGCCTGCCTCTCGGGAACAGTTCGGCACAAAGGTCTAAACGCCTTAGTTGTGGATGTCTCCGGTGTTGGCTATAAAGTTTTAGTCACCACCGAGACGGCGCTTGAAGTCGCGCCGAGCTCTCCTATTTTTCTCTGGACACATCTCGTAGTCAGAGAGACTTCTCTTGAACTCTTCGGCTTTCTGGACAAAGAAACACTTGATACATTCGAGCTCCTTATTACCATCTCCGGCATCGGGCCGAAAAGCGCCCTTAGCATCTTAAATGTCGCCACTCCCTCGATGCTCCGGCAAGCGGTGGCTAGCGGGGATACAACATACCTAACACGAGTCTCCGGCATCGGCAAGAAGAACGCCGAGAAGATTGTACTTGAACTCAAAGATAAACTTAAAATTACCAAAGAAGATAGGGGCGTAGATATGCGCTCCGAGGGCGACGCGCTGGAAGCGCTCGTCTCACTTGGTTACAACGAGCGTGATGCTCGCGAGGCTCTAAAACGAGTGCCAAAGGAGACAGAGGGGGCAAGCGAGCGCGTCAAGGCAGCCTTAAAACTTCTTTCTACTAGAAACTAGTCTGTATGCACCTAACTGACTTCCAGCGAATCGTTACCATGAATACCCTCGCTGGTGTTGGTATGGGTCTCGTAGGAATATTTATTCCTATCTACCTGCTAGAACTGGGAAACTCCGTCTCTACGGTGATCATTTGGTTGCTAACACATCATTTATCACTTCTTTTAGGTGCTTTTTTAGCAATTTATGTTTCTAACATCATTGGGCTTGTACGCTGTTGGTATGTGCGTATAGTTTTAGTAACAATTCTCTTCACCGGACTCTTTTTGTTGCCAAGTTATCCATCGATTTTATTTATCTTGGCTTTTATAAGCGGAATGGAATCAGCGTTTTTCTGGATCCCCTATAATATCCTCACTGTTCGTAAAACTGAAGATTCTACAATAGGTTCATCACTTGCCTTTATGTCCAACGTAGGATCTGCTGTTGGGCTTGTTGTTCCTGTGATTGCCGCGCTCTTAATCATTACCTATGGGTACAATATTTTGTTTGCGATCGCGCTTGTATTTATTCTAATTTCTATTGTTCCCGTACTCCCATTAAGACATGAGCAAACGAGTTTTAAATTCGATCTGCCAGAAATCCGCTCAATCATTCATAAAAATAAACATTTCATTTTACCAGAAATCTTAGATAATCTTGGACAAGATGCACAAATCATTTGGACACTTTTCTTACTCATAACGGGGCTCACGGTGCTTGATATTGGGGTACTCGGAGTTCTTGCTGGACTTGTAGGTATAGTTGTAACACATATCACTGGCACTCTTATAGATAAATGGGACAAAAAGACAGTTGTGCGCTTTGGTGCGGTTACAACAACCATCATGTGGACTATTTCTTACATAGTAGCAATATATGCGCCAACGCCAGCCATGCTTTATATCGTTACTGTGCTACGAGGATTCGCACTAGGAATCTTTGCTAGTGCATACGGAGCGATTATGCTAAACCGCGCTCGAAGTGCCGATGCTCAATTCCTAGTACTACGAGAAGTTCCTACGATTTTTGGAAGAGTTATCGTTTTTACGATTACGCTATTACTTTTGTCTATAGATCAATTTGAGCTGGCTTTTTTGATGGTGGCATTTATTTCACTATACTTCTGGTTTAACAATTTAGACAATCTTATTAAGCAATGAGTGCTAAGATTTTGTATGCCTGAACTGCCGGAAGTCCAGACCACTGTTGATGGCCTCAACAGGACGGTTAGGGGTAGAAAAATGGTTGGGGTTTCGACAAGCTACAATAGCTCATTTTATAAAGGCAAAGAAGAAATCAAGAATCCTGAATTTTTTAAGAAATTTAAGAAGAAAATTATTGGGCAGAAGATATTGAAGGCTCAAAGAAGAGCTAAGAATGTTTTAATCCATCTCTCAAACCGCGAGACAATCCTGGTCCATATGAAAATGACAGGCCACTTTGTTTATGATCATCCAGAAACTCGATTCATCCGGCTTGATTTCAAGCTCGATAACGGTAAGCATTTAGTACTCTCCGATATGCGTAAATTTGCCAAAGTGACATTGGTAAAAACTTCCGAACTGGAAAAGTCTCTGCACCTCAAGCACCTTGGACCGGAGCCGCTGGGAAATAATTTCCAATTTACAATTTTTAATTCACAAATACAGAAGAAACCGAGGGGCAAAATCAAGCAAGTTTTAATGGACCAGAGTCTAATCGCCGGTATCGGTAATATTTATTCCGACGAGATTCTCTGGCGCGCCGGAGTTCACCCTCTCTCGCGCCCAGACCAAATACCGGAGCAAAATCTTCGAGCCATGTTTAAGGCCATTAAAGAAACTTTGAGAAAAGGCATTGACTTCGGCGGAGATTCTATGTCCGACTACCGAAACATCAGAGGAGAAAAAGGTAACTTCCAAAATCACCATCATGCCTATCGGCAGATAGGCCGCGCTTGCATTAAGAAAGGATGCAGGGGTGTTATTAAGCGTATCATTGTTGGGGCGCGCAGCGCCCACTTCTGTTCTGTTCATCAAAAGTTGTTTATCTAAAGATATCCACAGACCAGCTTGCTATGTAAAACCTATACCTTATAATTGATAAGGAAGTTGCGTTTATAATTCATAGCAAATTTAAATGACATTTACTAAATTTCTACCAATCCCAGTTATTATCGGGGTTTTAGCCGCGTTTTCTCTGTTTGTAGCGAACTGGCTAAGTATCCCAGTTTGGGCGATATTTATAAGCTGGGCGCTCTACTTCATAGCCGGCGCTAAACCATCCCGGCTTCCTAAAGAAATTATCGGACTTACCGGAGGTATCGCCTTCGGGTATATCACTCTTTGGGCCATGCCCTATTTCACGGACGTTTTTGGGGCAACCTTTGGACTGCCGGCAACGGTCTTTGTTGTATGTTTTATCATAGTGCTGCTCGAGCTTACTGATTGGTTTGAATTGGCTCCCGCCTATTTCTTTTCCTTTGCCGGATACTTTGCTTATGTGTTCGGAGGTTTCGGAGGTGCGGGCTTAACTACGCCGGAAAACTCGCTCTGGCCCTTCTGGCTAGCCACTATGATAGGACTTGCATTCGGTTATGTCAGCGCCTATTTGCGAAAAGCCATTCTGGAAAAAGAGGGGGTCTTCGGTTCCGCCCAGGAAACTGTCTTCGACAAGGAAGTAAAATAAGTAATCGGCGACTCTACGGAGTCGCCGCTGGCAGATAAATATAAAATTCCGTCCCCTCGCCCTCTTTCGAACTGAAAACTACGCGCCCCTTGTGTCTTTCAATGATGTTTTTGCTTAGATAAAGACCTAATCCGGAACCTCTGGTTTGTTGAGCTGGCGCATTTTTGGCGCGATAAAACTTGGTAAAAATAAATTTTTGATCCTCCTTGGATATGCCTATGCCAGAATCTCTAACTCTGATAACAATATTGCCTTCTGCCGCGTCTAAAGAAACACCCACTATGCCCTTGGGCAATGAATAGCGTAGGGCATTATCAATAACATTTCGAATCGCCTGGGAAATGGCGACAGAGTCGACATTTACCTGCGGCGGCGGAGCCGACGGCTCAATGAAAGATAATGTGACATTGTATTCTTTGCTTGGCATCTCTAAATCCGCAATAATTTTCTTGAGAATAGGTAAAATATCTTGCTTTTTAAAATCGTAAAGAAGCCCTTCTTCTTCCGCTTTGGTAATAGTAAGAAGGTCATTTAATAAATCATTCAGGCCTGTGGCAACCATGGAAGTCTTTTGAACCAATTCCTGCTGGGCCGGATTCAGGGCTCCCTTCTCCCCTTTCTCCAAAATATCAAGCGCCCACCTCAAACCGGAGATAGGGGTGCGCAACTGATGCGAGGCGGTAACCAAAAACTTAGATTTAAGCATTTCTATTTCCTTTTCCTTGGTTATATCCCGAAGAGTATGCATAAAACCGATCTTTTCATGCCCCACGCCATAAACTGGCACCGAAGAGACCTCAAGTATGATACGCTCGGATCCTTCGGTAGCATATTCGGTTTTGTCATTGTCGCCAAGCAACAAATTGCTTATGTTATATATATTCTTCAAGAAAATATTTTCTTCGGAAACTTCCCGCGTTATGATTCGCCCAATAACGTCTTCCGTTCGAACCAGCAATAATTCCTCGGCCTTAGGATTCAAAAGAAGAATCTTGCTATCGTTGCCATATAAAATGATGCCTTCATTTAAGCTATTGATTATGTTTGCCGTTTTTTGCTTCTCCGAAACTAGAGATTCAAAGAAATTAATATTAAGAAGCGAGACTCCTAAAAATCGCGCAGCCATATCCAAAATCGCGATCTCCTCCCGCGAAAATACATGCGGTTTCTCGTAAAGCGCAACCATAACCCCCATCGCTTCGTCTCGAACCACAAGCGGCAATGCGATCATGGCAGACCGCTTTTCTATGGAAAGCATGATTCGCGAGGGCTTCATGAATCGCTCATCAACAAAAACTTTTGACGAAGTCTTTATCTCTTTGTCTTGGAACGCCAATCCCGATAAGGTTCCAGGGCCAGGCTGTTGAAGATGAGTTGCCAAATAATCGTTCATCGGCTTTGAGACTCCCAATGAGGTTATGAGCCTCAAAACACCGCTCGATTCTTCCTTTTGGAATAGTACCAACCCTTTGATGTTAAACCTCTTTTCCAGATATTCGTTAAAAATCTTAAGGGGCTCATCAATTGATTTATTAACGCTTAAGCTGAGCGATTGGGTTGTTTTTTGGAGCTCGGAAAGCCTCTCGACCTGATCGAGAAGATTTTTCTCGGAGCGCACAATGGTTTCATAGTTCTTGATATTTTCAATCGTGACAGCTACCTGATCAGCGGTAATTTCTATAAATTGCAATTCGCCCGCGAGAAATGAGGTTTTTTGTTTTTTGTAAAACACCTCAAACGCCCCCACGATATTCTTACCAATAAACATGGGAGCCGCGACTGACGCGCTAAACCCCTCATCTCGATCGATGGCGCTCCACCGCGGGATATTAAGCGAATTTTTCTTACCGGAAGCAATGTAGCGCGTTTTTCTCTCAACCATGACCTTCCCCACAATTCCTTGGCCAATCTTCACTCTGTCGGTTTTATTAAAGTAGCGAACATACAGACTATCGAGTCCGGCGGATGCTTCGATCTTCATAAATTGAGTTTTTTCCTCAACCGTCCATATCGCCACTGCGTTAGCGCCCAGCTCCTTCAGCAGCTCTTTCAAAAGAGACTGTAAAACCTCCTCAATATCTCGGGAGGCAAGATTAAAAGATCTGGATAAATTATTTACCAGCCGCAACCAATTCGATGCGGCTTGTATCTTGTGCTGACGAATCATTGTTTTCTATTATAATTCGTTTTTGTTATTATAAGAAGTATTATATCTAGAATGGCCTATGAAAGAAACTATTAAGCTCGGTTTTATCTCGGGGCTCTCCGGAGTATATGGATGGTCGGCGCAAGACCAGTTGCGTGGCGTAACGTTAGCTGTAGAAGAGATTAATGGCCAGGGAGGAATTTCCGGAAAGAAAGTAGAAATTGTCACGCGAGACGATACGAGCGACCCTAAAAAAGCCGCCGAGGGAACGCGAGATCTCATCGAGAAGGAAAAAGTTGATTTTTTGGTTGGGGGACTTTCGGCCGGAACTCAACTTTTTATTAATGAGGAAACAAAAAAAGCTGGAATTCTTTTTGTGAGCATCGGTCAGTCAAACGAGATTACCATGGCTTCTCATCTCGGACCTTATACCTTCCACGAAGCGATCACTCCCCACATGACGGTCCAGGGAATGGGTAGGTGGGTTTTTGAAAATCTCGGAAAGAAAGTATTTATTTTAATGTCTGATTACGAATGGGGACAGCATGTCTTAAGAGCGTATGAACTTCTCGCCAAAGAGATGAATGCCCAAATCATCGGAGTGGCAAAAATACCATTTCCAGCCAAAGCTCCGGATGATTTTTCTAAACATTTCCCGGCAATTTTAAAAGCCAAGCCCGAGGTACTCATCGGAGCAAATTTTGGCGCGGACCAGCTTAAATTTATTGAGGATGTAAACACCGCTGGGCTTCAAAGAAAAATGAGTATTGTAAACACCCTTTCCGAGCTTCCTGTGATGGAACGTATACCACCAGAGAAAGCCACGGGGCTGTACTGGGGAGCGCATTTCTACTGGGGGCTCAAGGATATGCTTCCTGAAGCAAAAACTTTTGTTTCACTTTATAGTCAACATTTTGACGGAGTTCCCTCTGGATATGCCGCCTATGGATACAGCGGAGCCATGGAACTCCTGCTCGCCGCTCAAAAAGTAAACCGCTACCCAATCGACCCCAAGGCCATCGCAGAGGAACTAGAGGGACACGCCTATACTCATTGCAAAGACAGGCAATGGTGGCGACCATGCGATCACCAATCGCTGCAAGATTATTATATTCTGAAACTTAAGGGAGCCGAGGACAGAAAACATCCACATGATATATCCGAGATTATCGGCACAACCTCATGGGACCTCGACATGGAAAGACCATGTGAAGAAACCGGCAATGGCGCGTATCTCTGGGGACACGCTAAGCAATAAAATGCTATCATGAAACTATGCTTAATCCGTTTCCAGAACTCTTGATGTACTCGTTCGTCGGCCCCTTCATCTTGCGTGTACTTTTAGGTCTCATCTTTATCGATCTTGGGTTTTTAAAATTCCGGAGCGAGAAAGATAGATGGACTGCTTCTTTTGAAACTCTTGGTCTCCGCCCGGCAGATTTATTTGTACCGCTCTATGCTCTGCTCCAAATAATAGGTGGGGTGTTTCTGTTGGCTGGCCTCTGGACGCAAGTGGCGGCTTTGTCCTTTGTAATCTTTTCCGGTATCGAGCTCTATGTCGAATGGCAAGCACGCGAAATTCTCAAGCGCGATATGGTTTTTTATCTTCTCATTTTCGCCATCTCTCTGTCCCTCTTACTGACCGGCGCCGGCGCCTACGCCATAGACATCCCACTCTAAGAGTTGTAATCTTCTCAGTAAGGCCCCGCCACGGCGGGGCAAGTTGCGCCCATAGCTCAATTGGTAGAGCAATTCCCTTTTAAGGAAGAGGTTGTTGGTTCGATTCCAACTGGGCGCACCAGCTATAAAAAATCTGCACCGCTGCTGATTTTTTATAGCTGGTGCGAGACGGAGGCATGTTTTGCAAACTTGCAAAACAGCCGAGTCGGGGTCGAGAAATTTTGCGAGCGATGGCGAGCAAAATATTCGTGACCACATCAAAAATTTTATGAATTTCACGTTTCCAACACAATCTCATCAAGAAGCGTTCGAAGCAACAGTAGAGCATTTCAAGAAAAAAGAAGGGGTGTTAGCTATAACTCTCGTAGGCTCGATATTGCGCAGCCAAGGTTCTTTCGACGCAGACGTTGATGTTGATGTATTTGTAGAAGACTCAAAAGCTATAGATACTCTTTCTAGCGAATTTGACGTTGTCGGGCCATCTATTCTTAAGGGATTAAAAGATAAGTCTGATACTGGGCGCTTTTTTGATATTGGCCTGCACATACGAACACTGAATCCACAACCCCATAAGCGCTCCTGGACAGACGGGCCTGGAGAATTTGAAATAGAGCTTGGACACTCATTTGTTTATTGTGAGCCAGTATTTAAACGAGGAGCGGCTTATGATTCAGCGAAGAAAAAATTCCTTCCGTACTACAACGAAACTCTTCGGAATGAACGACTGAAAGAGGCGGGGACATTTTGTTTGAATAATATCGAACATATTGAGCCGTATGTAAAACGTGGTCTTTATTTTCAAGCATTTGAGCGTTTACACGATGCATGTAAAGAATTTTTGCAAGCGCTTTTTATCTCGAAACGAGTGTATCCTCTAGACTATGATAAGTGGGTTAAATATGAATTAGTTGAAATCCTTAAAATGCCAGGGTTGTATAAAGAGTTTGTGTTGCTATACGAACTGCAAAAGCTGGAGAGCAATGAATTAATTGAAAAAGGTAGACATTTATATGAACTCTATAGAAAATATGTTAAGAATTAAATTATATACTTCTTTAATATAAATAAAACATCATGTCAAAAATTCTAGATGGGAAGTCGCTTAGTCAGTTATTGGCTGTAAAGCTCGCCAAGAAAATCAAGAGGCTCAAAACTAAACCAAAACTGATTATCATCCAGATTGGTGACCTTGCAGAATCAAATACTTATATCAAAAATAAAAAGGCTTTTGCTGAAAAAATTGGCGTGGTATCAAAGCATAAAAGATATCCAAACAGCGTTAAAGAATCACGAGCAATTTCTGACATTAGAAAATACAACCGAGACCCCTCCATTCATGGCATCATGGTGCAACTACCCGCACCCAAAAATTTTGATATAGAAAGAGTGCTTGAATCTATTGACCCAAGAAAAGACGTGGACGGTCTAACATCCATAAACACTAAACATTTATTTGACAATAGTGAGGCATTTATCCCCGCTACCGCCAAAGGTGTCATTGCCCTTCTTCAAGATTACAAAATAAATCTTATCGGGGCCAGAGTGGTTATAGTGGGAGAGTCTACATTAGTAGGCAGACCGACGATGCTCGCCTTATTAAACAGAGGCGTTACAGTTACAATGTGTCACAAAAATACCAAAAACTTGGAGGAAGAAACTAGGCGCGCTGATATATTGATAACAGCTGTCGGATGCCCGAAATTAATTACCAGAAAACATGTCTCCAGAAATCAGGTAGTGGTAGATATAGGCATTATTGTAACCAAAAATAAAAAAATCATGGGTGATGTAGACTTCGAGCGTGTTAAAAACATTGTGAGAGCGATTACACCAGTCCCGGGCGGCGTCGGACCAATGACCGTCGCCTCTCTTTTCCAAAATCTACTTAAGGCGTATTCCCTACAAACTGAGAAGTAACTTTTCAACAAGCGTTTCAATTTCCGCCTCCCCTCTGCGGGCAAGATGGTAGCCGATGACCAAATCTTCTGAAAGCTTTTCAAGCTCGCCGGACTTAAAATTTTTGAGGAAGCTCTTGGCCTTGTTGTATGGAAAGGCTTTCATATCTGTCTCCCCTACATCTTTCGTCCTAGACGCTATAAGCATGGACTTCACCTGCCAAACTATCTTAAAGAAAATCTCTTCAGCCGAGAGTCCAGCCGAAAGCGCCTTCTGGTAGAGAATCCAAGATTCCTTTCTCTTCCGGGCGCCTAGAGCGTCGGTCAGAGCGAAAATATTAAACTCTCGACCTTTTTTGTCGAAAAGAGGCTGGTTATTTTCTGCCTCGACAGCACCGAGACTAACATCAACCACGGTACCGAAGATATCTTTGTGGTAAAACTCGTCTGTCATATATGGCGCATCTCTCCCCAATTATCACCAGCGCTGACTTCGGCTATGATGGGCACACTAAAAGTTTTATCTTCAGGCAAAACTGTCTCCATCAATTGTTTGAAGAGTTTGACAGCTTCATTTACTAAAGAATCTTTCACCTCATAAACCAGCTCATCATGCACTTGGAGAATGAGACGAATATCGTCCTCATGTTTTTCAGACTTGATGTACTCATCGATTCTTTTCATGGCAATTTTAATTAAGTCCGCTTGAGTGCCCTGTATAGGCGCATTAATAGCCATCCTCTCGGCCTGTGCTCGCACGTAGGGCAAGGGCGATTTAAGCCCCTCGAAGTACCGCCTTCTGCCAAATAAGGTTTCTGTGTAGCCTTTCTGCCCAGCTTCGGCTTTGATTTTATCTAAATATGTAGCAAGGCCAGCGAAGGTCTGGAAGTATTTGTCGTAGAACTCTTGAGCTTCTTTACGCTCAACACCTAGATTGGTCTTAAGAGCATTGACCCCCATGCCGTAGAGAATGCCGAAATTAATAGTCTTGGCTCTCGTGCGCATACTCTTATCCACCAAATCTTTCGGAACTTTGAAGATGTGCATCGCCACACCGGCGTGTACGTCTTCTCCATTTTTAAATATCTCAATAAGCTTCCTATCTCGCGAGAGAATAGCCGCGATGCGTAGTTCAATCTGCGAGTAGTCAAACGAGACCAGCTTAAAACCATCTTCCGCCACGAAGGCATGGCGAATAGCTCGACCAAGAACAGTTTTGTTAGGAATATTTTGAAGGTTGGGAAGTTGAGAGGCCATGCGACCGGTAGTAGTGCCTGCTTGAATAAAAGTAGAATGCAGACGGGAGTTTTTGTCGAGTAACGGCGGGATGGCATCAATATAAGTTGAAAGCAATTTAGCAAGCTCGCGATATTCAAGAATTAGGGCAATAATCGGATGCTTATCTCGAAGCTTTTCCAATTCTGACTCCTTAGTCGAGAGAGCCCCTGTCGGCGTTTTCTTCTGGCGCTTTTCGGCTAGCTGAAGTTTATTAAAAAGGATATTAGAAAGAACTTTCGGTGAATTAATGTTGAACTCTTCTCCTGCTATTTTCCAAATTGCCTTTTCGAGACGTGTCAGTTCTTGGTGATACTCTAAAGAAAGATTTTTTAAGACTTTCTTATCAATCTTGACACCTTTTTCA
>Ga0209343_10010393_pt1 | contig 10596 bp, 7 predicted proteins | sample RifCSPlowO2_02_FD_184026 | JGI IMG/M metagenome (GOLD analysis project Ga0209343, IMG submission 184026) | Groundwater microbial communities from Rifle, Colorado - Rifle CSP2_plank lowO2_0.2 (SPAdes) (version 2) | ecosystem: Environmental > Aquatic > Deep subsurface > Groundwater | place: Rifle...
TAAGAAAAGAAACAGAAATGTGCGCGAAAGTATTAAAATGGAAACTGGAAAAAGAAAATATCTTTCTTCACAAAAATACCGTTCATAAGATAATCAAAAAAGAGAGGCTCGCCAGAAAATACAGAATTAGAAAATTGAAATACAAATATATTAAAGTTCCCTTAGCCAAAGGCGAATTGGTTGAAATAGATGTTAAATATGTGCCGGAAACCATTAAGAATCAACAATATTATCAATTTACGGCCATAGATTGCGCGAGCAGGTGGAGATACTTGAAGATTTACAATGATTATTCAAATTTCAGTTCAATAAGATTTCTAAAAAAATTAATTAATGTTGCTCCATTTAGAATCAGAGCTGTTAAAACAGATAACGGCAGTAATTTTACAAATAGATACACCAGTTATCTTAAAAGTTCGGACCCTATGAACCCGAGACTGCACGATTTTGATCTAATATGTCAGAAATACAACATCATTCATTATCTGATTGATCCGGGCAAGCCAGCCCAAAATGGCAAAGTTGAAAGGTCGCATAGAACGGATCAAGAGATGTTTTATGAAAGAAACAAATTTAAATCATTAAAAGATTTGGAAACAAAAATTAGTTTATGGAATAATGTTTACAACAATAAAGAACATTGCGGATTAAATGGAAAAACTCCTAATGAAATGCTACAATTATTTAAACTAAAAAAGTGTCATAAGAGGTTAGTTAAAACAGCGTTTGAGGAATACGCCACTGGAAAATATACCCTTGTCGGTTTAGCAGAGTTTTTGGCGGAGCATGGCATTGTCCAAAAGAAAGGAACGCCACTTGCAAAAGTTTCCGTTGTGAAAATACTCACCAACAGGGCATACTTGGGGTTTGTAAAATATCATGGCGAATATCACGACGGAAACTTTGAGCCGATACTTTCCCCGACGCTATTTGAAGCAGTGCAGAAAGTATTGAAATCAAAACAGCGACCGCGCAAACAAAAAGAAAGGTATGATTTTCCATTTACGCAACTTGCGCGGTGCGGCGAGTGCGACTGTGCGATTACGGCTCAATATGCCACGAACCGCTTTGGCACTCGCTACACTTACTATCGTTGCACCAAGAAAAGCGGAAAGTGCAGCCAGCCGTATCTTGCCGCCGACGCACTCGCCGCTCAAGCGCACACATTGCTTCAATCAGTGTCGCTTCCTCTCGAAGAAATTGAAGTTATGGAAAAACAAATTGATACTTGGGAACACGAGTCAATTTCTTCGAGAGGAGCAGTTGCCCAAAATCTGAAATCAAAACTTTCCGAGACGCGGGAGAAGCTAGACCGACTTGTGTCGCTGTATCTTGACCAAGACATCGAGCGCGACCTGTATCTCACGACAAAGGACGCGCTCCTGCGCCAAAAAGCCAAGGTTGAGGAAAGTTTGGGAGATTTTTGGCAACAGGGAAAGAATCGGCTCGAACCCTTGCGGAGTTTCGTTTTGTCCTTGAAAGAAGCGGGAAAAGTGGCGCAAACAAAAAATTACGCCGAATAGCGCAACTTTTTCTGTTCTCTCGGCTCTAACCCCGAAATCAAGGACAAAACGCTTTCAATCAATTGGGGCGAACTCTGGAATTTCACGGCGAAAACAAAAGCGGATTTTGCCCTGCGGAGCGCGGCGTACTCGCCGCGTGGAGCAGTTAATTCCGAACAAGTTACTACTGGTGCGCCGGGAGGGATTTGAACCCCCGTAGGTACAAGACCGATTGGTTTACAGCCAATTGCATTTGACCACTCTGCCACCGACGCATACAGTCTTATATTATCATTTTTTCAGAATTTTTTGAAACTTTTATATTACTTTTAATATTTTTGTTTTTTCTTACACCCTTTTTCTTTACATCAAAAACAAATTCATTATCTTTGAAACCAACTTCAATAAAACCCCCTTCCGCAACGCTTTGCGATATTATAAGCGAAGCTATTTTGGTAAGAATTTTATTTTGTATTAAACGTTTAAGCGGCCGCGCGCCATATTGCGGATTATATCCTTCTTTTGCAAGAAAAATAAAAACTTCGGGTAATATATTAAGCTCAATACTTTTTGTTTTCAAACGGTCTTTTATAATTTTTACTTGAATTTCAACAATTTTTTTCATCGCTTCTTGAGTAAGAATATTAAATAATATTATTTCATCAAGACGATTAAGAAATTCCGGTCTGAAATAATCTTTCAAGCTTTTCATCACTCTTTCCTTCGCGTCTTCGTATTGAGCATCTTTATTATTACTCTCTTGCGATAAAAATCCGATACTTGCCATTTTGTCTATATATTGCGAGCCGATATTGGAAGTTAAAATTATAACAGTATTTTTAAAATTCACGACTCTTCCCTTTGCGTCGGTAAGACGACCATTATCAAGAACTTGGAGAAGAATATTAAACACTTCTGGATGCGCTTTTTCTATTTCGTCAAAAAGAAGAACAGCGTATGGCCTATGGCGAATAATCTCGGTAAGCGAACCGCCTTCATCGTGCCCGACATATCCCGGAGGCGCGCCTATTATTTTAGACACCGAGTGTTTTTCCATATATTCTGACATATCCACTCTTATAAGAGACCTCTCATCATCAAACATAAACTCCGCTAAAACTTTTGTAAGCTCCGTCTTTCCCACACCCGTTGGACCCAAGAAAAGGAAAGAACCTATCGGTCTGTTTGGGTCCGCTATACCGACTCGTGAGCGTTTTACGGCATCGGCAATTTTACTCACGGATTCATCTTGTCCTATTATTTTACTCTTTAATACTTCTTCCATTCTGCCGAGTTTCTCCGCTTCTTCTTCAAGCATTCGCGTTATCGGAATATTTGTCCAACGCGACACAACATCCGCAATATCGGTTTCCATAATTTCTTCTTTTAGAATTCTTCTTGACCGTTGAAGTTTTTTAAGCCGTTTTGTTTTTGTGTCAAATTCTTTTTCCAAAGACGGAAGTTTTCCGTATCGTATCTCCGCGGCTTTTGCCAAATCAGCTTTTGCTTCAGCGCTTTCCGCTTCTATGCGAAGCGTCTCAAGTTCTTTTTTAATATTTTTTATTTCACCGAGAACTTCTTTTTCATTATTCCATTTTAATTCAATTTCTTTTGTCTTCTCCTTTAAGTCCGCTATGTCTTTGTTAATCTTTTTTACTCGTGTGGCGACTTTTTTATTACTTAAATTTTCCAAATCTTTTTTGAGTGCTTCTTTTTCTATTTCGTATCGCATAATCTTCCTGTGAACTTCTTCTAAAACGGGCGGTTTATTTTCAAGAGAAATTCTGAGCGATGACGCAGCTTCGTCAATCAAGTCAACCGCTTTATCAGGCAAAAATCTATCAGTTATATAACGACTTGATAGATTTACGGCGGCTACAATGGCATCGTCCGTAATACGCACTCCATGGTAAAGTTCATATTTTTCACGAAGTCCGCGTAATATCGCAACCGCATCATCAAGAGACGGCTCTTGAACGAAAACCGGCTGAAATCGTCTTGTAAGAGCGGGGTCTCTTTCAATATGTCTTTGATATTCTTTAAGCGTTGTGGCGCCAATAGCGCGAAGGTCGCCACGCGAGAGAGCTGGTTTGAGCATATTTGAAGCATCCATGGCTCCTTCTGCCGCGCCTGCGCCGACAATGGTATGTATTTCATCAATAAATAAAATCACACTGCCTTCAGCGCGTTCAATTTCGCGCATTATATTTTTCAATCGCTCTTCAAATTCACCTCTGTATTTTGTGCCCGCAATCAAAAGACCTAGGTCAAGAGACAATAACTCTTTGTTTTTAAGAGATTCAGGAACATCGCCCGATGCCATTCTCTGTCCAAGACCTTCGGCAATAGCGGTTTTCCCGACACCCGCTTCGCCTATCAATATCGGATTATTTTTAGTTCTGCGCGACAAAATCTGAATTATACGAGTAATCTCATTATCGCGTCCCACGACCGGGTCAAGTTTGTTTTCTAATGCTAATTTTGTCAAATTTCTTGTGTATTTTGAAAGCGCGCGAAATCGTTTTGGCTGTTCAACTTCGGTAACTTTGCTATTTTTAAGCTCTTGCAAAATTTGCGCGACAGTATTTCTGTCAAGCTTAAATCGCGCAAGAATCTCACGCGAAGGACCCGGATAATCAAGCATAGCAATAAAGAGATGTTCTGTTGAAACAAACTGGTCGCCAAAATGAGAGGCTACTTTGCTTGAACCCTCCAATACTTGCGCGAGTTCAGGCGTAAGATAGAGCTGGTAAGAAGGCGATAATACGGAACCCGATTCCGGAACTTCAAGTATTTCAAGAAGCGTATCCGTAAGAAGCATAGTGTCAATGTCAAGTTTTTCCAATATGGAAAAAACCATACTTTCCTCCTGAAGAACCAGGGCTGTCAGAAGATGGAGAGGGTTTACATGATTTTGTCCGCGCTCAACGGCAATCTCATGCGCTTTACGAATTGCTTCTCTTGCTTTTGTTGTGAAATTGTTAAATGGCGGCATATTAAAAATTTAAATTTAAAATTTTATAATGTAAAATTAATAGATTAAAAAGTTTTCGGAAGATTTTATTTTTATTGTTTTTTAATTTTTGTTGTTTCCGTATTAACAAGATTTATATCCAGAAGAATATTTTTTACATCTGCGACGGAAATAAATACCGCTGAACTTTCCATAAATAAATCTGTTGTTGCTATACCGATAATTTTGCCAAACATATCAGTAAGAGGACTTCCCGCTATAATATTATTTTTATCAATATTTGTCTTTATTATTGAAGATGTTTTTATAGTTTCTTGCGAAATATCTTTCGCGTCATTTGTGGCTTTTTCATTCAATATATCGGTATCAAGTGATTGATTCGCTTTTTCAATGTTATCTTCAATAAATCCTGAAATAATACCTACCGACACATTGGTTCTTTTCCCTCCTGTAATAGATATAACAGTCTGCCCAAGTTTTAAAGTGTTCGCGTCCGGAAATGCAATCGGAGAAAACAAAGTTTCCTGTATGTTGCCTTTGCTATCTTTGCCGTCTTTATCATCTTCTGATTTTTCTATAAAAATAAAAGATACCTGTTTTTTGTTTTCTGTCTCAATAATATTGGCATTAAAAAGATGCCCGTCTTCTGTTTCAATAATGAATGTTGAATTATCTTTTGTAACAGATAAGTCGGTCATTATTATTCCATTATTTGAAACAATAACACCCAAACCCAAAAGATTGCCCGCAATACCTTCTTCTGTTTTCTTTGTTATCTTTACAATACTTTTTAAATTTTTTCCTATTGAATCTGTAATTAAATCATCTTCCTTTACTACGATGGTAACTTCTTTTGTTATAACACCGGCGCCTTGAGATTTATCGGGTACAACCCGTTCAACCGTTCGTTCAACAACACGATTTAATGTCTGCGTTACCGCCGGAGGAACTTGATTCATCAATGTTACGGTAATTATTCCCGTCGCAATAGAAGTTACAAAACTCACCAATAAAGTGAGAAGCACTATCTGCATTTTTGTTAGATGTTCTATGTCCATATTTATTTCAATGTAACTATTATTATAACGAACTATACAAATTCAATCAAGAAATACCGCGCAAAAGACACCATTTACAATTTATGACAACAGATAATCAATTTATAATAACAGACAACATTTATTTAAGGTTTCTAAATAATATCATAAATATTGTTTAATGTCAAAAAAATAGCCTGGAATTCTAATTCCAAATGCAATGCTTGGTAAAATATCAAAGTATGACAAAAAGAAAAAAATTTAAGTATTTATCTTTTTATCATCCAAGGTTATCATCCAAGGACAGTCCTTGGATGATTTTAGTCCTTGGATGATTTTACTTATATTATCGTCCAAGGATAGTTATCGTCCAAGGACTGTCCTTGGATGATTTTACTTATATTATCGTCCAAGGACAGTCCTTGGATGATTTTACTTATATAATTCAAGGTAATTAAGAAAGAGTTTTGTAATTCGCGGATATATCAAGATATTGTTTTGATATTGGTGGGCTAAGTTCAACATATAAATGCAATGCTTCTATTGTGACGACACCGGGGGCTGATTTATCGAGGCTGAATCTCGATATTTTATTTTATCCAAGTTTGGAAAAATTTGAATATTTTTTAATATCTTCGCTTAATATTTCTATAACATAATCAATATCTTTTTTTATTGTTTCTTTTCCTAGTGAAAAACGAAGTGAGCTTTTTGCTCTCTCTCTGCTGTGCCCAAGCGCTTCTATTACATACGAACCATCATCCCCATCGCTCTCTTTGCACGCGCTTTTTGTGGCGCAAGCTATCCCTTTACTGTCAAGCAATACTACAAAAAATTCTCCGTCAATATTTGGTATATAGATATTTATATTATTAGGCGAACGCAATTCTCGGCTTCCGTTAAGTCTCACTTTCGGAATTTTCTTGTTTATTTTTGTTATAAAATAATCACGAAGAATTTTTATTTTTTTATATTCCTTTTCTCTGTTTTTTTCGGCAAGCTCCAGAGCTTTCGCAAATCCAATAATAAGAGGCGTGTTTTCCGTTCCTGCTCGCAGTCTATTTTATTGCCTTCCTCCTTTTATGACAGAGTTAATTCTTACATCTTTTCTTTTGTATAAACATCCGACCCCTTTTGGTCCGTAAATTTTCTGTCCACCAAGCGTCATTAAATCTATATGCAATTTTTCCGCATCAAGCTGAAAATATAGTGGCGCCTGACTTGCGTCTGTGTGCAAATACGGCAATTTTGGATTTTGAATTTTAAATTTTGGATTTTGTTTACGAAAATGCCGAAGTGTCTTTGCAATTTCTGCTATCGGCTGTATTGTTCCTATTTCATTATTCACATACATTATAGACACAAGAACGGTATTTTTTTTGAGAGCTTTTTTAATATCTTTTATATTCACAATTCCATCTTCTTCCGTTCCTATATAACTGACCTGAACACCTTTTTTCTCAAGAGATTTAAATGGTTCTAAAACAGACGGATGCTCAATTGCGCTTGTTATAATATGCATATCTTTAATTCCCATCCCGCTCTCTTCAAGAGCGTCAATTACTCCGAAAATCGCTAAATTATTGGATTCCGTTCCGCCTGATGTAAATATTATTTCTTCGCTTCTTGCGCTCAAAAGAGCGGCAACACTTTTACGCGCGCCGTCAATTGCGGTACTTACAACAAATCCTTCTTTGTATATCGCGCCCGCATTGCCGAAAAGAATAGTAAAATACGACTGCATTACTTTTAATACATCACTGCTTACGGGAGTAGCCGCGGCATAATCCATATATATTCTTTTCTCTTTGTTAGAAATTTTCTTGTTCATATTGTTTATATATTGTCATAAATTGCAAACCTCATTACAGGTAGACATAGTCAGACATAATTTTTAAAAGACATTGCGCAAACTGAGGAGGATCTGACCCTCCCCGACATAGATTATTCTTCCTATATCTCTTGAATTACGAAATGCAAAAATTTACGGTCTATTTGAGCAAAAACATTTAAAAGATAAAGAAATTTTACGATTAGAGGACCTAAATTTTTGCATTTCGTAATTCATAATATATCAAGAAAGAGTTTAACAATTCAAAATATATTGCTTATTTTATCGTAAATTTTTGCAAGAAGCGCTAATTAATTATATAATATAATCTTATATGCTATTTGATATTTATTCAACCTCTCTCTGTATATTTATACAAAAATCCGCGCGCTATAAACTAAAATTACTTCTGTATCTTGAATTACGAAACACAAAAATTTATGGTCTATTTGAGCAAAAACATTTAGAAGACAAAGAGATTTTGCGACCCGAGGACCTAAATTTTTGCATTTCGTAATTCACAGTCTGTAAATAAAATCACGAAAAATTATGGAAAAAAATAAAAAATCACAAAAAAATATCAGCGGTAAAATTAATGCATCCGCGAATAAAAAAATACGAAGACCACCCGTTGTCGTAATAATGGGACATATAGACCACGGCAAATCAACGCTTCTTGATTATATAAGAAAAACAAATATCGTTGATAGCGAATCCGGCGGTATTACACAGCGGATTTCCGCATACGAAGTTACTAATAAAGACAGCTCCGGAGTAGATAGGCGGATTACTTTTCTTGATACGCCGGGACATGAAGCGTTCAAAAAAATAAGGTCATGCGGCGCTAATATCGCGGATATCGCTATACTTGTAATATCCGCGGAAGAAGGTGTAAAAGAACAAACATTAGAAGCGCTTAAATGTATTCGCGAAAATAAAATGCCTTTTATAATAGCGATAAATAAAATAGATAAAATAAGCGCAAATTTGGAAAAGACAAAACAAAATCTTCTTGAAAATGAAATATATCTTGAAGGAGCGGGTGGAGATATTCCTTTCATACCAATTTCCGCCAAGACGGGGAGCGGTGTGTCAGAACTTCTTGATATGATGCTTTTAATCGCCGACATTGAAGATATTAGCGGGAATCTGGAAATTAAAGCGAGCGGTGTTGTTATTGAATCCAGTCTTGATAATCAAAAAGGAATTTCCGCTACGCTTATAATAAAAAACGGGACGCTTGAGAACGGAATGTTTATTGTCTCCGAAGACAATATCGCTCCCATTAGAATAATGGAAAATTTTCGCGGAGAAAAAATAAATAAAGCGTCTTTTTCAAGTCCTGTAAGAGTGTTTGGTTTTAATAAAATACCCGATGCCGGATTGCCTTTTAGTTCATTTCATACAAAAAAAGAAGCTGAGAAAGCGCTCGCGCAAACAGACAAAAAAGTTCTTTATATTAAAAATAATCAGGATGAAAACAAATTATTGGAAATTCCGATAATACTTATAGCGGATGTTTTTGGAGCAATTGACGCGATGGAATACGAAATAAAAAAATTAAAAAGCGACAGTATAAAAATTAAAATTATAAATAAAAGCGTAGGAGCAATATCAGAAGGCGATATAAAGACGGCTTACAGCGGTAAAGGAGCTCTTATTATCGGTTTTAACACCAAGATTGACACGCCAGCGCGAAATCTTGCCCGCCAGCTTAATGTTGAAATAAAAATATTTGATGTAATATACAAAATATCGGAATGGTTAGAAAAGATTATGAAAGAAAGAACTCCAAAAGCTGAGATGAAAGAAAAAACAGGAAGCGCGAAAATTTTAAAAATTTTCAGCAAGCTTAAAGACAAACAAGTGCTTGGCGGGAAAATTCTTGAAGGCGAGTTTTTACTAAAAGAAAATGTTAATATAATGCGAAGAGGTGAAAATATCGGAAAAGGCGAAATAATAAATCTTCAGCAAAATAAAATAAATGTAAAACAAATATCAGATGGCGGCGAATTTGGAGCGCAGATTAAAGCGCGTGTGGAAATATTCGCAGGAGATATAATAGAAGGCTTTATAATGATTAAAAAATAAGATAATATGTTAGTCAGAACAGAAAAGATTTCAAGACTTATAAAAAAGCTTGCCGCCGAATTCTTATCCAAAGAAGCCGATAGAACTTCCATCATCACGATTACCCGCGCGAACATATCAAAGGACTTAAAAAACGCTACGATATATTTAACAATATATCCGCAAGCGAGCGAAAAATCTGCGCTCAATTTCGCAAAACGCAAAAGAACTGAATTTAAAAAATACGCGAGAAAAAAAATTAGAATGAAACGAATCCCCTCTTTTGATTTTGATATTGATACTGAAAAAAATATAATATATTGATAAACTTTCAATCAATAGGCCTGGTAGCCAAGTGGTAAGGCAGTGGTTTGCAAAACCTCTATACGCGGGTTCAATTCCCGCCCAGGCCTCACATTATGACTTTGCTCGAACCTATTTTATCAAAAATTCCTGAACAAAGGAAGCCGCCCCGCCGCCGCTATGCCGCGAAATGGCATTGCCTCGCGGAAAAATCGCCTTTTCTCTTTAAAAATTAAAAAATCCTGCGCATGTAAAACCAAATAATGTAAAAACAATTTTTCTGCTCGGCTTTGTCTTTAATCGGCAAAAGTGGCGGGGTTTTGCTTTACCTCGTGGTTAAAAAGGAGTACCACGGCAAGCGTTCATCCAAGATATCGCTTGACTGGGCGTCAGTGGTCAAGGTTTTAGTAAGACGGAGTGGAATAAAACCAAAAAGATTCCTCGTCTCATTAACTTTGAGCTTATAAACTGCTTTTGTGTTTTCCTCTTTGAGTTCAATTGCTTGCGGCGCGACCCCAAGGTTTTTCGCTACCACGCTTGGCGCGAGTTTTACTTGCGAGCTACCGATTCGTAGCTCTCCACCATCAAGGGAGAGCTCGGTAAAAACATCCACCTCAAAATTTTCATCTTTAATAATGACTCCTTTGGCTGTGGGCGCAACACTCACCGGTTTATCTCCAACATTAACCAGAATTTTTTTGTCAGTTGTTTTCACCACAGCGCCATCCGCTTTAATTTCTCCTCTACTTACTTTCAGTTCAGACACAATGCCGCTGAATTCTGACACAATGTATTTCACTGACTTTATTTGTGAGCTATTAGCGTTCTTGGATTGGCGGATAAGTTATTGTATACTCAATTAAATACGCCGAGGTGGCG
>Ga0209343_10010399_pt1 | contig 10591 bp, 7 predicted proteins | sample RifCSPlowO2_02_FD_184026 | JGI IMG/M metagenome (GOLD analysis project Ga0209343, IMG submission 184026) | Groundwater microbial communities from Rifle, Colorado - Rifle CSP2_plank lowO2_0.2 (SPAdes) (version 2) | ecosystem: Environmental > Aquatic > Deep subsurface > Groundwater | place: Rifle...
ACTCCCGCCCCTTGGTGGATTGCGGATTATGTAGACCTTTGCATTAACGTCCTCCGCACCAGCCAAGGTCTTAGGCTGGGCGCAGAGCATCAAGTCCACATAATCAAGCAGTCTACATAATCGGCCTTAGCGGTCAGTGGATGCTTGAATAAAAGACTAACTTTTCGAGCTGCGGGAATGTCTTCTTCCGAGAATTTCGAGGGGCGATAACGACACAATAAAAATAATTTTTTCTCATTAGCAGATATTTAGAATTGGGAGTTACCTCTCTCGCGGATCAGAGAAATCAATGCCGATGACCTCTATGCCATCCACATCGGCACGTCGCTCAAGCTGCAACTCAACAGCCCGCGCCTGAATGATCGACACCACAGCCGAAAAGTCTATTAGCTCTCTCGTTCCGGGCATCTCCCAGTTTTTCTTCCTCCCTGTATGCCCGAGAACATAAATGCCATGGCGGACATTAGCAGGCCGAAGATACTGACCTATCAGTTGATTTTCGAGTCGCTCAAGCAAAACGGGTATTGTCCAGCTATCAGCAATCTTGACTTCGATCGGCAAAGAATTAAGCCTTGAGCGCTCAATACTGAGGTCTGGCTGCTGCTTCAGATCAACCTCTTTCTCCTGCACAACCCTGAACCAGTCAAGAGAGCGCTCGGATAATTTTTCGAGCAACCCTCCTCGAAATTTTTCTTCTTGGTCTTCTTTCCTAAGCCACAAACGGTTTGACGCATTCTCCGAACGCTCGACATGGTTTTTAATGTCCCTCAACAGCCGCACGACCAATCTGAATAACTGATAATCGGAACGGGGTTCGGAACAATATTGTTTTGCGAACACACGGACATCTCTAGGCTCCCACGGAGCATCATCCGCAAGCAGATATTTACGCCCATCCAGCAAATGCAAAATCCAGTCCCGGCTTGCGCTCAAAATCGGGACTTCAAGAAGGCTCCGCAATACTTCGTCGGCTTCAGGCTCTTTGCTTGCCCCCAGTATTTCCAGCAATCTGGAACGAAATCTCTGGGCATGGTCGCGAGCGCCGGGCGAATAGACTCCTCCGTTAGCCCGGTCAATATCTTCCGTTTCGCGAACGTATCGATGCGCCAACGAAATCAGTCGGGCCAATGCCTTCGGTTTGAGATACGCAGGATTGCTGATTTGCCGCTGCTCATCGTATCGTCCATGCATGACTGCACAGAGGCGAACTACCAGTTCGTCAGCCGTTTCATCAGCCTCCGTCAATATGGACTCAAGGTAATCGAGCGCTGCCGAGGCATCCAATTGAAGCCAGATATTCATCCAGTTAAACCATTGCGGCTGCTCCGTCGTATAGGTGGTAACTCTCGCCTTCGCAACATCACATAGTTCGGCGGCGGCACTCTCGTTTGAGCGCACAATCACAGCAAGGGCATATTCCAGCATTTTCGGGTTCAACGGATCACCAACCAGCAAATTGCTCATCACGATCCGCGCCAGCATTTGTACCGGCTCGCGCATCCATGCAAGCCGAGCGACAACGTCGTGTACATGCTCCATTTCCGCCGGGTAGTTCCACTCCCCCGTCACCGCCTTTCCCAAAGTGCTAGCGGCATCAACCGGTCGCACAGTCAACAGCGCAGGAAACCATTCAGGAAAACCGTTCAATTCATTGCAGGCATAGCGCACCAGCAAGTCCACCTCATCGGCAGTCAAACTCTCAAAATACAGATGGCCTTCGCGCCACAATGTTTGCAGCCCTGTCAGGCCGACAAACAAACGGTTATCAACCGAATCCCGTTCCTGCTTTTCGTGCGGCAGCATCGGTATAAATTGATTCCAACCCGTTACGCATCCCTGCTTGGCTGCGCCTGAAATTGTTTTGCCCCACTCTTTTTCGACCTTCCCCCAGTCGGAGCCGCCATATTGGCTGCTGCTATCTTTCCCGGCCAAACGGGCGAGATGCGCCAACGTATATGGATGCAACCCTTTACGCAGATCGCCCAGATGACGCCAAAACCATAACCGATCTTGAATTTTCCAACGAAACTTTCCGATACGGCGAACGCGCTCATCCCACCAATATTTCCTCAACAATTTATGGTGAAAATGCCTGTACCAAACCCGCATGAATGGCGCACGCAACCGGCTCCATGCGTATTGGCGGAAAACCTCTCCAAGCTCCGGACTACCCCATGCACAAGGCAATAGCTCCCAAACAGATTGAAGCAGAGGCCGCTTCCAGAGCATTTCTGCCGCAGTCTCCAGCGCCAAGCGGCGATCTGCAAGGAGCAAATCTCCTATTGCATCAGCCAGCAACCAATCCATATCTTCCGGAACTACCTCAATCGCCGTCCCATATCCACCGTGAACATGTGGGAGTGGATCTTTCCCGTGCTTGCCCCTATGCCTAGCGACACGCTCCCAGAAAAGCTGCCGCCTCAATTCGCCATGAATGGAAACCATTTGCTGAACTGACGGATCGCCTTCCCTGTGACTGGATAAACGATACGATTCGCCGTGATGCCCAACTTGCTCCAGTACAAAAACGGCAGAAATCACCAACCCCCGAGTCTCAGCGCTTAAACCTTGCCTCTCAAGCAAGCTCTGCAAACAAACCGGAATCAGGCTGGATGTCCAGAAAAAATGCTTGGATAACTCCGGCTCCGGCAACAGCGGAGGCGTCAAAAGGAGTTTTAATATCCCGTGGAGCAACACTTCCGCATCGGCGACATCCAGTTCCTCCCGCAACAAATTATTCAGGTAATAAGGCAAATCGACACTATGCTCGCGAACCTCGCCACTCCTGCGCATCAGCCCCAGCAACCCCTCTGCTCCAACCGCCTGGGGAAACAGCGCTTCGCACAATCGCGCCAAAAGCGTATTGGAAATTTCCGGAAGTGCCTGCCATAACTGCGCAAGCTGCTGGCGGTGGCTTGCTTCGTCTGTGTCGCGGATTACCGTCGCCACATAGGAGCGAAGATTGTCCGAAGTATCCAGATCGGAAAATATCTCCAGTGCGATCGGAATGCAGGCATGTAACTTTCCTGCGCGCACGACCATCAACAAGTCGGCACGTAAATCTTCGGCAATCGTTTTATCCCGCAGATATTGGTTGATCTCGTTCGTCAGCCCTGCATTTGCGAATCTGGCCAAGGCAGATTGATCCATGCTCAGGCGAACCCGATTGCGCCCCTGATAACGCTCGACCAGCTTGCGCAAAACTTTGCGCTGGTACTCCAGCGGCAAGGCAGCCGGATCGCCATGCGCAAGGTGAATCTCCGGGCAAGATTCCAGCATCCACTCTGCCAGCATGGAGCGCCATGGCTCCACGCCTTCTGTTATCAGCCATACTGCAACTGGCTTGAGTGAAGGGCGTATCACGCGCTGGCCATTGACCGTGGCAAACAAAAGCTCCCCCAACGCCTCTACTCCGCAGCTGCTATTCATCAGGCGGGCAATCCATGAGGCCGCCAGATAATCCGAGTGGTAGCGATGATGGAAAGACATCGCGCCATGACTGGCGGCATCGAACAAGGCACGATCCAGCAGAGCATGATGCTTTTGAGGCAGCCAATCCTCGGGCAAGACATCGGCAGGAGAAAGCAGCTTTTCTCCCGCAGCGTTGCCTGCATCCAAGATGCTGAATTTCAGCCTGCGGCAAAGCACCGTCGCAGCGGCAAGGAACTCCGCACCTTCACGGGCTTGCGCCGGAGTCAGGGAATCTTGTTTTTTCCGGCTGGGGACTTCCGCCAGCAATTTGGCAATCATGTACTCGGTCAACTCGGTCAGGTTGCCAAGATGCCCTTTGTCCACCCAGTATTCGTACAGGAATTCCACATCCAGCGGCCTCCCCGCAAAGGCCCATGCATTGTTTTCTTCCAGTGCGTCAATGAACTCCTTCGGGTTTCTCATCCCCCTTGCGCGGGCGTAATGCTCGACTTGCGAAGACGTTAACGGCAACAGTGTCACAACGAGAATTGGAGGAATATTATTTTCCTCCTCTCTGGCTACTGTGCTTTGCGGAGTATCCAGGCCGATTGACTGACTGCCTGTTTCTTCGATTTTGTTTACGACGCGGTCAATTCCAAAGCGTTGCAAGACGCCTTCTCGGTCAGCACCTGGCCGCCACTCGCTGATTCTTGAACTGATGACAAGTCTGGCGCGCCCCAAGGCTGGACCAACAGCCTTCTTCACCCGCTCCAGCGCCGTGAAAAAATCGTCAGTGCGCTTGATCTTGGACTCATCGACCGCATCGAGGAAGATAGTCGCTTCACCTTTTCCGTTTTTCCATCTGGCAAAACGACGCCCATCATCCTCGTCCAGTATGTCGGTTACGCCTTCATCTACAAGGCGGTTCAGTTCGAAAAAGAAACTGCTTGAGGATTGCCACGCTTGTTGGGCTCGCAGTTCTGATGTCTTGCCGCTACCAGGCTCACCAAGAATGACGACCAGCCGATGCTGCTGCAATTCGTCCCAGGTCTTACCGTATCCATGCCCCATCATTGCGCTCATGTAACTGCGCTGGGCGAGGTTCTCCGGCGCATCATCGGCCTGATATTCCTCAAACCTTCGATTAAGTTCGATGAAGGCGTGACTCATGGCAACCAGCTCAGCTCTCTCATTGCATTACCAAGGTGGCCTTGTCCGAGCGCACAGTGAAGACATTTTCCAACTGGGATAACTGATTGCTTTTAGCCTGATCCATTAAGCGGTTTCCCCACTTTTTATTGATCTGATTGTTTATGTTCGGAGCGAATAAAGCTCGTGAATTGACCGCTAGTTTTGCATGGCTCGACTTTACGGAAAAGTTACACTGCCCCTAAACTGCCGCCGGATAATAGTCCCTGCGATTGAGATGGGCAATGATGACACATTTAGATGAAATATTTAGGCCGTTGGATAAACTGCTTAGACGTGTCTCTAACAATGTCCTGAGCGGACAATCTAAAACGCCAATCTAGGGCTAGTCATCACCGTCCGCTTAGGCCGATTATGCAAAGTCATTGATTATGGAAAGTAGCAAACCGGAACACGCGCCAAGAGCTACTTGACAGCGCCCAGCGCTAATTTCGAGCTTTGCATAATCAAGGCATCTTGAAGGAGTTGATCAGCGAGTCAGGCGACATTCAGCCGGTTAACTTGCATCTGACACGGCACTTTGCGTAGTAGTGTGGGCCATAATGGTCTGCTGAAGTGGGGTTGCCACATCGGGCTAGGGTAGAAATTATGTTCAGCTCACATTTGCATCAAACCCTGCAATGCCGCTTATTTTCTGCCTCTCAGCGTAATCAGCTCCAAAACTTTACATAATCGCGAACTTTGCATAATCGGCCTTATGGAAAGCTTTGCATAAGGCCGATGACTGGACCTCGGCCACAGCGGACTGCTGCTGTAACTTACACTTGCTTCCGCTCTCGGCGCAGAAGCGGCCCTTCATGGTGGTTAATGCGCGCAAGATTATACAAAGCCACTCTGCCTGTACTATTATGCATATGCGGACAGGCAAAAAAGGTGATTCACAATTAATCAATTGGTTATGCAAAGAATGCGCGCCTCACCATTTTTAATAATACGGACCGGTGGGCCCGTCTAATAACTGTATGCCCCAATCTCACTGATCGCTTGAGCTATGACCGAAAAACGCACACTGATTCTTCCACGAACCAACGGAGCAACAGAGTCCATTGAGACAACACAGAGCCTGCTATTCGTTGGTGCTAACGGTTCAGGCAAAACCCGACTCGGCACATGGATTGAAATCCAATCGCCGCAGAGGCAATTGGTTCATCGAATTTCTGCCCAAAAGTCATTGTCGATGCCGGATTCGACGACGCCGGTTTCAATTGATCTTGCAGAAAAGAATCTCCTGTTTGGTCACTCTACCCACTCCTATGACAACAGAGCGGGCAGCAGGTGGGGAGGTAAGCCTGCCACTGCACTCCTAAGCGATTACGAGAAGTTGATGGTCTATCTATTCTCTGACGAGACTGAGAAAAACGCGAAATTCAAAGTTGCCTATAAGGCCAGCACTGGACGCATTGATCCACCGATAACAAAAATCGACCGAGTCAAGGAGGTATGGGAAAAGATTCTTCCTCATCGGGAACTGGTAATAGGCGGCTTAAGAATTCAAACGCGAGTTAAAGGTCAGGCAGACAAAATCTATAACTCATCCGAGATGAGTGATGGCGAGCGCGTCATTTTTTACTTAATCGGGCAATGTCTAGCTGCACCCAAAGATGGGATCATTGTTATCGATGAACCTGAGTTGCACCTTCACAAGTCAGTTCAAGCGCCGCTTTGGGCAGAAGTTGAAAAACTCCGAAACGACTGCCTCTTTCTCTACCTCACACACGACGTCGATTTTGCCGCTGCTCAGGAAGGCGCCGCACGAATCTGGCTAAAGTCTTTTGACGGAGCTTCTTGGGAGTGGGAGGCCATTCAACCCGATGAGAATCTACCGGACGACCTCTTGCTAGAGGTTCTGGGAAGTAGAAAGCCAGTGGTTTTTGTCGAAGGTAACAACGGTAGCTACGATGTATCCCTGTATCGAGAAATACTCCCTGGCTTTCTCGTTATCCCAAGGGGAAGTTGCTCGCAGGTGATCTTGTCCGTAAAAGCACTGAAAGCGAATACGCAGCTACACCATTTGAGCGTTTTCGGTATCGTCGATCGAGACCGAAGAGTTCCAGCGGAAATTACTGCACTGGAGGCGGATTCGATCTTTGTTCTGACCGTCGCGGAAGTCGAGAACCTTTTCTGCACTAGAGAAGTTATCGAGTTGGTTAGTCGACGCTTGGCTCGTGACCCAGCTTCTGATTTCCAGAAAGTCTCAGACGAAATATTTAGGCGCCTTCAACAAGAACTGGATACGCAGGTATCGCTACGCGTTGCAAGTGAAGTTCAATTCCAGCTCAGTCAGTTTGATCTAAATATTAGAGGCGCCGGGCCATTGGTGGCGGCATTACAAGCACTATCCAACAGCATCGATGTGAATGCCCTATATGCCCAGTGGATAACTAGATTCAATGTAATCGTCTCTACACGCGACTTTGAGCAGTTGCTTGAGGTTTACAACCGGAAGTCGCTAGCTAGCCAAGCTAGCAGCGCCCTTGGATTAAGGAGTGGCGAATTACCTGAACTGGTAGTTAGATTAGCCCGAGGCGAATGCCGCGACGAGATACGACTGGCATTGAAAAGATACCTTGGGGCCTTTGGTGTTCATGTGGCATAACACTGCGCTCCAAGGGACGCTGCGCGATAAAGCCGCGCAGCGCCCTTGAGCTTGGACGTTAGGTTCACATGACTATCCCCACCGAGACCTACGAAGCTGTCTTTGACCAATACTCCGCCGCGATGAGGTGGATGGCAGGACTTGGGATCAAACTCAATCCGGGAAGAACCTCTCACTACGAAAAGATCGTTGGGCAGTGGAAGGACGCTTACAAAACTGCAACTGCGGATGAAGGGCAACAAATATTTACGGACTTTGTCAGTTCAATGTTTGAGGTGTTTGACTTTGTGAGCATCTACAAAGCATTCGAGGGCGTCCCGGCCCATCAGCTCACATCTATCATTGGGAAGCTTCAAAAAGGTGTGAATGGGCCAATCAACGCAGCAGACGAAACACCCGACTCCACCGCTGCTCGCAATTTCCTTTTCGAAGCCGCAGTCGCGGCAAAGGCCCATCGCCCTGATAAAGGTATTGAAGCCATTCTCGACGCGAGGTCTGATACTGGTATCAGCCTGAATGGGAAGAAGTTATGGGTCGAGTGCAAGCGCGTCACAACCGTCGGACGGATTGAAAGCAATGCTCGAAAGGCTTCCAGTCAGCTAGAAACGATACTTGCGGGGGAGGTAGGTTCTGGCCACCGTGGAATTGTCGCCTTGGATGTTTCGAAAATCTTGAATCGCGGCGACAAGATTTTTGTGACGCGGAACGATAGAGAACTGTTGGCATCAGTGGATCGCATAATGGATCAGTTCATTGAGGAACACTCTCATATCTGGCAGCGTGTCTACGAGAGAAGGCACAAGAAGATCATCGGAACGATCATCAGATTCTCATTCATAGCTAGCTCGGAAGCTAGAAATCTCTTGGTGCATGCTTCGCAGTGGGCTATGAACCCGCGTCTGGGTGTCGCCACGAGTGACGAGCAGATTCAAAGGCAGCTCGTTGCCACGCTCGCGACCACGCCGTGAAATGCGAACCTAACCCGGTTGCAGGCGACGCGCAAGAAGCCGCGCGCGCCTGAACCGGAACGTTCGCTGAAGGCAACATTGATGTCTGCTTTGGTTAGCTATAACACTAAAGGTACCGGAGTCGAATTGTTTTGAGCGGTGGTTGGATACCCCCACACCTATGGCCGGTGACGATCCATACCGGCCGTTGGCCCATCTGAATGCCACTGGCGGCAATGGCCGAATTCCTGTCCGTCGCATCCTCGGCCTTATGCAATCACCATACCTGCTCGCCATCACATTTGGCGGTCAGCGTGTCGCCATCTGAAACACCGACGACTAGGCAAAACAGAATTGTCCCAATAGCTGGTGGCATACAACTCCTGATGGGTAATCAAGTCGAGATGCGCGGTACATCCTGATGCAAGGATTGCGCAAACGTAGTGAGCTTTGTCCGTAATCGCTCCGCTGCGTGTTCATCCAGCCCGGTGAACATGTGGCACAACACCAGATTGTCCAGGCCATCCTCAAATTGGGAGGCTACATCGTCCAGTACTATCCATGGCGCGGATGTCTGGCTGGTGTTGACAAGATATCGCTCGATCTCGTGCTGCCTACAATACTTTATGGATAATCCAATGACCGGTGTGACTCCGACGATTCTGTCCGCGATGTCAGCCGAGAACATTTCTCGCAAGGCGTTCAGGTCCTTCTTTTCGCGCAGGCCAGCGGAAATAACGATCTCCCAGCCGGGGAAGCCTCGCATGACCGTTTCGAAACGGTCGATCTGGCAATATTCAGAGCAATTATGTCCCAAGAAGGTTGAGCGGAGTACGCCGTCAATGTCGAGAAATACGATCATGCATCCTGCCTGCTCAATGATTGCTGTAGGGTGAATATACATCACAGACCCATACCGTAATATAGACCGAATTGCATAGATAATTCGGTCTAGTCTAGTGGTGACTTTCGTTTGGTTAGGACTATCAGGCAGATGCCTAGATACTTTTGGCTATTGCCGCCAAAGAGGAATTGCTCAACAATCAGCGTCGCAACTTCACTAACCACCGGAGACGAAACCATGAACCGCAAAGAACTGATCGACGCACTCGCAGCAAAGACCGGCAGCACCAAGGCTGATGCAGACCGCAATATCGCGGCCCTGATCGACATCATTACCGACACCCTGAAAAAAGGCAGCAACCTTGCCTTAGTGGGTTTCGGTACATTTGAGGTGCGCAAGCGTGCTGCACGCACTGGGCGCAACCCCCAAACCGGTGCCGAGATCAAGATCAAAGCGGCCAAGGTTCCGGCATTCAAGGCTGGCACAGGGCTTAAGTCAGCAGTCAACGGCGGCAAGAAGTAATTGTTTCATTAGCAACCACCAGTATGTCTGGTGGTTGCGTTGTTGAACGCATCAATACTCTTCTCTAGGCGTCAACAGCCATCAAGATGAAAGATTCAATGTGACGGCTCGAAAAAGTTGAAAGCGGACATCACGGCTGGCTACGCCGAACGGTGAAAAGACATGAACAACATGTCTTCCTCTATTGGCATTGTCAATTGCCCAGAACCTTTGCTGCCCTCCCCAAATCCATCCCCTCGCTCGGGGGCATGCCGTTTCGGCATAAATTCAGTTCGTAATTCAGCACAAGGTCCGCTTTGCCACCCGCCTTCGTTGGCGCGTTCGGCTGCACCAGTTTGACTGCGAGGCGGCTGCACCCTTCCTGGTTGTATTTCTTGATTGTTGACACCTCGGCTCTGACCGGATCGAATGCGCCGGTTGCTGCGTGAATTGCATCGGCTTCTTTGCCCACCACAATTCCTTTGGCCGCACCGTCAGGCGCATTCAATGCCTGCATGAGCAGCGCCTTCACGCTAAAGCTTTCCGCTGCGTTTGCCGTGGTTGCCACAAGAGCAAGTGTGGCAAGGATGATGAAGCATCTCGATGCGATCATTGACGACCTTGCATGTAGTAGTTGGTCAGCTTGCGCTGCATGGTGGCGGCGCTGTCTGTGTTGATAATGGATGCGCTCGGCATTCGCACGTTCGCCATGATCTCGTTTGTAAATTCCGTCATGTCGATCATGGAAAAATCCAGCATTGCAAATTCGTCCGTTGTGAAGCCGGAGCAATCGCCCCACGATTTCCCGATTTGCGCCCGCCCGCCTTCGTTGATGATCCGCGCAAGGCGCGAGTTGAAGCAGCAATAGGTTTCGGTCGTCTCAATGCAAGTTTTGATGATCGGTATTTGGCTGGAACAATAGCTGCTGTTGAAGTGGCACAGGTTCTGCCCTTTCCGCATGGCAAGCATCTTTTCCTCCTGCTCACACGAGAGAATGTCCTGGATAACCATAATTGCAACCGAGATTGCGAGCGAGTACGGATCGAAGGCAAAGGTCAGGCTACCGTATGTTCCAATCGTAGT
>Ga0209343_10010401_pt1 | contig 10590 bp, 11 predicted proteins | sample RifCSPlowO2_02_FD_184026 | JGI IMG/M metagenome (GOLD analysis project Ga0209343, IMG submission 184026) | Groundwater microbial communities from Rifle, Colorado - Rifle CSP2_plank lowO2_0.2 (SPAdes) (version 2) | ecosystem: Environmental > Aquatic > Deep subsurface > Groundwater | place...
GGTGAGCTTGAGCGCCATCCGGGCGCAGGGCGCGGGCGGGCAGAACGTCAACAAGGTATCCAGCGCGATCCATTTGCGTTTTGACATAGCTGCATCGAGCCTGCCCGACGATGTCAAGGAGCGTTTGCTGGCGCTGCATGACAGCCGCATTACCAAGGACGGCATTCTGGTGCTCAAGGCGCAACAGCACCGCACCCAGGAGATGAACCGTTTCGACGCGCTGATCCGCCTGCACGAGCTGGTCAACAGTGTGGCGCTGCCGCCCAAAGAGCGTAAACCGACCAAGCCAACGCGGGCCTCGGTCAAGCGCCTGCGCCAGGCCAAGACACAGCGCTCCCAGGTCAAGGCCACGCGCGCCCGGGTTCAACATGAGCATTGATGGGCTGCGGTTCAAACTGGATTTATAAAACATGGCAATTCAATGGTTTCCCGGGCACATGCACCTGACGCAAAAGGCGATCGCCGAACGCGTCAAAAACATCGATGTGGTGATCGAATTGCTCGATGCCCGCCTGCCCGGCTCCAGCGCCAACCCGATGCTGGCCGAACTGACGCAGGGCAAGCCGACGCTCAAGGTGCTCAATAAGCAGGACCTGGCCGACCCCGAGCGCACGGCGCAGTGGCTGACGCATTACAACAGCCAGAGCGGCACCCGCGCCATCGGCCTGGATGCCAGCATGGCGGCGCCCGCCAAGGCGCTGATCAAAGCCTGTTTTGAACTGGCGCCCAACCGCGGCGGCATGGTCAAACCGATGCGGGTGCTGATCTGCGGTATTCCGAACGTCGGCAAATCGACCTTGATCAACACGCTCACGGCCAGGCGCGCGGCCAAAACCGGCGACGAGGCCGGCATCACCAAGCTGGAGCAGCGCATCAGCCTGGCCGATGACTTTTACCTCTACGATACGCCGGGCATGTTGTGGCCGCGCATCATTGTGGCCAAGAGTGGCTACAACCTGGCCGCCAGTGGCGCCATTGGCCGCAACGCATTTGACGAAGAAGAAGTGGCGCTGGAACTGCTGGATTATTTAAAAAGGCATTACCCGGCGCTGCTGGAGGCCCGCTTCAAGCTTGCTGGCGTGGCCGCCATGACGGATGAGCTGTTGCTGGAAGCGATTGGTCACCAGCGCGGCGCTTTGCAGGGCGGTAAAAAGGTCAATCTGCAAAAAGCCGCCGAGATTGCGATCTACGACTTTCGTTCGGGCGTGATCGGCCGCATGACGCTGGAAACGCCGGAAGAATTTGCCCAGTGGCTGGCGCTGGGGAAAACGCTGGATGCCCAGCGCCAGGTGAAAAAGGACGCCATCGAGCTGGATCGAAAAATCAGGTTCAAAAAAATCCCGCGCCCGGATTTACGCTCATCGCGCTGATGTCAAAAAGCTTCGTGCCGCAGTGCCACGTCCGAGCAGGGGTAGGCGACACAGGGCAGCACGTAGCCTTCCTCTTTTTCTTCGGCACTCAAACCCGGCCATTCGATCCGGTAGTGCACCTGGCCACTCTCCAGCTTGCTGAAACAGGTGCGGCAGGTGCCGTTGCGGCAGGAGCTTGGCCAGTCGATACCACCTTGTTCCATTGACATCAGCAGCGGCTGGTGCGACCAGGCATCGAATTGGCGGGCATCGGGTTCGGCGAAGCCAGTGAAAATCGTCGGGTTCTTGTCTACACTCATCAATTAATTATATTTAGCCCATGAAATCCATATTGCCACTGAGCTTGCTGGTCAAGCCCGACCTAAACGACCCCCAGCCCCTCATCATCTACCATGGCCACACCTGCCCGGATGGCTTTGCTGCAGCGCTGGCGGCCTGGACGTTTTACCAGGGAAAGGCCGAATTTTTGGCCCTCGACCATGGGGATGTCCGGTCGGTGGATGACCTGCCGGCGCTGGCCGGGCGCGCCGTTTACATCCTGGACTTTTCCTTTGGTGAACCCATTTTGCGCGCCATCGAAGAACGTGCCGCCAAGCTGGTCATGCTGGACCACCACCTGAGCGCGGCTGAAAAACTGACCGGTTTTGCTTGCCGCTGTGGTGTGGTGCACTTTGACATGAAGAAGTCGGGCGCCCGGCTGGCCTGGGAGTTCTTCCATCCCGCAGATCCAGTGCCGGATCTGGTCCGGTTTGTCGAAGACCGTGACATCTGGGTCTGGCAGTATCCTGAAAGTCCCAGTTTTCTGGCGGCCCTTGACATGGAGCCGTTTGACTTCGCACGCTGGCAGCACATTGCACAAATGGATGCCGTGCAACTGGCGGCCTTCATCGAACGTGGCCACGCCATGGACGAGAAGTTTACAAAGCTGGCCGAATTGATCGCTGAGGCGGCGAGCCCCGTGGTCTTCAACGGTGTTGCGGGCCTGATGGCCAATGCACCCGGTGTGTTTCACAGTCTGGTGGGTGATTTGCTGTGTCGGAAATCCGGCACCTTTGCCTTGCTCTGGAGTGTCGACAAAAAAGTGGTGGTCAAGTGCGGCCTGCGCTCCAGGTCTGATTTCAATTGCATCCCCCTGGCGGCCAGTATGGGTGGGGGCGGTCATGCCCAGGCCAGTGGTTTCAAGATGCCGGTGGATCGCCTGCCTGAACTGCTCGCTGGTACCCTGACGGGAACCATAACGGATGCACCGACCTGATCTGAACAAAGCAAAAAAAAGGGTTGGTCTTGCGACCAACCCTTAAGGAGTCCCTGAACCTGAAGGTTTCGAAAGGACCCGAGGAGACAACGGTTGGAAAACTTTCGTTTTCAATATTTCAAATGATACCAAGCAAGTCAGGGTTTCCCCTTGGTTTTAATGTCAAATACTTAAATTAATTTGATTTTTGACTTGCCGGACTCAAACATTAACGCTTTTTGGCAGCAGGCTTGGTGGTGGCGGTGGACGCCACGGCATTGAAGTTGGCTTCGGCCACGTCAGTGGCTTGCTTGACCGCTTTTTGCACGGACTCCAAGGCACTGGTCGCAGCAGCGACCGAGCTCTTCATCACAGCCACGGCGGTTTCAGAGCCGGCAGGTGCGTTTTTGGCAGCAGCTTCAACCAGGCCGGCAAATTGTTGCTGGGCTTCAGCAGCCTGGCTTTCAAAAACCTTGGTGAACTCGCTGGAAGCGCCAGTCGCGATTTCGTACAGGTGACGGCTGTAGGCAGCGGTCTTTTCAGCCAGGGGTTGCAGCAGGCCGGATTGCAGCGCCAGCAATTCCTGGGCGTCTTTGACGCTCAACATGGCCTTGGCGGCGTCACCGGTTTCAGCCAAAGCAGCTTTGGATGCGCTCAGGTTGAGTTCGACAATCTTTTCCACGCCTTCAAAGGCTTTGGAAGTCAGGCTCAACAGGGTTTCAACATTGGCTTTTTGTGAGGCCATCACTTGTTCTGCGGTCAGCATAATCAATTCTCCAGAAGGTTTAGTAAAAAGGTATCTGCGCCGAAACTGAGTGAACCCGGTTTATGTTGCAGTGCAGCATGGTTTGAATTATAGGGTGATCCCGAGTCTGCGCAAGCTTTTTTTGGTGCATTGCAACAAATTAGGGACGAAATCCTAATCAGTTGGGGTCAGAGCACGTCGCTGCGCGAGTGGTCTGACCCGCAAAGTCTCAAAAAGTTGGGCTCAGAGCACGTTGTTGCGCGAGTGGTCTGACCCGCAAAGTCTCAAAATGCCAGTTTTGTCATCAAGCCAAAATAACGCCATGCAGGCTTTTTATTCAGATCATTTCGTTTTGCCCTTGCCGCCGGGACATCGTTTTCCGATGGCCAAATACGCCATGCTGCGCGAAGCCATCGCGCAGCATTTGCCGGCGGTGACGTTGTTGGAGGCGCCCGCTGCCAGCGACGGCCAATTGGCCCTGGTGCACACGCCCGGGTACATCGAGCGTCTGGCGAGCGGCCAGATCGGTGCCGTTGCCATGCGCGAGATTGGCTTCCCCTGGAGCGAATTCATGGTGGCGCGAGCGCGACGCTCGGTAGGTGCCACGATCGCGGCGGTGCGCGCGGCACTGCAAACCGGCGTGGCGGCCAATTTGGCAGGCGGCACGCACCATGCTTACGCCGACAAGGGCGGCGGATTTTGTGTTTTCAATGATGTGGCGGTGGCTGCACGCCTGGCGCAAGCAGAGTGGCAGCGGCAAAACCGTCAGCCCCTGAAAGTGGCGGTGATCGATCTGGACGTGCATCAGGGCAATGGCACGGCGCATATTTTTCAACAGGACGACAGCGTGTTCACGCTGTCACTGCATGGCGACAAGAACTTTCCGTTTCGCAAGGAGGCCAGTGACCTGGACGTGGCACTTCCCGATGGTTGTAATGATGCAGATTATCTGGTCGCGCTGGAACTGGCGCTGCTGGAGCTGAGTCAGCGCTTTGAGCCCGGCCTGGTGCTGTACCTGGCTGGCGCCGATCCCTACCAGGGTGACCGCCTGGGCCGCCTGGCCTTGACCGAGGACGGGTTGGAGGCACGGGATCGGCGGGTGTTTGACTGGTGTCATGAGCGCCGGATTCCGATGGCGTTCGTGATGGCGGGTGGCTATGGCAGGCAGATTGAAGAGACCGTCCGGATTCAAAGCCGCACCTTTCGCCTGGGGCTGTCCTATGCACAGCGCTGGCAGCAGCACCCAGATCAACAGGCTGGTCTGGGCGTTTGAAATTATTGAAAACCCACCCGTGCGAATATCACAAGAACAAGGCGGCTAAATGTTTCACAATCCAGCCATGCAGGCCAAACGCGTGCAATTACGAGGAGACCTGATTCATGACCTTAACTACTTTTGAAGCGCGAAGCTACCCGCCAAAACCGACCGATGTGTACCTGTTTGCCACCTGTCTGATCGACCAGTTCACGCCCGAGGCGGGTCTGGACACGGTGCGCCTGCTGGAGCGCGAGGGCATCCGGGTGCATTACCTGGAGCAGCAGACCTGCTGCGGCCAGCCGGCCCATAGCAGCGGTTTCCCGGAGGAGGCCCGGGCCGTGGCCCTGCAGCAATTGAACCTGTTTGTCGAACCCTGGCCGGTGGTGATTCCATCGGGCTCCTGCGGCGGCATGATCCGCAAGCATTACCCGCATCTGTTTGCCGGTGACCCGGTGCTGCATGCCAAGGCGGTGGACCTGTCCGAGCGGGTATATGAACTCAGTGAATTCCTGGTGCATGTGGTCAATTTCAGCCAGCCCGACCTGGGCGCGCCTTGCACCATCGCGCTGCACACCTCGTGCCACGCGCGTCGTGAAATGGGCGCGCACGAGACCAGCGTGGCGCTGCTCGACAGCATGGCACAGGTGACGGTGGTGGAACAGGCGCGCATTGAAGAATGCTGCGGTTTTGGCGGCACTTTTGCCATGCGCTACCCCGATATTTCCGAGGCCATCGTCAGTGACAAGGTGGCCGCCATCCGCGACACCGGGGCCGGTTTGGTGGTCAGTGCCGACTGCGGCTGCATGCTCAACATCACCGGCCGCGCTGCCAAACAGGACGAATTGGCTGGCTTGCCCAAGCCGACGCTGCCGGGTGAGCATCTGGCGAGTTTTTTGTGGCGCCGGACGACGGATGCAACCGGCAACGGAGACGCCGCATGAGTGCCAGCCTGAATCCCACCGGCGCAGCTGAAGCCAGCGCGCGCAGCAGCATCCTGGGCCGCCTGCGCGCCACGGCCACGCCGGAGCCGCTGCCCTTGCCCGATGTCAAGGCCTGGTTTGGCGCGCACCAGCGCCATGAAGACAGCGCCCAGCGTGTCAGCCGCCTGCGCGCCGCGCTGGAAGCCGTCAAAACCGAGGTGCACGACACCACGGCTGCCGATTGGCCCGAGCTGTTGCTGCGTCTGGCCGCCGCCAAAGGCCTGCGTAATCTGCTCATTGGCACTGACACGCCGCACGGTGCCGCATTGGAGGCGCGTCAACCCGCCAAGCTGGAACTCAAACGTTATGCCGAGTCCATTGATTCCTGGCGCGATGTGCTGTTTGACGAGGTCGATGCCTCGCTGACGCTGGCCAAAAGCGCCATTGCCGAGATTGGCAGCCTGATTGTGTGGCCCACCCCCGCTGAACCGCGCCTGATGTCGCTGGTGCCGTCGGTGCACTTTGTGCTGCTGGATGTGGCCACCATCCATGCCGATTTTCATTCGGCGGTGGCAACCGAAGGCTGGAAGGACAGTTTGCCGACCAACGCGCTGTTGATTTGCGGCCCGTCCAAGACCGCCGACATCCAGCAAACGCTGGCTTATGGTGCCCATGGCCCGCGCGAACTGGTGGTGCTGTTGCGTCACGCCGACCCCGCCCAACCAGGAGCAGCCGCATGAGCCAGGTCATCAAGATCCACCCGATGGAAGACTTCAAGGAGCGCAGCCGCGGCGTGCTCAACGACCCGGGGCAGCGCCAGAATTTTCGCGGCGCCATGGACTTTTTGCAGGCCAAACGGCGCGCCCAGTTTCCTGATGAAGAAGAGTTGCAGGGCTTGCGCGAACTGGGTTCGCAGATTCGCCGCTACAGCCTGGCCAACCTGCCGCGCCTGCTGGAGCAGCTGGAAGCCCGGCTCACCGCCAACGGCATCCAGGTGCACTGGGCACAGAGTCCTGATGAAGCCAACGCCATTGCGCTCGGTATTGCCCGCCGGGTCAATGCCAAGCGCATCATCAAGGGCAAGTCGATGGTGAGCGAGGAGGTGGGCTTCAACCACGCCATGGAGGAGGCGGGCATCGAGGCGCTGGAGTCCGACATGGGTGAGTACATCGTGCAGTTGGCCGGTGAGGCGCCGTCGCACATCATCATGCCGGCCATCCACAAGACCAAACAGGCCATTGCCAAGCTGTTTGCCGAAGAAATTCCGGGCGTGGCCTATACCGAAGACGTTGATGCCCTGATTCGCATTGGTCGCAAGGTGCTGCGGCGCAAGTTTGCCGATGCCGACATCGGCTTGTCGGGCGTCAACTTTTGCGTGGCCGAAACCGGCACCCTGTGCCTGGTGGAAAACGAAGGCAACGGTCGCATGTGCACCACCGTGCCCAAGGTGCATATCGCCATCACCGGCATTGAAAAAGTGGTGGAAAAGCTGGAGCATGTGCCACCGCTGTACAGCCTGCTGTCGCGCTCGGCCACCGGTCAGGCGGTCACCACCTATTTCAACCTGATCAGCGGCCCGCGCCAACCCGGTGAAAAAGACGGCCCCGAAGAAGTGCACCTGATTTTGCTGGACAACGGCCGCACCCAGGCTTATGCCGACGAAGAACTGCGTGAAACCCTCAAATGCATCCGCTGTGGTGCCTGCATGAACCACTGCCCGGTGTATGCGCGCATTGGCGGCCACGCTTACGGCACCACCTACCCGGGCCCGATCGGCGCCATCATTTCGCCGCACATGCTGGGGCTGGATGCCACCTATCCGCTGGCCTTTGCCTCGACCCTGTGCGGGGCCTGCGTCGAAGTGTGCCCGGTCAAGATCCCGATCACCGACATCCTGGTGCGTCTGCGCAACGAATCGCAAGCCAAGCCTGACAGCGACGAGGCCACCCTGCGCGGCAGCGGTGCCGGCCGCACCGTGGCCAGCACCGCGGTCTGGAATGTCTGGGCCCAGGTGTATGGCCGCTCGGGCTTGTACAAGCTGGCATCCTGGTTCATGAGCCGGGGCCGTGCCCTGTCACCGTCCGACCAGGGCGCCTGGACGCGCAGCCGCACGCCGCTGGTACCCGCTCCCAGGCGCCTGCGCGACCTGCTCAAGGAAAAGGACCGAAAATACTGACCCATGCACAAGCCACAGCCTGAACCGCGCAGCGCCTACAAGGTGTTTCGCTCCATCAGCACCCGCTGGATGGACAACGATGCCTACGGTCACGTCAACAATGTCGTTTACTACAGCTGGTTTGACACGGCGGTGAACGCCTACCTGATCGAGCAGGGCGTGCTCGACATCGAACACGGCCAAACCATTGGCCTGGTGATCGAAACCCAGTGCAATTACTTCGAGCCGCTGGCGTTTCCGCAAACCGTTGAAGCCGGCATTCGCGTGGCGCGCCTGGGCAATTCCAGCGTGCGCTTTGAGGTCGGGCTGTTTGCGCAAGATGCCCCCTTGACCGCCGCCAAGGGCCACTTCATCCATGTTTATGTGGACCGTGCAACGCGCCGTCCCAACCCATTGCCCGAACCCCTCAAAACTGTCCTGGAGAAACTCGTTTGACCCCTGAAAAAATGCCTGATTCAGACTTGAATACTGCCGCAGTGGACGCGGCCATCACCTCGCGCATGTCTGCCCGCGCCTTTACCCAACAGGCGGTCCCGCAACAGACCCTGCACGACATCCTGCAGGTGGCAAGCCGGGCCCCTTCCGGCACCAATTGCCAGCCCTGGAAAGTCTATGTGTTGCAAGGTGCTAGCCGCAACGGCCTGGTGGCCAAGGTGTGTGCCGCCCATGATGCGCTGCGTGCCAACCAGGCGCTGGCCGTCGAGTACCGCGAAGAATACGACTATTACCCTGAAAAGTGGGTCAGCCCCTACATTGATCGGCGCCGCGAAAATGGCTGGGGCCTGTACAACTTGCTCGGCATTGGCAAGGGTGACAAGGACAAAATGCATGCGCAGCATCAGCGCAACTACAAGTTTTTTGACGCCCCGGTGGGCCTGATGTTCACCATCAACCGGATCATGGGGCGCGGCTCCTTGCTCGATTACGGCATGTTTTTGCAGAACATCATGGTGGCGGCGCGCGCCCGCGGCTTGCATACCTGCCCGCAGGCGGCGTGGAACGGCTATGCCAGCCTGATTCTGCCGCACATTGGTGCCGGCCCCGATGAAATGCTGGTGTGCGGCATGGCGCTGGGCTACGCGGATACGGAGCAGCCGGTGAACAGCTTCCACACTCCGCGTGAAGCGGTGTCAGAGTTCACCCACTGGCTGGACTGAATCAGCGACGACATTGCGAACGCAAGTGAAGCAAACCATGACTTCCGACGGCATCGACTGCCGCGCTACCGCCTGTCCTGAGCCCGTCGAAAGGCTCGCAGTGACGGTTTTCTTTTTTCTTACCTGAGGTCGTCCGCCAGCACTTTCACGATGCGCTGCGCGTCAGCCGTCGCGGCTTGACTGCCATCCGCGTTTTGCACCGACACCGTGCTGGTGTTGCCCTGGCTCTGTACCGAGACTGTGAATTTTTGCGGTGCATTGTCGGGCTTGGAAGAACCGAAGAGTTTGCCAAAGAAGCCCGGTTCGGCCTTGTCGGCGTTGGGCGCCACGTAACGCACAAAGTAAATGCCTTTGCTGCGGTCACGGTCTTCCACGGTGAAGTTGGTGCGGTCCAGCGCCAGACCCACCCGGCGCCAGGCGCGGTCAAATTCGTCATTCAGGCGCACCACAGGCTGGCCGTTGACGGTGTCCATCTGGGCGCTGGTGCTGCCCGGCCCGGCTGCGACCAGGGCTTTGGACTGCGCTTCGGAAATGCCAAGCTTGACCATCAGGCGGCGCAAAAATTCTGCTTCGAGCTCGGGGTCGGCGGCGCGGGGTTGCCACACGGTCTGGTCTTTGGCGGTGCTGTTATAGACCTCGATCATGCCGCGGTGGCTGATGAAAATGTCGGTGCCGCCACTGGCGTTGCGCTCCAGACGGGTGCGAAACTTGTCGCGTTCGCCGGTGGAATACAGCGAATCAAACACCTTGCCAATGGTGCTGCGAATGATGTCCTGCGGAATTTTGGCCCGGTTTTCTGCCCAGTCGGTTTCCATGATGCCCAGATTGGCCTGGTCCATCACCAATAAAAAACCGTTTTCCAGCCAGAAGTCTTTAACCGGCTCCCACAATTTGTCGGCCGGGCGGCTGATCACCAGCCAGCGCTGGGTGCCGGCGCGTTCGATGCGCACATCACCCAAAGACGTTGCAGCTGTCGGCGTGGTCTGGCTGGCAAGCTGGCCAATTTGAAAACTGGAAGCGGTGACTGCTGCGCCGGGTACGGCATAACGTGTTTCGCGCGACAGCTGGGTCAGGTCAGGTGGCACTTCAAGTGTCGGCGCCTTGCCGGCACTTTTGTAGTCCACCTTGTCGGTCTCAAGCACCGAGCACGCGCCCAGTGTCAGGGTCAGGCCAAGGAGTGCAATTCTGGAAATAGGGTTCACAAAGGTTCCTTCGGATCAAAGATCGGTTGAGCGGGGGACAGCGGAGCAGCCTGGCGTCAAAGCAGGCCAACGTCGCGCAAGGCGGCTTCTACCACCGGCACGTAGGCGGGGGTCAGCTCCGTCATGGGCAAACGCAGCGTTCCGCCACACAGGTTCATGCGTGCCACGGCCCATTTCACAGGGATCGGGTTGGCTTCGACAAACAGGTTTTTATGCAGTGGCATCAATTTGAATTGAATTTCCATGGCGCGTTTGACATCACCGGCGATGGCTGCCATGCACAGTTCGTGCATCAGGCGCGGGGCCACATTGGCCGTGACGCTGATGTTGCCATGACCACCGCACAGCATCAACGCCACTGCGGTGGGGTCGTCACCTGAATAAATGGCAAAGTGCCTGGGGGCCTCGCGAATCAGCCATTGGGCACGGTCCATGTTGCCGGTGGCTTCCTTGATGCCCACGATACCGGGCACCTGGGCCAGGCGCAGTGCCGTTTCAATGGTCATGTCTGCCACCGTGCGCCCGGGC
>Ga0209343_10010404_pt1 | contig 10588 bp, 10 predicted proteins | sample RifCSPlowO2_02_FD_184026 | JGI IMG/M metagenome (GOLD analysis project Ga0209343, IMG submission 184026) | Groundwater microbial communities from Rifle, Colorado - Rifle CSP2_plank lowO2_0.2 (SPAdes) (version 2) | ecosystem: Environmental > Aquatic > Deep subsurface > Groundwater | place...
ACGCAGGCCGCCGGTTTGACAAGACCTATGACACGTACACCTCACCCGGGGCGGGAAGGTTGTTCGTGTCATAGCCAATTGTTAACCCGCCCCGAGGAATCCCAATGTTCGAATCCCTGGTCGTCCCCACCTTTATCGTGGCCATCGCCGAAATCGGTGACAAAACCCAACTGCTGGCCCTGCTGCTGGCGGCGCGCTTTCGCAAGCCCTGGCCGATCATCGCCGGCATCATCATCGCCACCCTGGCCAACCATGCCGCCGCCGGCGCCGTGGGCAGCTGGGTCGCCAGCTTCTTCTCCGCCGCCAGCCTGAGTGCCGTGCTGGCCCTGGCGTTTGCGGCCGTGGCCCTATGGACCCTGGTGCCGGACAAACTCGACGATGACCAAACGTCGGGCCTCAAGCGCTATGGCCCGTTCCTGACCACCCTGATCGCCTTCTTCCTGGCCGAGATGGGTGACAAGACCCAGGTGGCCACGGTGATGCTGGCGGCCCAGTACCCGCACTTCATCATGGTCATTCTCGGCACCACCCTGGGCATGCTGCTGGCCAACGTGCCGGTGGTCCTGGCCGGCAACTTTGCCGCCGAACGCCTGCCGCTGACCCTGATCCGTCGCATCGCCGCGGGCGCCTTCGCCTTACTAGCGTTGTATGCCGGCTATCAGGCCATGGGGCTAATGTGATCCACCGCTAGAAACCGCGGCAAAACCACCAAACCGGCCAACGCCAGAACTCGCACAAAGGCTAGAGTGCGCAACCCCTTGCGCACCTCTGCGCCTACCCATGGAGCGTCAACATGTCATTGGATGACTTAAAACGTCTGGTTTGCCAGCACATCGATCTGTCCTGGAACAAAGGCCGCCTGGCCCTCACCGAACGGCTGCACAGCAAGGACTTCCTATATAAGAGCTCGTTTATCGACCGGCCGCTGAACAGCAGCGCCTTCACCCAGATGGTCCATGACATTCGCCAGGCCATGCCCGACCTGCAGGTGGTGGTCGAGGAATGCATTGCCGAAGGCAACAAGGTGATGACCTGGAGCACCCTGATTGGCACCATCGAACAGCCGGCCTTCGGCTATCCCGCCAGCGACAAGGTGCTGAGCTTCTCGGCCATGGCGTTCTGGACGATCACCCCCAACGGCGAAATCCAGACAATTTGCACCATGTTCGACATGGAAAGTTTTCGCGCCCAACAAGGCTTGGCCATTCAGGCCCTGGAGGCTAAAGCCCTTCCCTGAGCATCGGTTGTAAAGCGCCAGCGCAGCCAGTAACTTGCGCAAAAAAAGCGCCTTGAATAAGAATCAGGCTTTGACGGTTATCGAGACTTTGCCAATACTCACCAGCAGTTGAGTCCTCGAGCATCGAACAAGGAATCATCCATTTGAAGCTTGATCTCAAGCACAGTCTGTCGCTGAAACTCCTGCGCGTGGTGCTGCTCTCGGCGCTGATTGTCGGGCTGGTACTGAGCTGCGCGCAAATCATCTTTGACATCTACAAGACCCGGCAAACCGTGGCCAATGATGCCCAGCGCATCCTGGCCATGTTCAGCGATCCCTCGACCCAGGCGGTCTACAGCCTGGACCGGGAAATGGGCCTGCAGGTGATCGAAGGCCTGTTCCAGAATGACTCGGTGCGCTACGCCGCCATCGGTCATCCGAACGAGCCGGTACTGGCGGAAAAATCCCGCCCCTTGCTGGACATCGAAAGCCGCATCCTCACCGACGTAATCCTCGGCAAAGAGCAGACCTTCAGCATTCCCCTGGTCGGCCGTGGCCCCTACAAGGAGTATTACGGCGACCTCAACATCACCCTCGACACCGCGCCCTACGGCGAGAACTTCATCGCCAGCTCGGTGGTGATCTTTATTTCCGGCATGCTCCGCGCCCTGGCCATGAGCCTGGTGCTGTACCTGGTCTACCAATGGCTGCTGACCAAGCCACTGTCGAAAATCATCGAGCACCTGAGCAACATCAACCCGGACCGTCCCAGCGAACACAAGCTGCCGATGCTCAAGGGCAACGAGAAAAACGAACTGGGCCTGTGGATCAACACCGCCAACCAGTTGCTGGCCTCCATCGAACGCAACACCCACCTGCGCCGCGAAGCGGAAAGCAGCCTGCAGCGGATGTCCCAATACGACTTCCTCACCGGCCTACCCAACCGCCAGCAACTGCAGGAGCAACTCGACCAGATCCTCAGCGATGCCGGCCGTGTGCAACATCGGGTGGCGGTGCTCTGCGTCGGCCTGGATGACTTCAAGGGCATCAACGAACAATTCAGCTACCAGACCGGCGACCAGTTATTGCTCCTGCTGTCCGATCGCCTACGCAGCCACAGCGGCCGTCTCGGCGCCCTGGCTCGCCTGGGCGGCGATCAGTTTGCCCTGATCCAGGCCGACATCGAGCAGCCCTACGAGGCCGCCGAACTGGCGCAAACCATCCTCGATGACCTGGAGCAGCCATTCGTCCTTGAACACGAGGAAATCCGCCTGCGCGCCACCATCGGCATCACCCTGTTCCCGGAAGATGGCGACAGCACCGAGAAGCTGCTGCAGAAAGCCGAACAGACCATGACCCTGGCCAAGAGCCGCTCGCGCAACCGCTACCAGTTCTACATCGCCAGCGTCGACAGCGAGATGCGCCGCCGCCGCGAGCTGGAAAAATCCCTGCGCGAAGCCCTGGCCAACAACGAGCTGCACCTGGTTTATCAACCGCAAATCGATTACAGCGACCATCGGGTGATTGGCGTCGAGGCCCTGCTGCGCTGGCAGCATCCGCAGCACGGCTTTGTTTCGCCGGATATTTTCATCCCCCTGGCCGAGCAGAACGGCAGCATCGTCGCGATCGGCGAATGGGTGCTGGATCAGGCCTGCAAGCAACTGCGCGAATGGCACGATCAGGGCTTTATCGACCTGCGCATGGCGGTCAACCTGTCCTCGGTGCAACTGCACCACGCCGAGCTGCCACGCATCGTCAACAATCTGTTGCAGGTCTATCGCCTGCCGCCGCGCAGCCTGGAGCTGGAAGTCACCGAAACCGGCCTGATGGAAGACATCACCACCGCCGCCCAGCACCTGCTCAGCCTGCGCCGCTCCGGGGCCTTGATTGCCATCGACGACTTCGGTACTGGCTACTCCTCACTGAGTTACCTGAAGAGCCTGCCGCTGGACAAGATCAAGATCGACAAGAGCTTCGTCCAGGACCTGCTGGAAGACGAGGACGACGCCACCATCGTGCGCGCCATCATCCAGCTGGCCAAAAGCCTCGGCATGCAGGTGATCGCCGAAGGGGTGGAGACCATCGAGCAGGAAGCCTACATCGTCGCCCAGGGCTGCAACGAGGGCCAAGGCTACCTGTACAGCAAGCCGCTGCCACCGCGGGAACTGACCCTGTTCCTCAAGCAATCCCGACGCCTCAGCGCTGCCAACTCGGCCTCCCTGTAAGGCCGCCCCAAGAGCCAAAAAGCCGCGCACCTGAGCTGGGTGCGCGGCTTTTTTGGTTTTCGCATTGGTGCGGGAAAGATGCGCTTGCAACCGGACTGGCAAGATTGCCTGCGTAGTCTCCGCTGGCGTGGCATGGCTGCGCGCACAATCTTGCCAATCCAGCGTCAATCGGCACGTTGCCCAAGCCCTGCACTGAACGGCTTTTGAGCGGCTATCGGACGGCCTGCAAGGAGGCCGTGCTTAACGCAGGGCGGCCTACCCGTGCCGATCCGCCGGCGCGGGTAGGCCGGCGTTAAGGCTATTCAACCTGCAACTGCACGCCCGCCCGGAGACGGTCGAAGGCCGCCGCCAGCAACAGGGTAATGCTCGCCGGCAAGAGCCAGCCCAGGCCCTGCTCAGCCAACGGCAGCTGCTTGCAAACGGCCGGCACCCAGCTCTGCAGGCCGGCCGCATTGAAGCCATCGAACAAACCAAACACCAGGGTCACCGCCATCACCGGCACAAACACCCGGCGCGGCTGGCACCACAGGCGGTCGGCCAGGCTCAGGGCCACCAGCACGATGGCCAGCGGATACAGCCCCACCAGCACCGGCACCGAAACACTGATCAGTTGGGTCAAGCCCTGGTTGGCCACCAGCAAGCTGAACACCCCGAGAGCAATCACCACGCTGCGATAGGACAGCGGCAGCAGCTTGCTGAAAAACTCGCCACAGGCGGTCAGCAGGCCCACCGCCGTGGTCAGGCAGGCCAGGGTAATGACCACCGCCAGCAAGACACTGCCGGCAACGCCAAACGTATGCTGCACATAGCTGGACAGAATCTGCACACCGTTTTGCGCCTCGCCGGCAATCCCCTGGCTGGTGGCGCCCAAGTAAAACAGCGCCAGATACACCAGCGACAGGCCCACCGCAGCAATCACGCCGGCAATCACCGCATAGCGAGTAATCAGTGCCTCGTTGCTAATCCCGCGATCACGAATGGCGGTGGCAATCACGATGCCGAACACCAGGGCACCGAGGGTGTCCATGGTCAGATAGCCCTGCAGGAAACCCTGCAGCAAAGGCGCGCTCTGATAGGCCGGCGCGGTGTTGCCAACGGCGCCCGCCGGCACCAGCAATGCCGCTCCACCGAGCACCAGCAAGGCGCTCAACAGCACCGGGGTGATCCACTTGCCGATGCGGTCAACCAGTTGACCAGGATTGAGCGAGAGGAACAGCGCGACGGCGAAGTAGGCCAGGCTGTAGAGCCCCAGGGCCAAGTCGCTGCTGCCGCTGAACGGCGCCATACCCATCTCGAAAGCCACCACTGCGGTGCGCGGCGTGGCGAACAGTGGGCCGATGGTCAGGTACACGACAATCGCCAACAACCCGCCCGCGCGAGCGCCCAGCGGTGCGGTCAGGCGTGGCAAGCCGCCGCCGACCCGCGCCAGGGCAACCACCGTCAGCAGCGGCAAGCCGACCCCGGTGAGCAGGAAGCCGCAGGCCGCCGACCACAGTTGCGCACCGGCAGCCATGCCCACACTGGGCGGAAAGATGATATTGCCGGCGCCCAGAAACAGGGCAAAAGTCATAAAGCCCAGGGCCAGCAGGTCGAAACGGGTCAGGCGTTGCATGAGGTCACCACAGCAGAGAAGTCGGCAGAGGTTTCCCGCGGGGATGATGGGGAAACGCCAGGCACAGCAGTTGCCCGGCAAGGCGCGCAGGCCTCTTGTGAAAGCCCTCGCGCGCAAGGGCCGCCACCTTAAAGCAAGCCGTCAGCCGGCACACGGGCCGCCTGGCAGCTAGTCGGCAGGGCAACTGAGGATGTCGCTATTGTGCAACTTCCTGACTGCTTGACCAAGCTTTAGCTCAGCGCAGAACCCGCGTTGCTTGCGGCAGCGGCAAGCTGGCCAGTTGCGGGCCGTCCAGTTGATTGCGCTGCAGATAAGGCACCAGCGCATCCAGCAAGGGCTGCTTGAAGGCGCTTTGAAAACGATGGGCCAGGCCGGAAATCAATACCAACTGACTGCCACGAATCTGCGCCGCCAGATGCACGCCATGCATCACCGGCAGCAAGGGGTCGGCGGTGCCATGGATGACCAGGGTTGGCACCTGCAGACGACGCAGCAGCTCGACTCGGCTCGGCTCAGCCATAATCGCCAGCAACTGGCGCTCCACTCCGGCGGGATTGAACGCCCGGTCATAACTGCGCGCTGCCAGGCGCAGCAACTCACTGCGCTCATCCCTCACCCGCGGGCTGCCCAGGGCCGCCAGCAGATCGGCCTGTTGCTCCAGGGCCAGGGCTCGGCTGGGCGCCTCGCGCCGGGCCAGCAACTCCAGCAGCGCCGGCTTGGGGGCCGGCAAACCCTGGGCGCTGGAGCTGCTCATCAGCAGGGTCAGGCTGAGCACCCGCTGTGGCGCCAGGTCGGCCAGGTGCTGGGCGATCATCCCGCCCATGCTCGCGCCAAGCAGATGAAACCGCTCAATCTGCAGGTGACTCATTAGCTGCAAGGCATCGCCGGCCATATCGCGCAGGTGATAGGGCGCCGTCACCGGCAAGCCCAGACGGTAGCGCAACGCGCCCAAGGCCAGGTTGGCCTCGGGCGCGCCGGCCGGCCAGGCCGACAGCCCCACATCACGGTTATCGAAGCGGATCACCCGCAAGCCTTGCTGGCACAGACGGGTGAGCACGGCATCGGGCCAGTCGATCAATTGACCGCCGACCCCCATCACCAGCAACAAGGCCGGATCGACCGGACGACCAATACTTTGATAGGCCAGACGCACCTCGCCCACCTGAAGGGTTTCGGTGGGCACACGCACGTCACAAGGAGAGGCCGCAAAACACGGCAAGCCGCACAACAAGGCGGCGCAAAACAGCAAGGCACGCATGGCAAGATCCGCAGCTAAGGCTCAACAAGGAGCAAAAGGCCAATTCTGCTCAAGCCCACCCATCCGCGCTGCCACAAAGCCGTGACAGTTTGATGAACTTAGCCGAACGGTACCCCCACCCGCTCGCCCACTCCCCACTCCCCACTCCCCACTCCCCACTCCCCACTCCCCACTTACCACTTACCACTTACCACTTACCACTCACCACTCACCACTTACCACTCACCACTCCCCACCCATGTCATATGCCGATCTTGTCCAGCGCATCGCCCACCGAGCGCCAAAAGCCGCGCTGTGAGCGGCGGCTGTGCTCCTCGCCATTGGCGGCAAGACGGGTAAAGGACTTGACCTGCTGACTGCGGCTCAGCTCGTCCAGGGCGAGTGTCTCCGCCACCAGTTGCAAGGGCCCATCGCCACCGGCCGCCTGGGACGGTGCTGCGAGTTCGTCGTAGCGCAGGTAATAGGTGGCGCCGACCTCCGCATCCAGGGCAAAGCTGGCAACCCGAGTGAAGTCCAGTGGGCTTTCGGCCAACAGGGTCCAGTAGCTGCCGAGCAGCGGCCGACGAATTTCCAGCTGATAACTGGCCGTATCGAGTTCCATCACCAGATAGGCACCGCTGGGCAGGCCGCTGAACAGTTGGTTGTTGATAAACAGACCAGGGGCCTCCAGCTCCTGGTCGGCCCAGGCGCTTTGCGGCCGGTACAGATAAAGCAGCACATGGTTTTCATCGCTGAGGCTGCGCGCTTGAAAGCGCGGCCCCTCAGTCGCAGAAAAAAACGCGCCAGGGGTCGAGCAGGCGCTCAGACAACCGCTCAGCAGCAACAACAGCAGCACTCGATAGCGGCGCATACGCGCCTCCTTTTGGCTTATTTGCCGCGAGCATAGCCAGCCACCAGCGCCCTCGCACCCGACAAAAGTCGGGGCCAGGTCTAACGCCGCCGGTCCAGCAGGTTGACCAGCAGTCGGTCGAGCAAGCCCCACAGACGTTGTTGCAGGCGCTGGGGCCAGGGCGTGGTGTGCCAGCGCCACAGGTCGATCTCGGCACTGCGGCTGAAGTCGTCGATAAAACAGGCTTCGACCTGGGCACTGAAGGCCGGATCGAAGACCTCGACATTGGCATCCAGGTTGAAGAACAGGTTCCAGTGATCGAAGTTGCACGAGCCGACGCTGACCCAGTCGTCCACCAGGAGCATCTTCATGTGCAAAAAGCGCGGCTCGTATTCATAAATGCGCACCCCGGCCTTGAGCAGGCGCGGGTAGTAGCGCTGGCCGGCAAAGCGCACCGGCGGATGGTCGGTGTTGCGCGCGGTCAGCAGCAGACGCACATCCACCCCGCGCAGGGCGGCCCGGCGCAAGGCGCGGCGGACTTTCCAGGTGGGCAGAAAATACGGCGTGGCCAGCCAGATGCGCTGCTTGGCGCTGAGCAGCGCACGCACCATGGCCTGCAGAATATCGCGGTGTTGGCGCCCGTCGGCATAGGCCACCCGGCCCAAGCCGTCGCCCTGCCGGGGGCTGGCCGGCAGTCGCGGCAAGCCGTTGTGTGGCTGCGGCCGCCAGGCCAGGCGCGCCAGCGAGGCCGGCCACTGGCGCTCGAACAATTGCTGCCAGTCGGCCACCAGCGGCCCGCTGATGGCCACCATCACTTCATGCCAGGCGTGACTGTTGTCCTGGGGTTGCCAGAAATCATCGGTGGCCCCCGTGCCGCCGACAAACGCCAGCTCGCCGTCCACCAGCAGCAGTTTGCGATGGTCGCGATACAGATTGCGCAAACCACGGCGCCAGCCCAGAGGGTTGTACAGGCGCAATTGCACCCCGGCCCCCAACAACTGGGCGCGCTGCACCGACGGCAAGCCGAGGCTGCCAAACCCATCCAGCAGGCAGCGCACCTGCACCCCGCGCAAGGCCGCCTGGCACAGGCGCTCGACCAGTTGGGTGGCGCAGTCACCGGCCGTCAGCAGGTACAGCTCCAACTCCACCTGACGCTGGGCGCCGGCAATCGCGGCGAGCATGCGCGGGAAGAACTGCGGGCCGTCAAGCAGCAGCTCGAAGCGGTTACCGCTGCGCCAGGGGAAGATCATCAGCGGGCGTTGAAAATCAGCACGGCGCTGACCGGCACCGCCAGGCTGATGGCCGGCAAATCAGCCAGGACGCGCAGGCTTTCCAGGCCCTCGGCCAGGCCGAAGTCGGCGGCATTCAGCACCAACGGCGCCAGGGTCACCACCTGAAAGCGCCGGTCGTCCAGGCGGGTCACCAGCAACTCGCTGCGATACGCCTGCTGATGGCCGTGCAGGTTCACCGTCAGCGGCAAGCGCAGCTCCAACTGAGCGCCGGGGGCCAGGGCAACCAGGGGGGCAAAATCCACTTGGGCGCTGATCTCGGCCTCGGCAAAGCGGGCGATCTCGAACAACTGCTTGCGCAGCCGCTCATCACGCAGCGGGATGCCCGTTTCCACGGTTTCCAGCTCCACCTGCAGGCGCACCTTGCCGTCATCCTCGACGCTGCCGCGCAGGCCACGGAAACGGTTGACCTCGGTGATATGGGTGGCCTTGGTGGAGATAAACGACAGCCGCGAGGACTCATTGTCCAGTTGCCAGTCGGCATGCACCGGCAAGGCCGCGCAGGCGACCAGGAGGAAGGCGGATAGTTTCAGCATGGGGCATTCTCGCAAGGCAAACTCAGGCGCCACCATAGCCGCCCGCGCCGGCCTTGCAAACCCGCGGCAACGACTCAGGGCGCGGGCAGTAACTGACAGCCTTGGCGCGGGCTGAGCCAGACCGCCGTGTTCGTGCGACCCAGGCCGCTGACACTGACCTGCTTGTGCGCCGCATCATCGATAAAGCGGCTGGTCGGCACGTACTGCTTGACGTAGGCCAGGCAGTAATCCGCCGGGTTATGCATGACGTAACGGCACGAGCAGTATTCCTTGGCGGTATAGGCACTGATGATGTCCGGAAACGCCGCCAGAGCCGTGCGTTTGGACCAACCCAGGGCCAGTAGGATGAGAAACAACAGCACCAGCACGCTGGTGAATGGGCGACGCTTAATCAGGCTAAGGCTCATTGCGCCACCTCCGGACTAAAAGCGAGCAGCGCCCGCTTGAGCAATTCATTGTGCTGATAGCTTTTGTCGCGATCATCGGCATAGCGCACGATCACCAGGCCCTCGCTGGGCAGCACATACAAGGCCTGCCCCCAATGACCGAGGGCGGCAAAGCTGTCGGCCGGGGCGTCGGCCCAGGGCTTGGCGGCGCCAGCCACCGCCTGGTTCAACCACCAGTGACCACCGGGCACGGCTTCACCGGGCAGCGGCTGATAGGCGGCAAAGGCCGTGCGGTTGAACTCGACCCAGGCCTTGGGCAACAACTGGCGCTCGCCCCAGCGGCCGTCGCGCTGCATCAGCAGGCCGACACGGGCCAGGTCACGGGCGGTCATATAGGCGTAGGAAGAGCCAACAAAGGTGCCGCTGGCATCGGTTTCCCACACCGCCGAGGTAATCCCCAAAGGCTCAAACAAGGCCGTCCAGGGGTAGTCGGCATACGCCTTTGCACCGAGCATGCCCTTTAGCGCCGCCGACAGCACATTGCTGTCGCCACTGGAGTAGCGAAAGCGCGAACCCGGTGTGGCCTCGCCCTGATGACTGGCGACAAAGGCCGGCATGTCCGTACGGCCACGGGTGTAAAGCATGGCCACCACCGAGGAATTCAGCGGCGCGTATTCGTAGTCTTCCTGCCAGTTGAGGCCCGACGCCCAGTTGAACAAATGGCCGAGTTTGACCTCGGGATGGGCGGCGAACGGCGGGTAGTAGGTGGCCGCCGCCTCACTCAGCTTGAAGCGCCCTTCGCCATAGGCAACGCCGAGGGTCGCCGCCAGCAGGCTCTTGCTCACCGACCAGGTCAGGTGCGGGGTGCTGGCCTTGGTCGGCCCGGCGTAGCGCTCGTAAATAATCTGCCCGTCACGGATCACCAGCAGCGCATCGGTGCGTATGCCCTGGCGGCTGACATCATCGCGGGGCGGGAAGGCATAGGCGCTGAACGCCTCCAGCGCGGCACTGCTCGGCGCCTCGGCGCGACTCCAGTCGGCGCCAGGCCAGGTCTCGGCCTGGGTCAGCGATGCGGCGCACAAACTGCTGACCAGCAGCAGGCGGCGAAGAATGGCAACGGGCATGGCACAGCCTCTGATTGTTATTCGAGGCCGCACCCTAGCACGTCACTGTGACACCCTTGAATGACCAAACGCGCCAGTGCTACTGAGTGCGTTTCAGCGCCCGCCGGTCATGC
>Ga0209343_10010405_pt1 | contig 10588 bp, 8 predicted proteins | sample RifCSPlowO2_02_FD_184026 | JGI IMG/M metagenome (GOLD analysis project Ga0209343, IMG submission 184026) | Groundwater microbial communities from Rifle, Colorado - Rifle CSP2_plank lowO2_0.2 (SPAdes) (version 2) | ecosystem: Environmental > Aquatic > Deep subsurface > Groundwater | place: Rifle...
TAGCAATATATATTGGTGACTGATATAAGCCCTGGTGAATGTCGGCCGTAACTATAGACAAAACCGTTGTAGTTACGCAAAAAAATCTTGCCAAATGCTGGAAACTCTGGGTCCTTTGAGCAATCGAAGGATAAAAAAGTAGTGATTAATACGAGCACACGTCGATGTCGCCGTGACAATTTAATCATGCAGACAATCAGCAGGAAAGACTTCTGATCTAACAAAACCTAATGAAAAATATTCCAGTGGATATAGGAAACTATATCGCAGGATTTACAGACGGTGAAGGAAGTTTCAACGTCTCAATCAAAAAGAGGTTAGATTATAAAGAAAGTTGGAAATTGACTGCATCGTTCAATATCTCCCAAAAAGATAGAGTTATCCTTGCTTGGATAAAACATATTTTGGGATGTGGAACATTGCGGGAAAGAAAAGATGGTGTTGTGTATTATGAAGCAACAAACATTATTTCCTTACATGACGTCATTATTCCATTCTTCAAAGTGTATGGTTTTCGTTCAGCATACAAAAAGAACAATTTTAGGATTTTTTCTGAAATTGTTGAAATGATGCATAATGGAGAACATTCTACTAAGAAAGGATTTCAGAAAGTTCTAGAATTAAGAGAACAACTTAATCCTGGAATTGGAAGAAAACGAAAATATACATTATCAAATGTAATAACTTCAGAAGAATCCTCAGAGACTATACGCAAGACGATTTCAAATCAATAATTGGAGTCGACGATTTGAAAACGATGATATAGTCCGACCTTTATGGCGACATAAAGTTAACACGTTTTTAGTTTTTATTTGGTAAACAATATATACACATTCAACCTTAAGAAAAGAACGGTCCTAAGGTAGCGAAATACCTTGTCGGGTAAGTTCCGACGCGCACGAATGGTGTAATGACTGGGAAACTGTCTCGGGGACCAGCTCGGTGAAAATACAATACCGGTGAAGATGCCGGTTAAGTGCAGTTAGACGAAAAGACCCTAGAAGCTTTACTATAGCTTGATATTGGGCATGTTTTTAGGTTGCGTAGAATATATGGGAGACTTTGAAGGCAAGATTTCGGTTTTGCTGGAGTCGCCAGTGCAATACCATACTTTCTGAAGGCATGTTCTAACCAATGCGGCAAAAACGCATTGAGACAGTATCTGGTGGATAGTTTTACTGGGGCTGTACCCTCCTAAAGAGTAAAGGAGGGGTTTAAAGGTACTCTAGGCGCGAATGGAAACCGTGCCGATAGTGTAATGGCACAAGAGTGCTTGACTGTAAGAGGTACATCTCGAGCAGGTGGGAAACCAGAACATAGTGATCCGACCATACGCATTAGACGCGGTGGAAGCTCAACGGATAAAAGCTACTCTAGGGATAACAGGCTAGTTCCGCCTAAGAGTTCATATCGCCGGCGGAGTTCGGCACCTCGATGTCGGCTCACCTTAGCGCGGTGGTGGAGAAGCTACCAAGCGTTTGGCTGTTCGCCAATTAAAAAGGTACGCGAGCTGGGTTCAGACCGTTTAGGAATTGGGTTTTAGGTTCTAGTGACTAGGTTCTAGCTGAATGCAAATTCTCCTAGCCACCTATAATTAAAACTTACTGCCTGATTCTTGAACAGTCTGAATCCCGCGAGGAAATATTCTGTTATACAACCAAGTGCATTAAATTGCACATCACGGCGGCGCTTTGCAGAAATGCAAGGTGGCAAGCTAACTTATATCGGTGGAATCCTATTCATTAAAATGAAGGACAACGCCGAGGGAAGTTTACAACACCCGTAGAGACTGAATGTTAGCCAGCTCATTTTTGAGTTGATGTCACAGTCCGATCCTTCCAGTAATGGAAGTTAACATAGATGCGTGAGACAGGTTGGTCTCCTATCTACTGCACTCGTTGATTCTTGAGAAGATTTGCCGATAGTACGAGAGGACCTCGGTGAACTGACCTCTGGTGTATCTGCTGTCGCGCCCGCGGCACCGCAGAGTAGCTATGTCGGGAATGGATAACCTCTGAAAGCATCTAAGAGGGAAGCCAGCTTCAAGATTAGGAATCGTTAAGAACCCTAGGAGATGACTAGGTTGATAGGCTTTAGGTGTAAGCGCAGTAATGCGTTGAGCCGAGAAGTACTAATGTTTCGATTCCTGTTAAGAAATTTGGAAACCACTGCGTTCCGACAAACATCGGGACTGAAATTTAAAGATTAAAAAATTTAAATATTATTTGAATGTTTTGTTTTGGTGGCTCGACGCTGGGGTCACACCTCTTCCCATTTCGAACAGAGAAGTTAAGCCCAGTAGTGGCGATGATAGTCCCTCGGGGCGAAAGTAGCTAGCCGCCAGAACAAAATATTCAATTTTGTGTTAAAATACAGGGGTGATTGAAAAGGATATTATCAAGGCCATCTTGGAATATGCTATTCGCGCGCCATCTACTCACAATAGCCAGCCATGGCTATTTAAGATTGAGGGCGACAAAGTTCACATATTTTTTGATAAAAAATATGTCTTGCCTTTCGTGGATAAAGAAAATCGGGATTTACACATCAGCATAGGCTGCATGCTGGAAAATTTAAGAATCGCGGCTCTGAATTCTAATTTTTATACCCATTTTTCCTATGGTCCTTTTAATAATGAAACCAAATTGGCCGAGGCCGCGCTTAATCCCGGGAACGTCAGCGACTTGGAAAAAGATTTATTTAATGCTATCCCCGGGCGGGTCAACGCGCGCGGTCTTTTTATCCAAGAGGACATTCCCCCGGATTTGATAAATAAAATAAACGCTCTATGTCTGGCGCCAGACTTAACTGTAAGTTACATAACGGATAAAAATAATATAAAGGCCATAGCTCGCTTGACCAGAGAAGCCATTAAAGAGGCCTATAACCAAAAAGAATTCCGAAAAGAAATGTCCCACTGGATGAACAGCAACCTTTCCTTAAAAAAGGAAGGCCTCCCCGGTTATGCCCTGAAAATGCCTTTTTTCGTCTCGCTTATCATTCCGATTTTAATCCGATATTTTAACATTGGTTTTCTGATTGCTAATAAAAGCGCCCAAGCTTTGAGTTCGGCCCCGCTTATTATTGTTATTTCCGGGCCGGATGATAAAAATTCTCGGCTGAAAGTAGGCATGCTCGCAGAGCGAATAATGCTCTATCTGCAATCTTTGAAATATCAAACTTCCATTTATGTGGGAGCCGTGGAAATAGGCGGGCGTTACGCGTCAATACAGAAAATTGCTCAAACAGAACATCGGCCGCAGTTCGTCTTTGCGGTCGGGCATATCCCAGGAAAACATCGTCTAACGCCGAGGCACAAATTGGCAGAAAAAATTATTCCATAATATTTCCAAGAATCATGAATAAGCAAAAGGAAGTGGAATACGAACCAAAATTATTTAACCTAGAGACAGAAGCTGGCCGCGCCGCCTGGGGCAGATTCCGAGAAGACAATCCGAGCATGCGCCGCGTAGATACATTGGGCGAGCAAAAATACGAACTGGCTTTAGTCCGAAAGCCCTCTTTGGTTTCCCACGAATCTTTAAATGGCAATCTTTCCTTGCCTGTTTCTCCGGACGAAGGCGTGTGGTCATATTTTTCGTGGACGAATACGGCAGTGCGGATACTCCCCAAAGAAGATTATGAAGAACTTAGATTGTCTCGGAACAGAAATTTAATAACTAGAGATGAACAGAATCAGCTGGCATCGTCCATTGTGGGCGTGGCCGGGTTAAACGTTGGCAATCCGGGCGCCGTCTGCATCGCTCTGGAAGGCATATCTGGCAAGTTAAAATTGGCGGACTTTGACGCGTTATCTGTTTCCAATTTAAATAGATTTAGAGCCGGGCTGTCCGATATCGGTATTAATAAAACCCATATTTCCGCTAGACAGATTTACGAAGTTAATCCCTACGCGGATGTGAATTTATATACTAAAGGTATTAAGGAAGATAATATTATGGATTTTTTAAACAAGCCCAAGGTTGATATTCTTATTGAAGAGATGGATAATTTAAAATTAAAAATAGCCATTCGGGAAAAAGCGCGAGCTTGCGGTATCCCCGTTATTATGGCGACCGGCAACGGGGAAGATGTTTTGATTGATGTGGAAAGATACGACCTGGACAAAAATCTGCCGTTGCTTAACGGCTATTTGGAAAAAGAAGTGATGGAACGTGTCGGGGGCATAAAACCCGGAGAGGGGTCTTATCGGGAACGCATAGACCTGGCCCGTGATTTTATGGGAGTTTCCTATCTAGCTCCAAGACTTTTGCTTTCTTTCCAAGAGGTAGGCACAAGCCTGGCCGGAATTCCCCAGCTGGCCGAATCTGCCTTTCTGCGCGGGGCCGTCATCGCCCATTTTGCCAAAAAAATATTATTGAGAGAATCCATAGCCTCCGGCCGATACGCAATTTCTCTCTCCGGCAAGATGTTAAAACCAATATGACCAAGATAAGATTACTGAACCCAAAAAAATATCCGAGGCATGAGCAAGTTTATAGCTTTGAGGACAAGGCGGTTGGTTTGCGCGGGTATATAGCCATTCACAATACCTCTTTGGGTCCGGCTACGGGCGGCACGCGCTTGTATCCGTATAACAACGATGCCGAAGCCCTGGAAGATGTGCTAAAATTATCCGAGGCCATGACCTACAAATGCGCCTTTGCCGGCTTGCCGTTCGGCGGCGGTAAGGCGGTGATTATGGCTTCACCCCAACAAAAGACGAAAGAATTATTAAAATCATATGCTAAAGTTATCCATTTTTTTGGGGGCAAATATACTACCGGCACAGATGTGGGCATATCCGACGAAGACGCAAAATATATGTCAACCCTAACCCCTTTTATTTTAAGAGGCACCCGAGGCCGGACCAGTACCTCTCTTGTGGCCGCTCGAGGGGTGTATGAGAGCATTACCGCCTCTTTTAGGGAACTCTTGCCGAAGAAAAAGCTGTCGGCTATGACTATTGCCATCAAAGGTGCTGGTAAAATAGGGGCGGAACTGATACGCTTGCTGTATAGTAGGGAGGCAAGGATAACCATTGCGGAGATTAATCCCGCGATTTTAAGTAAGATTAAAAAACTTTTCCCGAAGATAAAAACAGCAGATTATAAAAATATTCACAAATTAAAAGCGGACATTTTTTCTCCTTGCGCCATGGGTGGGGACTTAAATAAAAAAACAATTAAGGAACTGGGTTGCCGGATTATCGCCGGTGGCGCCAATAATCAGTTGGAGGACGAGAAGGATATTGTTTCAATGCATCGCCAAGGAGTCTGGTACATACCGGACTATGTGGCGAATGCTGGCGGGTTGATTCAAATAGTTGATGAATTGCGTAAAGGGGGATATAAATCCGAACGAGTTAAAAAAAATATTAAAAATATAGGCAGGTCCACCACCCGTCTGATCCAAGAATCAAAAAGAACCGGTCTCCCTCCGTTGGAAATTGCCGGCAACATAGTTCGTGCAAGAATGCACCAATGAAAAATAACAATATTTACAAAGAAAAAGCTCTCAAGATTTTTGAATTCGCGGCGCGCAACGTGCCGGCTTATAAAAAACTGCTGGCGGAATATGGAATAAATCCCAAAATTATTATAAAGAATAGAGATTTTGAAGGCATACCAATTATAGATAAAAAAAATTACCTGTTGGCTTTTCCTCCTCTCCAATTGGTGCCTAAAGGCAAGTACCCCCCCATGCTGTCGGCCAGTTCCGGTTCTTCCGGCAAGCCCTTTTACTGGCCGCGAGGAGACGCGCAAGAGGCTTCCGGGGCGGAAATCCATCGCATTATTCTGGAAAATATTTTTAAGCTCAAAGGCAAGACTGTTTTGGCGATAGTGTGTTTCTCCATGGGCAACTGGATAGCGGGGACATTCACTCTGGCATCTCTCCGGGAAGTGGCTCGAAAAGATAAACATTTTAAATTAACCACTATTACTCCCGGCATAGACAAAGAGGACGCGGTGGGGGCTTTGAGGGATTTGGCGCCGTATTTTGACTCGGTTGTTGTTTTGGGCTATCCGCCGTTTATTATGGATGTGATTCTGGCTGCTAGGGAACTCGGCGTAAATTTGGAAAAATTGGATTTGTATTTTATCTTGGCCGGAGAAAATTTCTCGGAGAAATGGCGTTCCATGCTTCTTAAAACTGCCGGAGCGGCGCAGGCGCTAAATAAGGTTGTGTCTATTTACGGCACAGCCGATGCCGGCGCCCTCGGGCATGAAAATCCGTTTACTGTTACTCTTCGGCGGCTGGCTTCCAAACACAAGGATTTAAAAAAGGATTTATTTGGACAATCGGCTTTCTTGCCCACTGTGGTTGCTTTTTATCCCGAGGGCGCTTTTTTTGAAGCGGTGAACGGCAATTTGATTCTGACCACTTCAGCCGGCATACCTTTGGTCCGTTATGATATAAAAGACCATGGCATGTTGCTCTCACATCAATATGTTATTTCTCTGCTGAAAAAACACAAGTTATACAAAATCTTGCCCGCCTATCTCAAAAATTGGCGGCAGCCCATGGCGGTATTGCAGGGCAGGCAAGACGTTGCGGTTACATTTTACGCCGTGAATATTTACCCCGAAAATATAAAAGCGGGGCTGGAAGACGATCGGGTAGCCGGTTTAGTGACAGGCAAATACGTGATTGTGGCCGAACAAACGGAAAATCTTAGGGAACAAAAACTTAAGGTGGCCGTAGAGCTAAAAAAAGGAATTAACACCAACACTGATTTAGTGAAGATAATCACCAGCTCCTTGTTTGATAATTTAATTGAACTTAATACGGAATACAGAAAATTGTCCCGTTCCATCAATCAAAAAGCTATGCCGGAGGTTAGTCTGGTGGAATATGGGCATGAGCAATTTATTATTAAAAAATCCAAGCACCGCTGGGTGCGCCAAACATAATTTATGAACAGCGAATTTATTTACACCCTGATAGCCAGTTTTACCATACTTTTTGTCGGGGCGGTTACGATTTTCCATGACAAGAAAAGCGTCACCAATAAACTCTTTGCTTTTATCGGCATCGCCACCATCTTTTGGAGTCTGGCGAATTATTTTTCCCTGGAGCCTTTATTCTTTTCCACTTTGGTCTGGGCGCGCCTAGTGTTATTTTTTGCCGTTCCCCACATTGTTTTCTTCTATCTTTTCATCAGGAATTTTCCGAGCCCGGAATTGCGCATCAATAAGATTGAGTTTTTCGGCTTAATTAGCGCGGGTATGACCGTTATGTTGTTTGCTCTAAGCCCATATGTTTTCCGAGATGTGATTGTCTCGGGTCAAGATGTTTTGCCGGTCGCTGGGAGTCTGATGCCCGCCTTCGGAATATTCGTGGTCTTGGTTCTTTTGGCGAGCATCGTTCAAATAATCATAAAATATTGGCGAGCAGACCGAGGGGAAAAAAAGAGCTGGCGGGCTATGCTACTGGGATTTCTCGTCAGCTATTTCTTTCTTATTTGGACTAATTTTATTTTAGTAAATGTTTATAATGACACCAGATATATAATCTACGCGCCGCTTTTTATGCTGCCTCTAGTCGGGGGGACCTCTTTTTCTATACTTAGATACAAGCTTTTGAATGTCAAAGCGATTGCTACGGAAATAATCGTTTTCATTCTTCTGTCGGTTGCTCTAGTCCAATTATTTTTGTCTCAAACCACCGAGCAGTTTATTTTTAACGCCGTCTTGTTTTGTGCCTTTCTGCTGGTGGGTATTTTTCTTATTAAAAGCGTTTTGCGCGAGGTGGAACAGAGAGAAAAATTAGCCAAGCTCAATCTGGACTTGGAGGCCCTTATAAAGCAAAGAGAATCCCTGGTCCATTTGGTGACCCATAAAGTCAAAGGCTCTTTCACCCGGAGCAAATATATTTTTGCCGGCATTCTGGACGGCACCTTCGGCGAGGCTGGCGAGGAGATAAAGAAAAGTGCCCAGCAGGGCTTGGATTCGGACAACATGGGGCTCCAGACGGTGGACCTGGTGCTCAATGTGGCTAATATGCAGAGGGGCGCGATAAAATTTGATATGAGGAATGTGAACTTCCGGGAGATAGTGGAAAAAATTCTGGAAGAGGAAAAAAACAGCATTGAGGCAAAAAGTCTTAAGCTTGGAGCAGAAATTAAAGAAGGCAATTATAACACTCTGGGCGACGCTATTTGGCTCAAAGAGGCGGCGCATAATTTGATTGAAAACGCCATCAAATATACCAAGAAAGGAGAGATAACTGTGAGTCTGGAGAAAAAAGTCGGCCTGCCTGCGCAGGCAGGCAAAATATTATTATCTGTGCGTGATACCGGAGTCGGCATCGCGCCAGAAGACAAAGCGCATTTGTTTACCGAAGGCGGCCGGGGTAAAGATTCGGTCAAAATCAACGTGGATTCCACCGGCTACGGCCTGTATTCGGTCAAGCTAATAATGGACGCGCATGGGGGCAGGGTTTGGGGCGAATCCGCAGGCGTCGGTCAGGGCTCGGCTTTTTTCTTGGAGCTCAATGCGATATAATGTTTTTATGACTTGGGCTCTGAAGCGGCAGATGCTTTATGTGTTGATTTTAATTATCCTGGCCGGTGGGTTAGGTTTCCTTTTCTTTTATTCGTATTTTACCAAGCCCCCCACTTGTTTTGACGGCAAGCTAAACGGCAAGGAAGACGGCATAGACTGCGGCGGCTCTTGCAAACTCGCTTGTTATTTTAAAGTGGATGAAATTTCCATTTTGTGGGCCCGCGCCTTTCTAGTGGTGCCAGGTCGGTATAATGCCGTAGCCTACATTGAGAACCATAACGGCTCCGCCGCGGTGGAAAAAATAAAATATCGCTTCCGTTTCGCGGACAAAGACAATATTTATATCGGCAAACGGGAAGGGGAAACCTTTATTCCGCCTGGCGGCAAGTTCGCCATTTTTGAGCCGGCCATAGGCGTGGGCAATTCCGTGCCGGTTTATACCACTTTTGAGTTTAGCGAAGTTCCGCGATGGTCCCAAGTGCCTCAGGAAAAAATAAGGGAGCTTAAGGTTGCTGTCTCCGACATAAACTTACAGAATGAGCAGGCCACCCCCATCCTTCTCGCAACTATTAAAAACAATTCTCTCTTCCGGATTCCGGCGGTAAACGTAATTGCCATACTTTATGGCTCTGACGGCAATGCCCTTTCCGCCAGTCGGACTTATTTGAAAGAACTTCGGTCCGAGGAGGAGAAAATCGTTACCTTTACCTGGCCGGAACCTTTTTCGGAAGAAGCGATGGTCAAGGAAATAATCCCCATGTTTGATATTTTCGGGGCTAAATTGGAATAAAAAATAGGATGGCGGAAAAAGTTCTCAAACGAATAGATTGGCTACTGGTTTTTTTTATCCTGCCCATAATCTTGGCCGGCCTTTCCACCATGAAATCTTTTACCGCCGGAGACCCCGGCTCTTTTTTCGGCAAGCAAGTCCTCTGGGTGTTAGTGTCTTTAACGGTTTTTTTTATTTTCTCTTTTATTGATTTTCGTTTTCTCAAACGCGCCGATGTTCTCCTTTTTGTTTTTATTTCCGCCTGCCTTCTGCTTGTTTTCCTTTTTGTTCTGGGTAGCGTCTCCCATGGCGCCAAGAGCTGGTTTAGCCTGGGCTCGGTTTCTTTCCAGCCCTCAGATCTAATAAAACTGGTTTTGGTGCTAATTTTGGCCAAATATTTCTCCCGCCGGCACGTGGAAATCAGGAACATTAAGCATATATTCATTTCCGGTTTTTACGCCCTGGTGCCTTTTCTTCTGGTCTTGCTCCAACCGGACTTCGGCTCGGCGATGATACTTTTTTTTATCTGGTTCGGCATGGTTTTGGTTTCTGGGATTTCCAAGAAACACATCCTATTGGTTTTTCTTTGCGCGACGCTAATTTTTACGATTGCCTGGTTTTATATTTTTGCGCCTTATCAAAAATCCCGTATCGTCAATTTCGTCAATCCCTTGGCGGATATTCATGGGACAGGTTATAACGCTTTCCAATCCACCATCGCCGTCGGCTCCGGCCAAGTGCTGGGCAAGGGTTTGGGTTTTGGCACCCAATCCCGGCTGAAGTTCCTGCCTTCTTACCAAACGGACTTTGTTCTCGCCGCCTATGCCGAGGAATGGGGTTTTATCGGCTCTCTCCTCATCCTGGCTCTTTACGGCTTGGTGATTTGGCGGATTCTCTACAATGCTTCGCTCGGCGCCACTAATTTTGAAATGCTTTTCGGCATGGGCATTGCTATTTTTTTTATGAGCCATATAGTCATAAATATCGGCATGAATCTGGGTCTCTTGCCGGTAACCGGCATTCCCTTGCCGTTTATGAGTTATGGTGGCTCGCATCTTTTGGTTGAGTTTATGGGGCTTGGGATTTTGATGAGTATGCGCCGTTACGCCCGGATAGCGCATCGGGATGATTTAAAACATGAGTTTTTTGGAATCTGACTCCCCAAGTCGGACTTAGGGGAATTCCCCTAAGTCCGACTTAGGGGACCTTAAGGGACGAACTATGCAAATAATTGACGGCCGAAAAATACAAAAAGAAATTCTTGCCGAAGTCCGACGGGAGGTTTCGAAACTCTCTTTTCAGCCGGTTTTTA
>Ga0209343_10010408_pt1 | contig 10586 bp, 17 predicted proteins | sample RifCSPlowO2_02_FD_184026 | JGI IMG/M metagenome (GOLD analysis project Ga0209343, IMG submission 184026) | Groundwater microbial communities from Rifle, Colorado - Rifle CSP2_plank lowO2_0.2 (SPAdes) (version 2) | ecosystem: Environmental > Aquatic > Deep subsurface > Groundwater | place...
CACAGTTAAAAATGACACTGTATTAATGTCGCTCCTGAATGGAGTGGACAGTGAGGAAATCATAGGAAGCATTTTTGGAATAGAAAAGGTTATTGGAAGTGTGGCATTCATAGGGTCACAAATATTAGAGGCGGGTATAATATCTCATACTGCTTCTGGCATGATTAGTATTGGCGAATTGAACAACCCCCTAAATCCCCCTTTATTAAGGGGGACTGGGGGAAGATGTGAAGAAATTCTGAGAATATTTGAGAACGCAGGGATACCCATAAGATTATCAGAAAATATTCAAAGGGATATATGGGCAAAGATGGTCTGGAATACAGGGTTTAATGCAATAACGGCATTGACCGGCTCATTGGTCTCCGATGTCCTCTCCATTCCTGAATCAAGGAAAATCGTAGAGATGGCGATGAAAGAAACAATGGAGGTCGCAAATAAAAAAGGAATAAGACTATCGGATGACCTTATAGAAAAAACCATCTCTAAGACATTAAAGGCAGGAGATATCAAAACCTCTATGCTTCAGGATAGAGAAAGTGGTAAAATAATGGAAATTGATTTGTTAAACGGAACTATTGTAAGGTTGGGACATGAGCTAAATATTTCTGTTCCTGTCAACGAGACACTTTACGGAGCTATCAAAGTTATTAATAATTGGCTTTCCAATTCATAAATCAATTTAAAAACCCTCATATTATAGCTTAATCTATTAAATATAATCAATAATGGGCAGGATACTCGGACTTGACATAGGTGATGTAAGGATAGGAGTGGCAATAAGTGATGAATTAGAAATCACTGCGCAGGGATTCCAGGTAATCCAAAGGAAGTATATAGAAAAGGACATCGACAATATTAAAAACATAATTGAATCAAATGAAGTAAAGGCTGTAATTGTTGGACTCCCCAAAATGCTTAATGGGACTATCGGGGTTCAGGCACAAAAGGTAATTGATTTTATAAATATCTTAAAAACTAAAATCAATACGTCTATTATCTTCTGGGATGAAAGACTTACAACTTCTGAAATAAATAAGATGTTAATATCGGCAGATGTAAGGAGAAGCAAGAGGAGAGAGGTGGTAGATAAATTAACAGCCCAGTTGATACTGCAGGGGTATCTTGATAGAAAAGGAGCTGAGGTTAGTGAACGAGGTTAAGCAAGAGGCAAGGCTTAAATCCTACACCTCAATTTTATGGGTTTTTGCCATTTGCATATTCTTCTTTATCATAGCTATTGCCACAATTTTATATATAAAGAAAAGTATAAATACTCCTCGGTCCCATATTGCCACACCAAAAATAATTGATATTCCAAAAGGCTCTGATCTAAAGACTGTCTCCTCAATATTAAAGAAGGAGGGTATTATTGACACTGCATTAACATTCAATCTCCTTGTTAAATATAAATCTGCAGAAGGGAGCCTTAAAGCAGGTGAATATCAGTTGAGTCCTGATATGTCCCCTTTACAAGTTTTAGATTTAATCTTAAACGGCAGGGTATATCAATACCCTGTTACAATACCTGAAGGCTACAATATTTTTGAAATTGCATCCCTGCTAAATAAAAAAGGATTGGCAGATAGAGAAAGTTTTATCCTCCTGGCATTTAATAGTGATTTTGTAAAGTCATTAGGAATTGATGCACTCAATTTAGAGGGCTACATTTTCCCTGATACATATCATCTGAGCAAAGGAATGGACGAAAAAACTGTTATAAAAAAGATGGTTGATACATTCAAGAAGTCTGTATTAAATGAGATAATTGATAGTTATCAAAAAACAGGTTTAAACCTGCATCAAATAATTATACTTGCTTCTCTTATTGAAAAAGAAACAGGTAATGAAAGCGAAAAACCATTAATATCAGCAGTTTTTTATAACAGGCTTAAAAAAAGAATGAGGCTTCAGTGCGACCCAACAGTTATTTATGCATTACTCCTCAAAGATATCAAAGAGAAAAAATACATCTATGATGGGAATATAAGAAAAGAGGATTTATTGATAGACTCACTTTATAATACCTATAAATATACAGGATTACCTCCAGGTCCAATTTCAAATCCCGGGAGGTCTTCAATCCTCGCTGCCCTCTACCCTTCTAATTCTAAGTATATATATTTTGTATCGAAAAATGACGGAACTCATCACTTCTCAGCAACAATAGAGGAGCATAACAGAGCAGTAAGAGCATATCAAATAAACAAAGACCTGATTTTAACCACTGAGACACTGAGACACAGAGAAAGACTTAAAAATAAAGACACTGAAAGACACAGATAAGCTATGATTGGCACAGAAAAAAGAGTCATGAAAATCATAAATAATCATTGTCCATCTGTGTCAAAAAAGATTAGTTTTTTTCTCTGTGTCTCCGTGACTCTGTGGTAAATTTTATAATTTCCTATAATACAGAAAAATCCCATAAAAGGTAAGTCTTTCCTCCTACTACTTTAAAACTTAGGATTTACAAACTATGGCATTTCTGATATAGTTTTTTTTATATGATACAAAAGCCGTTAGGTAAGATACTTGTTGAAGAAGGATATATTAACAATTACCAGTTGAGCGAGGCACTGATAAAGCAGAGAGCAAGTCCTAATTCAAAATTAGGTGATATTCTTATTCAATTGGGACATCTTGCTGAGGAATCATTAAATGAGGTATTAATAGAGCAAACGGAAGTTGCCAAAAAAGACGCCTTTAAAAAGGGTAAATCTTTGTATGAATCAGAAGAGCAGGAAAAAGCTCTGGCAATACAAAACAACGAACTATCAGCCTTGATAAGACTTTTAATTAAAAAGAGGTTAATAAACGCTGAGGATTATTTTAAAGAACTCAAGGAGGAATGATGGAGATAAAACTGGTCTTTGGTGCAATGGTGTTATCGGCTCTTATAATACTCTTTATCATCTCCAAACTTAACAGGGCGATTAAACTCTTAAATAACAGGGTCAACATTCATTCTTCATTGATAAAAGGAATAAAAGATGGGCAGGTTGCAGATGATGACCAGGATGAGGTAATAAGAAAAATAATAGAAAAGGATTTTAAATCAGAATGGAAACCAGAGACTGTGGAGTAGTTACAAAAGGTAAGAATACAAAATTTATAGCGGGTCTGATATTTTTAATCATAAGTTTTACACTGTATTTCTGTATACCATTAATATTCTTTCTCCCCTATGATATAAAACTGTTGGGCAGTATTGCCTTCGTCGCCTATATCGTTAGCTGGAGTCTTACGGGGGTTGCTATCCTCTTCATGGGAAAGGAAGGATACAATCTTGTTAAGGACAAGATACTTTCTATATTTAAAAGGAAGAAATGAACTCTTACAATCCTTGCAGAAAATGCGGCAGTCCTGTGCTGGCAAATAAAACTATTGACTTTTATGGAAATATAGTACGGTCCGAAGGATGCTGGAATGGACATTATGAAAAAATGGAGATTGAAGGAATTGAAAGTAATTCCTTAGAAAAGAAAATAAAAGAGGTAATACCATTTGTAGGCTTTTTTACATTTCAATAATAAACATTATCGGATTAAATATTAATAAATTGTCTTAATGGGACAAACCCTTCCGCAAATTTTACCCTACCCTGTATTCCTCTGAATGTTGCAGATGATTTTGCAATTTCTACAATAGAAAGGCCCTCTATATTGGTCTTCATAACCTGCGATGCATGGGCTTCAAGACAGCCCACCTTCTGCTCAATTACACTGCTTATATCAACAAAAACACTGGGATTAAAATCGTGTGTCGTTGGCACTTCATAAAACAAAACATTCTTTATATACCTCGTTGCAGATATAGTCCCCTTCGCCAATGTCCTGTGGTCCTGATGTGTATCATGCGTATAGTTTACAAAAATAAGCTCTGGCTTTATCTTCTTTACTACATCTTCAATATTCGAAATAAGCGTCTTATTGAGAGGAAGGTTTGTATCAGGATAATCCTTAAATATTACATCCTTTGCAGCGATGACCTTTGCAGACTCTAACTGTTCACTCTTTCTTATATCAGCATCCCCTCCCATCTCACCTGATGTCATTATTAGAAGATATACATCATGCCCTGCCCTACTGTATTTTATAAGTGATCCTCCACAGCCAATCTCTAAATCATCAGGGTGTGCCCCTATTGCCAGAATATTCATCTTACCTCCCTATATTTTCTGATTATTTCAAGACTCTCTTCACCATGATTGAAAAGCAAATCTATAACAGACATATACTGCTCAAATTTTCCAAATAATTGATTATAAGCCGGGTGTTTAAAATCCTGGAAAGTAAGCCTCATTCCACTTTTTGTAAATTTTTCAACATCCATATATTTTGCACCATCTTTTCCTGCAAGATATGTATCCGCCCCGATTAATCTGCATAATGTTATAAGTCTCTCTGTAGGGTCATCATTTTTACTATGTTCAGATATAATCTCTGATGCAATTATAAAATTCTTTTTAATTCCCAGAAATTCAGCAAACTGCCTTGTTACCTCTATATTAATATCGAAAATAAACTCCCATTCACATGAATACACTTTTTTAAAATATTTAATATAACTCCAAAAATACCTTGCCTTTGAATAATTTGTAATTAATGTATGAAGATGTTTCTTCTTCCAGTCTATCCTATTATTAATCCTAACATCATTAATCTTTTGAGGAAATTTATAAAGCACAGGGACAGTCAGCCACTGCCATCCATTAATAGTCTTTATCCTATTTCTGTTCTGGTATTCATTCTTTTTATACTGGACATTATCAAGGAATATAAATACATCCGATTGGTCTATCTTGTCAAAATATCCAAGCCATGGTATGAACTGGGGCTGATGTATCGCTGCTATCATCTTACTCTTTCACCATAGATTGTAAGAGCTTAACAAATATAGGATTTGAGATAATATAGTTAGGTCTCTTTCCATAGATATTAAGTCTATAATATATTTTCTCACCAGAATCAAATTCTTTATTTGCGGTATCATCATCAAGATAAACTTCCAATGGCGTCTCTCCTTTGTATCTCTTTATAACTTTACCTTTACGAATCAATTGAACCTCCACCGATTCTCCCTTAATCCCGCCTTTATCAAACGGGGGAAGAGGGGAATTTGTTGATACCTTTATAAAAATACGAGGAATCCCCTTAACATCTATCTCATCTCCTGATACAGCCTTTCCCTGATTAAGGCTTTCAGGGGCAGGTTTGCCTGAAGAATCAGAGACTAAAAATTCATCCAACACAAGCCTATAGTCGTCCCCCTGTCTGACAGAATAAACCTTCCCATTTTTTAATGCATCATAAACGCTCTCTTTCGTCTTCTCCTTTAAGAGAAATATGGTCTTCACATCCTGAAGTTTTATACCCGACTCCCCTTCCTTATGATAATCAAGGCCGCCAATCCCCCAGATAGGACTATCTCTATTACCTTCACAATACTGCCTTAATACCATATCCCATTCTTTACCGGGGTCAGTAATATGAATGGTATCTTCATAGATTGCCTGAAAGCCTGTAAACCCTGTTGTTTTTATTAAATCCTCTGGATGCGGCGGTGTATTAACGGATATTGGCCCTTTTTTGCCAATTCCTGATGCCGATTCAAGATGATGCCAGAATGTCATACCTCCTCTTGAATTAACATAGTCATTAGTCTCCTGCCATGGCAAAACTCCCTTATCTCCATGATATTGGTCAGAAGGAGAGCTCCTGAGCGGATGAAAATTTATAATGAATAATAGACTGAAAAGGCATATAACTATACCTGTATATCTATAGATGCCTTCCCATTTGATTAATAGAATGCTGAATATTAAAGAGAGTGCAAAAAATGCAGTATTGTAGATGTATTTTTTATAATATCTCAAGGAAAAATTGCCGTTAAGTGTAGGAAGCCCTTCTATATCTTCGGGTCTTTCCAATCCCACAATACCAATATGATTCTCCCATTTATTGGCTGTAAGATTATTAGAAAATATACTGCCTGTCCAATAATAAAATGGGGCACTTTCTATGCCAGGGATAAATATTACATCAGGATATTTTTTGCTTACCCTGTCAATTTCCTCCAAATAAGTTTTAGCACCATTCTTTAATAGAGATGATTCCTCTACCTTCTTCTTTAAAATCCTCTCAAGCGGCCAAAAACCGTATTCAAGTGAATATCTGTCATGGTCATTAATAACCAGTATTTCTATTCCCCTTGATATTGCAAGTTTTGCAAGTTCTTCAACAGAATATACCCCATCGCTGAATTCAGTCCTCAAATCTGTAGCCGCTGGAACCTGAATATAATCTTCTGCATAGGCAGGTTTAAAAAACAAGGAAATAAATAACAATAAATAAAAAAAAACAGAAGGGAAAGGAAAGGCCGAAGATATTATGAGGATATTTTTCTTCACCCTGTTAGACCCCTTTTCAACAATTTTTAAGTGTTATTTAAACCCCATAAGAGACCACAGGTCTAACAGGGTTCATTTTATACAGTTACCGCAAAGACCGTAGAGTTCCAATTTATGTGCATACACCTTAAACCTGTTCTTCTTCGCCATTTCATTCTGCAGTTTTTCAATATCAGCATTCTCAAATTCAACAATCTTCCCGCACCCTGTGCATATAAGATGGTCATGGTGGATATGCTCATGGCTATGCTCGTATCTTGACTGCCCGTCACCAAACTGCCTTTCATAGGCAAGACCACACTCTGTAAGAAGCTTTAATGTCCTGTAAACAGTTGCAATGCCTATGGATGGATATTTTTGTACAACCTTTTTATACAGATCTTCTGTGCTTATATGTCCTTCTTCCTTTAAAAATGTGTCAAGTATAATATTTCTCTGCGAGGTAAATTTGAGTTTCTTTTTTGAGATATATTCTTCAAAAATCTCTTTTGCATTCCTCATAATCAGTTAATAACCGATGAGTTTTATAACCTATGTTCTGCCTTTCTTTTTATTTCGTTCAGTTCATCCCTCATCTTTTCTAGCGAAATCCTCTGTCCTAATAAGAGGAAAAATATAAGTGTAAAAGCAAGGAGAGACAAGAGGAGAGTGATTAACATAATAGGCTCTAATCCAGAACCTGGAGACTCCATTACCAGCACCTTTGGCTTTGGATGTATTGTCCTCCACCAGAGCACGGAAAAATGGACAATTGGCACATCAAGAAACCCCACAATTCCGAGGACAGCAGCAAACCTTGCCCTCTGAGACCCTTCAGATGCGTGAAACCTCAGCATTAGATATGCCACATAAATCAGCCATAATACCAGTGTCATGGTAAGCCTTGCATCCCATGTCCACCAGACCCCCCATATTGGTTTAGCCCATATAGGGCCTGTTATTAAGACGAGAGAGCAAAAGATGATACCAACCTCGGCAGCAGAATGTGCGATAATATCCCATTCCCTCTCCTTTTTCCAAAGATAAAGAATACTCGCAACAAATACGACAAAAAAGGCGAAGAACGTAACCCATGCAGATGGTATATGAAAATACATAATCTTCTGCACAATCCCCTCCTGCCTTTCAATTGGGGCGATGAGAAAAATAAAGGTAATCGCAACAGCTACTACAATAAATGTAAGCCATTTAAAAATCATTAACTACCTCGCTGTCATTCTGAGGGCAAAGCCCGAAGAATCTCAAACCGAGATTCCTCGCTTCGCTCGGAATGACATTTCTGTATAATTTTTTCACTTTTTAAGTTGTTCTTTAAGAGCTTTTAACTCCCTATCAATCTCCTTATTTCTCCTTGAAAGACTGTAAACATATCCAAATATTGCAATCCAGATTATCAGATTTACCGCTAAAAGATAAACAAAGTTTTTCATTATTCTCCTTTCACTCTTCAATAATATATTCAAAAGATAAAAATGATACAACTAAAAAAACCACATCAAAAACGGCAATTAACTTAAGCCATGATATTATATCATCAAAAGGCTTTCCTGTTAAAATTGCCCCTGTTGATTTTACAGAAGCAATTATAACTGGCACCACTATGGGAAAAAGCAGTATAGGAAGCATTACCTCCCTTGCCTTTATATTCACAGACATTGCTGAAAATAGTGTTCCAACCGTTACGAAACCCAGCGTCCCCAAAATTATCACAATTGCCAGACTGATAATTTTATCGTATATGCCTATATTAAACAACACTACAAAAATAGGGACTGTAATAGCCTCCATTATTAACATAAATATAAGATTTCCGAGCATCTTACCTAAGTATATCGCACTCCTGTCTATAGGGGTCAGCATCAATCCCTGAAGACAGTCATTTTCTTTTTCAAATAAAAAAGAGCGGTTTAGCCCGAGTATGCCTGAAAATGTAAAGGCTATCCACAATACCCCCTGGGCAATATCAAGGGGATTTACCTCCAGCAGGTCAATAGAAAAATTAAATATGACAAGGACTAATAATGAAAAGATAAACATGGATGAAAATATCTCCTTTGTCCTTATCTCAGCCCTTATATCCTTCCACACAATCGCCCAGACTTTTTTTAAATAATCCATGATTAGTGATTACTGGTCAGTTATCAGTTGTCAGTTATTATTTCACTGGTCACTGGTCACTGCCTTTAGTAGTGTTCCTTCCCTACTGTATTAAAATACTTGGACTCAAAATTATTTATGTCAACTTTATTAATTTCTTCCATATAAACTATCCTACCCATAACCTGAATTGCAACATGGGTGCAAACCTCCAATCCTCTCTCAATGTTATGAGTAATCATTATCATAGTCCTGTCCTCTCTCTTTAAATTCTTTAAGATATCTCTCAGTTTCATCGCAGCGTGCTGGTCAAGTCCTGTATAAGGCTCATCAAGATATATGATAGATGGGTCAGGCATTAGAACCCTGGCAATGGAGAGTCTCTGCATCATGCCCCTTGAGAATGTCCTTACAGGGTCATGCATTCTCACTGTAAGACCTACCTCATCCACAACCCCAGCTATCCTCTTTTCCAAATTTTGGATATTATACATCTTTCCATAAAACTCAAGATTTTCATAAGGGGTGAGGTTGTTATAAAGAAATGTATTATGAGAAACAACGCCGATATTTTTTCTTATCTCTCCATCCTCATTATCAAGTGGAGTACCGTTAATTTTTACTGTCCCCGAGGTAGGCTTAACAAGGTTGGACAATATTTTTAGTAGTGTAGTCTTTCCAGCACCATTTGGTCCAAATATGGCGAGAAAACTACCCTTCTCAAGCTTAAGACTTACATCCCTGAGTGCTGATATGTTCCCATACGATTTTGAAACCTTCTCACAATCTATTATATAGTTCATTTAAAAATTTACCTTCTCCCCACAATCTCATAATGTGAGGAATTAAGACTATTGGTCTCTATTTCTTTAAACCCTGTCTGATGAAAAAATTCTTTTACCTTCTCCATTGGCAGTCTTTCCTCAAAAGGGGGACCCTTCTCCTCCACCTTCTTCTTCCAATCAATAACAATAAGTTGTCCAGAATGCTTTATAATTCTCTTTACCTCTTCTAAAAAATCTATAGGATGATATACCTCATGCATTACAAAAACCATAATGGCAAAATCAACAGTAGCACTATCAACAGGCAATTTAGCCTCCTCTGATTTTAAGATAATAACATTCTTTGACGACTTCCGCTTCTTTAATTCATCTAACATCTCCTGCTGTGTATCAATGGCATAAACCTTTCCATCCTTACCCACTATCTCAGATGCAGGAAATACAAAAAAACCAGGCCCACAGCCAATATCAGCAAAGACCATCCCCTCCTTAAGACCCTTTTCCTTTAAATACCTTATCGGATCAATCTCCTTTTTCCTGTCCTCACTCAAAAGCATTTCAATCTTCTTTGGATCAAACTTATGCATATTTCTCAAAAATTTCTTTCGGTTTTTTATTTGAAATATGAAATTTTAAATCTCAAATTTCATATTTACTTTCTGTAACCCTTAAGCATCTCCAAAAACTCTTCTCTCTCTTTTTTATTCTGAGCAACCCTTCTTCCTTTTTCATTCAAATATCTCTGCCCCTTTATTTCAGAGTTTTGTAAGGAATCCGCCCATGCCCGAAGCTGGCGGGAAATGTTCTCCACTTCTGATTTCAAATTCGAAATTTCAGATTTGAGATCCTGAAAGGCTGAAAGCCTTTCAACAAAGCACAGCATAGAGCGTACTTCCCCTGCAGAGCCTCTTGCAATATAAAGAAATGTCAAAAGTTCCTGAGTCGTTCCCCTTTCAAACCCTTCTGCAATATTGTTTGAGACCGAGAGAACAGCCCTTTCTATCTGGTCTCTTAGGCTATATTTCCTTTTGAACGGTTGTCTTTCTGTAAGAACATATATCTTTCAGCAAGCTCAATCGCAGCCTTCCAAACAGGCAAATCCTCAAACCGCTCATAAGTAGCCATCTTTGCCTCTTATTTGAAATTTCCAATCTCTAATCTAATCTTTAATCTCAAATCTCTTTTTACAGTATCACAAGACGCAAGGCCGACAGGCACGGCATTTTTCCGCTTGTCCGTTTCATGCCGATAGACTTCAATATCTCCTTTGTTAAGCCCTTTTCTCTTTTTCC
>Ga0209343_10010409_pt1 | contig 10586 bp, 12 predicted proteins | sample RifCSPlowO2_02_FD_184026 | JGI IMG/M metagenome (GOLD analysis project Ga0209343, IMG submission 184026) | Groundwater microbial communities from Rifle, Colorado - Rifle CSP2_plank lowO2_0.2 (SPAdes) (version 2) | ecosystem: Environmental > Aquatic > Deep subsurface > Groundwater | place...
ATATAAATCCTGAATCTGTAACATTAAGATTATATAATCCTACAAATGGAAAGGGAAAAGCAATTGGAGAAGTTGTAACTCTGGGATTGAAAAGATTAGATCAATTACCAACAGAATATGCAAAAATTAATCCACAAGGTATTGCAGAAGGAAAACAGAATTTTGTTAATGTTGAAGTTTCTGAAATAACAAATTTAAGAGAGGCTTATATAACTGTCCTTCCTGGAAGCTCAAGAGGTTTTGTAAATTCACAATTTTCTATAAATATTCCAATTGACCCAAGACCATTTAAATGGACTCCTGAACAATTAAAATCACAGATAGAAGCTACTGATTCTTTGATAAAGAAAATTGATGGCATGGTTGACAAGCTTGATAGTTTAGTAAGAACATGGAAGAAATTATGTTTAGGAATGTTTGCTTTGCTTACTTTGAAAAGTTCATTATTGCAAGGAAGTGTAAGAGCACAAGCAAGAAGAGTTGTTTCTCCAATATTCAAGGAAAAATGCCAATTTGAAGTTAATCAAAAAGCATCAAGTGAAAATCCAGACTTTGATACTGTTGATGAATGCTTGTCTTATTATGGCAAGGATATAAGCAAAGCAGTTGATGCAGTTGAATCAGGATATGAAGAAGCAAATAAAAAATTAGAAGATTTTGATAAAATATCAAATAATTTAAATGATCCTTCAAACAGATGCGGTGAATTTGAAAAATATAAAAACGCTGCATCAACTTCAGGAATAAATAATGTAAATCTATTAAGAAACTATAGAGATTGTTATGCTTATTCACTGGCACTTGATAAAGTACAGGATAAAACTTTGAAAAGTTCTTTAGAAACAAGCATAAAAGGTGTTGAAACATCTAGATTTATAGAAGATTTTGAAGAAGCTGAAAAAATAACTTCAAAAATAGAGGGATATAGTTTATTATCTGAAGAAAAGAAAAAAGAAGTTTTATCTAAAGCATTAAGTTCTTTAAGAGAAAAAAGGACAGAAGTAAAATCTAATTTTAATGAAATTTCAATTATAGAAAAGCCTGATCCAAATGCTGATATGAGTATTACAAAGGCTATTAGTTTTGTTCCCATTAAAGATCCAAAAACAGGAGTAAGCACTATTGGAAAAACTGAATTAGTTGGAGTAAATCAATATATCTATGAATTATATAATTCTGATAGCAATGAAAATAAATTAAAAGAAAAAGTATGCAAGGATAGATTTGGCGGCAGCATAAGTCTAACGAAGCCCAATAAATGTCAAAAGGAAAGCAAAGAATATGATTTAGATACAGCATTTGGTGATATGAAAAAGTCAATTGCTACTGCAGAAAATGGAAGACAATTATATGTTAAGAAAAATTTCTTTGTGAATAGTAAAATTCAATCTTTACTTGAATTAAATCAAACCCAATGTGAAGCTCTTGGCGGAGAATTAAAAGATAATAATTGCAATCCTAAATTTTCAGAATTTTCAGTACAGATAGACCAAGCAGGAAGATCAATTAACAGCGAATATTCTTATTCAGGTAATATTGAAGCAACATATAATAATAATGGATTAGTTGCCTGTTATCCTGTTGGTGAAGGAAATTATGTTAAAGTTGTTAATAGGTATCAAGGAGATAAAGGAACTAAAGATATACAATTATGGAATGTTGGAAGCAATGGAAGAATTGAATGCGGATCTGGAGATGATGAGATACAAAAAACTGAATCTGAATTAAAACTTCCTGAGAATTTACAATTAGCAAGATCATTAATTAACAAAGAACCAAGAGGAAAATGCAATAATGATGGAGATGTTATTGGAAAATTAACAGGCCAATTAATAAGCTGCAGAAAAGTTACTGCTGACCAGTTATCGTCATTGGTGCAGCCGAAGTGTATTGATGTTATGGAGCCAGAAGATTGTAAAGTGTTATTTAATTTCTGTGATCCTGTAATGTGTCCTAGTTCAAGATGCACATTAGGCGGAAGAGTTCCCCCAAGAAATGTAATTCAATCTGGAATTATTGGATCTACTGTTTTATGTTTCCCAAATATAGCTGAAGGAATTGCTGTTCCTGTATGTTTAACTGGAATAGATGCAGGATTAAAAAATGTAAGAAGTTTGTTGCAAGGATATAGAGACTGTCTAGATATTAAATTAAATAAAGGAGAAGATGTTGGATTTTGTGATTATATAAGATCAGTTGGTGTTTGTGAAATGATGTGGAGAGAGACTTCTAATTTATTATCTATAAGTGGGGGATTGGTTGACTGGAGCACTTCTAAATTTGGAGACCCAGAAGGCGGAGCAGAATATTTAAAATTCCAATCATCTTTAAGAAATGTTGAAGATAGTGTGAGGGTTTTCACTAATGAATATAAAGATACTTATACTGCACAATTTTTAGGGCAATCAAGTGATGAGATTGGAACACAAATATGCAGGTTAAGTGTAAATGGAAAGATACCAAGTGTTGGAAAGATATTAGACCAATTAACAGAACCAGAAAACCCACCACAATTTACAGCATTCTTTGATGAAGCACCTTATGCCTCACCTGGATCAATAGCTGGACAAGCACTAGGAATTCCTTATGGCACAAAAGAACTTTCATTGTATAAAGTATTTTATCATATATATGCAGGAACTGGTTATTTTGGAGGAGCAGGAGCATCGCAATCATTAGTTGGAGGAGGATTGCAATCTGGAATACAGCAGCCTGTAGTTTACCAAGTTTATTTAATTAACAGGGAATTAGGATTGCCGACAATGTATGTAACATACAGAGAAGATGAAATTTCGGGAGGATTCCAGGCATCATTAAAAGCAGGCGCATATGCACAAAAATCAGTACAAAAAGTCGGGCCTAAAGGATATAACCAGGTTTGTGTAATGATAAATGGACAAGAAAGCTGCGGATTTGGAAAAGTTGCAAGTTCATTTGGAATTAATGAATTTACAGATGCAATTACAACAAAGCAATTACAAAGAGATATTAATTCATCTTTACAATGTACTGCTGATGATGCTTCTACACCAGGATTATCAGCATTGCGTTTAGGAGCATTAACTGGAGTTGCTGCTGCAGGAGGTTCTGGATTAATTGGAAGTGCATCTGCAACTGGAGGAAGTAATTTTGGAGCGCAAGCTGGAGCAACAATTACTCAAGGAACTTCACCTGCTATTGGTGTTGTAACTTCTGGAATGGATAGAAGTTTATTATCAAATGGCATTGTAAGAATTTGTGCTATTTCAGAACCAACATTAGAACCTGGAAGATGGGAAGATGTGGGAAGCTGCGGATCAGATAATGGTGGAAAATCTTTAGGAGAATGCTGGCTTGACAAAACAAGCATAAACATACAAGACAGAAATATGAAAAATGATGCATTATTGGATTTATTAAAAGCAAGAGGGGATTTAGATATAAGCCAGTTTATTGATCCAGAAACCAGCAGAGCGGCTTTAATTACATTAGAAGGAAGAAGAAATGAAATAATTAATTCAATAAGAGATTTAGTTGAAAAAGCTAAAAAAGAAAAAGCAGGACAATTAATTATAAGCTCTGCAAAATTACCAGTAGGAAAAATAGAAATTTCCAAGCCTGCTAATTTCAATAGTTTTGTAATTAGAGAAAAAGCAGATAAAGCTTCAAAGCAAATTGGAAGCTTGCCTGCACCACAAGCCGGAAGCATAATTGAAATGGATGTTCTTGAGAGTTATGTGGATGATAATAATAAAAGATGGTATAAGATTAATTATAATAATATAGAAGGCTGGATAATGGAAGGACCAAGCATAAAAAGAAAATTAGCTTGAAAAGGAAAATTTTAGTTTTTGCAATGTTTTTATTAATGTTAAATATAGCATTAGCTTCAGATAGTGAAATTGAACAATCAATTGATTCTTTTGTAACATTAAGTCTACCTATAAATGGTGGATTAAGTTATGGAAGATTAGCTGAAGATTCTCTAGATCCAAAAACTTCTATTAGTGCAATATATTCTGAAGCACAGGGATACAAAGAAATAGCTGCTTTGTTTCAGGATTACAGGGTTTCTGTATCAAGAGAAATTAAAAAGCCTGAAAAAATTGATGTAATAAAAAAATCAGTTGTTATGGATGCAAAGAAAAAAACTAAAGCTAAAGAAGAAATAACAGAAGATAAAAAGCCCTATGAACTTACAAAACTAGAAGAACCTAAAATTAACTCGCAGAGCATATTTGTTGACGGATCTTTTTTAAATAATTTTATATTAACATATAAAGAAGATAAATGGTTGTGGTGCAAAAAGGCCTTAAAGGGTGATTCTAAATGCAAAGATGAACTTAAACTTGTTAGTGATTTAAAAGATTTGGAAAAAGGTTCAGTTTATTATGCAATAATCAATAGTTTAAATGGGTTGGGTTTCAAATATGGTTTAGAAAATTTAGTTAATGCAATAGCCACTGCTAAATTAAATGGCAAAGACATTGATTTAATTATACAAGATAAAAAAATAGAATTAACTAAAGATGAGATAATTGTTAAAAAAGAAATAACTTCAGGTGATTCAATTGGAGGAAGGCCTGTAAAATTCGAAGATGAAGAAATTAAGGAAAGTTATATAACTATAAAAATAGGAAACAAAGAATTTAAAAAAATATTCAAGATAGATGACAATTCGATAATAGATAAAGAATCAAGGAATTATAATCTTGCTTTAGTTGAACTTTATAATTTAGCATTAAAAGATTCTGCTGAAAATAAAGAGGGAGAATTAATTTTCTATATTAAAGAATTTGTCTTAAAGAAAGAAATAGGAATTGATCCTAATTTGGTAAGCGCCATAGTACAAGTAGGCGGAGATTTAGATAAAAAGTCAATAGAAAAGGCAGTTGATTACATTGTTGAAATTGATGCAAAATTAAAGAGAAACAAAATACAGGCAAATCTGGAAAATGTTGCAGCTGCTTATTATGCAGGTCCTGAACAAGTTATAAGATACAAAGGCGTGCCAGTAAATGCAGAAACAGAAGAATTTGTTAATAAAGTTAGGAAGATATATAAAGAAATGACAAATGAATAAGAAAATTATTTATAATATAGTCTTGTATACTATTTTCACTTTTCTATTAGTATTAACTATGTTTAAAGTTAAAGATCTGACAAGGGATTATATTTTAGAGATACAGAATAATGCAGGTGATATAAATAAAATAAGTGAAGGACTTGGACAACAAAACTTAAGTCCTGAAGAAATTAAAGAAGCTGAAGGCAAAATAAATTATGTAACTTCTGTTGCTAATAAAGGATTAATAATGAATTATTTTATATTACCTTTTGCTATATTTATTTTATTTTTAATTTTCAGATTGATTTACTGGAAGATTAATGTTAATACAAAAATAAATAATATAATTTTACTTAGTTTAATTGAATTTATTTTATCTGGTTTGCTTGTTTATTACTTATTAAGATATTTAGATTATAAATTATTAGCTGGTGAAAAATCTAGTTTACTTATTCCTTTAATATTTGGGATATTATTATTTATTATAAATTATTTTAGTTATATTTTGTTTGTTAAAGATAGAAATTATAAAAATATGATTAAGTTTAGTTTTAAATATTTTAAAAAATTAATTCTTTATCATTCCTTAATATTTATTACTAATTTAATTTATTTTATTGTTATTTTTGTTATATTCAGTTTAACTTATTTAGAATATTCTATTATTCTGCCTTCAATTGTCTTATTTTTGATAATTATTGGGTTAGTTATAGAAAAATATTACTTTATTAAGAAAGTTAGTTCTTTGCAACTTTAAATATTTCATGATCTTGAAACTAGTATCAAGAATTATAGGTAAATACAGATTAGCTTATAACCTGTTATAATCGTTTTATACCCGATTTTAAAGCATTTTATTGATATTGATTTTGAAATTCATTTCATGACTATTTATTTATGGTGTTTCACTTTATTAAATCTTTATGAAACAAAATATTAATGAAATAAAATATAAAAAAAAGCAATCTCCTGAAACTATAATCTATTTATCTGCCGGCTTGCTTATAGCTATGATCTTTATTACAGCATTTAATATATTTCAAATTAAGCAGATAGTTGGTGAAGGTTCTTCATTTGGTTTTTCAGCAGACAGTAAAATTGCTGTTAATAATGTTTTGCCTAATGGTATTCCCAGAATTTATGGAACTGAACTTGGCGTTAGTTTTGATGATGTTTCAATTACGGATCCACAGAAAGCTGATATTATAATAAAAAAAGTTGCTGCTTTAGATAATAGGATTCAATTGACTAGTACTGAAATGCAGAGATATATTCCTATAGCAAGTCAGATTTCATGTGAATATTGTTGCGGTGCTGAAGCATTAATAGACAGAAATGGAAGGGCTGCATGCGGTTGTGCGCATAGTTATGCTATGCGGGGTTTAGCTAAATATCTGATACAAAATCATCCAAACGATTTTACTGATGACCAAATTTTAGAAGAAATGGGAAAATGGAAAACACTTTTCTTCCCAGGTGCATTAGCTGCAAAAGCAAAAGTCCTGGAAAGTGAAGGAATTGAATTGAATTATATAAATTTAGCTTCAAATAAATATAGAGACATAGAAAAAGGTTCTGCTAGTGGTTCTGGCGGAATGGTTGGTGGATGTTAAAATTTTATATTTAGGAGGAATAAAATGGAAGGAAAACAAAATATTGAAATCAATAAAAATTATTTATTAGTTGGAATGGCTGTTATGATTGTTATAGTTTTAGTTTTGGTATTTATCCAAGCATTTGAAGTAAAACAATTATCAAATCAATTATCAAAGCAGATTGCAGCTACATCAATTTCAGCCAATAATGGGCAAGTAGATATGACTGGCTGGACTGAAAATGATAAGATGATGTATGAACACCATGGTACTTTGCCTAATAAAATAACAGGTAATAGTGTAAACAATAATCCTAGCGGAATGGTTGGTGGATGTTAATATGAATGATAATACAAAGTCCATGATTGTTGTTGGAATAGTTTTACTATTAATACTAATTCCATTTATTTATGTTATTATAAGCCTGAAGAATACAAATAATAGTATAAATGGACATCCCATTAGTGGATCTGACACTGATTCTAAAATGATGAATAACATGCATGGTAATCAACAAACTAGTGATGATGGATTAAATAAAGACATCCAAGAAATAAAGTTTAGGGATGCTGTTGGAAAGAAAGCACCAGACTTTATATTGAAAAACCAAGATGGTGGAACTTTTAAATTAAGTGATAATATAGGGAAAAAAGATATAATATTATTCTTCAATGAAGGGGCAATGTGTTATCCTGCTTGCTGGCAACAAATCGCTGCTCTGGGAAAAGATGAACGCCTTAATAATGAAAATGTTGTATCTGTTTCTGTTTTAGTAGATCCAAAAGAAAAATGGACTCAAGTTATTAATTCTGAACCTGCATTCCAGAAATCTACAATGTTATTTGACACTGCTCAAAGAGTTTCAAATGCCTATGATGTATTAAATCTTGAATCTTCAATGCATAAAGGTTCTTATCCCGGGCATACATATTTTATAATTAATAAGGAAGGAATTATAATTTATAAATTAGATGATCCTAATATGGCATTGAATAATGAACTTTTAGTTTCTAAATTAAATGAATTAGGAGCTTAAAAAATATGGAAATATTGATTGTTGCTTCTTTAATAACATCACTTTTGGCAGGTGTAGCTGCTTTATTTGCCCCTTGTTGCATAGGGGTTTTATTACCAGCTTACTTTGCTTCCATATTTAGACAGAAGAAGACAGTCTTTCTTATGACATTAGTATTCTTTTTTGGATTACTAGCAATTTTTTTACCTCTTGGATTAGGATTTGGATTATTAGGACAGATATTAAAACAATATCATAATTTAATATATGGTATCGGAGCTGGATTTTTATTTTTATTGGGAATGTTTATATTGTTAGGATTTCATTTTTCTTTACCATTCCAAACAAAATCACAAATTAAAGTAACAGGCATGGCTTCTGTATTTGTTTTAGGGATATTTTCTGCATTTGCTACTTTATGTTGTGCACCTGTATTAGCAGGAGCTTTAGCTTTATCTACATTGCCAGGATCAATATTCTGGGGCGGTGTTTATTCTGTATTTTATGTAATAGGAATGGTAGTTCCTTTATTTATTATATCTTATTTTGTTGATAAAACAAAAGTCATGGAAAAAATTACATTTTTTAAAAAAGAAATAAAATACAAACTATTTGGAAAAGAAATCAATGTGTCTGTTTCTAACTTACTGTCTGGAATTGTATTTATTATTATGGCATGGCTTATACTTTATTTTATGTTAACAAACCAATTACAAAATCATTCTCCAAGTCAAATGAAGATCAATCTGATTGCTTCGCAAGCGACTAATTTTTTAATATCTATGTTTGAAATAATTCCCGGCTGGTTAATTTTAATTATAATAATTATATTGATAATTGCAGTTTTGTTAATAAAAAAATTACATAAAAATAACAAACTAGTTGGAGAGAAACAATGAAAGATATAGTATGTAAGATGGAGGTAAGCGTGATGTTGTCTCCAAGAATAAATTATAAAAGGAAAGATTACTTTTTTTGCGGTATTTGCTGCCAGAAATTATTTAAAAACAATCCTGAAAAATTTTTAAGAGGTGATAAAGGATGTTTTTAGAAAAACTTAAATTAGCTACTATTACTGAGCTTCAGATATGGATGTGGAGTGCAGGAATTACAGGATTAGCATTGGGGATTTATTCTGCAAATTATCTGAAGAATTATGCACTTATAATTTTAACAGGCGCTATAGCTGCTCATTTAATAATTATGTTTAGAATTTATGGCAGGGAAGTATGAAAGTTCAAGTTTTGACAACACCAAATTGTCCTGGATGCGACCAAGTTAAAAAATATCTTGAGGAGGAACATGTAAAATATGAAAGCATTGATATAACAAAAAATCCTGAAATTCTTCAGAAATATTTTATCATGAGTGCTCCTGGCATTATAATTGACGGCAAATTGGAATTTACAGGTGTTCCAGGTAAAAAAGAATTAATGAAAAAATTAGGTAAACAATGAAGTTAATACAAAAAATAAAACAGGATCATCTTCTGATGATGATTATATGCTGCGGCTTGCCTATAATTTTAGGTTTAATTGCAGTTTATTTTTTAGGATTGAGTAAAAATTATTTATTTTGGATTTTTTTAATCATATGCCCGTTATCACATTATTTTATGATGAAATATATGCATAAAGATAATAAGAATAAAGGAAGTAAATGTCATTGAGCTTTTATGAAAAATACAGAAGGTCTATCTTTTTTGCCTTTCTTGGCTTAATAAGTTTACTTATGTTGTTAGTAATGCATCCAACTTGGTTTAAATGAACTGAAAAGAAGAAGATAATTTGGAGATTCAAGAGTCTTCACATATACTAAAATATTTAAATAATGGAGGTAGAAGAAATGAATTGTTGCAGTGGTAAACCTAATGATAAACAGAAAAATAAAGGAAACAATAAGAATTTTGTTTGGCTATATATAATATTGGTTATTGTTGTTATCTTTGTATTTTTATTATTAAAATAGGTTTAAATATTAATAATAATCTAAACAAGTGGAGGTAAAAAATGACTGACAATACAAACAAACTTGCAATTGGGGTTGTAATTGCTTTAATTATAGGATTAGCATTAGGTTATCTTATAGGAAAGTCTAATAATAATTTTGATCCTGTTTATATGCAAGAAACTGCCTCTATGATGGGTAATAATGCTGGAAATATGATGCAAATGGGCGACATGATGATGTCTGCTGGAAAAATGATGCAATCTAAAGGAAATATGTATAATGACTCAGAAATGATGCAAATGGGCTATAATTTAGAAAGCAACAGTTCAATGATGCAGTATGCTGGCAATATTATGATGAACAGAAGCAGCAGAATGATGCAAATGATGGGCTATAAATAATTTTATTTAAATTTACAATATAATATTTAAACAAGAGTAAAGAAAAGCAGAATGTAATTATTTATAAATTCATCAATCTCTACATTTATATGAAAATAAATCAAAAAAGCATAGGAATGTTATTAATTGCCATTTCTATTATTTTATTATTTATCTTAACTTTTATCAAACTTGACAGAGATAAACAAACAAATTCTCTTTGTAGTCTAATACATGAGAATAAATTAGAAATTCAAGAATGCACTAAACACGATACTAGTTTCTCCTGGTTGATTATAATTGCTTATGGTATTGGGATCATATCATTGATAATTGGGGGATATTTATTGGCAATCCTATCAATAGAAACTGATGAACAAAAAGAAGATAAAAAACAATCTGAAACAAAAACTCCCCCTAAATTAGATAATGAAGAAAATAAGATTTATGAACTTATAAAAAACAAGGACGGCAGTATATATCAAACAGACCTTGTTAATGAAACAGGTTATAGCAAAGTTAAGATGACCAGAATATTAGACAAAATGGAATCTAAAAATGTTTTAGAAAGGAAAAGAAGAGGAATGACAAATATAATT
>Ga0209343_10010410_pt1 | contig 10585 bp, 6 predicted proteins | sample RifCSPlowO2_02_FD_184026 | JGI IMG/M metagenome (GOLD analysis project Ga0209343, IMG submission 184026) | Groundwater microbial communities from Rifle, Colorado - Rifle CSP2_plank lowO2_0.2 (SPAdes) (version 2) | ecosystem: Environmental > Aquatic > Deep subsurface > Groundwater | place: Rifle...
TCTTTCGACCGGGCGTGCTCGAGAAGGCGCCGCAGACGTTCGTGTCGCCTCTGAAAGGGCCCGCCGACGCGGCCGCGCGCGCGCGGTTTCAGCATGACCTGGTCGAGCGGTTCCCGAACGTCTCGGTCATCGACTTCCACGAAGTGCTCGAGGCCATTCGGGACGTCATGTCGAAGGTCACGCTGGCCATCACAGCTGTCGGGGGGCTGGTCGTGTTCAGCGGCGTGCTCATTCTGGTCGGCGCGGTCGCGATGACGAAGTTCCAGCGTGTGTATGAAGCGGCCGTATTCAAGACCCTCGGTGCGAACACGGGCACGATCGGACGCATGCTGCTCGTCGAGTACGGCGTGCTCGGATCGGTGGCCGGGCTCATCGGTTCGATCGGCGCGATCGCGCTCACGTGGGGCGTCAGCACGTACGCCCTCGAGATCCCGTGGCGCATTTTTGCCGGCGAGCACGTGGCCGGCGTCCTGCTCACGGCCGTCCTCGTGGCGGCCGTCGGCGTGCTCTCCAGCCTCGACGTCCTGCGCCATAAGCCGCTCGCGACCCTCCGCGCGGAGTAGAATTCCGCGGACATGCGGACTCTCGAAGAGCGCTTTGGCCTCGCCGCTCACGGAACGACCGTCGGCACCGAGTGCGTCGCCGGCGTCACGACGTTCCTCACGATGGCGTACATCATGTTCGTGCAGCCGGCGGTTCTGAGCGCGTGCGGGATGGACTTCGGCGCCGTGCTCGCGGCGACGTGTCTGTCCACCGCATTCGCCACGACCCTGATGGGCCTGATGGCAAACTATCCCATCGCGGTCGCGCCGGCCATGGGTCACAATTTCTTCTTTGCCTATTCCGTCGTCATCGGGATGAACGTGCCGTGGCGCGTGGCGCTCGGCGGCGTGGCGGTGGCCGGCGTGGCGTTCATCCTGACCGCCGGGATTGGCCTCCGCGAGTGGCTCATCACGGCCATCCCATCGTCTATCAAGCACGCAATTGCGGCGGGCATCGGTCTGCTGATTGCGGCGATTGGGCTGCAGTGGGGCGGTCTCATCGTCGCGTCACCGGGAACACTCGTGACGCTCGGGGATCTCCACGGCCGGCCGGCGCTCCTCGCCGTCGGAGGGCTCACGTTTACGGCCGTTCTGGTGGCGCGCCGCGTCCCGGGCGCGTTCCTGTGGGGCATCCTGGCGACCGCAGCCGCGGGCCTGCCGCTGGGGATCGTGCGGTACCAGGGCATCGCGAGCCGTCCGCCGTCTCTGATGCCGACGCTGATGCAGCTCGACGTTGCGGGCGCGTTCGCGCCAGGCATGATCGCCGTGGTGTTCGTGTTCTTCTTTCTCGCGCTGTTCGATTCGGTCGGCACGCTGGTCGGTGTCGGCGAGCAGGCGGGCTTCATGCGCGACGGCACGCTCCCGCGTGCCCGACAGGCGCTGCTGGCCGACGCCTTTGGTACGGTTGCCGGCGCGATGCTCGGCACCTCCACCGTCACCGCCTACATCGAGAGCGGGGCCGGCGTGGCCGCGGGCGGACGCACAGGGCTGACGAGCCTGGTGACGGCGGCGCTCTTTCTGTTGTCGCTGCTGTTCTATCCGCTCATCACGATGATTGGCGGAGGCTTCACGCAGGGCGGTGTGACGCTCTATCCCGTGATTGCGCCGCCGCTCATTCTCGTCGGCACGATGATGATGGGAGGTCTGCGCCGCATCGAGTGGGACGACCCAACCGAAGGCGTGCCTGCGTTTCTGACGCTACTGCTGATGCCGTTGGCGGTGAGCATTACGGAAGGCGTGGCGTTTGGTCTCCTGTCGTATGCGGTGCTGAAGCTCTCGGCCGGGCGCCGCCGAGAGGTCCACCCCTTGATCTACGTATTCGCCGTCCTGTTCCTGGGCCGGTACATGTTCCTGCGCTAGCGCGCGGCTTTTCGAAGGCCTGCGCCACACCTTATCGAAAACCGCTCTAGATGCTATGATCAGTGGTTAGACCAGCTCGGATGGCCGCTTCACGGCAGGGAGTCTCAAATTCCATGGACGAGCAGCACTACAGGGACGCGCTCCTCAAGAAACGCAGCGAAGTGCTGGGAACGGGCGGCATCAAGCCGCTGCAGGCCACGATGGAGAACAACACCCGCCAGGGTGATATGGCGGACCAGGCCAGCGGCAACAACGAGGTGCACATCCAGCTCAAACTGAAGGCGACCGACGCCAAGATTCTGCAGGCGATTGAAGAAGCCCTCTTCCGGCTCGAGAAGGGCACGTACGGCGTGTGCCGGGACTGCGGCGAGCCGGTCGCGCCGGCGCGGCTCAATGCGATCCCGTGGACGCGCGTCTGCATCGCCTGCAAGGAAAAGCAGAACGCGTGACCGGGATCGTCGCGCTCCTCCGGGATTTCCATCGCGAGAAGTTGACGATGCTGCTGCGCCACCAGGCAGCGGCGCGGCTCGTCGGCCAGTACGACGCCAACAACACGTATCAGTACATCATCAACCGCGAGGACATGCAGCTGTCCTGGGTCGCGAAGGCGCTCACGGAACTGGGCGACGCGGCAACGGAAGCTCCCGAGGTGCTGCGGCCGGCGTCCGGGAAGGGCGCCGACGCGTCGCACGCCGTGATCGAAGAGGATGCCTGCGACGCGCAGGCGTTCGTCGACCGGTGGCGGCCGCGCATCGATGGCATGACCGACGCCCGCCACGCGAAGATGTTGCGGATCATCCTTGGCGAAACGCTCGAGCAGAAGCGCTTCTTCGATCAGGCCCTCGCCGGACGCCTGGATCTGCTGGGACGCCGCGGCGACGCCGCCGGCGCGCGGGTCGGCAGCGTCATAGCGGATCGTTGGATCGAATAAGCGCCTGCGCTGAAGTAGGTATGTGGGTCGTTGTTGGGTAGTGTGGTAAGGGCTGCCGTCGCGCTGGGGAGCAATCTCGGCGATCGGCGCGCGCATCTCGACTTCGCGGCCTCCCGGCTGCAGGCCCTCCTCGGCAACCTCCGCGTCTCGTCGTACTACGAAACAGTTCCCGTCGGCTTGTCCGGGCCGCAGGCGCTCTTCCTGAACGCCGCCGCGGTGGGCGACACCACGCGGTCGGCCCGTGGGCTGCTGGAGGCGTTTCTTGCGATTGAGCTGGAACGCGGGCGCGAGCGTCCGCGCCCGAACATGTCGCGGACGCTGGACATCGATCTCATCCTGTTCGGCGACGCGGTGATTGAAGAGCCGGGGCTCGTCGTCCCTCACCCGCGGTTCCGCGATCGGCGATTTGTGCTCGAACCGCTCGCCGCGATTGCGCCGGCGTTGCGGGATCCAGTGACGGGACAGTCGGTCGCGGACCTGCTGGCGCGGACCTCAAGCGGTTTTCGATAAGGTGTCGCGCAGGTCTGCAGACCTGCAGCGCGCCGTGCCCGGCAGGACCAAAGTCCTGTGCTACGGACGCACCCGCCCCATCGGACACGCCGGTCCTGTCAGACCTCCGCCGGCTTGCCGGGTCTGCTCCGGCCGAGGATCTTCCGGACGCTGGCCAGGGCGCTCCACTCGCGCAGGTCGTCGAAATACGAGTACACGACGGGGGTGACGAGCAGCGTCAGCAGCAGGCACAGGACCTGACCGCCGATGATGGTCACGGCCATCGACGCGCGCGACCCGGCGCCCGCCCCCTTGCCGAACGCGATCGGGACCATGCCGGCGATGATGGCAATGGTCGTCATCAGAATCGGCCGGAGCCGGACGTGGCTGGCGGCGATGAGCGCCGCATGCCGCTCCATGCCACCCGCGCGGAGCGTGTTCGTGTAGTCCACCTGCAGGATCGAGTTCTTCTTCACGATGCCGAACAGCATCATCATGCCGATGGCGCTGTAGACGTTGATGGTCATGCCGAACGCGATCAGCGCGAGCAACCCGGCCGGCAGGCTGAGCGGAAGCGCGGTCATGATGGTGAGGGGGTGCACGAAGCTGTTGAACTGCGACGCCAGCACCATGTAGATGAATATCACGGCGAGAACCAGCGCGATGGTGAAGTTACTCGACGCTTCGGCCAGCGTCCGAGCGCTGCCGCCGAACACCGCCTGATAGCCGGGTCTGAGGTGCAGCTCCTCGACCTTGCCGCGAGCGACGTCGAGCACTTCGCCGAGCGGTACGCCTTGGAGATTGGCGTTGACGGAAATCTGCCGCTGCCGGTTGTAGCGGTCGATCGACCCCGGGCCCTGCTCGCGCGTCAGCGCCGCGACGTCGCTCACCTTGACCGTGCGTCCCTGCGCGCCGGGACCGGCCGCGACCAGGAGGTCGCCCATCGTGAGCGGGTTGTTGCGATAGGGCTCATCCAGACGGAGCAGCACCTTGAACTGATCGTCGCCGTCCTTGAACTCGGAGACCTCTTCGCCGCCCACCAGCGTCCGCAGGTTGGTGGCCAGGGTGTCGATATTGACGCCCAGATCCGCAGCGCGCGGGCGATCGACGTTGATGCGCAGCTCGGGCTGCGTGGGCTCGAAGTTCGAGTCGACGTCGACGACGCCCCTGATCTCGCGCACCTTCTCCACGAGCTGGACGGTGTACTCCTGCAGCTGTTCGATGTCCGGCCCTTGGATGAGGATGTTGAGCCGGTTGAATCCGCCGCCGCCGCCGCCACCGCCGCCGCCACCGTACCCGCCGCTCGACGCGCCGGAGATGTCGGTGCCGCCGGAGACTCTGATGCGGGCGCCCTGATACTTGCGCAGCATCTGGCGCGCCCGGGTCATCAGCTCCTGTTGAGTGATCGTGCGTTCTTCGAGGGGCACCATCGTGAAGTTGAAGTTGCCGCCGCCGGCATAGACGTTCGACATGACCCGGCTCAACGTGGGGAGCGCTAGGACCTCCTTCTCGATTGGCTTGATGAACTCTTCGGTGCGCTGATAGCTCGTACCCCGCGGCAGCCGGACGTTGATGTTGAACTCGCCCTGGTCATCGTCTGGGACCAGTTCCTTGCCGACGTAGGGATAGAGAAACGCGGCGGAGGCGGCGACGGCCAGCGCGATGCCCACCATGACAGGACGGCGGTGCAGCGACCACACGAGCATCCGGCCGTAGGTCTTGTCGACCCGCGCGTAGACCCCCCTCGACTTGGTCGTCGAGTGATCGGATTTCACGTCTTCGGCCTTCATCCACCACGCGCACAACGCCGGTGTGAGCGTGAAGGAGACGAACATCGACAGCAGGATGGCCGCCGCCGACGTGAGGCCGAAGCTGTAGAAGTAGCGCCCGATCTGCCCGGTCATGAACGCCACCGGCAGAAAGATGACCACGAGCGAGAACGTCGTCGCCATGACGGCGAGACCGATTTCGCGCGTCGCATCGGTGGCGGCCTGCTTAGGCGTGACCCCCTTTTCCTCCACAAACCGGAAAATGTTCTCGAGCACGACGATCGCATCGTCGATCACGATGCCTGTCGCCAGGGACAAGGCGAGCATCGTCATGTTGTTCAGCGTGAAGCCGAACAGCTTCATGAACGTGAAGGTGCCGATGATCGATGCCGGTATGGCCAGCGCCGCGATGAACGTGACGCGGAGGTTCCGGATGAACAGGAACACCACGACGCTGGCGAGGAAGCCGCCGAGGAGGAGGTGCAGCTTGATGTCCTCGAACGAGCGGCGGATGAAGCGTGACTGATCGCTGCCGATGTTGACTTGGACGTCCTGCGGCAGCGTCGGCTGGATCTGCTGCAGTCTGGCGAATACGCGGTCCGCGACTTCGACCGTGTTCGTGCCGGACTGCTTGCGCACGGAGATTGCGATCGCGGGAATGCCGTTCAGCCGTGTGGCACGGCGAACTTCCTGCACCGAATCCTGCACCCGGCCTACGTCCGCGAAGGTGATGACGGACCCGTCCGCGCGATACGAGATGACGATGCGGTTGAAGTCGTCGACGTTGCGGATCCGGCCCATCGTCCGCAGCGCGACCTCCGCGGGTCCCGCGGTGAAGGAGCCGCCGGGCACTTCGATGTTCTGGCGCGTGACGGCGCTGCGGACCTGGTCCACCGTGAGGCCGTACGCGTTGAGCCGGTCGGCATTGAGCAGGAGCTGGATTTCGCGCTTCCGCTCGCCCTGCAGGCTGATCGAGCCGACGTCCTTCACCGTTTCGAGGGCCTGCTTGACCTTCTTCTCGGCGATCTCGGTCAGTTCTTTCGGCGCTCTCGGCCCGTACAGTGCGAAATTCAGGATGGGCGCCGCATCCGGATCAATCTTCTGAATGTTCAGCGGCCGCGTGTCACGCGGGAACTGATTGACGATGCCGGCGAGCTTGTCGCGGACGTCCTGCACGGCTGTTTCGATGTCGCGTTCGAGCGTGAAGACGATGATGACGCGCGAGTTGCCCTGATCGGAGGACGCGCGGAGTTCGTCGATGCCGCTAATCGTGTTGACGGCCTCTTCGATGCGCTTCGTGATCGTGGTTTCAATCTCTTCAGCGCTCGCACCCGGCAGGTCCGCGTTGACGACCACGACCGGGGTGTCGGTCTTCGGCATCAGGTCGAGACCGAGCTCGACGTACGACACCGCGCCCAGCACGATGAGCGCCGCCGTCATCATGATCGCGAAGACCGGACGCTTGACGCTGACGTCTGACAGAATCATTGACGGCCTCCCTGACTCTCGCCTGTGCCGCGTCCTCGACCCTGGCCGAGACCTTGCGCCCGACCACGCCCGGTCCCGCCCGACTCCGCGCCGCCATCCTCGCCGTCACCCGCGTGCACGATGGTGCCCGTCGAGAGCTGGTTCAGATTGGAGGTCGCCAGAGTCTCGGTGCCCTTGAGCCCGTCGACGATTTCCCAGAGCTTGCCCTGATGGACCCCGAGCGTCACGATCTGCTGCCGGGTCTTGCCGTCTTCGATCACGTAGACCGTCGACACGCCGGCCAGCGTCGACACCGCATCGTCCGGCGCCGCCATCACGTTCTCGTCGAGCTTTGTGGCGATCGTGCCCTTCGCGAAGAAGCCGGGCTTGAGCTGACGGCTCGAGTTGTCCACCAGGGCCTCGACGGCGAACGTGCGCGTGGCCTGGTCCACGGCCGGGCCGACGTAGGCGATCTTGCCGTGGAACGACTCGGCGAGGAAGGCCTCAACCTTGAAGTCGACCGCCTGGCCGGGTCTGATGACGCCAGCGAACTTTTCCTGCACGGCGGTCTTCAGCTTGAGCGGGTTGATCTGGACGATCGTCACCACCGGTGTGTTCTCGCGGATGAACTCGCCGGGCTGGACGAGCCGCTCCGACACCGAACCGGCCACGGGCGCTTTGATCGTGGCGTCGTTCAGCTTTTTCTGTGCGAGCTCGAACGCAGCACGCCGATCCTGGAGCGTGGCCTTGAGCGAGTGTACGGTGTCGAGCGCCGCCTGGTAGTTGGCCTCCGCCACCTTCATGCGCGTCTCAGCCGTGTCGCGATCCGCCGTGGTAAGGAGGCCCCGCTGATTGAGCTGCTGCGCCCGGGCGAACGTCGCCTTCGCATCGTCGCGGTTGGCGACAGCCTGACGTACCGACGCAATCTCCTCGTCGGCCGGAACGTGCCGATCCTGCGCCCGGTCGATCCCGAGTTGCGCGTCGACCTGGTGGAGCTGGCTCTCGGCGCGATCGACCGCGAACTGCAGCTCGCGCTGATCGAGGCGAACCAGCACGTCGCCGGTCCGAACTTCGGTGCCGAGCTGCACGGGGACATCGCGGATGATGCCCGCCACCTCGCTGCTGACCTTGGCCATGTCGGGGGAGAGCAGCGTGCCGGCGAGGTCCACCTGCCGCTGTACCGACATGCGTTCGAGGCCCGCGGCCTTCACGGAGACCGTCTGCCCGCCGCGTCCGCCGCTGCCAGTGGATCCGGTCTGGCCGCCGCCGCGGCCGGCACCGGAGGAACTATTGCACGCCAGGCCAAGCGTGGCCGACAGTATGAGAACCGCACTGAGTGAGTGGCGCACGATTTGTCTTTTCCTGTTCTTTGTCTATTCTCTGACGACCCGGCCACGACGACCACCGCACATCGCGCGACGCTACGCGGAACGGCGAGTGTCTTCGATGTCCTGGAGCGCCGTCGCACCCAGAAAATCGTGGCCGCGCGGATCCGATGCCGGCGTCTTGCGACGCGCCAGCCAGAGCCGAGCGTTTTCGATATACACGTAGTAGACCGGCGTGATGTACAGCGTCAATAGCTGCGACACGAACAGGCCGCCGACGACCGCCAACCCGAGAGGACGGCGCGCTTCGGCGCCGGCTCCCGTGCCCAGCGCAATCGGGAGCGTGCCGACGAGCGCGGCCATTGTAGTCATCATGATCGGACGGAAGCGGACGAGGCAGGCCTCGTGGATGGCTTCGCGCGGGGTCTTGCCCTCCCGCCTCTGCGCCTCGACCGCGAAGTCCACCATCATGATGCCGTTCTTCTTCACGAGTCCGACCAGCATGATGACGCCGACGAATGCGTACAGACTGAGCTCGGTCTTGAAGATCAGCAGCGTCAGCAGCGCGCCGAATCCGGCCGACGGCAACCCCGAGAGAATCGTCAGGGGGTGGGTGAAGCTCTCGTAGAGCACGCCCAGCACGATGTAGATCACGACGATGGCCATGATCAGGATCAGGCCGAGGCCGTCGAGCGATTCCTGAAACGCCTGCGCGGTGCCCTGAAAGCTGGTGGAGATCGTGGACGGCACGGTGGCCGCCGCCGTTGTCTTGATGGCGTCCACGGCGTCGCCCAGGGCGTAGCCCGGCTTGAGGTTGAACGAAATGGTCACCGAGGGCAGCTGTCCGGTGTGGCTCACGACCGACGGCCCGACATCGGTTCTGACGCCGGCGACGCTATTGATCGGAACCAGCCGGCCCGAGTTCGACCGCACGTAGAGCATCGACAGCGCCGCGGGGTTGCTCTGGAACTCCGGCGCGACCTGCATGATCACCTGATACTGGTTGTTCGGCGCGTAGATCTGCGACACCTGGCGGGTGCCGTACGCGTTGTAGAGGGCGGTCTCCACCTGGTTCACCGTCAGGCCCAGCGACGAGATCTTGTCCCGGTTCATGTCGATGCGAATCTGGGGGTTCTTCACCTGCAGATCGGTGTTCACGTCTTCGAGGCCTGGAAGAGCCCGCAACGTCGATTCGAGCACCGGCGCCCAGCGGTACAGCTCCTCGGTGTTCGTGTCCTGCAGGGTGAACTGGTAGAGGCTTCGCGCGCCGCCCTGACCGCCGAGGTTGATCGGCGGCCGATTAACCATGAACGCGCGGATGCCCGGCACCTGCGCCAGCTTCGGCCGCAGGTCCGCGATGATCTGGTCAACGCTCAGCTTCCGTTCCGAGCGCGGCTTGAGATCCACCGTGATCTGCCCGGTGTTCAGGGCGCCTCCGCGTGGCCCGCCGCCCACGTTGTTGCTGTACGCGGCCACATTCGGATCTTTGGAGACGATCTCAGCCACCTGGAGCTGGTGCCTGACCATCTCGTCGAAGCCGATGCCCTGAGCTGCCTCGACGCTGATGTTGAACCGGCCCTGATCCTCGCTGGGGAGGAACCCCTTCGGCACGAGCATGAAGAGATAGCCGGTGCCGAAAAGCAGGGCGATCGACAGCGCCATCGGCACCACATGGAAGCGGAGACTGAGGCCGAGCGTCCGGTCGTAGAGCCGCAGCCAGGCGTCGAAGAATCGCTCCATCACGTTGTAGAACCACCCGTGCTTCAGCGAGTGGGGCGGCTTCAGAAAGCGGCTGCAGAGCATCGGCGTGAGGCTGACCGAGACGAAGCCCGACACCAGGATGGCCACGCCGATCGTCACCGCGAACTCGTGCAGCAGGCGGCCGACGACGCCGCCCATGAAGAGTACGGGGATGAACACGGCGGCGAGCGAAATCGTCATCGAGAGGATCGTGAAGGAAATTTCCTTGGACCCGTCGAACGCCGCCTGCATCGGCGACTTGCCCATCTCCATGTGCCGAACGATGTTCTCCAGCATCACGATCGCGTCGTCGACGACGAAGCCGACGCAGAGCGTGATGGCCATGAGGGAGAGGTTGTCCAGGCTGTAGTCGAGCAGGTACATCGCCGCGAACGTGGCGACAATCGAGGCGGGCAGTGCGAGACTCGGGATGATCGTCGCCGAGATGTTGCGCAGGAACAGGAAGATCACGAACACGACGAGGCAGACCGTCAGCCCGAGTGTGACCTTGACGTCGTGGATGGAATCGCGGATGTTGATGGAACGGTCCATGCGGACGTCGAGTGACACGGCGGCCGGCAGCTGCTCCCTGAACGTGGGGAGGAGCGCCTTGACCGCGTCGACGACCGCGACCACGTTGGTGCCGGGCTGCTTCTGGACGGCGAGGTAAATCGTCCGCTGTCCCTGGTACCAGGCCGCGGCCTTGTCGTTCTCGATGCCGTCGTAGACGCGGGCGACCTCGTTCAGGCGGACCGGATTCCCGTTCCGGTAGGCGATGATCATGGGCCCGTAGGCCGGCGCGCGCAGCAACTGGCCGTTGGCGAGCACCGTGAACGTCTGCTGAGAGCCGTGCATCGTCCCGGTCGGGAGCGAGACGTTCGCGCTCTGAATCGCGGTCGCGACCTCGTCCACGCCGATGCCGTGCGCGGAGAGCTGACGCGGGTCGAGGTCCACACGCACGGC
>Ga0209343_10010411_pt1 | contig 10585 bp, 10 predicted proteins | sample RifCSPlowO2_02_FD_184026 | JGI IMG/M metagenome (GOLD analysis project Ga0209343, IMG submission 184026) | Groundwater microbial communities from Rifle, Colorado - Rifle CSP2_plank lowO2_0.2 (SPAdes) (version 2) | ecosystem: Environmental > Aquatic > Deep subsurface > Groundwater | place...
GAGCGCCACCACGCCCCCGAAGGCCTTGCGGAGGCCGTCAATCGATAGGAGCGGTGGCGGCGCGTCCAAGTGGAAGACCCTGTGCGCGCCACTCCTGACGGACGGCGCGGCGGATGAGGAACCGGGTCGGCGGCAGCGCTCGCAGCCGCATGAGCGCGGTCGCCAGGCCCCGCGGGAGACCCAGCATGGTGACCACGAGGATGACGCCGAAGAGCCCCAGGTGCACGCGCGGGAACCGCGCCCACAGCGCCTCGCCCACCAGCGAGATGCCGAGGCCGCCGACGAGCGGGCCCCACACGGTCCCCGCCCCGCCCAGGATGGCGCCGACGATCGCCGTCAGCTCGATGTTGATGCCAAAGGCGGTCCCCGGATCGAGGTAGCTCAGGTGCCAGGCCCAGATGCCGCCCAGGATGCCGGTGGGAAGCGCGCTGAAGACGAAGGCCATGAGCTTGAGCCGCGCGGTGGGGATGCCGAGGCTCTCCGCCCCCGTCTCGTCTTCCCGGATGGCGAGCAGGCGCAGGCCGAACGACGAGTTCTCCAGCCAGAAGGTGCCCGCGATCAGGAGCAGGAGCACGGCGAACGCCGCCAGGTACACGCCGCGGGTATCGATGATCGGCGGCAGGTACAGGCCTCGCCCCCCGTGGGTCAGCGAGTCCCACCCCAGCGCCAGCCGCTCGAGCACGCGCGCGAGCCCCAGCATGCCGATGGCGAAGTACGGCCCGCGCAGCCGTAGCATGGCCGCGCCGGCGGGCACGGCGACCAGCGCCGCCACCAGGCCCCCGGCGACGGCGGCCAGCAGCCAGTGCCACTGCGCCTTCGTCACCAGGAGGGCCGTGGTGTAGCCGCCGACGCCGAAGAAGGCGACGTGGCCGAGCGAGACGTACCCGGTGTACCCCGACACGAGGTTCCAGCTGTACGCGAGCGCGGTGAACGTCACCACCGAGTAGCCGAGGGAAAGCGCGTACGCGCTGCCCACGAGCGGCAGGACGCCGAGGCCTCCCACCACCACGAGCGCGGCGAGGAGCGGGGCGACGCTCACGCCGTTCCCACCGCCAGCGGATCGTGGCGCCGGAGGAGCAGGAGACCCAGCAGCACCAGGAACGCCACCGCCTCGCTCAGCACGGGGGAGACGTAGTAGGCCGCAAAGACCTCGGCGTTGGCGAGGACCAGGGCGCCGAGGAGGGCGCCGAGCAGGTTCCCGAGTCCGCCCAGGACCACCACCGCGAAGGCCTTGAGGATCAGGAGCCCACCCACCTGGGGATCCACGGGGATCATGATGACGAGCAGGCTCCCGGCGAGGGCGGCCAGCGCGGTGGCGAGCGCGAAGGCGAGGCCCCGCACGCGCCGCACGTCGATCCCGCACGTCTGCGCCATGGTGGGGGCCTGGGCGGTGGCCCGCACGGCGCGGCCCCAATCGGACAGGCGGAGGAACGCGTAGAGCGCCAGGGTGGCCGCCGCCGCGATGCCGAAGGTGAGCACGCGCACCCGCGGCACGGCCAGCGTCCCGATACGAAACGCGCCGGTGAGCACGGGGACGGCGCGCTCCTCCGCCCCCCAGAGGAGGAGCCCGCCGTTGATCAGCACCAGGGACAGGCCGAAGGTGGTCAACAGCGACACCATCTGAGGCGTGTCGACGACGGGCTCGATGACGAGCCGCTCGATCCCGTACCCGAGGAGGAACATCACGGGGACCACGACGAGCAGCGAGAGGAGCGGGCTCGTCCCGTACGCGGTGAAGGCGGAGGCGGTCATCAGCGAGGCCAGCACGATCAGCTCCCCGTGCGCGAAGTTGATGACGCGCATCACTCCGAAGACCAGGTTCAGCCCTACCGCCATGAGCACGTAGAGCCCGGCCAGGAGCACCCCGTTCACGAGGAGCTGGAGCTGAAGCACGCGGGGTTCGTCTTACCGCCGATCCGCCCACGCGGGGGCCGGGATGACGGCCCGGGCGCTGGCGGCGTCGGGCGGCCAGACGATCTCCTTCTTGCGGCCCTGCCACTGGATGATGAAGGCGGACTTCCCGGTCTGCGCCCCCGCATCGGTGACCTTGTAGCGGCCGAAGATCGTGGCGATGTCGAGTCGCACCAGCGCCTGGCGGATCTTGTCTTGATCGAGGCTGCCCGCCTGCTTCAGCGCCGCCTCGAGAACCTGCATACCGCCGTAGGAGCCGGCGGCGTGGTAGTTCGGCTCGCGCCCGAACTTCCGCTGGAAGGCGGCGACGAACTCCGCGTTGCCCGGCGTCTTGACGCGCGGATCCCAGTGGTCGGAGCCCATCACGAACTCGGCGTCCTTGCCGAGGGCCTTGGCGAACTCTGGCAAGGCCGGCCCCACCCCGAACACGTACATCTTGGCGCTGTAGTCGAGCTCCTTCGCCTGGCGGATCAGCTGGATCGCATCGGGCTCGTAGCAGCCGCACACGAGCACGAGCGCGCCGGCCGTCTTGGCCCGGGTGATGATGGAGGAGAAGTCCTTGGTGCCCTTGGGGTAGTAGCCGAGGTCGGTCACCTGCAGGCCGAGCTCGGTCGCCCGGCGGGCCGCCGCCGGGATGGCGTCACGCGGGTAGTCGCTGTCCTCCCCGGTGACCGCCACGTGCTTGAGCCCCGCGCCGGCGGCGAGCTCGACGCCGCCGATGAAGTAGAGGCTCGCCGGCGTGATCACCTGGAAGACGTAGCGGTAGCCGCGCTGCCAGATCTCGTTGGCGGCGGCCATCGGCGCCACCATCGCCAGCCGGTGCTTCTCCGCCACCGTGCTGACCGCGGCGGTCACCGCGCTCGAGTAGGGGCCCACCAGCAGGTCCACGCGGTCCTCGCTGATCAGCTTCTCGTAGAGCCGAACGCCGGTGGCGGGATCGCTGCGGTCGTCGTAGATGCGCAGCTCCACCGGGCGGCCCAGCAGCCCGCCGCGGGCGTTCACCTGCTCGACCCAGAGCTGGTAGGCTTGGTTCTGGAACTCGGCGCCCTTCGCGTACTTGCCGGAGAGCGACAGCGACGCGCCGACGAGCACCGGCTTCTGGGCGGCGGCCGCGCCCCACAACCCGCAGACGATGCTGACGACGAGCAATGCGGCGACGACGGCTCTTTTCATCGTTGACCTCCCTGTCGTGGAATGTGAGGGCTCAGCTCGGCGCAGCCCCGGTGCTGACCAGATGGCGCTTGAAGATTCGGATCGCCGCCTCGGGCGCCAGCGGCGCGAGGAGTCCCACCGCGAAGAGCATGTACCGCGAATCGAGCAGCAGCGAGGGATCGCGGGGGCGCAGCGAGACCGGCTCGGCCGGGTCGAACCGGACGCCTTCCAGGACCCGGTGGCCGAGGCGGCCGTAAGCGAACACGCCGCCCGTGCCGATCACGGTGCTCACCGCCGACAGGTCCTTGCCGTAGAGCACCGCCACGGGCCCGTTGGGCGTGTAGAGCGTCTCCACGCGCCCGGCGTGGCGGTTGACCGCGACCTCCACCGCCAGGCGCGCCAGGGCCGCGTCGACGTCGTGCTCCCACGGTTCGACCGGCACGCGCTCCATCTCGACCGAGAGGCGCTGCACGTGCGCGATCAGCGTGTCGGCCGGCACGGACGCGGACAGCCTGGCCCGGAGCCGGTCGATGCCCACCGTCTCCACGATGGTCGGGGCGTTGACGCGGATGCCGAGATCGCCCTCCACCGTTCGCTTCGCATACGGCTCCGGCAGGCCGCGCGGCACCATGCCGGCGATGGTGGGGGCGCCGCTGGCCACCGAGTGGACGTCCGTGGTGGCACCGCCTACGTCCACCACGACGAGATCGCCGAGCCCGCGCTCCCGCGCGGTCCCCTCGGTGAGGAGGCGGGCGCCCTCCAGCACCGCCATCGGCGTCGGCATGACGATGCGGCCCACGAAGGCCTCCGCCCGGTCCAGCCCCTTGGCGTGGGTGATCCGCTCCATGAAGATCCGGCGGATCTCGGCGCGCGCTCCCTCCACGTCGAGCCGCCCGAGCTCCGGCAGCACGTTGCCGGCGACCGCCACCGCGCACCCCGCGGCGGCGAGGATCGCCCTCACCTCGTCGGCGGCCGCCCGGTTGCCGGCCACGACCACGGGCGCGGCGAGCCCGAGCCCTGCCAGCGCGCGGGCGTTGGCCACGATCGTCTTCCGGTCCCCGCCATCCGTCCCGCCGGCGAGCATGATCATGTCCGGCGCGATCCGGACCAGCTCCGCCTGGTCGCCCGCCGTCAGCTCGTAGGAGAAGACGTGGAGCACCTTGGCCCCCGCACCGAGCGCCGCGCGGCGCGCGGCCTCGGCGGTGAGGTCGGGCACCAGGCCGATGGCCACCATGCGGAGGCCGCCGGCGGCGCTGGAGGAGGCCACGCGCACGCCGATGTGCGAGCGCTTCACACCGGCCGTGGCCTCGAGGAGGTCGAGGGCGCGGTCGAGGCCGTGCGTGACGTCCTGCGCGACGGTCGTCGGCGACTGGACGACGCCGACCAGCGTCTCGGCGTCGCAGTCCACGGCCACGAGCTTGGTATAGGTGCTCCCGAAGTCGATGGCCAGGGTGACGGGCACGGCGGAGGCTCCCGTCACCCGACCGGGGCGGGAATCGAGGACCGGCTCATGCTGAAGACGTCGTCGACCACGAGCGTGTAGTCCATGGTCCGGCCTTCGCCGCGGGCGCGCTCGGCCACGCGCTCCCGGTGGAACTCGGCCAGATCGGCCGGGAGCGGGACGTGGCCGGGATCGAGCATGCGCACGGCACCCTCGCGGTCCCGGGCCGGCATCAACAGTCCGGCGTTCCACCGGCTCGGCGAGAACGGCACGTCGATGACGCCGGCCGCAAAGGCCCGCACCGCGCCCTGGGCGACGTCACCGTCCCCCAGCTCGAGCGTCCGGTCCAGGATCGCGCGAACCTCTCGCCGCAGCACGTCCAGCTCGCGGCGGAGCACCGTGCCCTCGTCGAGCCGCTGCCCCTGCAGCATCCGCAGCAGCTCGCGCGTCGCCCGGCAGCTCGCCGCGTTCGCCTCCTTGGACGGCACTCCGAACGCCTCGTGCAGGGACTTCACGATCACCTGGCTGGCGCCGCCGAGCGCGGCGGCGGTGGCGCCCAGACAGACGAGCGCGTAGGCCTGGGACTCGTTGTGCGGGAAGTCGCCCATCCACTGCGAGCAGGTGGTGTACACGATCACCTCGCGGTGGCCGAAGCGGTCCAGGTACTCGCGGCCCAGCTCGGCCAGCAGCCGGATGGCGGCCACGTCCTGGGCGAGGTGGCCGAGAAGCCCGCAGCTCAGCACGAGATGGCGCACACCCTGCGTGGCGGCGAGGAGACCGTCGATGATGGAGCAGGCCAGGGCGATGGAGGGGGGCACGAGCGTGCCCGTCAACGTCGCCGAGCACTCCTTCACCACGGGGACGCCGTGGGCCTCGTAGAGGCCGATGAGGCGATCCTCGTACTGGTAGTGCTCGATGAGCGTCTCGATCGACACGTCCTTCTCGTACGCCAGGTTCTGGAGCGGTCCGAGCAGCACGTAGGTGAACCCGGCGGCGAGGAAGATCTCCTTGGGCAGCCGGGCATCCGCCGACGCCATGCGCGCACTCGACGGCGTGTCCACCGCCTCCACGAGCCGACGGACTTCGCGCACACCGTACGCCGCCACCGGCACGCCGCAGATCAGCGACCGGCCCGCCGTGCGGCTCTCCTCGAGCGCCTGCTGGGCCAGGTCGTACTTGAGCTGGCGGGTGTAGGCGTCGACCTCGGTCGACAGGATGTCGGCGCCGCCGTGGACCTGTATGTACCGCAGGGTCTCGATCTGGTCCTCCACGAGGGTGTCGCCGTGTCGCGGCTGGATGAGCGTGCGTCCCTCGGCGTGGGCGCGAGCGAAGAGGAGGTCCGCCCGGCGCCGCTCGGGCAGGGCCCGATGGTAGTCGAACGCTTCCTCGAGATCCACCGCCTCACCGGTTGGCCACCGGGAGAGGACCTCGCGGCGCACCACCCTGAAGCGTGCCTCCTCCCAGCGCTCATCGCGGACCGGCATGTGTCACCTCCGTCGTGTCGCCGAACAGCGACCTGAGATCGCGGATCGCCACCTCGGCTGGTGTGCCCGGGGGATAGACGCGGTCGAAGCCCATGGCCCGGAAGCGCGCCTCGACCTCCGGCCATGGCTGCTTGCCGATGACCAGGTTTCCCCCGACCAGGAGCGAGATGCCGCCGATGCCGGCCTCCACGCACTTGTCGCGGAGCCCACGGCAGTCCAGTTCCCCGTGCCCGTAGACCGAGGAGATGAGCACCGCGTCGGCCGCCGTCTCGATGGCCGCCTTCACGAAGTCATCCTGCGAGACCATGATGCCGAGGTTGACGACGCGGAAGCCGGCCTGGCGCAGCGCGAACTCGAGCACCTTGATGCCGACGATGTGGACATCGGCCCCGATCACCCCGAGCACGAGGGTGCGGGGCGCGTCGTCCGGGCGCTTCATCGGATGCTCCTCTCTTGGCGGGCGCGGTGGACGCCGCCCAGGGCCCGCGTGACCCGATCGGCCACCTCGCGGAGGCGGCGGCCGTGGCGCTTCATGAGGGTCAGGGGCAGCTCCCGCGGGAAGCCCACCGTGAGCAACAGCAGGGCGATGTTGCCGGAGGCGTCGAACACCGGCGCTGCCAGCGCGTTCGTGTCGGTCTGGTACTCCCCGTAGCTCTCGCCAAACCCCTGGGCCCGCACCTTGGCCAGCTCCTCGAGGTACCGCGACGTGCGGCGGATGGACGTCGGCGTACGGGCGGGCAGCCGAAGTCGGGCGATGGCGTCGAGCACGACGGACGTCGGCTGCCAGGCGAGGTAGGCCTTGCCGAGCGCGCCCGCCGTCAGCGGAAAGCGCTCCCCCACCGAGACGGTGACCCGGATCCCCCGGGAGCTCTCGGCCTTCTCGACGAGGAGAAACTCGCGCTCGGCGTACGGGACGGCGAGGAAGCACGCGAGGTTCAGCCCGCGGGCCAGCTCGTCGAGGTACGGCCGGGCCGTCGCCACGCCCGCACGCGGCCCTCGGACGGCCTCCGCCAGCTCGACCAGGGCCGCGCCCAGCCGGTACCGCTTCGTGTCGGCGACCTCGGTCAGGAACTCCTCGGCGGCGAGCGTCCGGATGATGCCGTGGACCGTGGACTTGTTGAGTCTCGTGAGCCGAGCGACCTCGCTCACCCCGATGGGCTCCGGGCTCTCCCGCAGGCACCGGAGGATGCGGATGGCGGCATGGACGGCCGGCGTGTGCGAAGCCGTCACCGGACAGGCCGTCGGACCTGGACCTGCCGGCATGCGCGCATGACCTCATCGAGGTCGGCGAGCGTGTCGACGGACCCGATCAGCGTCTCCAGGCGCGCCACGGCGCGTGGGGACAGGGCCTCGCTCGCATTCCGCCGGAACTTCACGCGGAGATCCTCGGCCGACATCGGGTTCTCCGGGCAGCCGCGGTTCAGCGGCTCGTGGGCCTCGAGCCGCGTCCCGTTCCGGAGCGTGACGATCACGCTGCCCGGGAACACCTCGGGGAATCGCGACGCAGGATCCACCGTCCACATGACCCGCTCGGCCAGCGCCAGCACCCGTGGATCGCGGATCCGGTCGGGACCGAAGCTCTCCAGCCCCACCGCACCGTCCACCAGCGCCACTGCCACCGAGTAGGGCAGGCTGAACTGGGCGTCGTAGGCCGTCCGCGGCACACGCTTGGCCGCTGCCGGCTCGCACACGATCGGGACCTGGCCGGCGGCGATCCGGCACTCGATGCGCTGGACGTCCTCCGGTCGGATCGCGTGCTCGCGCACGAGCCTCAGCGCGGCGTCGATGAAGGCGTGGTTGTAGTGGCAGCACGGATAGGGCTTGAAGGAGATGGCCAGCGTCTCCCACTCCTCGCCGAGCCCCTTGGTCAGACGCCCGGCGTCCCAGGCGTCGCCCACGTGGGTGCGAAAGAATCCGAAGCGCCCCTCGAGGATCGTCGCCGGGCCGGTGAAGCCGTGGGCCGCCAGCTCGGCGGCAGTCAGCCCCGAATGCGCCGCCCAGCCCGGATGCAGCCGCTTCACCCACGAACCGTCCGCGAGGTACTCGAAGATGCCGGCGGCCATGCTGCCGACGACGCCGAGGGCATTGACCGCCGCCGCCGGCGCCAGCCCCATGGCCCGGGCCGCCACCAGCGTCGTGGCGAACGCCCCGCACACCCCCGTGGCATGGAACCCCCGCGAATGGAAGGCGTTGGGGGCGGCGCCACCCAGCCGGCTGATGGTCTCCCAGCCGGCCACGGCGGCGGCCAGCACGTCGCGCCCGTGAAGCCGGCGGGCCTCGCCGAGGGCCAGGGCGGCGGGCACGACGCAGGCGCTCGCGTGGGTGATGGACGCTGCGTGGGTGTCGTCGAAGTCGAGCCCGTGGGCGAGCGCGCCGTTGGCCAGCGCGGCGACGGCGGCCGGCGCCCGGAGGCGGGTGCCGATGACGGTCGCGGCCGGTGGGCGCTGCCCGAGGGCGCGGAGCGCCCCGAGGACGCTCGGCGCGAAGTCCTGCCGGGTGGAGGCGAGCGCGATCCCCACGGTGTCGAGGATCCGGAGCTTGGCCGTGTCGACCACGGCGGCGGGGAGCCGCTCGAACGTGAGGCCTGTCGCGAATTCAGCCAGCGTCTCGGCGGCGGTCATCGGCGCTCCCGCGTTGGTTGTTCGCTATAGAGAACGTATTTCCTGCATGGAGAACGTGCGCAACCCTAGCCAGCGGAGCGCGTCTTGTCAAGCCGGCCGCCCGACGGAGCCCGCGGCGGCACGGGCGGAAGTTCTACGGCTGCGACTACCATGCTGGGGATGCTGGAGGCGGAGAGAGCTGGGTGGCCGCGACGAACGTGCTTGCCAGAGCGTCCTGGACGGTTACCTCTTCGCAGGAAGTGGCGCCGGGCCGCCGCCAGGCCCCGGCCCCGCAGGGCCGACTGCGAAAACTTCCACGAGCCGAATGAAGGCGTCGCCGCGCGAGTTTTCAATGATCCGATATGCGCCCGTACTCCCGAAGGTGAGCAACAACGCGTGATATACGGTCATCACTGCATCGTGGATTGACCTGTCTTCGTTAAGAATCTTGACTGGCACGCCTTGCTTCTCAAGCTCGCGAAATCCGATGCGCGCACCATGCGACTTGAACTGGTTGTGATCTCCCAAGTAATCGACGACCCTTTTCGCCGCAGCTTCAGACGCAGCCACGGTCGGGCCCTTATCGGCGTGGGGCTTGAACATTCCGGTCTTCAGCCATTCGCCGACGTACCGCTTGGACAGCTCAATGGCGTTCAAGCACTGCTGATAGAGCGATGGCCCGTACTGCTGCAGGATCGGAATCCAGGCGGCGAGCTTCTTGGGGTCTTTGCCGATGATGTCCTGAGCCTTCTCGAACTGGTCGATGATGGCCTGTGCTGGCGCGATGACCGAGGTGTTGTCGGCCTTCACGAACCGGATCTGAGGATCGATTGGTCCCAGCTCCGCGTTGTGTTCCATCATCAGCTCATGACCCGACAACGCAATCATCGTCGCTGCGCTCTTGGCAACGCTTGGAATGATGAAGCGGATGTGTTCGAACTTCGACCGCAGTATTTGGACGATAGAGTCAGCGGCATCTGGAAGCCCGCCGGGGCTGTACAGCATGACGTCGACAGCTTTGTCGGCCAGTGACTGACTTACCTCGATGAACCCGTCACGGTCCGTCAAGTCTATTTCCACGTCGCCGCCACACGCCTGCATCTTGCCCTTGTTCAGAAAATCAGTGGCATAGATGATCAGCGGACGGCCAGTAAGCTTCTCGACGGCCGCGTACTTCTCGCGTCGAAACGTGTCGAAGTCCATCCTGCCGTTCGGGAGCTTGGGGCGCTTCTCAAGCTCGATCCTAACGGCGTTCCAGGACGCCATCCTCAGTGCGGCTCTTGAGTCGAGGAGCCCAAGTAGGTCACTGCTGGGTAGAGCGCTCGGATCGCACGCTCGTATTCGGACGAGGCTATGCCGAAGATCTGTAGAGCCTCCATCAGCTCTGCGTTCTCCGCAGCAAACTGCTCGAGCGCCTGATCAGTGGGCGCCGTGTTGGGGTCCATTCAGCATCACCCCCTATGATCTTGATCTCCCGCCTGAGGCAGGACCTCTCCGCGCCGGTCTACTTGATTAGCAAGATCCGCGCCCCACGGGAGCCACTCCCTCCCAAAAGACAGCGTAGTGTAACTAGTCCCTATACCGAAGATTTTTTCTGGGCGCACAGCAACCGGAGGCCATTCAACCGCACCCATTTTCTTGCCTACGCGCGGATCGTCGGAAAATTTGACACCGCCCCCCGTGGCTATGCCTCCAGGCGCTGGAGACTACCCCGAGGACAAGGGCTCCGCAAGGGCTACGGATCGCCGGTGCTCAAGCCGCCTCACACCCGGACTGGCGAACGATCTGGCTCGTTTCCCCTTGCCGCCGCCACCGCCACCGCCCTCAGCGTCCGATCCGTCACCGCCGCGTAGCGCCGCATCATCCACTCCGTCTTCCAGCCGCCAAGGTGCCGATAGGCTTCTCGCGCTGAGCATGGCCCCTCGACCTTCGGATAGTAATTCTTCTGCTGCCATTCCGCTGCCACTTCGCTGTCCGCAAGTGGCCTTTTTCTGTCC
>Ga0209343_10010413_pt1 | contig 10584 bp, 12 predicted proteins | sample RifCSPlowO2_02_FD_184026 | JGI IMG/M metagenome (GOLD analysis project Ga0209343, IMG submission 184026) | Groundwater microbial communities from Rifle, Colorado - Rifle CSP2_plank lowO2_0.2 (SPAdes) (version 2) | ecosystem: Environmental > Aquatic > Deep subsurface > Groundwater | place...
GAACCTGGCCGCTCACGAGATCGACCAACGCCGGCGTGTCGCCCTTGTACGGCACGTGCAGCATCTGGATGCCGCCCACGGACTTGAAGTGCTCGCCGATCAGGTGCGAGATGCCGCCATTGCCGGACGAGGCAAAGCTCAGCGCGTTCGGCTTCCTTTTTGCCAGCGCGATCAGGTCGCGGACGTTTTTCGCCGGAACCGACGGGTGCACCGCGAGCAGGATGGTCGCGCTCGCGACCAGCGTCACGGGGGCAAAATCGCGCACCGGGTCGTATGGCAGCTTGCTGTACAAACTGGGCGCGATGGCGTGCGTGCTGCTGGTGCCGACGAGCATGGTGTAGCCGTCGGGCGCCGATTTCGCCGCGATGTCGGAGCCTATGGTGCCGCCCGCGCCGCCGCGATTGTCCACGATGACCTGCTGGCCCCAGGATTCGGAGAGCTTCTGCGCGATCAAGCGGCCCACGATGTCGGTCGCGCCCCCGGCGGGAAACGGCACCACCATTCGGACCGGCTTGACCGGATATACCTGAGCGACCGCTGCGCCGGACGCGATCGCGAGCAGTACGGCGGCAAGACAACTGGAGGTGGTGCGCATCATGTGCTTCCCCTATCGAAAAGAGCGGGACCTGACGGTGGCGAAGAACGAAATCTACATCAATCCGCGCTGCCGGAGAACCCATCGGTCAGGCTCATTCGTCACCGGTATCTCGTCGCCCTCAATCGTCATCCGTACGAATTCTGCCCCAATCCGTGCAGGGCTTCCACCGGCTTCCCTCGCCTGGGAACGGACCCTGGCCATCATTATCGTAACGTGTTACGATAATCCCATGACCGAAACCCGCCGTCGTCCAGGCCGCCCGCCGACCGGGCAGGCGCAAACCGCAGCCGAGCGCGTGCGCCGCTACCGCGCCCGGCAGCGCGCGGCCGGCCTGCGCCCTTCGACGCGCTGGCAGCCCGTGGCGTCCCCTCCGATGTCGCCGGGGATGCTCAAGCACCGAGTCATCGAAGCCCGCAGCCTCGCGATGCATTGCCTGATCGCGCAAAAGATCGGCCGCGATCCCCGGCTGCTCGATGTCGCGCGGCGCAATCTTGCGGCATGGAGCGCGCGCTACGGCGACCAACTCCCGCGCGCGCTGGACGAGTGGCGCGTGATCCTGACCCGTCCCTGGCACGAAATCGCCGCGCTGATCACCGACGCCGGCGAAACGGCGACCCGGCTGCGGCAATCCTCGCCGTTCGCGGGGGTGCTCACGCCAACCGAACGGCGCCGGGTGTATGAAGCGTTCCGAGCTTGAGCACCTGATCCGGGCGGCGGGCAGGATCGCCGGCGACCGGGAGATTGTCGTCATCGGCAGCCAGGCGGTGCTCGGACAGTTTCCCGACGCGCCGCCGGTGCTGCGCCGATCCATGGTGGGGAAGAAGAAAAGCGGGAGGCGGAAGGCGGGAAAAGCAGGATTCAGGATCGAGGATTGAGGATCGAGGAGCGACCGAGGCGGAAGGAGGAAGGCACCTTACGTCAAAGGAGTTGCGTCCGCCTGATTTCGGGCACTTCCACGATGCGCACACTGCTGGCCGGCGGCGCTTCAATCACCCGCACCACGGCCGCCTTCATCGCATCCAGCGTAACGAGACCGAGCCGCTCCGCGCTCTCGCGCGTCGCCGGAATCCGTCTGAGCACGGCATAGAACGGGATCAGCAGATTAGGCCAGCGATGCCCCGCTCCCAGCACGTACCACGGCCGCAGGACCGTCACGGGAATCGCGCTTACGCTCACCAACGACTCTCTCTCTACCCGCGCCGCGATATACGCGCGCAGGACCTCGGGCGGGTGCGCACGCACGGCTTAGATTTCCGGACGGGGTGTGCTGCGGAGCATTGCCTGGTGCAGCGCCTAGCGCAGATCGGGGTCCTGGAGATCGTCCGGGGAATTTCATATTAACGGAGGAGCCGGGTCCGGACACCGTAGCGTTCGTAAACCGGCAGCGCGCGCCGGTCGCAGGTGACGAGTTCGGCGCCGCAGCCGGCGGCGGTCGCGGCGACCAGCGCGTCATATGCCGCGCCGCCAGTCACCCCGTGCTCGGGCAACCCGAGAATGAAATCCTTGTAGGCTGGTGCACTCAATCGCAGGAACGGCTGGCGAAACCGCGTCTCCAGGAAATCGCGGGCGACCGAGCTGGAAGCGCGGTGGGGAGGAGGCAACCGGGTGAGCACGGAATAAGTCTCGAGTGCGCAGTGCTCGATGAGGCGTAGGCCGTCGTCGAGAGCCCGTCGTGCGGCTTCGTGGCTCTCGTGCCAGGATGCAAAGGCGGCGATCACCAGGCTGGTGTCGGCCGCCTTCACCGCCGGACGCGCTCCAACGTGTCGCGGACCTGTTCCGCGGTGAGCGCAGGAAGTTCGGCGTCCGGTACCGCAACCACTCCTTTCCCTCGCTTCTTCAGTTGCATCGGGGTCGGGGCTATCTCGATCTCGAGGCGACCGTCGCCGGCACGGATCTCCAGCGGCTGGCCAGGTTTCAGGCCCAGGGTCTGTCGCAGCGCTTTGGGCACGACGATCCTGCCGGCGGCGTCAAGGGTGGCTTTCATGGCGTCCAGGATGGCATAAAAATGGCACGGCTGCAACCATTTGTGAGGTAATGGAAAGTATAGGATCGAGGATTGAGGAGCGGCCGACGCGGAAGGAGGAAGGAAACGCCGGGAGATCGGGAGGGCGGGAGATCGTGAGAGGGATGAAACGTGCATTCCGTCAAAGAAGTTGTGTCCGCCTGATTTCCGGTACTTCCACGATGCGCACACCGCTCGCCGGTGGCGCTTCAATCGCCCGCACCAGGGCCGCCTTCATCGCATCGAGCGTAACGAGGCCGAGCCGCTCTGCGCTCTCTCGCGTCGCCGGAATCCATCTAAGCACGGCATAGAACGGGATCAGCAGATACGGCCAGCGATGCCCCGGTCCCAGCACGTACCACGGCCGCAGGATCGTCGCTGGAATCCCGCTTGCCATTACCAGCGACTCGCCTTCTACCCGCGCCGCGATATATGCGCGCATCACCGGCGCGGGATGCGCGACGCTCACGTAAACAAAGCGCCGCACGCCGGCCCGCTGCGCCGCCGCTGTTGCCGCGCGGATCGAACCCAGATCGACGCGCTGGAACTCGGCCGCCTTGGAAGGATTGGGATGCGGCGTGCCGATGAGGTGGACGAACGTCGCGCCCCGCGGGATCGCGGCTGCAAACGTGGACGCATCGAGTGCGTTGCCCGCGACCAGCAGCGCTCCGCCTGGCAACTTTGCTTCCGAGCCGGGCCGCGCGAGCGCGTGCACGGCGTGTCCCCGCGCCAGCAGCGCGCCTATCAATGGCCGGCCGATGTAGCCCGTGCCGCCGGTCACGAATACGGGCGCTCCAGCCATGCGTGAGCAATCGGGCCCCGGCCGTTGCTACTCGCCGGCCAGCACGTCGATAAAGCGCGTGCGGCCGGAGACGCGGTACACCGCGAAATCGCGCCGGTCCGCGGTCAGGATTTCGCGCACGCCGCTTCGGGTCGCGAGCAGCACCACCGAAGCGTCGGCAAAATCCATCGGCTGATCGGCGTACTTGCGGGCGAGTTTCTCGACCGCCCGGAAATCCACGGGCTCGCGGTCAACGGCGAGCAGTCCGGCCTGCGCGGCGTCGCCCAGCCAGTCCAGGCAACGCAACTGCTGCACATGCGATAGTAGGGCCAGCGCCTCGGTGAGCACCGCCTCGGTGGTGAGAAACCGGCCGCGGTAATCCCGGAGAAAAGTGCGGCAGCGGCCGTGCAGCGGATCCGTCTCGTCAAACAGCCCGATCAGGAAACCCGAGTCAACGACGACGTTTCTCACGGACGTAGTCGCGGAAGCGCCGCTGGCGGGATGGGCGTGCCGCACGCGCTGCGCGCTTCGGGGCAGTCGGCAGGACGGCCTCGGCGAGGCTTCCCAGCGTCGGCCCCGTCTGCACCACGAGATACTGCGCAACGCCCTGTTGCACGACATGGCTGCGCGTCAGCCCGGTCTGCTCGCAATGGCGATCGAGCGCCGCGGCGAGCGCCGGGTCGAGTCGAACCGAGAGGGGTGAGCGGGGCTTTGTCATACAAACTAGTCTATCGTATGACAAAAGAAGGGGCAAGGCTAGAGGAGGAAGACGGAAGGAAGCGCCGGGAGATTGGGAATTCGGGAGATCGTGAGAGGGATTCGCCGGCGCGTCCGAGGACGGCGTCACTCGATCTTCAACCCGATGGCCTTCACCAGCTTGGCATACCGCTCGATCTCGGATACGAGATAAGCTCGCGCCTGTTCCGGTGTCGCGGAGCCCCCGGGCAAAGCGCCCATCTTGGCGTAGCTCTCGCGCAGGCTTGCGGATTGCAGCGATTTCGTGATTGCCTCATGCAGGCGGGCGATCACGTTCTTCGGCGTCCTGGCGGGCACGAGCACCATGTTCCAGACGGAGAACTCGTAACCCGCTACGCCCGCCTCAGCCATGCTCGGGATCTGGGGCGCGAGGCTGGAGCGCGATGTCCCCGTTACCGCCAGCCCCTTTAAGCGTCCTCCCTGAATGTGCGACAACCCGACGGGCACTGCCGTGAACACCATCGTGACCTGGTTCGCCATGACTGCGGTTGTGGCATCGCCTCCGCCCCGGTACGGCACGTGCGTCACGTCGATGCCGGCCAGGTTCTTGTACATTTCCGCCGCGAAATACAGCACTCCGCCCAGGCCGCCGGAAGCGTAGGTGAGCTTACCGGGCCGCGCCTTGGCATAAGCGGTCAGTTCCTGCACCGAGTTGACCGGCAGCGACGGATGCACCGCCAGGACGAATTGAATCTCGCTCACCCGCGACACCGGCGTGAAATCACGAGGCGCGCTGTAACTGAGCTTCCGGTAAACGCTCTCGTTCGTTGCGATGGATTGGTTGATGAACAGCACCGTATAACCGTCCGGATTCGCGCGGGTGACGATCTCGATGCCGATCTGCCCGCCGGCGCCGGTGCGGTTATCCAGCAGCACCGTCTGGCCGTACACATCCGTCATCTCCTTCGCCAGCAAACGCCCGATGAGATCGGTACCGCCTCCCGCGGAGAACGGTACCACCATGCGGATCGGCTTTGTTGGGTAGCTGGCCGCCGGCCTCCGGTCCTGGGCAACTGCGGACATCCCCGTCGCAAGCAGCCCCGCCGCGGCAAATCTGGACACTATGCTGAGCATCGACTTCATAACGTTCTCCTGGCTGGGCGAATTCAAAACATCCATTCTGACACTTTGCCCCAAGCTGCATTCGTTTTGGGAAATTAAACACCCAGCGTCTTCCCGCTGTCATCTCGAAGGCGGAAGGAGGAAGGCGGAATCTTGAACGATGAACGATGAATGATGAATGATGAACGAAGGAATACCGAACCCTGTTATGCGATAGGATGGCGCTGATCATGGAACGCTTGGACCTGCGGAGCGCCATTGGCAGAAATCACCGCGTCGCCGAAACCGAGGCGGTGCGGCGCCTGCGCACGCTCCAGCCTGGTCCTGCAGCCTCCGCAAGGATCCATGAGCAGGCAGTACGGCTCGCCGAACGCGTGCGAGCGACGCCACCCGGACCACTCAGCGCCGAATCGTTCCTGCGCCACTACGGGCTTTCCACCCGCGAGGGTGTGGCGCTCATGTGCGTGGCCGAGGCGCTGCTGCGCATCCCCGATCCCGACACCGCCGACGCGCTCCTGAGGGAGAAGTTTTCCGAAGGGAACTGGGGGTCGGCGGAAGATGGCTCCCTCGTCTCGAACGCGGCCGACTGGGCGCTGCTCCTGACCGGCACGCTCGCGCGCTGGCACGAGGCGGAGGACGACAGCGTTCCCGCCCAGTTGAAGCGCCTCGCCGCCCGGCTGGGCGAGCCGGTGGTGCGCGCCGCGGTGCGCCGGGCGATGCGCATCCTTGCCGAGCAGTTCGTGCTGGCCGAGACCATCGAGGAGGCCGTGCGGCGCGGCGCCGAGCGCGCGCCTCACCGTTTTTCCTACGACATGCTGGGCGAAGCGGCGCGCACCGCCGAAGACGCGTCCGGATATTTCGATCTCTACCTCAAGGCGATCAACACAGTCAGGCCGCCGGACTCGATTTCCGTCAAGCTTTCGGCGCTCCATCCCCGCTTCGAGGAAGCGCAGCGCGCCCGCGTCCTGGCCGAGGTTCTGCCGCGCCTCAAGTCCCTGTGTGAATTCGCAAACGCACGCGGCGTCGGCCTCACCATCGACGCCGAGGAATCCGAGCGCCTCGAACTGACGCTGGATCTGTTCGAAGCGTTGACGCGCGACTTTCCAATCGGCCTCGCCGTGCAGGCCTACCAGAAGCGCGCGCTCGCCGTGTGCGACTGGCTGGCGGGCCTCAAGCGCAGGATAGTCGTGCGGCTCGTCAAGGGCGCGTACTGGGACGGCGAGGTGAAGCGCGCGCAGCAGCTCGGCATGCCCGACTACCCGGTGTTCACGCGGAAGTGCGCGACCGACGTCTCCTACATCGCCTGCGCCGCCCGACTGCTCTCGGCCCCGGGAACGATCTACCCCGCGTTCGCGACGCACAACTGCCGCACCGTCGCGACGATCCTGGAACTTTGCAGCGGCGCCACCGGCGGCAAGCGGGGCGGCGCGAAGGGCGCGGAGCTTTTCGAATTCCAGAAGCTGCTGGGCATGGGCGACGCGCTCTACGACGCGATCCTCGCCGAGCACCGCGTGCCGGTGCGCGTTTATGCGCCGGTCGGAAGCTTCACCGACTTGCTGCCCTACCTCGTGCGGCGGCTGCTCGAAAACGGCGCCAACACTTCGTTCGTGCACCAGATCGCCGACCCGGACGTGCCGCTCGAAGCGCTGGTCGCCGATCCGGTGGCGGCGCTCCCGGAACCGTACGTGCCGGAACCGCGCATCCCGCTGCCGCGCGACCTCTATCCCGACCGCGCCAACTCGCTGGGTCTCGACCTGTCGGTTCAGAAGAACCTCCAGGATCTTCGCGCGCGCATCGTTGCGGACCGCAAGAGACGTTTACCCTCGATCAAGGCTACCTCCGGCCGGGTTCTCGACACGGCAATCGGCTGCGCGGCCGCAGCCTTCGAATCCTGGTCGCGCGTTCCCGCCGGTGAGCGTGCCGCGATCCTTGAGCGCGCCGCCGACGCGCTCGAAGCACGCATGGTCGAGCTCGTCTCGCTGATCGTGCGCGAAGGCAAGCGCACTTACGCCGATGCGGTGTCGGAAGTGCGCGAGGCGGCTGATTTCTGCCGCTATTACGCGTTGCAGGCGAAATCGAAATTCGGCGCGCCGCAAGTGCTTCCCGGTCCCGTCGGCGAGCGCAACGAACTCGGTCTCCACGGGCGCGGCGTGTTCGCCTGCATCAGCCCGTGGAACTTTCCGCTTGCGATCTTCACCGGCCAGGTGGCGGCGGCGCTGGCCGCCGGCAACACGGTGATCGCCAAGCCCGCGGAGCAGACACCGCGCGTGGGCCTGAGAGCGATCGAGATATTCAGGGAAGCGGGGCTTCCCGAACACGTCGCCGCCTGCGCCATCGGCGATGGCGAGAGCGTCGGCGCGCCGCTCGTCGCCGACCCGCGCGTCGCCGGCGTGGCGTTCACCGGCTCGGTCGAAACCGCGCAGCGCATCAACCGGGCGCTCGCGCAGCGCGACGGCGCGATCGTCCCGCTCATCGCCGAGACCGGCGGCGTCAACGCCATGATCGTCGATGCCTCGGCGCTTCCCGAGCAGGTGGTGGACGATGTCATGGTCTCGGCCTTCCAGAGCGCGGGCCAGCGCTGCTCGGCGCAGCGCATCCTCTTCGCCGACGAAGGCTGTGCGCCGCGCATCATGCGGCTGCTGGCCGGCGCGCTCGCCGAGCTGAAGGTCGGCGACCCGGCCGAGCCCGACACCGACATCGGCCCCGTGATCGATGCCGCGAGCCACGTCGCCCTCGCGCGCCACATCGAAAAACTGCGGAAGTCGGCAAAGCTGATCGGCGAAGCGCCGCTCCCTGCCGGGCTGCGAGACGGCCACTACATCGCCCCGGTCGCTTTCGAGCTTGCTATCGACGCGCTGCCGCGAACCGAAATCTTCGGCCCGATCCTGCACGTCGCCACTTACCGGCGCAGCGATCATGATGCGGTCGTCGAGTGGCTCCGCGCTACCGGCTACGGCCTCACCCTCGGCATCCACTCCCGCATCCAGGGCTTCGTCGATGACGTCGTGCGCGCGGCGCGTGTCGGCAACGTCTACGTCAACCGCAGCATGATCGGCGCCGTGGTGGGCGTGCAGCCGTTCGGCGGCGAAGGCCTCTCCGGCACCGGCCCGAAGGCCGGGGGCCCGCATTATCTGCTGCGCTTCGCGAAGGAAAGGACGGTGGCTGTCAATACCGCGGCGGTGGGCGGCGTGACGGAGCTCTTGGGGAAAGGGTAAGGAGGGAGGAGGAAGGAGAAAGGAAACGCCGGGAGATCGGGAGATCGTGAAAGGGATCTGCGTCGCGGTCACGCCCTGTTGGACGAAGTAGTCACAAATTGTGACCACCTCTGCCTTCTGCTCGGAGGAGATGCGTAGCGTCGGGCGTCGCTATCGGCTCGCCGCCATCATGGCGCCGCGAGATTTCAGACTGGGACTGGTCGCAGATTGCGACCGGTTAATGTTGCCGGGTGACTTGCTCCCTCGCCCTGCCTAGCAGCCTGTCGAACTTAACAGTCCGACAGGCTGCTAAAAGCAAAACCGGCTGACCATTCGGAAGAAACCCCACCTGAAGCGGCCGAATATGAAGGAAAACAGGGGTGAATTCGCATATCCATGATCCTCTTTTGAAATTTTCCTGACGCCGGTTTTGCATTAGGAGTTTGTCGGGGCTAAGTCCGACAAACTCCTAGGCGATCCCGAAAAACACCGCGAGCGAGCGGCTAATCTTGAGCAGGGTGGCGTCATCGAGGCGGCCGATCACGCCGCCAATGCGCTCGCGTGCCACCGTCATGACTTTGTCCACCTGGATTTGCGATACGCGCTGCAAGCCGTTGGATGGCGACGGGTCCACGGTGATCCGGAAGATCGGGGTATCGCGCAGCGCGCTCGTGACCAGGCACAGCGTCACGCTGGGCAACTCATCGAACAGATCGGACTGGATGACCAGCGCCGGGCGCGGCTTGCCGTAGTCGCCGGGTGCAGCGACCGTCACGAGGTCACCGCGGCGCACGGTCTTCCCATGCGCCCGTGCGCGCGATGAACTCCAGCGCTTCGGCCTCCGCAGGATCCTGCTTCAGCAGGAGGGACTGGCGCCGGCACTCCGCGGCAAAGCGCCGCGAGCGCGTGTCGGGCACCCACAGTTGAACGAGACGCAGGCCGGCCGCCCGTTGCCGGGTGCGATAGCCGCGTACCCGCTCGCTCGCTTTCAGGGCCTTCACGACAGTCTCCGGAACATGTACCGTATCATGTTACGCGCCAATGGGGGTCAGAGCAAGATTTCCCTCCTTTTTCTGCCGCCTACTGGTCAATCACCAAACCGATACGGCGATTCGGTTTGTTTTGGCGGAGTCGGCGCGGCAAGCTCGCGGAACGCGGTGATCAACCCGGCTATCGCCTGGTCGCGCGTTGCGACTCTGGTCTCCAGCTCGACAAGATCGCCTAACAAAATGACCTTCAGTTGCCCCCTCCCCAACCCTTTCCCGCGCCGTGCGCAGGGGAGGGAGCCAAGATGTGTAGATAAGGCCCCGAACCGGGGCAGAGGGAGTTTCGTTTTGTGATATAAACGCGGCGGTCACCTTCTATGTAGTCAAGGAGTTTGAATGCCGCTTCCCCCGCAAATCCGCGACCGTTTGCGCATTCCCGTGCTCGGCGCGCCGATGTTTCTCGTCTCCGGTCCCGATCTGGTGATCGAGCAGTGCAAGGCCGGCGTGATCGGCGCGTTCCCCGCGCTGAACGCGCGCCCCCAGGAAGAGCTCGATAAATGGTTGACGCGCATCGAGACCGAGCTTGCGCAATACCAACGCGAGCATCCCGGCAGGAAGGTTGCGCCGCACGCGGTCAACCTGATCATGAACAAGGCCAACAAGCGGCTCGATGCCGATCTCGAAGTCGTCCTCAGCCACAAAGTGCCCATCGTCATCACGTCGCTCAGCGCGCCCACCGCACTGGTGCCGCGCGTGCACGAGTACGGCGGCATCGTGTTTCACGACGTCATCAAGGTGCGCCACGCGGAAAAAGCGCTGGAAGCGGGCGTCGATGGCCTGATCGCGGTATGCGGCGGCGCGGGCGGGCACGCGGGCAACCTCAATCCGTTCGCGCTGGTGAATGAACTGCGGCGCATCCACAAAGGACCGCTCGTGCTCGCGGGCGCCATCACCAACGGCGCGGGCGTGCTCGCGGCGGAGGCGATGGGATGCGATCTTGCGTACCTGGGCACGCGCTTCATTGCATCAAGAGAATCGCTGGCGGTGGACCGCTACAAGCAGATGATCGTCGATTCCAACTCGGGCGACATCGTCTACACGCCGCTCTTTTCGGGCGTGCACGGCAGCTACCTTGCGGGCAGCATACGCAATGCGGGACTGGACCCCGACAACCTGCCCGTCAACGAAGCGCCGGGACAGTATCG
>Ga0209343_10010414_pt1 | contig 10584 bp, 8 predicted proteins | sample RifCSPlowO2_02_FD_184026 | JGI IMG/M metagenome (GOLD analysis project Ga0209343, IMG submission 184026) | Groundwater microbial communities from Rifle, Colorado - Rifle CSP2_plank lowO2_0.2 (SPAdes) (version 2) | ecosystem: Environmental > Aquatic > Deep subsurface > Groundwater | place: Rifle...
ATAGTCGCGCGCCTTGAACGCCCTGATCTTCTGCTCGCGTTCGACCAATATTGCCAATGTCGGCGTTTGAACGCGGCCGACGGTTGTCAGATAAAAACCGCCCTCCTTGGAGTTAAACGCGGTCATGGCGCGCGTGCCATTGATACCGATGAGCCAGTCCGCCTCGGAACGGCACTTGGCGGCGTCGGCAAGCGGCAGCAATTCTTCATCGCGCCGCAAGGCTTCGAATCCCGCCAGGATGGACCCCTGTGTCATCGATTGCAGCCAAAGCCTTTGTATCGGCTTTTTGGAGCCGGTGTGCTGCACGATGTAGCGGAATATCAATTCGCCCTCACGTCCTGCGTCACAGGCGTTGATAAGAGTTGTAACGTCCTTGCGCTTGATCAGCCTGGTGAGCAGTTTTAACCGGTCTTCCGTGCGCTCTATCGGACGAAGATCGAAAGTCGGCGGAACCACCGGCAAATGCGCGAAAGACCACTTCCCGCGCTTGACCTCGTATTGCTCCGGCGCCGCGATCTCGAGCAGGTGCCCGATTGCGGATGACAGTACGTGGGTGTCGCTTTCATAATAATCGCCGATACGGGTAAAGCCACCCAACGCGCGCGCAATGTCGTTGGCGACGGAGGGTTTTTCGGCGATGATAAGTTTCTTGCCCAAGGGCTAATTCCTCAATTCGCTTTGCCGGGTAATAGCTTCGCGTGAACCGGCGTTGTCCGTCATCGGGACGTGCCCGGTGGCGGATTGGATGCTGTTTATGACAGCAATACGCGAGGCGGCGGCAGAAAGCGGGCAATCATACGTGCAACCCGCGATCCTAAGCAAGAAACGCGATAGTACAAGATGCCCGGAACGCGTTCCCGGAAAGATTCCGGGTATCGCTTGCAATTATGATTCGGGAAATCTTGACAAGGGATGATGCCCCTTGTCCAGCCCCCAATTCAGTGGAGCCGATTGATAAGCTTGCCTCGAATCAGTACTTGTTCAGCGGTTCCTTTGGTGTCCCCGCAGAAGAACTCGGCTAATGCATTTGCCGCTTCTCGCCGTCGGGCAGCAATTCGTCAAGGATCAGCGCGTCAACGTTGCCACGGTGGGTCCACAGCACAATGAGGACAATGATCTTGAACTTGTCAAGACCAACCGATTCCGCTTCGATCGCCATCGCGCGCTCGATGATCAATTCGCGCAGCAGCGGCGAAAGCACGCGAGCGCTCTCCAGAAAAACCAGGAAGCCGCGAGCTTCTGCGGAAAGTTTTTCCTGTTCGTTCCTGGCATAGACGCGATGCGAAGAACTTGCCTCAAGCGCTTCGGGAAGACGGTTGGCTTTCCACTGCGCAAGGCCATTGAGCCAATCCAAGGCCTCGCTGATGTCCTCGTTCTCGAATCCCGCCGCATGGAATTTGCGCGTCAGGGTGTCGTTGTCCGGATAGTTCTCGGACGGATAGTAGTTTTCGAACAGGAAGACCAGAACGTCGATCATGGGTACCCGCCAGACAGGGCGCAGATGAAGGAGATTCGAGGCGAAGTCAGTGAAACAGGCACTGCACCCCCGGTTGGAAAGCCGTTTCGATCAATCAGAATCGATTCCCTGGCTTATTCGCTGGTACAAGCCACCCGGGAGGCAAGCAACTTTTCCCTTCAGTTCCAGCGTCAAAAGCATCGCCGATAGCGCCCCTGCAGTCAAGCCGCTGCGTTGGACCAAGCTGTCCAGATCGCAGCAATCAAACCCAATATATTGTAGCAGACCATCATCAGGCTCCAATATCTTGGGGTCTAACGGCTCCACGCTCAGGTGCAATTCCTGCATGATGTCTGCCGCTGTCTCCACCAGCTTGGCGCCTTGTCTGATAAGGGCGTGGCAACCTCGCGCAAGCGGAGAATGTATCGAACCCGGGATCGCAAAAACCTCCCTGCCCTGTTCCGCAGCCAGTCTTGCGGTAATCAGAGAACCTGAAGCCAGCGCCGCTTCTACCACGAGACAACCTTGACTGAGCCCACTGATGATGCGGTTTCTGCGAGGAAAATTGGACGTAAGCGGCGGCGTGCCCAGCGCAAATTCCGAAACAATCGCGCCACAGCGGGCGATTTCCCGGGCAAGCATCGCATTGGAGCGCGGATAGTCGATATCCGCGCCGCAGCCAAGTACCGCGACGGTGGAGCCCGATCCGTCGAGGGCGCCTTGATGCGCGGCGGTATCAATTCCCAATGCGAGCCCGCTGACCACGGTCAGGCCGGAATGGGAAGCTGCCTTGGCAAAGCCGCGGGCATTGACCAGGCCTTGTGGCGTTGCATTGCGGCTTCCCACGATCGCAAGGGCAGATCGGTTCAGATGGCTCGCATCGCCCAAAACGTAGAGTATTGGCGGGGGGTCGGGAATCTGAAGCAGAAGCTGCGGATATTGCGCATCGGCAAAAGTGACGAGCGAATGGCCATCCTGCGAAAGCCAGGCAAGCGTATCTTCAATTTTCTGTTGGCGGTCGCCCGACAGGATTCTTTCGGCCATAGCTTCGCTGACATGCCGGGTAAGCTGGCGCCGGTTCGCCGACAGGATGTTTGCGGGCAGGCCAAATGCTGCAAGCAAGCCGCGCAATGCCGTGGGGCCTAAATCATTAACCAGGCCAAGGCTGAGCCAGTCGGCGGTATCGGAAGCGATTTGCATGGAATGCTTAACGCTTCAAAGTGGCAAACGGATGGCATGAATTTGCGGGCGCGGGAAAGCGCGCATACGCCGTGGAATCCTGCCGCTTGGTGAAGTCGAATATGGACGCCCCCACCACAAGGCGTCGAGCGCCGGCTGGCCGCCGGGATCCGCGCCTATTGCAGAAAATCGCGTGTGCTTAGCGAAGCACCAACTATTTGCCCTCGATTAGGGCGTCCGCAGCAAGTCCCCGGGCGCCACTGGCCGGGAACTTTCCATGACCAAGGCGTAGGAGACGGAATCAAAGGTACGAAATATCAGTACCAGGCCGTAGCGCTCGTCGGGAAGTTTTATCCTGGGTGCCGCATCCCTGGACAAGGTGGACGCCGGGTCAACAGCCGACTCCCCGGTCCTGTAGAGCGCCAGCACATGGCCGTGCTCGACCCCGTCTTTGGTGCCCTTGTTCAGTGCCACAATGGAACTGGGTCCGCCTTCGCTGGTAGCGAGGGCGCCATAAAGCGATATGATCCTCGCCTGCACGAATACTTTGGGCGCGTGCGGAAGGTATTGGTTGATGACGGCCCTACCCGTCGCGATCAGCCTGTCGCCTTTGCCAATTTCCTGCTTCGCAGTGACTACTTGCAGCGTCGCGGGATCGCCGCTGCGTGTCATTCTTCCGGTTCCAAGAAAAATTGCCTCGTAGCCGAGCGTTCGCTGTGTATCCGGATCGATCAAAGGCTTGCCGGGTCTGAAGATCTGCCAGTTTACTTCCTTGGAGTTGGCCGCGCCCGCGACGTATGCGATACCTCCGGGACCGATGTGTACCCGGCTTTCTTCTGTCGCGACGATACGTGGCGCCTTCTCCAGTCCGTCCTGCTCTATGACCAGAGGTTGAGTGAGAAATGGTTCGATGGAATTTGGGCGAATAGCGGGAATAGCTTCCTCGGGCAGCGGCTCGACGCGCACCCGCGGGGAAAGCTTCTCGGTGGGCGCCAAGGCCAGGCTTGGATCTGTGCGGCTTCGATCGAGGACCAAGACATTGCCTGGATAAATCCTATTGGGGTTCTTGATCTGATCCTGATTGAGTTTCCAGATCTCAGGCCAACGCCAAGGTTCCTTGAGGAACTTCGAGGCGATGCTCCAGAGCGTGTCACCTTTTTGGACCACATAACGGTCCGGGGCGTCTTCCTGCAGGCGGATATTGCTCTGCGCAAGCGCCTGTCCCGCCACCAAGCAAAGGGCCAGCAGTATCCCTGTGATAGACTTGTCCATAGCAACCTCGACTAGATTTACACGCCGCGGACCCGGCTGAAAAAGCATAGCACGCTTTTTATAGTCCGCATTAAATTCTGCATCTAATTGGTTCAATTAGCAAGTTTTTATGGCTCGGTTGCCAATTCTTCGTTATCCCGATTCCCGGCTTTACAAGAAGGCCTCGCCGGTCAAGGAAATTGACGCCCACATCCGTATGCTGGTGGCCAATATGGCCGAGACCATGTACGCCGCCCCGGGGATTGGTTTGGCTGCCACGCAGGTCGATATCCATAAGCAGGTGATTGTGATCGACGTCTCTGAGACCCGCGATCAACTCCTGGTACTAATTAATCCGGAGATTACCGAGCGCGAGGGTATACAGAATATCGACGAGGGTTGCCTGTCAGTCCCCGATGTTTATGAGCCGGTTGAACGCGCGCAGCGAATCGCCGTGAGCGCCCTTGATGCGCAGGGCAAGGCCTTTAGTCTGGGTGCCGAGGATTTGCTCGCCGTTTGTATTCAGCACGAGATGGATCACCTTGAAGGCAAAGTATTTGTCGATTACCTGTCCCGCTTGAAGCGCACGCGTATTCGAGCCAAGATGCTGAAACAACAGAAGAAAAGCGCCTGACAGCGTTGCAGGGGCCCTAGCCCAAAAGAGTTGGTGGGCACTAACTGTACAACGCGCGGGATCGTAATCATGAGAGTTATTTTTGCCGGTACACCCGAATTTGCGGCACGCTCGCTGGCCGCGTTACTCGGGACTCGACATGAAGTTGTGCTGGCGCTGACGCAGCCGGACCGTCCGTCCGGGCGCGGCATGCGAGCACACCCCTCGGCGGTCAAACAACTGGCTCTGAAGCATGGCCTCGCGCTTCGTCAGCCACAGACTCTGCGCGACGCTGCCGAGCCTATCGCACTGGCTGAGAGCGGAGCCGATATCATGGTAGTAGCCGCTTTTGGGCTTATCCTGCCGCAGGCGGTCCTTGATATACCACGATGGGGGGCGATCAACATCCATGCCTCAATGCTGCCCCGATGGCGTGGTGCCGCGCCCATACAGCGGGCTTTGCTTGCAGGCGATTCAAAAACGGGAATTTCGATCATGCGCATGGATGCAGGTCTGGATACCGGTCCTATCATCCAGAGCGAAGAGGTAGCCATCGGCGACGCGGATAACGCGCAAACCCTGCACGACCGGCTGGCTGATGTGGGGGCGCGGCTGATCCTCGAGGTGCTCGACCGCTACGCGCAAGGACCAGTCAAGGCAATGCCGCAATCGGACAGCGAAGCTTGTTACGCCGCAAAGATTGCCAAGTATGAAGCGCGCATAGACTGGGCCTGTGAAGCGAATTACATCTGGCGCCAGATCAGGGCATTTAACCCAAGTCCAGGCGCTGCCACCCGCCTGCGCGAAACTGAGATCAAAATATGGCAAGCAAGATTAGCGTCGGCTTCGGCCGGAAAAAAGGGAGAGATTCTGCAGGCAGATGCCAATGGCTTGCTGGTAGCCTGTGGCACCGGCGCGCTATGGCTTGAGCAATTGCAGAAACCCGGCGGGAAACGGCTTCCGGCCGGGGAATTTCTTCGCGGCTTCCCGGTGGTTCCAGGCGAGTTCTTCGTTTCGTGAGCGTGATACTTTCAGGTGGTCAGACCGATGCGCATGAGCCGCCCGCAGGGCCGCCCAAGCCAGCGCACGGCCTGTCCGAGTCATTGGCGCTCGCAGCGCAGGTGATTGGCCAGGTCGTAGAAGGTGCGAGCCTCAATCAGACGTTGCGGCTTGTTAAGGCACGCAGCACAGCGCTGCGCGCGGCTGCCCAGGACCTCAGCTACAACACCTTACGCGCCTGGGGCAGGGTCGATGTAATCGCGGCACGCCTGCTCGACAAACCGCTTCATGACGCAGCGCTCAGAGGGCTGTTGCTTGCGGCCCTAGCCGAACTGCTTGCCCGCCCGGATTCCGCCCATACAGTGGTTTACCAGGCCGTGGAGGCGGCCGCCCTGCTGGGACAGCCGCGTGCGCGCGGATTGGTCAATGCGGTGTTGCGCAGCTACCAGCGTCAAGCGGTAGCGCTAAATGCCCAGATCGACGCCAGCGAGACCGGCCGATACGCGCACCCTCAGTGGTGGATCAATGCCCTCAAGGCCGCCTACCCTGGGCAATGGCAGCAGGTTCTGGATGCGGCAAATGGTCATCCGCCAATGACGCTGCGTGTCAATGGCAGGCGCATAACGGTCGCGGCTTACCTGATACGCCTTGGGGAGGCAGGCATCGTGGCGTGCTCTCTGGGAGGCGGCGCCGTGATGCTGGAGCGGCCGCGGCCGGTGGCGACCATTCCGGGATTTGCGGCTGGCGAAGTCTCGGTGCAGGACGCGGGCGCGCAACACGCTGCGGTCCTGCTTGATGTGCATGCGGGCATGGCGGTACTCGATGCCTGCGCGGCACCCGGGGGGAAGACCGGCCATATTCTTGAGCTCGCAGATTGCGCGCTGACAGCCGTGGATATTTCGCAGGAACGAGTGCGGCGCATCAAGGAGAATCTCGCGCGGCTGGAACTGATCGCCGACCTGCGCGTGGGGGATAGTCTGCATCCGGCCGGTTTTGCTTCCGCAGGAACGCAATTCGACCGCATCCTTCTCGACGCGCCTTGCACCGCCTCGGGCGTGGTGCGTCGCCATCCGGATATCCGCTGGCTGCGGCGTGAAGCGGATTTGAGCGCGTTTGCGCGAACCCAGGCTCGAATGCTTGAAGCGCTTTGGCCGCTGCTGCGGCGCGATGGTAAATTGCAGTACACGACCTGCTCGGTATTTCCCGTGGAAAATGCCATACAGATAAAAGAGTTTCTAGGCCGGCACGCCGAGGCGCGGCAGTTGCCGATGGCTGATTTTGCGGACGGCCAGATTCTGCCCGGGGCCGACAGCGACGGCTTTTATTACGCCCTCTTGCAAAAACGCGGATGACACCGTTGCGCCTGCTGCAAGCGATGGTGCTGAGCGCGGCGATCTCGCTGCAAGCCTACGCGCAGGTTATTGAGGTCAAGCAGTTCGCGCTTGAAGCCATCGAAGAGGGCCATGTCCTCAACGCAGATTTTGAGTTCGAGTTGACCGGCCGCCTGGAAGATGCCCTCAATAGCGGCGTGGCCCTTTTTTTCGCGATTGAGTTCGAACTGGTTCGTCCGCGCTGGTACTGGTTTGATGAAAAAACCGCCAGCGCGCGCATTGATGCGCGCCTGTCTTACAACCCCTTGCTGCGTCAGTACCGATTGTCCACGGGCTCGTTGCATCGGAACTTTTCCGCCTTCACGGATGCCTTTAATACACTGACACGGATTCGATCGTGGCTGGTACTCGAGCGAGACAAGATTCAGCCTGATACGCCTTATATCGCCGCGGTGCGGATGCGCCTGGATGCCACCCAGCTTCCAAGACCGTTTCAGCTTTCCGCGATTACCGACCGCGAATTGAGCCTTGCATCATCCTGGAAGCGTATGCCATTTTTACTTGAAGCAGAGCATTCGCCGCGATGAGATATGTACTGATCGGCAGCATCGTATTGGGGGCAATCCTGCTGTTCTTGCTGGCCGCGGCCAGCGCCAACACAGCGTTGTTCAGCGAGTACTACCCCCTGTTGATTGCGCTCAATTCCGGGCTCGCCATCGGACTTACGGTCTTGCTCGTGTACCAGCTTCTTGTGCTCGCCGGACAACGGCGGCGGAAGGTATTCGGCTCACTGCTGACTTTTCGCGTGCTGGTGATGTTCGCGGTGGTCGCGGTACTGCCGGGGGCGCTGGTGTACACGGTATCGGTTCAGTTTCTCGGCAAGAGCATCGAATCCTGGTTCGATGTGCGCGTCGATCGCGCGCTGGAGGGCGGATTGAAGCTTGGCAGCGCGGTTCTGGATTCGATGCTGCTGGATCTGAAAGTAAAGGCCGGGCTGATGAGCGCCGATCTCGCGGAAATACCAGCGCAGTTCCAAGCCCAAGTGATACAGCGCATGCGAGAGCAGGTGGGGGCTGATGGAGTTGTGCTGCTCGCTGACGATGGCAAGCTGATTGCCAGCGCCAGTGCCCCGAGTTCCGGGGCGAAACCCTTGCCGCCGGCAGCGATATTGCTTTCCCAAGTGCGCCAGAACAAACAATATGCCGCAGTCGAAGCCGGAGAAAAGGGGCTGCTGATGCGTGTGATCGTGCCGGTGATTGGTGCCAGTGACACCCGTTCGCAGCGCTTCCTGCAGCTGACTCACCCGGTTCCACAGCATCTGATCGAAGCCACGGAAAATGTTCGTACCGCGTTCAATGCGTACCGCGAACTCTCCTTGTCCCGGGAAGGCCTGAAGGACATTTACCTGTTGACGCTGACGCTGGTGTTATTGCTTGCCCTTCTCGCGGCAATCGCGCTGGCTTTTTTGCTCTCGAGACGGCTCGCGCAGCCGCTGGAGGTGCTGGCAGAAAGTACTCAAGCGGTCGCCAGCGGCGATTTCTCCCGGCGCGCGCCGGTGACCAGCCAGGACGAACTCGGCCTGCTCACGCATTCCTTCAACAGCATGACCGAGCAATTGGGTGACGCGCGCAAAGCCGCCGAGATTCATCGTTCGGAGCTGGAACTGGCGAACGCCCACCTCTCCAGCGTGCTGGCGAATCTTTCCGCGGGCGTCATGGTGTTCGATGCGGCGTTTGCGCTGCATATAGCCAATCCGAGCGCGGCGGGAATTTTGCGCGCGGACACCGGCGTCCTGCTGAGCCGCGCGGTCACGGCCTGGCCGCAGCTTGCGGAGTTCGGCGCGGCGATTCGCGAGGAGTTCGCGAACCACGGTGAATCCGGCTGGCAGCGGGAGTTTAATCTGGCCGAGCACTCGGCCACGCTGCTGATAAGAGGGTCGGTGCTTCCCGGCGGGGGCTATATCGTGGTATTCGACGAGATAACGCAACTGATCGCCGCCCAGCGCGCCACGGCGTGGGCCGAGGTAGCCCGGCGCGTCGCCCATGAAATCAAGAATCCATTGACGCCCATCCAGTTGTCGGCCGAACGGCTCGAAGCCAAACTCGCACCCCGGCTTTCGCCTGAGGATGCGCAGACCCTGGCGCGGTCCACGCAAACCATCGTTACCCAGGTCGCCGCGCTGAAAAGCATGGTGGACGAGTTCCGTAATTATGCGCGGCTGCCCAATCCCAGGCTGGAGCCCGTGGAACTCAATGCGCTGGTCAGCGACGTTCTGGCCTTGTACGAGCAATCCTCCACCCGCATGGAAGTGCGGCTGGCGCCGGGCTTGCCTGCGATTCAGGGCGATCGCAATCAACTGCGACAAGTCATACATAATTTGCTTCAGAATGCGCAGGATGCGCTGCTTGGCAGTGCCGATCCGACCATTGAGGTCTCAACCGGGCGCGCCGCGGGAGAAGTGGTTCTCAGCATTTCGGACAACGGCGCGGGGATACCCGACGCGATTTTGAAGCGTGCCTTCGAACCCTATATCAGTACCAAGGTAAAAGGCACCGGACTGGGTCTGGCGATAGTCAAGAAGATCATCGACGAGCACCGCGGACGCATTGCCATCAAGGGCAATATGCCAAGGGGGACCGTGGTGCGTATCAACCTGCCGGCTGGGCAGCCTGCTTAAAAGCGAGATTCATGGCGCAAATCCTGGTTGTAGACGACGAAATTGGCATCCGCGAACTGCTCTCGGAAATACTTTCCGACGAGGGCCATGATGTCCTGCTCGCCGAGGATGCAAAGCAGGCGCGCGACATGCGGGCCCGCAATCGACCGGATCTGGTTCTGTTGGATATCTGGATGCCCGATACCGACGGCATTACCTTGCTCAAGGAATGGGCGGCGAGTGGCGAATTGACGATGCCGGTGGTGATGATGTCTGGTCACGGCACCATTGAAACCGCGGTCGAGGCCACGCGCATCGGTGCGCAGGATTTCCTGGAAAAACCCATAGCGTTGCAAAAGCTCTTGGCAACGGTAAAGAAAGCGTTGCGCGCACGCGATGTGCGCATTCCGGCAACGCTGTCGCTGGCGAGTTTCGGCCGTTCCTCGCTGCTTACCGATCTGAAAAAGCGCCTCTCGCAGCTTGCCGCGTCCTCGTCGCCGCTGCTGTTGCGCGGCGAAAGGGGAACCTATCCCGAGCCTTTTGCGCGGTATATGCAACCCTCGGGAACGCAGTGGCTGGTGGCCGGGGAGGTGCTTTCTGACGCATCACGGGAAACGCTTGCGCAGGCGACCGGCGCCATTTTGTACATCGAGGAACTGGCGCATTTGACGCAGAATCAACAGAGGCATCTGGCGTTCCTGCTGGGCCGCCCGGATCGCGGCAAGGTCCGTCCAATCTCATTTACCGCCTCGGACCCCAGGGAATTGGAACGGGAGCATGGATTCGATCCTGTTTTGCTTTCCCGGCTGTCCGAGCTGAGCATCGGGCTGCCCGCCCTGCGCGAATACGCGGAAGACATTCCGGAGATCGCCGCCCAGATGTTGCGCCAGCTGGTGGAGACCCGCTATTGCCCGCAGAGGCGATTCGCGACCTCGGCGTTGAATGTCTTGCGTCAATACCACTGGCCTGGAAATCTCGAAAGTCTTCAGGCTGCGGCGCGCAATCTTGCACTGACCTCGCTGGACGAGGAGATCGGTGCCGCCGACGCAGAGCGGGTCCTGCGCGAGGTGCAATCTCAGGCAACCACCCCCGGGGTGTC
>Ga0209343_10010415_pt1 | contig 10583 bp, 3 predicted proteins | sample RifCSPlowO2_02_FD_184026 | JGI IMG/M metagenome (GOLD analysis project Ga0209343, IMG submission 184026) | Groundwater microbial communities from Rifle, Colorado - Rifle CSP2_plank lowO2_0.2 (SPAdes) (version 2) | ecosystem: Environmental > Aquatic > Deep subsurface > Groundwater | place: Rifle...
TGTGACCCGCCCTACATAACGCCGTCATCATCTACCCCAACCTCGCCGTGCCGGTCTGCAATCCCGCCAGCGGTTGGAGCAGTTGCGGCGCCACGCCGAAGTTGTCATCGCTCATCCCAACATCGCCACGCCCTCCCTTAGGCTGGACTGTTTGTGCAAGTGCTGCGGCTTGCTGCCGAAGGATTTGTCGTCCAGTATATCTTGTGCCGCATTCAGAGAAACTGCCGCCAGTGAGCCGTTCATGCCGTACTGCCAGGCGAGATCACCGCCCAGCACCCCGTTCCCTGAGTGCTTCAGGTGTTTGTCCAACAGGGCATTGGTCAGCGACCAGTGATCAGTAGCGCCGTTGGTCGCGATGGCCCGGTCGTAACTTGCCACGAGCTTGCCGAAGTCGAATTGCCGGATGGTTTTTTTGTCTGGATTGTCGCAGGAAGATGCGGGTGTGGCATTGCCGATGATTTGCAGGTTGGCAATGCTGTGGTTGCCCAACGACGCGTACCAGCCGCTGAGGGTGATTTGCTCTGTTCCTCCGGTTTCGAGTATCAGGTCGTTACCCACATGACTGAAGGCCAGGTCGCTGAGTTTGATGCCGCCACCCAGCGACACTGTGTTGTCAGCACCCATACTCGCCAGCACGACATCTTGTCCGTCCCCCCGGTTGAAGGCAATGATGTCTGCACCCGTGCCGGTGTTGAGAGTGTCGTTGCCAATTCCGCCGATCAGGAGGTCATTGCCGTTTGCGCCGATCAGAATGTCATTACCCGCGCCACCGTTGAGGAGGTTGTTTTCAGGGCGGTCATGATCGTCATCATGGCGCGAATCTTCGCCATGGCGGTCGTAGCGGCCTGCCTCGACTGGAACCGGGACCCCTGCAAGACTGCTGCCAACCGGGACGCCGCCGATGAGGGTGTCGTTGCCGGCGCCGCCTTCCAGCACGTCATTCCCGGAGCCGCCCACCAGTACATCGTCTGCGTTGCCTCCGCTCAGCTTGTCGTCATCGCCCAATCCGTACATTACGTCTCTTAGCGGGGTGCCGGCCAGGTTGTCTTCTTTGGAGGTACCCTTGATGAGGTTGGCGACATCCAGCCTGAATGCGCTGGAGGCGCTGGCGCCAGAGGTGTCGGTGGCGGTGACGCTGATGTCCCACAGTCCTGCCGCGCCGCTCGGCATGGTGCTGCTGAAGGCCTTGGTGTTGGCATCGAAGGCGAGCCAGCCGGGCAGGACACTGCCATCGGCTAACGTCGCGCTATAGGTGAGAGCCTGTCCTGAGCCTGTCGAAGGGCCATGGTCTATGTCGGTGAAGGCACCTGCGGGGAGCTGGTAATTGAATGTACCTGTTTCCGTCGCGGTCTGGCCGGTCAGTGGGATGGCGGCGACCGGGGCATCATTGGTGCCGGTGATCGTGATGGTCAATGTTGACGGTGTGGCAATCAGGCCGTCGGTGGCTTGGTAGGCAAAGGTCTCGGTGGCGGTTTGCCCAACAGCCAACGATTGAACGGCCAGCGAGGCATTGTCGAGAGCATAGCTGTAGCTGCCGTCTGCATTCAGGGTGAGTTGACCGTAGTCGCCTGTTCTGATGCCTGCGTCTGCCACGCTCAGGATCGTCCCTTGATCGACATCGGTATCGTTGCTCAACACGTTGCCGGTTGCCATCAATGTGACATCTTCCTCCACCGCTGCTACATCTACTGTGGTGACCGGTGCGTCGTTGGTGCCGGTAAGGGTGACGGTCAATGTTGATGGTGTGGCAATCAGGCCGTCGGTGGCCTGATAGTTGAAAGTCTCAGTCACGACCTGCCCGGCAGCCAGCGATTGAACGGCCAATGAAGCGTTGTCGAGGGCGTAGCTGTAGCTGCCGTCTGCATTCAGGGTGAGCTGGCCGCAGTTGCCTGCTCTGATGCCTGCGTCTGCCACGGTGAGCACCGTGCCTTGATCGATATCGCTATCGTTGGCGAGAACGTTGCCGGTAGCTGCGATGTTGAGGTCTTCCTGTACCGCAGCAACGTCAATGCTTGTCACCGGTGCATCATTCGTACCCGTGATCGTGACGGTCAGCATGGAAGATGTGGCGACCATGCCATCCGTCGCCTGGTAGGCAAACGTCTCGGTGACGACTTGTCCGGCGGCGAGGGATTGGACAGCTAACGATGCGTTGTCCAGAGTGTACGAGTAGCTGCCATCTGCATTAAGTGTGAGTTGACCGTAGTTGCCTTGACGTAGCCCTGCGTCGGCTACATTCAGCACAGCCCCTTGATCGACATCGGTATCGTTGCTCAACGCGTTACCGGTTGCCATCAATGTGACATCTTCCTCCACCGCAGCCACATCCACTGAGGTCAAGGGTGCATCGTTGGTGCCGGTGATCGCGACGGTCAGGATGGAAGATGTGGCGACCATGCCGTCCGTCGCCTGGTAGGCGAAGGTCTCGGTGGCAGTCTGACCTTCAGCCAGCGATTGAACGGCCGATGAGGCGTTGTCGAGGGCGTAGCTGTAGCTGCCGTCTGCATTCAGGGTGAGCTGGCCGTAGTTGCCTGCTCTGATGCCTGCGTCTGCCACGGTGAGCACAGCGCCTTGATCGACATCGCTGTCGTTGGCAAGGACGTTGCCGGTAGCAAAGATTGTTCCGTCTTCCTCAATGGCAGCCGCGTCGTCTGTGGCGGTGACGGGGGCATCGTTCACGCCAGTGATATCCATGGTGACTTGAGCGGTGCTGGTCGCGCCTGCCGCATCGCTCACGGTGTAAGTGAATGTGTCGGTGGCGGTTTGGCCTGCGCCCAGCGATTGATACAGGTTGCCGATGCCCTGTCCTGAGCTTGTCGAAGGGTCGTATTGCACATCGCCGTTAACCAGCGTGACCGTTGCACCGGAGGCGGCTTGGGTGACGCCGACGATGTTGAGGATGTCGCCGTGGATGGAGTCCGGGTCGGTGTCATTGGCGAGAAGTGTGGCAGCGCTTAATGTCACGGCCCCTCCGTCTTCGGTTACAGCACCCGCATCGGCGTTGGCGGTCGGGGTGTCGTTGACGTTAGCCACGTTCAAGGCAAACGAACTCGATACGCTCAAGCCGCCCTTGTCGGTGGCTGTCACCAACAGGTTCAGGTTGCCTGCATCGGCGTTGCCCGGAGTTCCGCTGAAGGATTGCATGGCGGCATCAAAGGTAAGCCAGGGCGCCAAGGCAGTGCCGTCCGCCAGAGTTGCGTTGTAGGTCAGCACATCGCCGTTGTCGATGTCGGTAAAGGAATTGACTGGAACACTGAAGCTGAATGCCGCGTCCTGCTGCGAAGCCTGTCCGGCAATTGCATTCGCCGCTACCGGCGCATCGTTCACACCGTTGATCGTCATGGTGACCGTTGCAGTGCTGGTCGCACCTGCTGCATCCGTGATGGTATAGCTGAAGGTGTCTTGCGTGGCCTGCCCTGCGCCCAGCGACTGGTAGTTGTTGCCGATGTCGAATACCAGATTACCAGCCGCATCCATGCTGACCGTATTGCCTTGTGTCGTAACTGCATCGAATCCAGAAAGGGACAGGGTGTCGCCGGCATCCGGATCGGTATCGTTCACCAACAAATCGGCGGAAGCAATAGCGGCTTGCCCAGCATCTTCGCTGACAATCATACTGTCTGCTACAGCGACGGGAGGCGCGTTCAGCAGAGACTCGACAGCAATCACACTGCCATCGGCAAGTTGAATATTCTGGATGGAGAGATTGCCAACCTGGTTAATGCTTACGCTGTCGCCATTGCCAAAATCGAGCGTGACCATGCCGTTGGCATCGATGACAGGAGTAATCATGGCAACCGTGATGCCTGCACCCAGAACCAAGGTGTTAATTTCTGCACCCGCTGATGAAACAGCACTATCCACAATCGTATCTGCACCACCACCTAAGTTGAGCACGTAGCTGTCATTGCCGATGCCGCCATTCAGCCAATCGTTGCCAACTCCACCAGTAAGAACATCATCTCCCTCCAACGCAAAGATTATTGAGCCTGTTGCTGTGGCATTAAGTGAATCACTTTCAAGGCTTCCCATTAACAGGATTCCAAGGTTGAATGTCGTTCCATCTGCAAGCTGTATTTGTTCGATGCGCTGATATGAATTGTTCCAGTCTTCAATGGTAATCTGGTCAGCCGACGCAGGATTCAACGGATCGTTGATCTTGAGTACCAGGTGATTGCCAGAGCGGCTCGCCGTAATGTCGCTCGCCGTGATCCCCGCACCGAATACAAGTTTGTCTGTTGTGCTGGCAGGAAAAAAAGTACCCCAATAGTTAAGACTGCCTCCTCTATCGTTAATGCTGTCCTGTCCGTCTCCTCGATTGAATACATAGGTGTTAGCATCCCCGCCACCTCGTATACGGTCATTGCCCGCACCACCCGCGATCGTGCTTACACCGCTTGTATTCGAAGCAAATTGAATCAGGTCGTCACCCGCGCCGCCTTCTATGGTGTTATTACCCCCAGAGGTGTAGTAAGTGATGGTGTCATTCCCATCGCCACCCCGCAGGGTGTTGCTGCCGCCATTGTCGGTAATAATGTCGTCACCCACTCCACCATCTATGGTGTCGTTGCTGCCCGCACTGGTGATCGTATCGTTGCCAGACCCACCTTCGATCACACTATTGGTGTAATTACGCTGGTTAATAATGGTGTCATTCCCGGCACCTCCATATAACGTAATAGCGACCTGTGCACCTCCAACATTGATCGTATCGTCTCCACCTTTGCCATCCACAACCCCGGTGAAGTCGGACCATACAGTAATGGTGTCCGCACCTTCAGTGCTAGCTGGCGCTAGCGCCATGCTGCTTAACTCCGCTGCCGTTAGCGATGTCCCATCCGCAAACTGTATTTGTTCGATGCGCTGATATGAATTGTTCCAGTCTTCAATGGTAATCTGGTCAGTCGCCGCAGGATTCAACGGATCGTTGATCTTGAGCAACAGGTGATTGCCGGAGCGGCTCACCGTAATATCGCTCGCCGTGATCCCCGCACCGAATACGAGTTGGTCTGTTGTACTGGCAGGAAAAAAAGAACCCCAATAGTTAAGACTACCCCCTCTATCGTTAATGCTGTCCTGTCCGTCTCCTCGATTGAATATGTAGGTGTTAGCATCCCCGCCACCTCGTATACGGTCATTGCCCGTACCACCCGCGATTGTGCTTACACCGCTTGTATTCGAAGCAAATTGAATCAGGTCGTCACCCGCGCCACCTTCTATGATGTTATTTCCACCAGAGGTGTAGTAGGTGATGGAGTCATTGCCATCACCACCCCGCAGGGTGTTGCTACCGCCATTGTCGGTAATAATGTCGTCACCCACTCCACCATCTATGGTGTCGTTGCTGCCCGCACTGGTGATCGTATCGTTGCCAGACCCACCTTGGATCACACTATTGCTGTAATTACGCTGGTTAATAATGGCGTCATTCCCGGCACCACCATGTACCGTCATGCCGGTATTTCCACTTTCAACATTGATGGTGTCGTCTCCACCTTTGCCATCCACAACCCCGGTGAAGTCGGGCCATACAGTAATGGTGTCCGCTCCTTCAGTGCCAGCTAGCGCCATGCTGCTTAACTCCGCTGCCGTTAGCGATGTCCCATCCGCAAACTGTATTTGTTCGATGCGCTGATAAGTGCTGTTCCAGTTTTCAATCGTGATCTGGTCAGTCGCCGCAGGATTCAACGGATCGTTGATCTTGAACACCAGGTGATTGCCGGAGCGGCTCACCGTAATGTCGCTCGCCGTGATCCCCGCACCGAATACGATCTTGTCCGCGTTGTTACTGGTGAAAAAATAGCGGTCGTAGAACGGGCCACGGGCTTGTAAGTCGTAGTCATTAATTGTGTCCTGACCATCACCACGGTTGAACAAATAGGTATCGGCATTGAGCGTACCTTCGATACGGTCGTCACCAGCGCCACCAGCAAGCGTGTTAGCGTTACTGCTATTGTAGGCAATAGAACCCACCTTAATGAGATCATTACCCGCTCCGCCCTCAATCGTATTATCTGCAACGTAACTGTAGGTGATCGTATCGTTGCCATCGCCACCACGCAACACATTGGTGCCATTCCCCGCATCATTTATGATGTCATCGCCCGCTCCACCATCTATCGTGTCGCTACCGTGTGAATCAGAAATGATGTCGTTACCAGCCCTGCCATACAGTGTGTCATCCCCATTATTCCCATTCAAAATACTGTCTTGATTCGTACCGATAATGATGTCGGCACCAGCTGTTCCAGAAGGGTTATATCCCGCTTGACCCTCAATTTGCATACCGAGTTCAGAAAAAGTTGACTGTAGTGTTGGAGTCATTGGCGTAGTGCCAAGTACATTCATGAATAAGTCCCAACTTTGCGAAGGCCAATCAGTACTGTTCAACATCTTGGCTGCATGAATATTGAAATCTGCCAGATCTATTAACCCAGTCTCTGGATCCACCGTCATTTTGTCTTGGAATGCAGACAACAACCCGCTGATATCCAGAGTGAGGCTGCCGTCGACGAGGGTAAATCCGAGTTGATCAATGTAAGGTTTGAGGCGTGTTTGCAGCAACAGTGCATCGTAGACCGAATTTCTCAATGCAGTGTACGCTTGATCCATCAGGTCCATTTGTCCTACAGCTTGCACACCCGATGTCGGCGGTGAATACGAAATCGTGATCTGGGTCCCCAACACGTGCACGCCCGTTGTCGTTGAATATCCAACCTCAAACGGCAAACGATAATACCCTCTACCGTTGAACTGCTCCAGCGCAGTCAGGCGCGCCATATGCACCTCATCCAGATACGTCACAAGCTGGTAACCATTTGCTTCGACACGAGTGCGTATATCAGCCATGCCGCTACTGGCTCCCCATTGGGAAATAAGTGTATCCAGCAACTGCATCTGCCCTGCACGAGTAGTAGATTGCGCGTATTGAGTCAGTGTCGCGAGCAGGGTAGAAGATAGGCTGGCTGCTTCTCTCAAATCACGCACCACGCCTGAGCCTTGCATATCCGGCAATGCCATAGCCAAAGGATCAAGTGGAATGGTATCCGCAAAACTGCTATGGAATGTATCCGTCGCTAAATTGACATCCGCGAGACCTGAGGTAATTCCTACGTCACCTACGCTGCCGTCTGAGCGAGTGAATGTGCCAAGATCGGCAATCTCGTTCCCGTTGGGTAAAATCTGCTGATTTTCGGTCTTGGCAACATTTAAGCTGGCGATACCGAGCTCATCAAGGGGCTTGAGTTCACTCACCTCACCTGCATCCATACTGCCGTTGCTATTGGCATCTACAAAGCTGATGCCGTCTTGGTTCAAGTCTTGCCAGATACGCAAATTGCCAAAACCAACATCTAGCACATCCACTACGCCATCGCCATTGGTGTCTTCTTCTGTCAGGGCGGCGAACCCATCTGCCGCGTTGCCACCCGATGCCAACGGTGTGCTGTCCCCGAAGAGTTCGGTGCCATTATCTATCGACCCGTTGCCGTTCCTATCCAACACGAGGAAGCCATCGCCGGGCGCGACCCAACCCGTGCCGCTCTTAATACCTGAACCCGTGTGATCGAACAGGACGGGATTCGCCGCATTGAAGGCAATAGTTTCGATGCCATTACCGTTCAGGTCAAATTTCAGCGGATCGCGCCGAACCGGCAGCCATCTTTGAGCGGCGGTAAACAAGGTACTTGTGGCTAATAGTTGCGCTGACCATCCGAAGTAGGTGTATCCGTTGAGCCTTTCGAGAATTTGCGGAATATTCTCCGTCACAACACCAAGAAGTGAAAGTGCAACTCCGGTAAGAATAAATCCACCCTTGGTTAGGGGATGATCGAAGACATAGTCTCCAACGCGCTTTGCATCTGCATTGTTTGGCGAAAGCATATCAATAAACTGATCTCTCTCTGCCTTGGGAATGAGCGACAAAGCCGTCAACAGCCCACCCGCCGCACGCAGGTATCCAGAAGCATCATTAACACTTTGAGCGTAGGCGAGATTGGCCACAAACTCGGTTATTTGGGTACCCATCGAAATATTAAGGTAATTCGGGGTGTCAACAACGGCCATGCTCCAATCGAAAGTTGATGCGATGTCGCGAAGCGCGGTATGGCGATCCACAAATCCCAGTTCCTGAGTGAGATCGACCCGATATGTTTGCCCGCCGAGATGGCCTTCTCCCAGCCGAGACACCCCGTCAGGGTTGCCACCTTCTGATACCGCGAAAAGATGTGCTGCATCCACTCCCGCCAGTTTCGTGGCATCAACGCTCCCATCACGCTCAACAATCCCAGCCTGCCCACCCAGTGCGTTGAGGGTGGTCATCGTGACCTGTTTGCCTTCGGCTTGGAGTCCCTGCGCCATGTCGTAAGTTGCGTATTGCGCAAGCGCGCCGCCGAGGCTCTCACCGGTGAAGTGAATGGCTGCTGCGGTTGAACCTTGACCAGTCAGAAAGTCTTGGAGCTTTGGTTGTAGTGCCAGCCATTGGTCCATCCCATAGTAGCCAAAATCCGAGTACAAGTCCTGCCCACCAACATCAGGTTGCGTACCGGTAAAGGCCACGATGTACTCGCCCGTTCCATTGACCCGAAATATCTGGGCGTGCGCACCTGTTTTCGGGTCATCTAGTGACTTGACATAAATAGTCCCGGTCGGCGCAGGATTCGAGGCACCATAGGTATACGCCTTGGCTGCGGAATCGATCATCGTTTGCATTTGTGTTGCATTGGTTAGCATTTATTTACCCCCCTGTGGTCTGCAAAGTTCAATCACTTTCATGGTTCGGAACTGCTTGTCGTATTCGCCCTGGTGGTTGGTGGCGTTGTTCGGAGCATTCGCAACTGCAAGACGACAGCCATCAGGCGATACCCCCATCTGTTCGACCACCCCATCCAGAACCTTTTCTACATGTTCGCCGTCGATCAGATAGACACCCTGATCACCCGGATCGTGATCCGATTTCCATCCACTGTGGCTGACTGTGGCTATACCAAGTTTGGTCGGCACCAACTCATCCCAAGTACCTCGTTTGTTTTTCATTGCTGGCGGGATAACAATTTCGGTGATCTTGCCATCAAGCTCTAGCCACCAAGCGTATCGAGGCAAATTCATCGGCCACGGGCTTACCCCTGCTTTGGTTTGTGGATTGAAATATTCCCCCTCAATGAAATACGCATTCCTCCATGGGTGGAAAGATATGATCCCGACTTCTCTTGAGCGGAATGGCATTGGAACAGGGGCACCTTCCGCAGGATGGAAAGTGACCGGCAAGTTGTCCAGGCTTAGCGATACACTGAGTTCAGACCCCATATCGAGCCAACCATGTCCTTCCTTAAGTAATTTTGCATATCGATCTTTCCATGGCCCATCTCTATCATCAAAGCAGTCGCAAGTCCCACCATCGATTAATGGCCGGACGTATCCCGAGTTTGAAGATCTGCAAACTCGTCTATCCCACGGCTGTTCATTTCCTATGGGACCCTTGAACCAAGGGGGTAAGCCAGCTTTCTGTTTGAACCCCAAGTTGTGACCATCGAAGCACCACAAGGTGTCCATATTTTTCCAATCGATTACCGGTTGACTCCCTGTCTTCCAAATGGCTCTTGCCAAATGTTTCGTATCAGGTCGCGTAGATTCGCTGGAAACAAATACCAAACGATTATTATCTAGCCAGATGAATGGCCCCCAGTGAGAGACCCAGGCACCAGAGTCGATGATCGGATACTTCCCTCGAGGAAAGTCCGGTTCGCTACAACCCCCAATGAGCGGCAACACAATAAAAGTCGCTAGTATTACAACGCCGCTGTCCCGTCCGCGTGTCCGCCGTACCATTTCTTTTATCGATTTCTTCATTTTTTTCGCGCCTCCTGTCAGATTTACTGCTGCCGTTCGCTTCGTTTGCCCGTATTTCTCGTCTGCGTTACCCGTTTTTCATCTTTCATCCGCTTATTTCACTCCTCGGGGGCGTTTTGTTGCGGACACCTTTCGGCTGCCTGTTCACTTCGATACGCCCGCTGTGCGGGCTACTGATGAAACCACTAGCCATTCGACTAGGTTGTCAAACAACGACAACCAAGTCGCTGGTTATCAGTGCGCACGGTTTTCATTAGGCCTTCAATTCATATCCCATCAGCAGTCCATCCCATACCTCAAACTAGTGTTCTTGCTTCGGTAACTTTGCGTAAGGGTCAACTCCGCTCCATGCTTCTGCTGGAGTGCGCCCATCATGGTTCTGGTGCGGTCTGACATGGTTGTACCAATAGCGGAATGTGCTGAGGTCGCAGTTGAGTTGCGCGATGTTTGGCACTTGCCACTGGTCGAGCTTTTCTTTGAGCGTGCCAAACAGGCGTTCGATTCTGCCGTTTTGCCAGGGGCAACCGGGGTCGGTCAGTTGGTGGCGGATGCCGAGCAGTTTTAGCCCGCGACGGAACATGCGGGAAGCGAGAACCAAAGGTACCGGAGTCTGAGGTCTCCCCACAAAACCCCATTGAATTTCAATAAACTAGGGCGTATTGTTCAACCCAAAACAGCACATGCAAGGCAGGTTTAGTGTCTCTTTCGTAGCTACCAAACCGCGAAGGAGAACCTGC
>Ga0209343_10010418_pt1 | contig 10582 bp, 11 predicted proteins | sample RifCSPlowO2_02_FD_184026 | JGI IMG/M metagenome (GOLD analysis project Ga0209343, IMG submission 184026) | Groundwater microbial communities from Rifle, Colorado - Rifle CSP2_plank lowO2_0.2 (SPAdes) (version 2) | ecosystem: Environmental > Aquatic > Deep subsurface > Groundwater | place...
AATCACCGAGATCCAGACCGAGGTGGATCACTTCTCCAAAGTGCGCGATGAGGTAAAGCTCGCGAGTGGCGATTACATCGACCTGAAAGTCTATGAGCCGGGCATGCGCTTTTTGATCGACACCTACATCCGTGCCGAAGATAGCGAGAAGATCTCCGCCTTCGACGATATGTCGCTGATCGAGCTGATCGTCGAGCGCGGCGTGGGTGCCATCGACGCTCTGCCTAAGGGCATCCGCGAAAGCCAGGAAGCGGTGGCCGAAACCATCGAGAACAACGTGCGCAAGTTGATCATCGACGAATCACCGATCAACCCGAAGTACTACGAAACCATGTCCTCGCTGCTTGATGCGCTAATCGCCAAGCGCAAGGAAGACGCCATCAGTTATCAGGAATACTTGGCCGAGGTGGTGGAACTCACCAAACAGGCGAAGAATCCCACCAGCGCCAACAGCTACCCTGGCTCGATCAACAGCAACGCTCGCAAGGCGCTGTATGACAACCTTGGCCAGAACGCTGGCCTGGCATTGACTGTAGATGCCGCCGTGCTGGATAGCCGGCAGGACGACTGGCGCGGCAATGCTATGAAGATCAAACGTGTGCGCTTAGCGATTAAGCAGGTACTGGATCAGTGGGGTAAAGACTCCGCCGAATCGCAGGGCAGCTACACGGCAGGACAAGACAACGAGCGGCTGGAGGCCTTGCTGGAACTGGTCAAGCATCAGCATGAGTATTGAGTCCCGCAACATCACGGTCAGCGGTTTGACCGTGGAAGTCGTGCGCAAGCCGATCAAAAACCTGCACCTGGGCGTTTACCCGCCCCAGGGGCGTGTGCGTGTGGCAGCTCCGTTGGCGGTAGATGACGAAGCTGTTCGCCTGGCAGTGGTCGGCAAGCTTGGCTGGATCAAACGCCAGAGGGCCAAATTTCAGGCCCAGCCCCGGCAATCCCAACGACGCATGGTCAGTGGTGAAAGCCATTACTTCCTGGGGCGTCGCTACCGCCTGCGCGTTCACGAAACCGCGGGGGCGTTACGCATCGCCCTGCGTGGCACAGCCACCATGGATTTGTTTGTGCGCCCTGACACCACAGTCGAACGCCGCGAGCAGGTGCTGCACGACTTCTACCGAGCCGAACTGAAGCGTCTGCTGCCGGAGCTGCTGGAGAAATGGCAGCCGAAGTTAGGTGTTGAAGTGCGCGCTTGGGGCATCAAGCGCATGAAGACCAAGTGGGGCACCTGCAACATCGAAGCCCAGCGCATCTGGCTCAACCTGGAGCTAGCCAAGAAGCCCGTGCAGTGTCTGGAGTACATCCTGGTGCACGAACTGACGCATCTCCTAGAGCGCCACCATAACGAACGCTTCACCGGATTGCTTGACCAGCATCTGTCGCAGTGGCGAACGCTGCGCGAGGAGCTGAATAGTTCAGTGCTGACAGAGTTTTAAGGGCTGACACATCAACCCACTGTGGTGAGTGAACGCCAGATCTTTTAGCGCCCAAACCAAGGCCTGGCGCTGAGCGGTTGATGGCTGTTGTCGCGCAGATCAATGATCGTGAAGGCCGTGGCACTTTGCGTATTGGCCGATTATCGGTGAAACCGGTGTGGGCGATGCGCAGGCAGATGCTGAGTCAGAGGTACACGACACGATGGGATGAAGTGATTGGCGTGCGGGGGGGGTTCTGCAAATCTACCAGTCACAGTGAGGTCAGAAACCGGAATCTTTGGCTTCTCGCTGTTGAATGGGGCCCAGTCTTAAATACACAAGTTATAGAGTTCTGATATTTTCTGACAAAATAGTTTGCCTATTTCGCAAGCTGAAAAATGACAAAGGAATGCGTAAATGCACCTATCTAAGGTCACGCTTGTTAATTATAGAAATTTTGAGAGCGCTAAATTCGTATTTAATAAGGGTGTCAATACCATAATTGGTGAAAATGGATCAGGGAAAAGCAATCTTTTTAGAGCAATTAGGCTGCTATTAGATTCGAATATATATCGTTCGGCCTATGCCATTGAGGAGAATGATTTCTTTAGGAAAGAAGGCAGTTGGAAAGGGCATTGGATAATTATCAGTCTTGAGTTTGATAATATAGGGCAAGACGAAGCGATTCAGTCTCTTTTTGTTCATCGTGGAGTTGTTATTGCGGGGCAAAAGATAGGGAAGGCAACCTATAATTTGATGTTCCGTCCATGTCAGGCGGTTAGAACTGAGTTGGCCGCTCTGAAGCCTGGGGATCATGAGTCATTACGGAAACTTCAGGAACGTATTTCCGTAAGCGATTATGAGTCATTCTTTACAGGGCGCAGCGATGCCGATTTTACAGATCCGGCGCATTACAAAGAGCTTGCGGGTGATTTTGAAAATGTTATTTTTCCAAAGGTAACTTCTCCGCTTTCAGGATCACCAATTCCGAATCAGCTTTCAGTATCAAAGGAAGTATCGTTTACGTTTGTAAAAGCCCTTAGAGACGTTGTGTCAGACTTCAGTGGCAATCGACAAAATCCATTGTTGAATCTGTTAAAGAGAAAGAGTGAAGAGATTGACCATAATAAGTATAAGGCTATCACTGATAAGGTTAAAAAACTTAATAACGATATTGAAGTTTTAAAAGATGTACAGGATGTGCGAGGAGATATATGTGACACCATCGCTGAAACAGCGGGCGAGGCTTATGCTCCTGCTAGCTTACATATAAAATCTGACCTGCCAAGTGAAGCTGATAAGTTATTCCAGTCTCTGAAATTGTTTGTCGGTGAAAATGATGAAAGTTATTCTGGTGATATATCTGAGTTGAGTTTGGGTGGTGCAAATTTAATTTATCTTACATTAAAACTGCTTGAGTTTAAGTATCAAAGACAGCGAGAAACTGCTGCAAATTTTCTGATTATTGAAGAGCCTGAAGCACATATTCACACCCATATTCAAAAAACGCTATTCGAAAATATCGATTTTGAAAATACTCAGATTATTTACTCAACGCATTCTACTCAAATTTCAGAAGTTAGCAATCTAGAAAATATTAATATTTTAGCAAGAAAGGGCGTTAAATGTGAGTCTTATCAGCCGTCAGTTGGATTGAAACCCGCAGAGATCCGACATTTGCAGCGCTATCTCGATGCGACAAGAAGCAGTTTGCTTTTTGCGAGGGGGGTAATATTAATTGAAGGTGATGCAGAAGAAATTTTGATTCCGGTTTTGATAAAAAAAGTACTCGGTATAAGCTTGGATGAGTTGGGTGTTAGCTTGATTAATATAAGAAGTACGGGCTTTGAAAATGTTGCCTGTGTCTTCCATCGTTCAAGAATAAAGCGACGTTGCAGTATCATTACCGATTTGGATAAGGCAATAGCAGACACCGTCATTGTTGAGGGTGATCTGGCTCCGGTAAGAAAGCATAAGAGAAAAATGGCCGGGTCACAAAAGGCTGGTTTGGCTCGTGAAACGCGTCTTAATAATTTTTCTAAGGGTAATAAATATCTAAGTGTGCATTATGCAAACCACACTTTCGAAGTTGATTTCATTAAAAGTGGAAATGAGCACGAAGTGGCGGAAGTAGTTGACTCGGTGTATGAAGACGATATGACGAAGACTAAATCTCGGGAAGAGATAGAGTCGGGAGATATTGCCGTCTATGGTAAGCGGGTCTTGACTATGGCCGCACATTCAGGGAAGGGCTGGTTTGCCATTATGCTTGCCGATAAAATCACGCCTTGTACATCTATACCGCAATATATTTTAAATGCGGTATTTGATGCGCAAGAAGCCATGTCTGACAGCCTGCGATTAAGGATCATTAAATATCGATTGAAGATGTTTGAGAAATTTGCTTATTTTGAAGAGCATAAAGCCGCTGTGGGGGAGGCCAAAGTCTATTTTGAAGAGTTTGAAGCAGGCAATATTGACTACGATGACTTACTGTCTAACTTGGAAACCAGTTTTCCGAGCGATAATGTAGTTTTAAAATTGGTCGGGCTATAATATGGATGATTTAGTTTTCGCAGGCTTGAATGATGAGCAGATAAGCGCTATTAATCATCCAGGAAGCGTGTTTTTAACCGCTTGTCCAGGTAGCGGTAAAACAAAAACACTTACGTTTAAAATAGTTGAAGAACTAAAAAAGATAACTTCACATAGAGAGTTTGTTGTCGCGATTACCTATACTCATCGGGCAGCTGACGAGATACTAGAGCGCGTAGAAAGTCTGGGCTTAAATACGGATCAGTTGTGGATAGGAACCATTCACTCTTTCTGCTTGGAGTGGATCGTAAGACCGTATGCTATTTATGAGCCAAGATTACAGTGCGGGTTTACTATAATAAATCAGCCTGATGCTGATGCATTATTAGATGAGATCTGTGGTGGTCTCGGGAGACCGCGCATTACATCGTTTGACTGCGGGTATTATTTCAAAGATGGCAAAGCCACACCTCTAAGCAGTGATGTTAATAAGCATGAAAATATACGTACAGCCCTAGGAGAGTATTTTAGGGCTTTGAAAGCAGAGCGTAAAATTGATTTCGAGTTGATATTGTACTTTGCTCATAATTTGATAGCGAAATATCCAGCTATTGGAACTACGCTTTCACATATTTTTCGAATAATTTTAGTCGACGAGTATCAGGATACTAAAGAAATTCAGTATTTGATTATTTGTGCTATTTTTGCAGCCGGGAAAGGGAAAACAAATGCCTTCGTTGTTGGAGATCCTAATCAGGCTATCTTTAAGACGCTAGGCGGTTACCCTATTGAATTTGATAAGTTTGTCCAGCTTTCAAAGCTTCAGGTTACAGAGTTTTCATTGAGTAAAAACTATCGTTCGTCTAGCAAGATTGTAGAGTATTTTAGTAATTTCAGCGTCTTTCCAGCCGCTATTACAGCTTTCGCTGAATGTAAAGATTATCCAAGTTTTATTAATTATAATAAAGGCATAGATGTTGAGTTTTTAGAGGACGAAATTGTCAGGCTAATAAATTTCAGCTTGAACGATTTAAAGATTAGCCAAGATCAGATATGTATTGTAGGGCCGCAATGGCCATCTTTAGCGAAGCTTACTCGCCGATTAATGAGTAGATTGCCTCAGTGTAATTTTGATGGGCCAGGTATGGTACCCTTTGGCCGTGAGCTTGATAATTTTTGGTATAAGTTAAGTAAGATCTGTCTGTCAGAGCCTGCACCTGAAATGTATATTCGGCGCCTTCGATGGGCTGGAGAGGTTTTGAGCGCATTGAATGACGAGGGAATCAAGTGTTCATACTCAAAAAGCCAATTGTTGAAAGAGTTAAATCGAATCGACATTGATGAAGAGAACGGTATGAGATATTTAGAAAGGTATTTTTCTACCTTTCTTCATTTGTTGGGGGTAGATATCGAATGTAATAATGGATTAAAAAACCATTATGAATCTTTTTTTGATGGAGCATCCAAAAAAATACAACGTGCAAAGAAAGAAGGTAACGATCTGATCGAAGGTGTTGACAATTTTCGGCGCGTGTTTAGGCCTCGTGGTGGAATAACAATTTCCACCATACATGGTGTCAAAGGTGCTGAGTTTGACAATGTTATTGGGTTCGCCCTATTACAGGGTATGGTTCCGCATTATAAAGATCCGGAACCTTTGGAGAGCGCGAAAAAATTAATCTATGTGATCTCTTCTAGAGCGAGAAAGAATCTATTTCTGATTTCCGAGGCAGGTAGAGATAAACTTCCGACTACTGTCTTGAAGAACTGTCAATATGGGTATTCGCCGATAAAATGTTAGTCAGCTGTCGCGTGGCATCTGAATCGTGCAGGATTCTATAGACATCTCCAGCGACCGCTTTTGGCCCAGAGTGTGTAAAAACGTACCGGTAAACCCTTGCTATGATTTTCGAGAATCTCAGCGCAAGGGACGCCCATGAAACGGGTTATCCGGGGTGAACACCGAGGTCAATGCAAAATTTCATAATTCAATTTCGATTTCCAATTTCTTACGCAGGACGCGTCGTATCGCTTCCGTATACATTGGTGTATCAAGTCGATGGAAGGCCTCCCAAACTTCCCAATAGAAAGCTAACTGAGCAGTGTGAGCCCATCGTCCGCACTCGTTTTTTGCATTTTCCATCACGCTATCTATAGCATTTCGATAGTCGTCTGGCGCTGACCTGTCACATGTCTCCGCACAGAGGTATAAGTACTCCTTCTTGAGTTCGTATAAATCTTCAATCGTCTTCGCGATGATCCAATTCTGTTCGGCTGCCGTCATCATTAATGCATTGCCTTGGTAATAACCACAGAGGGAAAGTGTAGACGACTTCCCGCAACGCATACATCAACAGGCGTCAAAAGAATCGGACATCAGCCTATCCCAGTAAATCGAAATTTAGTGGTTAGTGAGTCAGTGCAACAGACGCAGGGGTAAGCGCAGCTTAGCCTGACCAGAGGCTTTGAACTGCATCCGCGAGTACCACCCAATTTTGCGTTCAAAGGTCGCGATGACATAGAAGCTTCCGCTTGTTGTATGTAGCACTCAGAAGCCTGCTTCGCGGTGCAAGTGAATTACATCGGACGTGCGGATTGTTATCCCTTCCTTTAATACTTTCCGTGAGCTGTGATGGCTGAAAACCCGACCCACGCCAGATCTTGCGAAAATATGGACATCAGTCAAATATCCTGTGACGCGCCAAGAAAAATTGGCATTTTGTGCTTTGATAAGGCTTAGCTTGGTGCGTCTCGACAGTTCGTCCATTGGCATCAAAAAATACGCCCAAGGGTCTCAAGGGAAGTTTTTGTTCTGATGCCATCGCCGATCAGGATGTAAATCGTATTTAGTGTCTGGAAGATGAAGTCATCTTCGAATTTATGGAGATAACTTGTGCGTACAAAGTCGCCAACATCCCACCTACGCTGACTGTCGTAAATCACGGTGTGTGCGTAGATGAGGACTGGCTGCCGGTTGGTTCTAACTAACTCGTCTCGTTGCTCTTGAGTTACATCTAAATCGAGCCATCTCCAATTGGAAACTAGGCAGTATTCTGCATATGGGTGGCGCTCACGGACAATCCGCACAGCCTCATCTTGACCGACCTTGGATCCAGACATTGGTATTCCATCGCCGTAGAGCAGATCGGTTATCTCATGCAATTCTTTCATCGCTTAGCCCCCGTAATAGCGGCGCGCTGGAAATTCGGCGGTGTAGAGCACTACATCAGACCCCATCTGAACTTGACTGGACATGACCTTGGAAGGGCCGCCGAATTGATAGCAACCAAACTTGGTATGGACGAGGTGCAGTAACTCGCCGCGTTTGGTTCGCTCTTCGATGAATTTCAGGACATCCGCGACGGCAATTCCTTTGTTGTCGGGAAAGTTGCAGCTAACGACCGTCTGGAAGCTGCGGATGTAAAGCCCTTCGCCAGGGGCATTAAGGGTTCGTTTGATGATCTCTGGATCATTTGTAGCGATGGTGTTTACAACGCCATTAGTTTCCATGCTCGCAAGCGTGATGCTCATCCATCGCTCGCTGCCTATTTTGTTGAGGCACCAGAGGCCTGCGCTTTCCGACCTGAACTCAAAGTCTATGTGTCCTGCTTGGGCAGCCATCGTGTTTCTCCGCTTCAAATATTTGTTCAGTTGCTACGTCGTCCCACGGGCAAGTCGTAACCTTTGGTGCTAGGAGCACAAGTTGGACATTGCTTTTTCGGACTCGGTTGGCTTGGCCTCGCCGTAGGCGTTCCGCTGGCTGCCTGCTTGATTGCCTGGCGCCAAAAAATTCAATTGGCATGTATTGACAGGCTTGCTGTTATGATGCCTAGCCACATGGTTAGCATAATAGCTAACGATGTGGCGCGTCAAAGCTGGTTTGATCCTCGTCTTTGAGCGCAAAGAATATGAGGTTCGAAAAAGTACTGGGACAGGTGCTCAGAGACATCAGGCTCCAAGCAGGACTCTCGCGCACTGAGTGTGCAGAGCGAATCCACAAAGCAAACCTAAGCAAAATTGAGAACGGTCAGACTCTCCCCCGTCTCGATACGCTTGCTGCACTCTGTGAGCTGATGGGTGTAGCTCTTGCGGATTTGCTTTTGATTGTCGAAGCGCGCCAATCTGGTCTTGCCGTCGAAGATCAGATACATAGGAGCAACAAAAGGCTCAGGGCGTTGTTTGAAGCAGGGCGGTTTGAGCCCGTTAGCCAAGATGATGCTGCTCGTGGGATCCGAGGGCAGAAAGCGGATAGCACACGTGCAGCCGTCTCGCGGTTACAGACCGAAGGGCTGAGCAAGGAAGAGGTGGCTAGGAATTTGGATCTGGGGCTTCGCACTGTTCAGCGGTATTGGTCTAAAGCTGAGTAGCGGAGCACGACAGCGAACTGACAGGGAGAGGGCCTCGATTCAGTCCTTGTAGAAACCATGCCTCTGCATGGCCGGCTGGCAGCAGGGGCGCCGGGCAGGTCGGGGGCAATTGAGCAAGATCATTCTGTTGTTCTGGTCAGGTGCTTACGCTGCCCTGAGTTCATGATCCATAGCCGCATCCAGCCTTTCATCAAGCTCAATGAATTGCTCTTTGGTGAGCTTGCCTTTTTTGAAGTCATCACGCAGCCGCTTCCTGCGCTTCTCATAGTTCTCATACGCTCTGGCAACTTCGGCATTATGAATAATCTGCTGATACTTAGATTTTTGTTTGAACGCAGAATCGACGTAGTCGAGCAAACTCTCTAGCGTGGCGTGCCCGCTCTTGGCCATCGCACGCTCTGCCAACATCTTATTGGTCATTAACGTTTGTCTGAACGAATCGGGGCTTAGTGCCTGAGTTTCTGCAATGAGTTGGGCAACAATGTTTGTGCAGAAGGCGTGTCGGAACAAATGTGCACATGCTTGCTCATCGATTTCAGCCGCCCGGCGAATCTTAGAGAACTCCGTTGTGATGGTGTCGATACCCAGGGGGCGGCCACCTCGTTCAGTGACCAATAGGTACCCATGGTCTGGGACATCTTTGAATTTCTTCATGATGGTACGTCTGGGGCCGCGAATGTAATCCATGAGCTCATCGATCAGCGGAGGGCTAAGTTCTAGTTCGCGCGTAATCCCCATTCCGCCGCGTTTCAACGTATTGATAGTGACCGTTGGAGATCTCACTTTGCTAGCGGCAATGACATCAGCCACCATGATCGGTTGGGTTTCAGCTCTGCGAGCTCCCATTTCTTCAAACAAAGAGATCATGAGATGACGGCGGGTACATAAAAATTCGGACGTTGAGAACGCATCAATTGCATCCCTCAATTTCGAAATGGTCGCCTCACCAATCGGCTTACGGGTTTTCTTGGCGCTAGATGTCCTGAACGACCTATGGTGAGTGCTTGTGCGTTTAAACGCTTTGCCATTTTTATAGCAAATGGAATCCACCATCACTATCGAAATAGTCCCATTGACCCCCACAAAATTGTGTACACCATTCATTTCTGCGACATGGGCGAGAAAGTGAAGGCACCGCCTGCCGATACCAGTGATGGTGCGCTCATTTCTTTTCAGTTGCTTGGGATTATCGAGCTTCGTCTCCTTGCGAAGGCCATCGATAAAATCACAAAAGTCATCATCAGACAAAGCGATGAAGTTGAGCTTGTTGTAGTAGCAGAATCGGATCAGGTGGCTAATCTGCCCAGCGTACTGCCCGAACGATCCGCCTTTGGTGCCATGTCTCGACGGGCCATTGCCGCCCCGGCCAGATTGCATCCGGAGCTTGATCATATAGGCGTTGGCCTGCAAGCAAGGTGAACCGTCAGGCCAGGACATGAAAGGCATCATGCTGCCGTCGAGGGTATGCAGCTCGCCATGAGTCAGGTAATCATAGAGCCGCAACTTCGGGATAGGGGTAAAAAGCTGACTGGACTCGGGATACTCAACGGTTCGCTTTGTCATTTGGCACCAGCTTCAGATGTTTTTCCATGGAGAGGACGGTGACGTCGTCGAAAGGGGCCGGGTTCATCCCCAAGATTCTGATGATCCGCTCGATAGCTTCGTTGATTCGCCTCTGCCGCAATCCCGTGTTTGTGGTGTCCGCGATGGTGATCAGATCTCTCCGGTTAACCTCCAGCGCTTGTACAAGTATCATGTTGACTGCATGGAGTGAGGATACGGAGGCCTTGAGATCTTCGACCTGATCCTCAAGGGCGCTTCGAGATCGCTTCTTCGGTTCCAGTGGCTCTTCGCTGAATTTGGTGATGGCTGCCTGGGCATGGATTCGCAACTTGTCCAAGTAGCTAAAGTCGCGATCAGGGCCATTTCCCGCAAGCTTTTTCTTGAGCGTGTTCAAACTGATTGGCCGGATCGTCACTTGCTCTTCCCGGATCCAGAGCTGCATGTCCAGCGAGCAGAGGTTGCCCTGACTCTTGAGTGCATTAAGCACTTGCTTGTTTTCGGTATAAGTGCCTGGCTCGCTTCGGATGTCATGCAGAAGCCTGAAGATGCTCGCGATGGATTGTTCGATCTGCTTGCCTTTTGTCGTTGTGCTCATTGAGGTGTGCTCTTTTTATTCTCAACTGACGATGAAAAGGACTTTCATGGATTTGCCGTTTTCATCGTTGAAGAAATGCGGCTCGATCCGGGCTTTGCCTT
>Ga0209343_10010422_pt1 | contig 10580 bp, 12 predicted proteins | sample RifCSPlowO2_02_FD_184026 | JGI IMG/M metagenome (GOLD analysis project Ga0209343, IMG submission 184026) | Groundwater microbial communities from Rifle, Colorado - Rifle CSP2_plank lowO2_0.2 (SPAdes) (version 2) | ecosystem: Environmental > Aquatic > Deep subsurface > Groundwater | place...
TTAGTGCCTTTGGGGTTATCCATTTAACCGGAGGCCATTCTCCACGGGCGGTTCGCCGGAGGACGCTCCAGGCTCGGCGGGCGCCCGCGCTCCCGCGGCGGCACGGGCGGCACGGCCCGGGGCCGCTGAGTGACGATGAGATCCTGGTAGCGCACCGGGTCGTGGGCGACGGCGAGTTCGAGCACGCGGTAGAACACCATCCCGCGGCTCCGGGAGCGGCGGCGGTTGAAGCGGAACACGAACTCATTGAGGTAGCTGGGCAGGTGTGCGTCATCCACCGAGCCCTGGTGAGTGCCCAGCAGCCACCTCTTGGCCAGCGAGGCGACCCGGTGTACCGCGGGCAGTAGCTCGCCGGGGTCCTCGCCGCGGGCTCGGGCGGCCCGCTGGCTGTGCCGCTCGTGGACGTAGCCGAGCTTCTCCAGCCCGCGGTAGCCCTGCCAGCTGTCAGTGCTGACCCTCGTGCCTGGCTCGACGTGATCCTTCACGAAGGCGTGCAGCGACGCAGCCGACGCATCGGCCAGCGGCAGCATCCGGCACCGGCCGTATCCTCTCGGCTCCCGGATCTCCACCGCGATGCCGGTCAGGACCTTCTTGCCACGGGCGCGGCCGCCGGGCAGCCCCGACTCCAGACCTCCGATGTACGTCTCATCCACCTCCACCACACCGGCCAGGCGGTCCCGGCCCGGGCGCACCAGCACCGACCGCAGCCGATGCAGCATGGCCCACGTGGTCTGGTAGGAGCCGATCTCCAGCGTCCGCTTCAGGCTCAGCGCCGAGATCCCGTCCTTGCCGGTGGCGAACAGCCAACAGGCGGTGAACCACACCGTCAACGGTGTTCGCGTCCGGTCGAAGATCGTGCCCGCTGTCACCGAGGTACGGCCGCCGCACGCGGAACACATGAACCTGCCATCGCCCAGCCGCCAGCCGCGATGGTCGCCGCAGCCCGGGCAGGCGACGCCGGCGGGCCATCGCAGCCACTCCATGTTGGCGCTCATCGAAAAGCGCACAAATGTGAACTGAGGTTGATGACCCGATATCCCTATCGGTGATCACGTCGCCTCAACGGATCGTGGTGCATTCCGTGCTGGAACGGAATCGTGTTCGGCGAGCGACCCGAGGCGCCGTCTGCCGGTGTCATCGAGGTCAGGCCTTCGAAGGCCGCTTCCGGTCGTTGCCCTCAGCCGGGGCGCGACGCGCCTGCTGGGCGAGTTCCGCTTCGCGCAGCCGATAACTCTCGCCCTCGATGGGAATAATCTCCGCATGATGGGTGAGCCGATCAATGAGCGCCACGGCACAGGCGGCATTGGGAAAGACCGTGTTCCATTGCTTGAACGGCAAATTCGTCGTCACGACCAGGGATCGGTGTTCGTAGCGGCGGCTGACCACTTGAAACAGCAGGTCCGCGGCGTGGGCATCGTAGCCGAGATAGCCGATTTCATCGACGGCGAGCAACGAGGGTTTGGCGTAACTCCGGAGGCGCCGCTCGAGCGCGCGGGCGGTCTCCTGCCCATTGAGATCGAGTAAGAGCTCCGACGCCGTCAGAAAGCGGGCGGAATGCCCGGCCAGGATCGCCTGATGGACGAGATTCTTCGCGAACATGGTCTTGCCCAGGCCGTGCGGCGCGACAAAGATGACGTTCTCGCCTTTGGCGAGGAAGTCGAGGGTGAAGACGCGGTCGACCGTGGGCCGATGGATCTGTTTGGGCCAGTCCCACTCGAAGTCGGCCAGCATCTTGAAGCGGCGGAGGCGCGCGTCCTTCAGCCGGCGTTCGACGCGCTGGCGTGTCCGTGCGTCGAGTTCGGCCTTGGCGAGCTGCTCGAGCAGCACGACCGGGCTCCAGCGTTTCTGCGTCGCGCGGGCGACGAGATCATTGAGCTCGTCGGCGGTATGGAAGAGGCCGAGGTGCCGCAGGTGATCACTCAGCGTCGTCGGGATCGGATCGGGTGAGAAGCTCATCGTAGGACTCCAAGGCATGCGGCGTCAGATCGAGATCCCGGACCCCGGGCCGGTCGGGTAACGCCAAGGGCATGGGCGGCTTGTGCCCCCGCTGGCGGCGGCGGGTTTCCAAGATATGGGCAATGGCGCCGGCGCCGAGGGCGTCGCGCTCGAGGGCCTGGGCCACCGCAGCGGCCAGTTCTTGCCGGCCGTAGTCGTCGAGCAACGCCAGCAAGCGGGCGGTGTGGCCGCGGAGGGATTCGCCTCGCGCCGCCAGCCGCTCCAACAGCGGCGCGATCGCGGGCACGGCGAGGCGGAGCCGGTCGCGCGCACTCGAGGGATTCACTTGGCGTGTGGCCGCCACCAATCCGGCGATATGGTCCTCCTGTTCGATTGTTTGGCCGGTGTCATAACTCCGCGGGTGTTGCGCGATTTCCTCGTCGGTTCCGACAATCAGCCGCACCGTCTTCGGCGTCGCAATCAAAGTGAGCGGTTGCTGCCGATGGGTGTGGGGAATCGAGTAGCTATTCCGGTCGAAGCGCACGTAGGGGGTTTTGCCGGAGGCGACGATCCGCGTCACGGCGGTGTCGAAGGGATGTGCGGGCAGGGGGAGGAGCCGCACCTGCTCTTGCGCGAAGATCTGCGCGACGGTCTGATCGGGGTATTCGGGATGACGGCGCTGATGCGCGATCTCGTCGCGCCAGCGGCGAAACTGCGCGTTGAGGTCGTCGACATCGCGAAACGTCCGCGCCGCAAAGAACGCGTGTCGTAGGTATTGAATTTGGCGCTCAATTTTGCCCTTCTCGTTGCCCCGGCCAGGAGTACAGGGGCGCAGAGCAAAGTGATAGTGGCCGGCGAGTTCGAGCAGGCGTGGATGGAACCGAATCGCACTGCCCTGGCGTTCGAGCACGGCACTGCGGAGGTTGTCGTAGACCAGCGTCCGCGCCACGCCGAGAAACCCGTGATGAAACGCGTCGACATGCCCGCGCAGGAAACTCTCGAGCGTCTGATCGAGCGTGAACAGCGCCGAGATGGCCCGCGAATAGGACAGCACCATCACGAATCCGGAGAGCGGACGGACGCCGTGGCCGATGCGAAGGGTCCCAAACGCGCCCCAGTCCACTTGGGCTTCTTCAGCGGCCAGCGTGACGAGCCGGCGATAGACCGTCGGTGTCACCGCAGGCCGCAGGGTGCGGACGACGCGCCGCAGCTGCACCACCGAGCCGGGATAGCCACGCGCGCGCACCATCTCGAAGAGGCGTGTGGCGCGGAGTCGCGGATACTGGGCCAACGTGTCACGAATGAAGGGCAGATACGGGTCCGCCAGGGTCGGGCCGCAGCGGCCGCGGCGCAGCGCCTGCGTATCCTGGGCAATCGCGGCACTGACGGTGTCATGGTGAACGCCGAGGGCCGCGGCGATGGTGCCGACTCTCCAGTGCTCGCCGAAATAGAGGCGGCGAATTTCCGCGTGCTGTTCGGGCGTGATCATGAGGAACCTCCGGGGACACGCGACGGATTCGCCAGCGCGGTGGAAGGAGCCACGTGCTTTCGCGGCCGCAGACCATACATCGCAACGCGCCCGCCAGGGGCGCGGTCGGCCAGTGCTCCGTCGGCGTGTCAGGAGGCAGTGTGCGGCGCGGGGCCGGGCGGCGGGAAGTCTGATCCCTCACGCGCGCGCGATACGCCCGCTGGTGATCGCGATGATCGAGGCGCCCTTCGCGACTCCGGCGATGTCGGTGGCGGGCGGCCGCGATCGATCGGCGCCGCGCGATGCGGCGACACGTCGCGGAGCAGTAGGCGTGCCCCCGATCACACGCGACACAAATCGCGAATAGCCGGTTGCAGAGGCGGCAGGTTTTCTGGCGAAGGGGTGCGTCCACGTCGGAGCAGTGGCGCACTCCGACTGGACACGCGGGGGAAACCGTGGCACAACAAGCAGTGACCCGTCTCGGCCCGTCGGAGCGTCGAGGCGGTCATCGAGGGTCTGGAGGGGCTAAGCTCCAGGCCCTCACCTCATCGCCACGCTGTCAGCTTACGCGATGTCCCTCCACAACGGCATGAGCAGAACAAGAGGCTGTGGACGCTGACGCAGCCGTGGACGCACAGAACGCGCCCACCGCTGCTTGGAAATCTCGCTGAAGAACGCGAGATTCCCACGAGCGTCCACAGCCCGTCTCTTTTTCCTTCAGAAGAGAAGAACGAAGAACACCTACGACGACAACCGTCGAGATTTACGCGTTTTCAGGTGAGCGCTGACACTCCAGGTAGTCCAGGCAGTCCGCATCGGTCCGGAACCATGCCTGGAATTCGCCCACGGACCTCGGATAGTGGGTGCCGGCGCGAGGGTGATCCACCGCGGCAGTCTACACCGTTACTCCGGTTAAATGGATACCCCCATAGTGCCTTTTCCGCCCGGTCCGAGCTCAACCGAAGACCGCTCATGCGACCGAAGGGCCCACGATGCCAGAATTTACAGCCCGCATCACCCCGCGCACAGTGCGGATGGCCAAGGCACAGCGCGGATGATCGGCCGGTAGTGACCGGCGTGTCAAGAGAATGTCAGGCAAGTCAGGCGAGCGGGCGCACTTCTCCTCTTTCGACCAGCGGCCGGGTCGTCACGCCACGTTCACGGGACGGCGAGGTCGTCATCGACAGAGCGATCGACCCGACCCAAGGGCCCGACGGACATCGGTGGCGGACGCGCGGGATAGGCCGCGGGCACCTCGGTCGGCAGGCCGAGATGGCCCAGAACGGGGTGGCTCGCACGCGCCTCCTCGATGAGCGCGATCAGCCGCAGACGCCCCCCGCATCGCGGGCAGGCCAGGACGTACCCTCTGCCGTTTGGCCCGTGACGCCTAGGACGGCTACACTACCGGGAGACATCCGGTTCGAGGCTTCGACGATGACCCACGTAGACGTGACGCGGATGCGTGTCTTCGAGACATGGGTGATCGGTGGTGGGCGATCGGCGATGCGATCTCCGACTGCAGATTGGCAATCGGCGATTGCCGATTCAATCACCGGTCACCGATCGCCAATCGCAGGTCCTGCGTCTTCTTCTCTCCCTCACCCGGCGTGATCTTCAGCGCGCTTGCGGAGACCTGCTCCAGAAATGACGTGTCGCCGAGGTCGCGCTGATCGACTTCGGTGAGCGCCGCGATGAAGTAGTCGCCGGGCGGAACGCCCGTGAAGTCGTGTTGAACGCGTTCGGCCGCGCGACGGCCTGCACCACGTGCCACGGGCCGGATCTCAGGGGCATGGGGCCGGACATCCCGCCGCTGGCGGGCCGGTCGCCCAGCTATCTCGCGCGCGAGATCTTCGACATCCAGCAGGGGACGCGCGCCGGCTCGTACCCGCTGATGCCGCTGATGAAGAAGGCGGTCGAGAAGCTGACCGCGGAGGGCATCATCGACATCACGGCGTACCTGGCGTCGCTACCGGTCGACGGCCCGGCCCCGGGCGTGATGCTCACTCGCCGGTAGGCGCGCCGCGAGCCGGGCCAGCCACCACACGACTGCTCCAATCATCGCGAGCGGCAGAAGTGTGAGCATCGCCGTCAGAACGCAGACCCCGTGGGATGTGCACTGGCGCGAGATCGTGACGAGGATCGCCCCGGGCTGCCTCGTGAACTCCGGCGCGCCGTTGCGCCAATTATCGACGACCACCTCGCAGGAGGTCAGTGACTGCTTCGACGACCTGCTTCAGTGTTCGAGGATTGAGTGTGGCAACCTCTGCTGTGATGAGGTCGCGGCTGGCTGTGAAGAGCTTCCCGGGATGGGCGAAACTGGTGATCCGCAGCGAACCTTTCGCGAGATCGGCGTCTTCGAGCCTGACGGCTCGACGGTCGCCGTACGCCTTGCTGGTGACCTGACACAGCACGTAGTCGCCGCGGCCGGCATCCGCGAGGACCACGGCCGGCCGTAACTTCGTCCGTGACAGGTCGGAGAACGGGAACTGGACGAGAACTATCGCACCTGCTGCAGGTGCGCCCACGCCTCGTCCTCCTCAGGCCGGCTCCAATCCTGGGCGAGAGCCGCCTCACTGAGCAACGCCGTCTCGGAAACGTGCGTCGTGGGTTGTTCGTCCAGGATGGTGACGAGCGCCCGTCGAGCCCTGGACGGCTGAATCGGTTCGAGCAGGCGGACACTCCCGTCTTCGTCGATGACCGCTTCTACCGTTCTGATCATGGTGGCCTCTCGTCAGTGTACACCGGGCGTGCTATGCACACGCACGTCGCGACCGTCGGCAGCTACGGTGAAATCTTCACATAGACGGCGAACCAGCTGCTGTCGCCGGCTGGGCGTTCACGCTTGAAGACACCCATCAGCGCATAGGCGCTCGGCGCCGCGGGTGGCGTGGCCGTCGGCCCGGACAGTGGCAGCAGGATTGCGGACCCCACTGGAACATACGCGTCCGATCCCGCGGGGCCCTGCGGACCTGTCGGGCCCCCTGGTCCTTGCAGACCGACAGGGCCCTGTTCGCCCTGAATCCCTTGCGAACCCATCGGTCCCTCTGGACCCTGGGGCCCGGTCGCACCTGTGGGACCGGGCACACCCTGTGGACCTTGCAGCCCGGCTGGACCCTGCGGACCGACGAGATCCGCGGCGGCACACCCGAAATCCGTTACGGCGGAGCCAACCGGAGTGACCGGGCAGAGATCGCCCGCGCCTGTCACACCGTCCAAGTCGGCGTCAGGCGAATAGACCACCACCGAATGCGCCTGGCCTCCAGCGATCTGTAGCACCATGCCGCCTACATTGACGCTCCCGGCGGCGGCGGGGGTCTCGTCGTCGCCAATGCGACTCGTGTTCCCGTACCCCAGCTGACCCCAACTCCTTGGCCCCAGCAGCGCACGGCGCCTGCGTCCAGCAGCGCACACGTGTGTTGGATGCCACCAGTGAGCTGGACCACGCGACCGCCCACATCGACGGCGGCGGCCGTCACCGGACACCTGTGAATGGTTCGTTGGCGATCTGTTCCTGAGCGCACGTGAGTCGCCCTCTTCCGCCTGAAGCCGGGTCGGACGCACCCTCGCACCCTCGCACCCTCGCACGTCTAGATAGGGTGTAGTGTTCCCTGCTCCAGCCGCAGCACCCGGTCGCACGCGGCGGCGAGGCGCGGATTGTGCGTGGCGATGATCGACGTGAGCCCGTGCTCGGCGTGCATCTCCCGCAGCAGCCGATGGAGCGCGTCGGCGGTGTTCTCGTCGAGATCGCCCGTCGGCTCGTCGGCCAGCAGCAGCGCCGGTTGCATGACGAGCGCCCGCGCCACGGCGACGCGCTGCTGCTCTCCGCCCGACATCATCGCCGGCCGGTGCGCCAGCCGCTCACCGAGCCCCACGCGGACGAGCAGCTCGGTGGCCCGCCGCTCGGCCGTCTCGCGCGACACTCGGGCAATCCGCATCGGCATCGCGACGTTCTCGGACGCGTCGAATTCCGGCAGCAGATGGTGGAACTGGAACACGAAGCCGATGTTCCGGTTCCGAAACTCGACGAGCGCCGCGTCGGGCATCGCCGTCAGATCGGCGTCACCAACCCGGACCGCGCCGGCGTCGGAGCGGTCGAGGCCGCCGAGCAGGTGGAGGAGCGTGCTCTTGCCGACGCCCGACGCGCCGACGATCGCCAGCATCTCCCCCGTCACGACCTCGAGGTCGAGGTCGCGCAGCACGTGAATCCGCTGGCTGCCCACGGAGTACGACTTGTTCAGCCCGCGAACGGTGACGAACGCCATGCTTCAGGTGCGACGGTGTCGATGGTGCGACGGTGCGATGGTGCGTCCGACGGTGCAATGGTACGAGGGTGCGGTGGTGCGTTCGAGGGTGCACTGCGCACCCGCCGTCGCACCGTCGCACCGTCGCACCGTCGGACGCACCGTCGCACCGTCGGACGCACCATCGCACCGTCGCATCATCGCACCTCCTATTCGAACCTGAGGGCCTGGACGGGATCGAGCCGGGACGCCTGCCGCGACGGATAGATCGTCGCCAGGAAGCAGATGAGCACCGCCGACACGATGACCACGGCAAAATCGAGCGGCTGCACGACGAAGGGAACGTAGGCGATCTGATAGACGTCCATGGGGATGCGAATCAGACGGTAGCGGTCGAGCACCCAGCACAGCGCCACACCGGCCGAGGCGCCGACAGCGGTCCCGACAACCCCGATGGCGAGGCCCTGCAGCATGAAGATCGTCATGACGCGCCGCGACGAGGTCCCCATCGTCTTGAGAATGGCGATATCGCGCCCCTTCTCCATCACCAGGAGGATGAGCGAGGCGACGATATTGAGCGCCGCCACCATGACGATCAGACCGATCGTGATCGAGATGGCCATCTTCTCGAGCCACAGCGCCGAGAAGAGCGCCTGGTTCATGTCGGCCCAGTCCTGGCTCACGTAGCCGCCGCCGAGCGCCTCGGGAATCGCCGCCGAGACGGCCGGCGCCGCCTCGATGTCGTCGACGCGCAGCTCGATCAGGTCGGGCGCGGCCTTCCCCAGCAGCCGCTCCGCGAAGGCGAGCGACACGAACCCGTACGCCGCGTCGAACTCGTACAGGCCGAGCACGTAGATGCCGGCGACCCGCACGCGGCGCGTCCGGGGAATCATGCCCATCGGCGACAAGGTGCCCTGCGGCGTGAGGAGCGACGCGGTGTCGCCCACGTCGACGCCGAGCTGCTCGGCCAGGGCACGGCCGACGAGGATGCCGGGCAGCGCCTCCTCGGTCTTGGATTCGAGCCCCGCGATGCTGCCGCGTTCAATCGCGCGGCCGATGTCGGTCACGCTCGGCTCGAGCTCCGGATCGACGCCCTTGAGGGAGATGAACGCATCGGCGCGAGCGGTCGAGATGAGCGCCTTGCCGAGGATGGCCGGACCGGCGCCCACCACGCCGTCGAGCTGTCGTATCCGATCCACTTCGGCCCGGTAGTCGTCGATGCCGCCCGTCTTCCAGACGTAGACGTGGGCGGTCGATCCGAGGATGCGGTCGCGCAGCTCTCCCTGCAGTCCCGTCATCAGCGCCAGCGCGATGACGAGCGCCATGACGCCGACGGCGACGCCAATCGTGGAGATGAGCGAGATGACGGAGATGAACGCCTGCTTCCGGCGCGCCAGGAGGTAGCGGAGGGCGACGAACAGCTCGAACGTCATGGCTACAGGCTACCGGCTACCGGCTACCACCTACCTCGGCCTCATCAGCGGAAACAGGATTACGTCGCGAATCGAGTGGCTGTTGGTCAGCAGCATCACGAGCCGATCGATCCCGATTCCCGCTCCGGCCGCCGGGGGCATGCCGTACTCGAGGGCGCGAACGTAGTCCTCGTCGAGCGCGTGGGTCTGCTCCTGCCCGGCCGCCCGCGCGCTGAGCTGCGCTTCGAACCGCCGCCGCTGCTCCGCCGGGTCGTTCAGCTCGCTGAAGGCGTTGGCGATCTCCATCCCCGCCACGTACAGCTCGAACCGCTCGACCGTCTCCGGGTCGTCCTGCGTCTGCTTCGACAGCGGCGACACCTCGGTCGGAAAGTCGTGCACGAAGGTCGGCTGGACGAGCTCGTCCTCGCACAGGCGCTCGAAGATGTCGACGGTAATGGCGCCCGCCTCCATGCCGGGCGTCACCTCGATCCCGAGCCGCGCCGCCAGCGCCGCCGCGCGGTCCCGCGCGCGCAGATCGCCCTCGGCGACCTCCACGCCCAGACGCCTCGAGGCCGCCGCCCGCACGGCCTCCCGCAGCCGCAGCCGCCGGAACGGCGCATCGCGCCGGAGCGGCGCGTCCTGAAGAGCGCGGCGCAGAGCGCGCGCCTGATTCCGGCCCGGGTCAGCGACCGCAACGGCTGGGCCGAGGACCTCCAGGCCGCGATGGCGGCGCTGGAGATCGAGCCCAACGGCCAGAACGTGTGCGCGGTGCTCGCCGTGCTCGAGCAGGAGTCGGACTTCCGCGTCGATCCCGTGGTGCCCGGCCTGTCGCGCATCGCGCGCCTGGAGATCGAGAAGCGCCGCGAGCAGGCCGGCGTTCCGAAATTCATGGTCGACGCCGCACTCAAGCTGGCGTCGTCCAACGGCCGCTCCTACGGCGAGGAGCTCGCGGCCGCCAAGACCGAGCGCCAGCTCAGCGATCTGTTCGAGGATTTCGCCGGCAGGGTGCCGCTCGGCAAGCGCCTTTTTGCCGACTTCAATCCCGTGCGCAGCGCCGGGCCGATGCAAGTCAGCGTTTCCTTCGCCCAGGCCTACGCTCAATCGAAGCGCTATCCGTTCGGCATGTCGGGCTCGGTGCGCCAGGAAGTGTTCACGCGCCGCGGCGGGATCTATTTCGGCATCGCGCATCTGCTGGATTACCCGGCGCCGTATGACGATCTCGCCTATCGCTTCGCCGATTTCAATGCCGGCCGCCATGCGAGCCGCAACGCGGCGTTTCAAAAAGCGGTGGGCGCGCTGACCGGGGTCGAGGTTCCGCTCGACGGCGACTTGTTGCGCTACGAGCAGGGCCGGCCCCTGCGGGAGGCGAGCCGCACCGAGCTGGCGACCCGCAGGCTCGCGGTCCACTTCGAGATGACTCCCGCCGACGTGCGGCGCGACCTCGAGCTCGCCCACACCGCGGAATTCGAGCGCAGCCGGCTCTACCTGTCGGTGTTCACGCTCCAGGACGGCGTGCTCGGCAAG
>Ga0209343_10010425_pt1 | contig 10577 bp, 9 predicted proteins | sample RifCSPlowO2_02_FD_184026 | JGI IMG/M metagenome (GOLD analysis project Ga0209343, IMG submission 184026) | Groundwater microbial communities from Rifle, Colorado - Rifle CSP2_plank lowO2_0.2 (SPAdes) (version 2) | ecosystem: Environmental > Aquatic > Deep subsurface > Groundwater | place: Rifle...
TCTTGATGCAGGGATTTTATGGAAAGGGTGGTATAGGCGAGGAAGACAGCTAAAATAAGAGTGGCGAGTGGAGAGTGGTGAGTGGAGAGTAATAAAAGAAACCAAATTAAACCAAATACACTTCCAACAACAATTATAAAGAGAAAAATCCCGCCGATCTTCTCAGATAAAGGAGTATCAGCAAATCTTTTTATTTTATCTTCAAGGAATGTAATATATCTGCCAATCCATCTTACAGGATGCGGGAGCCATTTGGGATCGCCGAGGAGAAGGTCTAAGATGTAGGCAAAAATGATTATTAACAGTGCAGAATGCAGGAGAAATTTATCTAAAACCACCATGCCTTAAAGGTATGACGAATGAGGGCATCTTGCAATCATAATTTTTAAGTCACCGCTGAGCCGGTACATTCAAAAGCTTTAGCATATCTTCTCTATCTATCGTTGGAAGCTTACAGGCATAATCCTGACACACATATGCTGTTGCTTTTCCTTCTATACCAATCAAATTGCTGGTAAACGCAGTAAGAGTAGTGATTTCCGGCAGCTTTACATCGGCTGGGCGAAATAGTACTACCTTATTTGGTATAAATTGTTCCCGAAGCACCTTTAACATGACCGTGGTATCATCAGCCTTTGAGTCGCCAACAATAACGATTTCATATGAAGGCCCTATAAGAAAGTCTACTCCTGACATAAATTGAGTATATGATATTAGCGATTGCAACACCCTTCGGGAAAATGTCTTTACAATCTGTAGCGCTGTTTCTTGAAATTTAGGATTGCCTGTCATACGGGCCAATCTGCTAAAATTGAGCATTGCCACAGAGTTGCCCGATGGGAGAGCGCCGTCATACACATCTTTCCAGCGAATAAGGAGTTCTTCGCTATCATCTGCTGTAAAATAAAATCCTCCCTCCCTTTCATCCCAAAAGTGTTTTATCAAATCATTGCTCAAATCTATAGCATTTTTAAGATAACGCACCTCAAAGGTAGACTCGTAAAGCTCTATCAATCCACAGATGAGAAATGCATAATCATTTACATTGGCCAGCACCGCAGCCTCACCTTCCCGATAGCGGTGCAGAAGCCGACCATCATTTCTCATCATATTTTCAAAAATAAAATCAACAGCTTTTTTTGCGGCCTCTGTATATATCAGTTCATCAAAAACCTGCGCTCCTTTAGATAGCGCAGCAATCATGAGACCATTCCAGTCCGTTAAGATTTTATCGTCTTTATATGGATGGATTCTCTTCTCCCGTACTTCAAAGAGCTTTTTTCTGATCTCTTCCAAGCTCCTCCTTACATCCTGTTCTTCCCTGTTAAGGGCAAGAGCTATCTCTTTGTGTGACTTAGAAAAATGCAAAATATTTTTACCTATTTTATGCCCAGTTACCTCCTCAGAAAAGTTGCCATCCTTCTCAACATTAAATATCTGAATAGCAAATTCAGCCTCTTCTCTTGATAGCGACTGTTTTATCTCCTCCTCTGTCCAGAGATAAAACTTTCCCTCTTCACCTTCGCTATCTGCATCCTCGGCAGAGTAAAATCCGCCATCCGGCGCAGTCATGTCGCGTAGCACATAGGTAAAAATTTCTCTGGCTGTATTTCCAAATTCTTCTTTCTTGGTTGCCTGATAAGCCTCTATATACGCCATAGCAATCATAGCCTGATCATAGAGCATCTTCTCAAAGTGAGGGATAAGCCATTCCCTATCAGTAGCGTAGCGGTGAAAACCAAATCCGATATGATCGTAGACACCGCCATATCTCATAGCCTGAAGGGTTCTCTCTACTATTTCTAATGTCCTTTTATTATTGACACGTCTCCAGTAACGGAGCAAAAAATAAAGGCTGTGGGAGGATGGAAACTTTGGGGCAGTACTGAATCCGCTGTAGTCTTCATCAAAACTTTGAGAAAGCTGTATATAAGTGGCCTTAAGTGCAGTTTCATTAATTTCTTTCCCGGATACATCAATTGATATCTTTTGGAGCGCTTTGGTAATCTGATTCACTGAATCCACGACTTCGTCATAATGTTTACTCCAGACTTCTTGTATCTGCGGCACCAGTTCCAACATTCCAATTCTTCCATAACGGCTTTCTTTGGGGAAATAGGTTCCGGCAAAAAATGGTTTTTTATCCAGTGTCATGAGGATGGTCAGCGGCCACCCTCCACTGCCAGTCAGCATCTGGCATACCGACATATAGATACTGTCAATATCCGGCCTCTCTTCCCTGTCTACCTTTATAGAAACAAAAACCTCATTCATCAACTGAGCCACCTCAACATCATTAAATGACTCTTCCTCCATTACATGACACCAGTGACAGGTTGAATATCCGATGGAAAGAAAAACTGGCTTATTTTCTCTTCGCGCCTTCTCAAAGGCCTCTTCCCCCCATGGATACCAATCTACAGGATTATAAGCATGCTGGAGCAGATAGGGGCTCTTCTCAAATATGAGCTTATTCGAAGGCCTCTTATCTCTTTCTTTTTGAGAATCGGAATACATTATATCTTCTCTGCTCATGAAAACAGTGAGCGTATACTGGGCTATTCCGAAATGGTGTATGTGAAATTGTATCTGGGAGCCGGTCTATCTGCAATAGGACAATTGCTGTCTAAAGCTTCAATGATCGTGCTGTAAAAAATATAACTACCACCCCTAAGATCAATATCGTGCTGTTCAGGATTGTAGATATCTTATGGCGACTTCTGAACTCAGCCCCAAGCGCCTCTTTGCGCGATTGATCTTCAACGGTACGTATCTGGGCCTTGATATCCCTTGCGCTCGCTCCAACAACCAGCCCTGAATAAAAGGTTATTCCTACCATGACAATCAGCAATCCAATCCTATTCCAGTGATAGGTTCGCTCCAGAAAAGAGAGCATGATGATTGTTATGAGGGCTGTAATACTACAGATATAGCCCATCAGCCAGTACTTAGGAAAGATATCGCCAACTACATCGCCTGCGGTCTCTCTGGGCAGGATTTTAAATATGCCTGGCGCTGCAATAAAAGAAAAGAATATTATCCCGCCAATCCAGACAACTAAAGACATGAGATGCAAGAATTTAATGATTGTCAACATAATATCCTCTGTATAATATCCTCTGTAATCTTTTCCAGCGTGAACCAACTTATTTAAGCACCGCCACCAGCCCACTCCCCCCTGTAATTGGAACTTCCAAAGTAACCTCAGCGCTACCGTCGTCCTTATATTCTTCTTTAACTACCATTGCGCCTTTAACAAAGCCTTCTATTCGAGTCATTTCTATATGCTTTTCGTCAAGGTATTCCTTCATGCCCCTGTCAGGAGGCGTCTTCATCTTCAGGATTGTCTCAAGAAGGGCTTTGTAGCCTTCTACCTTTGCCGCACGCATTGTAAGTATCCTTATCTGTGCCGGATTTGTAATGTCCTTTGGAGGATAACCACGACCAATAGCGGTTATTGTCCCTTTTTGCCAGTCAACGCCCTCTATCTCGGAGACAACAACCACATTTTTATATGCCTCTGCAAATTCTGCTGGAATTGCTTCAACAGTCGGCGCTACCTCGGACTTTTTTTCCACTACTGAAGTTTGAGTTTCTTCTTTTACAGGCTCCTCTTTCTTGCCGCAAGCAGTTAATGATACAGCGAACAGTAAAACGAGAAGCAAGAGGCAGGAAGCAAGAGGCAAGATTTTTTCTTGCTTCTGACTTCTTATTTCATACTTCTGACTTCTGACTTCTGACTTTTTTGTCCATACCCTATCCCTCCTCTGCGACCCTTCTCAATGCCTTTTTCTTTGCAAGCTTTTTCTTTTCCTCAAGCCGTTTTCTCTTTTGTGATTCCGTGGTTTTGGTGGGGATACGCTTCTTGGGTTTAAACAAGAGCCTTGCAATGGCCTTTTCGAGCCTTTGCATGGCAATCTCTCTGTTGAGATGCTGAGAGCGCCGTTCCGATGCTTGAGCAACTATCCCTGTTGGGATATGTCTTATGCGGACGGCAGTGGCGGCCTTATTCTTATGCTGGCCTCCAGGACCTGAGCTCCGATAGAATTCTATCTCAATGTCGGATTTTCTTATATTGATAGCAGAGTTTGCAGACATGCGCAATCCAATTTTCTTTCCGTAAAATAGCGATTGAAAACCTCGCCATTTTACAAACCGGCGATTTGGTTGCTATACTTTGTTATCGGACAATTTTTACTCCTCACCGTATCGGTGAACATACGGCTCGTCGCAAAAATTGTCCGCTGCCTCGTCTAGCAACCAACTTGCCGGTTTACCCAAAAATCAAAGTCTATTTTTGGAGTTTCATTGCCACTCAAAATTCCTTCGCAATTTTTGATAGTTCTTTAACAGGCAACGCAAAGATATTTCGTCCTATGGGATAAGATTCTTTGCCGGGATAGACAATAAACCCCTTTTTGCATGACAGGTCTTCACATGCCATCCAAAATCCCTTTTCTGCCTTCGGGCTCAGAGAGTATTTAATCTCTATTGCTATTGGCCGATTTTTCCTGTCAAAAACCAATAAATCAACTTCAGCGCCTGCGCCTGTTCTATAAAAATGAAGAGGTGTATTTTCGGGCAAGATTCCTGCTATCTGTTCAATAACAAACCCTTCCCATGAACTGCCTACAACAGGATGCGCCTGCAAGTCATCAAATGTTTTTACCGTTAACAAGGCATGCAAAAGACCTGAATCCCGGATATAGACCTTCGGTGATTTTATCAACCTTTTCTTGATATTGAAATGGTAAGGCTGAAGTTGCCGCACTATAAATGTTTCTTCAAGGATGTCAAGATAATGTCTTACTGTTGGCGCTGAAAGCCCAAGCCCGCTTGCAATCTTACTTGCATTCCAGAGTTGTCCATGCATATGCGCAAGCATTGTCCAGAATCTCCGTAAATTTATTGATGGTATATGTATCCCTAATTGGGGTATATCCCTTTCCAGATATGTCCTGATAAATGACTCCCGCCAGATAAAACTATCTATGGAATCTTCTGCAAGGTAACTATTTGGAAAACCTCCCCTAAACCATAGAGTATTAAGGTTATCATAGTTTGTTTCGTTCAGGTTAAGGGGTTTCAACTCGTGATAGATTATGCGGCCTGCAAGGCTTTCTGAAGAATCTTTAATCAACTGCGGTGAGGCTGAACCTAAAACAAGGAATCTCCCCCCAACCCTTTTTTTATCTACCAAAGCCCGTATAAGCGGAAAAAGTGCAGGCATACGTTGTATCTCGTCAATAATCACGAGGTGGTCAGTGAATTGGCTTAGATACAGTTCAGGTTCCTGCAGTTTACTCAGGTCTGAAGGCAATTCAATATCAAGGTAAACAACCCTTTTCCTGAATGCCTTTGCTATTATTTTGGCAAGGGTGGTTTTACCAACCTGACGGCAGCCAATCAATCCAACTACCGGGTATCTGGCAAGGGAGCCTATGACTGCCTCTTTTAATTCCCTCTCTAATATCATGCTTGCATTTTAAAACAAGCACTTTCATTTTGCAAGGATAAAATTAGAGGCGAATTTTTAATGGCGATTTTTTCATTCATTGCCGCGATAGGTTATGTGGTAAATTGCACGGCATTGCTATATGAAACCTATTGCATTTTAAAATCTATTTTATCAATGTAAAGAGTTGACCTCAAAAGCCTTTTTGTCATCATACCAAAAGTTAAGTATGGTGTCCCCAGAATTAGGAACAGTTGGTAGGTTGGGTTGAGCAAAGCGAAACCCAACAATTCATTCATATCCTACATCCTCATCAAATTGAATCTCACAACCCGCTCCCCAATCGTTCTTGTAAATGCCCTGTTTTACATAACGATGAAAACTTGAATATGCCTTTATATTCATCCTGACATTGTCTGCTAAAATAGCTTTTTATAAGCCTCCATCGCAGGGAAAAATCATTATCGTTATGCGGCACTGTCCAGATACAGCCACCCCCTTTGCCTTTGACCTGCGATAGCGCATTGTTTTTTATGATTAGGTTGGGTTTCGTTCCTCAACCCAACCTACCAACTTTTCATCACCTCTCAAAAAGCCTTTCTATGAGTTTATGTCCTTCCTCTATGAGCAGGCCGCTTGCCTTTGCATCTGCCTCTGAAAATGCCTTGCCGCTGCCTTCATTTGCAGGATAAACCCCAGCACCAAAATTTTGGGTGCGGGGGTAAAGCACAAAAGGCACTGGGTCGCGTGTATGGGTCTTTTTTACTACGGGTGTTGGATGATCCGGCATAACGAGGATTCTATATTCCTTAAATCTTGCAAGGCCTTCAACCACCCTGCCGACCACCTCTTTATCAAAATCCTCAATGGCCTTTATCTTGCCTTTTAAATCACCGTTATGTCCTGCCTCATCCGGCGCCTCAACATGCACGCACACAAAATCCAGCGTCTCTAATTCCTTCAACGCATATTCAGCCTTGCCCTTGTAATTTGTATCAATATACCCTGTTGCCCCTGGTACATTGACAACATTCAATCCCCCGTATATGCCAACACCCTTAACTAAGTCCACCGCTGATATAATAGAGCCTTTAATACCGAATCTCTCTTTTAAGGTCGGCATATCCGGCTTTCTTCCCTGCCCCCACAGCCAAATGGAATTTGCAGGCTTATGGCCCTCTTCTTCCCTCTTTATATTAACGGAGTGGTCTTTCAAAAGCATCTGGGAAGAGTTCATAAGCTGGACAAGTTTATCCGAGCCTTTTCCTTTCGGAAGATGGCCATTTATTTCCTTCCCTGAAATATCATGGGGGGGCGTTGTCTCAAGGCCGTCAGGCCCGCCGTGCCAGACCATAAGATGCCTGTAACTCATCCCTGGGTAAAACCTGATTCCGTTTTCGCCCAGTTCCTTATCTATATCCCTTATAATCTCCTTTGCCTCATCTGTGGATATATGGTCTGCGCTGAAGTCATCCATATATATTTTGGCATCGCGCTCGGCAAGGGTAACCAGGTTGCATCTTAATGATAGGTCATGGGGGCCGAGATTAACTCCTATGCTTGCAGCTTCAAGCGGCGACCTGCCTGTGTAGTACTTCTTAGGGTCGTAGCCCAGGACACTCAATATGGCTACATCGCTCCCCGGCGGGAAACCCTCCGGTACTGTCTTGACAAGTCCGATGGTCCCCTTTTGGACAAGCTTATCCATATTCGGGGTCTTTGCAGCCTGTAATGGAGTCTTGTTTCCCAATTCTTCAATGGGATAATCAGACATACCATCGCCTATTAAAATTACATACTTCATAAAGATAAATCCCAAATCTCAAATTACAAATCCCAAATAAATTCCAAACTCCAATATCAGCTGTTTCAAAACGAATAGATTGTTTGGGTTTTGGGAACCGATAATTGAAATTTATTTGTCATTTGTTGCTTGTAGTTTGTTGCTTTACCAATTTCAGGGCTTTGTTATTGGAGTCGTTCCTTTCCCTTTGCTTTATTCTTCCATCGTATTCTGCACCCTTGCCATTCTTATTCCCTTATCTGCATCCATTGCACACCTGAAACCTACAAGATGGCTTACGTTGTCCGGGCCAGCCCCTTCACGGCTGGCGCTCCTTGCCCTTGGCCCAAGATGCACCCATGCAGCACCTTTTACAACCTTTGTCTCGCCCTTCTCGTACCAGCTGTCTGTCCATTCCATCACATTGCCGGCTGTATCAAAAACTCCGAATGGACTCAAATCTCCTTTGAATTCACTAACCGGCGCTGCATAGAGTACAAGCTCTCGCGGACTTAAAAAGGTCTTTAAAAGGGCCTCCGCGGTCCTGACATTATCAGGGTTAAATTCATTACCCCATGGATACAGCCTGCCGTCCACCCCCCTTGCAGCCTTTTCCCATTCTTCTTCAGTGGGCAGCCTCTTATCCGCCCATACAGCGTAGGCCTTGGCATCAGACAAGCTTACATTTATTACAGGATGGTTCTCTTTACCTGTTGGATAGGTTCTATTCTGCCAGTGGTAGGGGCATCTATGGCCTGTTGCATCTATAAACCTTTTATACTGGGCATTGGTGACTTCGTATTTATCTATGTAAAAGGCCTTGATATATACCTTGCGCCTCGGTTTTTCTTTTTCAAACTCATAATCAATAAAATCCCCTCTTTTGCCATATTCGCTTATAACCTTATCCACTTCCTCACTGCTGCTCCCCATGATAAATTCTCCGGCAGGGATTAGCACCATATCACCCGGATCAGCTTTTTCCTTAAAAAACGGAAATATGCCGGAAACCTGGTTTTCTACATCACGATTAGCGTGACCGTGCGAAGAAAATGCAAAGGCTGTCATCGCCACAAAAAGACCTAAGAAAAGAACATGCCTTTTAAAATCCTTTTTTGTATATACCCTAAACATAGACATTTTTTACCTCAATCCACAAAAGCCTGCTGGTACTGTTAAAATCCCAGCGCCTTTACAACCTCGTCAAAATCAGATGGCACTGTAACAGGGCTGTCAGATGATTTGATTGCTGTATCAGGGTCCTTTAAACCGTGCCCTGTCAATGTACATACAATTGTGTCGCCGTTTTTAAATATGCCCTTCTTATGCATCTTTATTACACCGGCAATAGAGGCAGCCGATGCAGGCTCACAAAATATCCCTGCCCTTGCTGATAGGAGTTTATACGCATAGATGATTTCATCATCTGATACCATATCTATAGCACCGCCGGATTCGTCCCTTGCCTTTACTGCGGCTTCCCAACTTGAAGGATTGCCTATCCTTATAGCAGAGGCGACTGTTTCCGGGTTTTTCACAGGATGGCCCCTTACAATGGGTGCTGCCCCTTCTGCCTCAAACCCCATCATCTTCGGAAGGGAGTTGATTAGTCCTTTTCCCCTGTATTCCTTATACCCCATCCAGTATGCGGTTATATTCCCGGCGTTCCCCACAGGAAGGAAATGATAAGTTGGCGCAAAACCCAGGTGGTTGCACACCTCAAATGCCGCAGTCTTCTGGCCTTCTATCCTATAGGGATTTATTGAGTTTACCAGTGTCACAGGATATCTCCTTGAAACCTCCTTCACTATCGCCAAGGCATCATCAAAGTTGCCTTGTATCTGTATAACCTTTGCCCCATGCATCATGGCCTGTGAAAGTTTCCCCAACGCAATTTTCCCTTCAGGTATCAATACATATGCCCTGAACCCTCCTCTTGCCGCATATGCGGCTGCAGCAGCAGAGGTATTGCCAGTTGAGGCGCATATTATGGCATGAGAGCCTTCTTCCTTTGCCTTTGATACAGCCACTGTCATGCCCCTGTCCTTGAAAGAGCCGGTAGGGTTCAGCCCTTCAAATTTGAGGAATATCTTAAAACCCTTTCCGAATAAATCCTCCATATTAAAGACTTCTATTAAAGGAGTATTGCCCTCCCTAAATGTGACTATGCAGTCATCCTTTATCTTTGGAAGAAATTCATGGAATTCCCTTATTACACCGTTCCAGATGTGTGTCACCATTTGCCGCACTGTTATCCTCCAGTCTATCCTAAATCTGCAATTAGTAAGCGGTTTAATCAGGCCATACTAATTTAGAAGATTATCAAAAGATTGTGAGAAAGTCATTAAGAAAATTGTATAAGGAGGGGTGCTGTGGAAGCGAAGAGAGGATAAAACATGAGTTTCATACATCTATATTTCTGGAGGGTATGTTATAGCTCTACCAGTTCATCGGTTATCTTGTGCTGGGGATCTTCTTTCCAGTATTCACTAAGGGGGAAAAAGTCTATTAGGGCTTTGCCATTAAGCAAGAAGACAATCTGCTGTTCTTTCAAGCCCCAGAGATCAATTTTAGATGCCCTGTCCTTGATAATCACATGATAGAGGATAGTTACAGAATATCTTTCCTGGCTGTTTATGTCCTCAAACCTGTAAAGGCTGGAACTGATTAGTTTCCTCTCTATTTTTACATCCTCGGCAATATTGACCTCAAATGCATGTTCCATAAACCAGCCCTTTATCCAGGGCTGAATCACCTCAACAAAGGTATCCTGCCTCGCCCCTGGGATATCCCCTGCCACCCCAAGGTCATGCCACAAGAATGACATGCAGAGAATTAAAGATAGCAGTAATGTTATGGACTTTTTACTATGAATTTTAAGCATAATCTTACCCCCTCCCGATAAATTGGTAAGGCAATTATACAGAGTATTAATTTTATTTTATTTTACTTTTAACTATATATTCCAGCAAGTATCATGCCAAATAAAATTAACAATAAAAACAGCAAGTTATAAAATAATAGCCCTTTAAAAGCAGGGTCCAAACTGACAATATTTGTTAGTTAAGGAAAAATGTATCTTTATTACCGCAGAACCTCTCTACTGCCTCTAATGGCCTGAATGCATGAGATTTTTGGGCCTACAATGAATAACTTCCACCTTACCACATCACTATAGTTTGGCATATATCCCGGAAACGCAAGACTCTTGAGGTTCAGGCCAAGCCACTAAAAAATGTCCATAGCCTATGAAAATAGTTGACATAACAATAAAAATCTGCAATGAATTGACTCTAAATATGTATAGGATGTTGAAAAAGTCAAAAAATGGCGGAATTG
>Ga0209343_10010429_pt1 | contig 10576 bp, 12 predicted proteins | sample RifCSPlowO2_02_FD_184026 | JGI IMG/M metagenome (GOLD analysis project Ga0209343, IMG submission 184026) | Groundwater microbial communities from Rifle, Colorado - Rifle CSP2_plank lowO2_0.2 (SPAdes) (version 2) | ecosystem: Environmental > Aquatic > Deep subsurface > Groundwater | place...
TCAATATCTTCATCCTCATCCTCCCTTTACGATTTATTGTGCGAGCCGGGCGACTGGTCGCCCATTCCTGCCGAAACTGATTCATCCACCAGATCGACCACCGGCGCAGAAACAGCCTTGCGCATTGCCAGCCATCTGCCGAGTGCTACCACCAGCAGCGCACACGCTGCCGGAACCAGCCAGTGCAGGTAGTGGTGCGCCTCAATAATCGTTGCGAACAGCGCCTCGCCAACCAGCATCTCGCCAGCCACATAACCCAGCAGTGCGCCGCCAATATAGATGATGACGGGGTAGCGGTCGATCAGCTTCAGCACCAACTGGCTGCTCCAGGCGATCATCGGAATGCTGATCAGCAGGCCGAATACCAGCAGCGACAAATTACCCTTGGCTACCGCAGCCACCCCCAGCACGTTGTCCAGGCTCATCACGAAATCGGCGATGATGATGGTCTTGATCGCGCCGAGCAGCCGCGTATCGGCCTTGATGTTGCTCTCGCTGTGCGCCTCTTCTTCCGGCAGGATCAGCTTGACGCCGATCCACAGCAACAGCAATGCACCGACCAATTTCAGATAGGGCAGCGCAAGCAGCCCGACGGCAAAGAAGGTCAGCACAATGCGCAACCCTATTGCACCGCCAACGCCGAACAGAATACCTTTTCTGCGCTGATGCGGCGGCAGGTTGCGGCACGCCAGCGCGATCACCACCGCGTTGTCGCCGCTCAGCAGCAGATCGATCAGGATGATTTTGAATACATCCACCCAGAACTGGGGGGTAGAAAACATTTCCAGCATTGCCCGGCCTTTCAGTGTCGGAAATTTTTGCAGCGTGCGCTGCGTCTGGCGCGCGGACGCAATCTTACCGAAATAATGTCTACCACATAGGACAGATTGATTTCGGAACGAGTTAGCGTTTGAAGGTTACCGTTACTCTCAATCCCGGGCCTTCGCTTGCCGGTTGCATCTGCAAGGTTGCGTCATGTACTTCGGCGATCCGTTTGACGATGGACAGCCCGAGGCCGCTGCCGCTGGCCTGTGTGCCCAGCGGGCGATAGAATCGTTCCAGCACCTTGTCGCGTTCCTGTTCCGGAATACCGGGGCCGTTGTCGCTCACCGACAGGCAGACCGCTCCCGGCTCATGGGTGATGTTTACCTGAACCGAGGTACCGGGCGGGGTATGCCGTATCGAATTGTCGAGCAGATTGCGCAGCAGCGCCCGTAATAATCCCTGATTGCCGCGTATATCAGCTTCCTCACCCGCCAATAATTCGAGTTGTACACCTTTTTCCAGTGCGACTGGCGCAAGCGCGCCAATCGTTTCGGCGGCGATGTCCCTGAGTTGGCACGGTTCCGCCACGTCGCGATCCAGCGTATCGACTCGCGCCAGCGTCAATAATTGATCGATCAGATGAGCGGCGCGGTCGCAGCCGAGAATCGCATTGTCGAGCGCATGAATACGTTCCGCCTCTCCGGAAGCGGAACGCGCCACTTGTGCCTGCGCCTTGATCGCGGCTATCGGTGTGCGCAATTCATGTGCGGCATCTGCGGTAAAGCGCCGCTCTTTCTGCATGGAAACGTCGATGCGAACAAACAGCCGGTTGAGCCGATCGATCAGCGGCACCACTTCGCGCGGTGCGGATGATGCATCCAGTTTAGTGAGATTGTCGGGCTCGCGCTGCCCCACTTCGTGCGTCAGCTTGTCCAGCGGGCGCAAACCGCGCATCACCGCAATCCACAGCAGCAGCGCCAACAGTGGCAGGGAAATCAGCAGCGGGCGCAACAGCCCTTCGATAATTTCCTCTTCAATTTTTTCGCGCGCATCGGCGCGGTCCGCCACTTGAATCATGAACTTGCCGGATTCATCCCATGCGCTGAACGCGCGCCAGCGCTCTCCGGCAAAGGTGACATCACTATAGCCGTGCTCCTTCTTCGTCAAGTGTTCTTGCGGGGCATTGGCAGAATGCAGGCGGAGATGTTTCCCGTTTTCCCACACCTGAAATGCAACCCGGCCAGCATATTTATGCATCAATGGTGCATGCTCGGTATCAATTTCCTCGATTTCATGCGCCGACTGGGCAGTCAACAGTGAAGCTGCCTGCGCCAGATGCGCATCCAGCATCTCGTCGAATTCCTTGCGCGCCTCCTGGTAGGTAAAGGCGGCTGCACCGAGCCAGACCAGCGTGATTGCCGCCAATACCAACAAAAGCAGTCTCTGCTTCAGTGATAGACGGCTGGGCATTTCAGGCAGCCTTGTCGCGCGGCATCAGATAGCCGACGCCGCGTATGGTTTCGATCAACCCAGGGAAAAACTTGCGGCGCAAATGATGGACATATACTTCCACCGCATTGCTTTCGATCTCGTCGCCCCACGCATAAAGCTGTTCTTCGAGCTGGGCGCGCGACAGCACTTTCCCCGCATTGAGCATCAGGGCGTGCAGCAGCGCGAATTCTTTGGCTGAAAGCTCGACCGGTTTGTCGCGGTACAGCACACGATGGGCGGCGGGATCGAGCTTGACTCCGGCGATCTCCAGCAAAGGATCAGTCTTCCCGCTGGCGCGGCGAATCAGCGCGCGCAGCCGCGCTGCCAGCTCACCCATGTCGAACGGCTTGATCAGATAGTCGTCCGCACCGGCATCCAGTCCCTTGATGCGGTCATCCACCGAATCCATCGCGGTCAGGATCAGTACCGGCGTCGAGGCATTGCGGCTGCGCAACCGGCGCAGCACCTCCAGGCCGGAAAGGCGCGGCAAGCCCAGGTCCAGCACCACTGCCGCATAAGGCTCGGTGGTGAGAGCCTGTTCTGCCGAAACGCCATCTTTTATCCAGTCCACGGCAAAGCCGGACTGCTTCAAGCCAGCCTGAATCGCATCGCCCAGCAGGGCGTCGTCTTCAACCACCAGTACACGCATCATTCACCCGTGAAGTAAATATCTCAATCGTTATCGTGCTGTTCGGTCTGCGCCGTATCCGCGCCTGGCGTTACCAGCCCGGTGGCCGGATAACCGACCCAGAATACCATGACAGCGGCCAGCATTATGACACCCAGCCAGAAATATGAGCGACGGATACCTTGATCCGGTTCGGCGGATTTGAAACCGGTAATCATGGAACGTACCAGATTCTCGCGGTGCATCAAGCTGCTTACCGCGACACCGGCGATGTGGATCAATACCACGGCCAGCATGGTATTGGATACGAGCTCATGCAGCTCCTCCAGCGCATCGCCGCCGACATCCTGAAACAACAGCACCCCGGTCACGCCGGATGAGATTCCCATCCCCAGCAGCAGCCAGATCGCCACGCTTCCCGCCGGGTTATGCCCGACGTAATGCGCGGGTTTGCCTTTAAGCAACGACTGGACATAAGCCACTATCTCGCCGGGCTTGAACAGAAATGAGCGGAACTGCGCATAGCGTGTGCCGAAAAATCCCCACAGCAACCTGAATCCGATCAGCCCCAACAGGGTGTATCCAAGCACTACGTGAATATCGCGGTAGCGCTCAGATTCCGCGGTCAGGTAGGCCCCTGTAAACGACAGCACCAGCAGCCAGTGGAAGACCCTTATCGGCACATCCCAAACCAATATTCGTTGACTCATGATGATCTCCTTTTACCGGGGCATTTTTATGTTGCGCTCGCTGAAATCGCCGCGCTCCGCCTGCGTGTGGCAGGCTGCACAATTGGCCGGGCTTTTCACCTTCGGGTTTTTCCAGACTTCCGGGTTAATTTCGCGACCATCGTGCTCGCGCTTGAACCAGGCAGCTTCGGATATCCGCAACGGCGCAGTCGGGGCACTCCAGCGGTTGGAAGCGTTGTTCACCAGGAAGGCGGTAATCTCCTTGTTATCCTGCGCATCCAGCGACGCATCCGAGCCGAAATGCTTGTCCAGCCCGGCCATGACCTTGCGCCACGATTCGGCGGGCAACAGTCCCGGCGAGTAGGCGATATGGCAAGTGGAGCATTCCTGCTGAAATTTTGCGTTGGTTTGTGCGGGCTGGAGCGGTTTGCCGCGATTCTCGCCGCCGTATTTGCCGCTGTCATTATCTGCCTGCGCGGCAGGCATCGCTGCACCCATCGCCAATAAGACAACAGCAAGCGCCCGGAAAGTTTTCTGTTTATGAATTGACATGGAAATCCCCTTATTTTTTGACAGTCAGCAGGTAGGCAAGCACATCCCCCTTTTCCTGCGGCGTACAGATACGGTTCAGCACATCGTTGCAGTTGCGCTTGAACCATTTAGCCACTTTTTTCGGATTGGTGAAGCGCTCCGCATTGGCAGACGGCGCAAGCGGCTGGATAGCTTTACCGGTCTTGGCATGTTTGCCTGGCGCAGCAGGATTTTCGGTATGGCAGGAAGCGCAGCTCCATTCGTTGGCGTGCTTTACCTTGAAAAAACTCTCCCCGTGCGCGGACGAAAACTCCTGAAGCCCCGGTGTACCTGCCGCTTCCTTCTGAATGGAAGCCAGTATTTCGTTGGAGGTTTCCGCAAAAGCCGGTTGTGCCATCAAACCGGCAACTGTGGCAAGCGCAAGGCCCAATACATGAAGTTCACGAAACATTCGTATCTCCTGAAGTGAATTGCGAGGCGTGCAGAATAAAAGGCCAGGCTTAAGGAATTCTTATCAGGATGCTGTGAGATGATTCATTAACCGATTTCCGGCAGTTGACACACTAAAATCAGGCGCCAAAGTACGTGCCCATTGAAGTTTAGGCTAACGGGCATGGCAGCAGTGCCACACTTAAGCCGGACGAGCCGGAACCAAAAAGGCAGTCATTGCGATAACCAGCGACTTGCCGGCTTGCTGGCTTAGTCGAATGGCTGGATTGCCGCGCTTCCTGCCGCGCTGCGCTCGCAGCTAAAGGCTTCTTGCAATGACCGCTACGGGATACATTCTTGTCATTTTTTGACATCATTTTACTGATATGGAGACTAACGACCAGTTAATGTAGGGTGGAAAAAGCGTAGCGTTTCCACCAATGGATGGTCCCGGCAGATTGGTGGATACACGCTGCGCGCTTTATCCACCCTTTATTGGTTCCGGCTCGTCCGGCTTAGGTTCAACTGATATAGAGACTAACCAATAAGCCAAAATATCCAGGCAATTTCGTTGAGCATGCGCGATGCTCACGCAACATCGCGCCCCCACTGCGCGAGCCATTGCTTCAGATCTCCCGCCGTTGTTTCATACTGCTCGATCACCGCGTCGTCCGGCATGGTGCGGACGATGGCTTGGGCGGAGCGCCGCAGGGCTTGTGCGCGCGGCGTGTCTCCGGCACGCTCGTATAGTGCCGCCAATTCCAGATGCGCCGCTATGAAATGTGAATCGAGATAGATGGCCTTGTTCAAATACTCCTTGGCCTGCTCGAAATTTCCCTTGAGTTGAGCCAACTGCGCCAGCAGGAAGTAGGGGGCTGCTACAAGCGGAGCGGCGGCCAGAATCTTATGGCACATTTGCTCGGCCTGGTCATACTCGGCCCGGTCGGCATGTGCCCGCGCTTCCTTGAGCAACAACGCACCCTCTCCCCAGCCCTCCCCCGCAAGCGGGGGAGGGGGTATGTTGCGTGCATCTCCCGCGCTGCGCGCAAGGGAGGGAGCATGACCCCTTCCCACGCTTGTCTCGCCGTGGTCGCTGCGCAGCAGCGGGAACCCGGCGGGTATGCCCATTGCGGGGTTGGGTTGGGATGGGGGTATTGGCTCTTTCTCCGCCTGCGCTCTCACTTTCTCCAACGCTTGCGGAGAAAGGGCGGATGGCTCCCGCACCTGCACGCGCCGAATGGCTGGAGCGGGAGCAGACTCTTTAACCCGCCGCTGATATACCACCCCCTCGGCAAACAGCCTGGATTCCAGCTCCTGCACCGGATGGCCGATGAGTTCGGTGTGCGCGGTCAGGAGATAACCGCCTTCGCGCAGCGTCGCCGCAAATTTTGCCGCGATTGCGGACACGGCGGTGGGGTCGAAATAGATGAATACGTTGCGGCACAGGATCAAGTCCATGCCATACAGTTCCGAATCGGGAAATGGCTCGCCGACCAGGTTGGAGATACGGAATGTCACCATGCGGCGGATACGCTCATCCAGAACATACTCGTCGCCTTCGAGGTGGAAATAGCGTTGCTGCAATTCCGGAGGAATCATGCGGAACGACCACTTCCCATAGCGGGCGCGCCGTGCCTTGGCAATTGCCACTGAATCAATGTCGGTACCGAGGATCAGGATATTCCAGCCACATCCACCCGGCAGCAGCATGTCCACCAGCATGGCCAGCGAATAAGCCTCCTCGCCGCTGGCGCAGCCCGCGCTCCACAGGCGCAGGGTTTTGCTGCCGCGTTGCCGCGCGATCAGCTCGGGCAACAGGCGCAGGCGCAGCAGGTCGAACTGGCCGTGGTCGCGGAAGAAGAACGTCTCGCCGGTGGTAAAGGCGCGCGCGAATTCCTCCCATTCTTTGCTGGCCTGTCTGCCGGCGAGAAAAGTCCGGTAGCCTTCCAGCGAGGCATAACCCAGATGTGCGGCACGCTCGCGCATCATGCCGGCGAAACGGTCACGCGCATCGTCGGGGATGCGCAGGCCAATCTGCCGCGCGGCCAGTCGTTCCAAATCGTCAAGCAGGCCGGTGTCGTTCATGGTGGTTTGCAGAAATTATATGTTCTCAAGATGCCCCCACCCCAACCCTCCCCCGCGTTGCGGAGGAGTGGGCCAAATACTCCCTCCCTTGCGCGTAGCGCGGGCGGGTTGGGGGGCATTCAAACGCGTAAACCGGAAGCAGGAAAATTCTTTTGCCATGACTCCATCCAGCCGCGTAGGTCGGCGGCGAGCATCGGCTTGGGACTATGCAGACGCCAAAAGGCTTTCGTATGGGATATGCAATCCGTCATGCAAGCGCTTTACCATTTGCAGGCTTAGACGACGCTTGCGGTTCAACACTTCGGAAACCCGGCCACTTGAGCCTATAAATGGCTCAAGGTCTTTCTGGGTGAGTCCCTGTTGCTCCATTCTGAATTTAATGGCTTCTACCGGATCCACATCGTCTATCGGAAAATGCTTGTGTTCATACGCCTCGATGAGCGTCACGAGGATTTCCATCTCGTCGGCCTCCGGCGTTCCATCTTGCGCCTGATATACGAGTTCAAGACGCCTGAATGCGGCGCGCATGTCGTCATCATTTCGAATTGGCTTAATATTCATTGACGTTCTCCACGTTGATTTGATCATACTGCGCGTGGGTTCCAACAAACTTCACCCACACAATCCCGGCTCGATATTGCACTTCCACGACCAGGCGATACTTGTTCCCCGCAATGTTGAAAGCCACACGGTTATTGCCGCAAATGCTCGCGTTCCTGTACTGCTCTTTTATGTCCTGCGGTATCTTCCAGCTCGCCTTGAGCGCTTCGTCATACCAGCTTTGCAAGGCTCCTTTCGAGTCTGCATATTCCGGCTGACTCCAAAATTTTACCAGCGTACTCTTGGCAATCACCCGCATAGCCTATCCTCCCATTTTGGGAGATTGTATGCGAGTTGCGCAGATGGGTCAACGAGAAACGCACTCCGCATTCCGCATTCGTCCTACTTCACATTCCAGGACTCAATCCAGCCGGGCAGGTCGGCGGCGGGCATCGGCTTGGAGATGAAGTAACCCTGGGCAATGTCGCAACCCCTGTCGCGCACAAAATCCCAATCGTCCCGGTTTTCCACTCCTTCCGCCACAGACTCCATCCCGAGCTGCTTTGCCAGGCCGAGGCTGGAATCGAACATCGCCCGCAACTTTTCGTTGTTCCATGCGCCACGCACGAAGCTTTGATCGATCTTGAGTTCATCGAAAGGCAGGTCGCGCAACTGCGCCAGGGAAGAATTACCGGTGCCAAAATCATCGATTGAAAGCCGGAAGCGTTTCAGGCGCAGCCGGGTCAGAATCTCAAGCGGGATACGCAAGTCTTCCATCAGGCGGGATTCCGTCACTTCCAGCTCCATCGTCTGCGGCAGCACACCCGCCTTGGCCGCAAGCCCGACAATCCAATCCGTATAATCCGGCGAGACCAGATTGTCCATCGACAGATTGACGGCCACTATCAACGTCAGCCCCGCATCCTGCCAGACCCTGGCTTGAGCCAGCGCGCCGGTCAGCACCACCCGGGTCAAGTCGTCGATCAGGCCGTGCGCTTCCGCCACGCCGATGAACTGGTCGGGGAACACCATGCCATCCGCAGGATGACGCCAGCGCACCAGCGTCTCCACCCCCATCACACGGCCGGTAGCCGTCCACACCTTGGGCTGGTAATAATTGACCAGATCACCGTTGGCGATGGCCGCGCGCAACTCGTCTGCGCCGTAAACTTTCTTCTCCGCACGGGGTTTGTCCTGCTGCGGTGGCGTCCACTTCCCGATCAACTCCGCCAACCCTTCCGGTGTGGCGGGTTTATGCAGATGCCCCAGCACGGTAATTTTATGCGCCCTGGCCAGTTTCTCTGCGGCCTGCTGCATGCGTTCATCCTCGCCACTGACCAGGATCAGACTGCCGGTGTAATGCCGCTCGACCAGATGGCGCACGAATTCAAGCCCGTCCATTTCCGGCATATTGAGGTCCAGCAAAATCAGATTGGGAGCATCGTCCGGGCTATCGACCAACTCCAGCGCAACGCGCCCGTTGTCGCGGGTGACAACCGAGGTGTATCCCAAATTTCCCAGCATACGGGAAAGCAGCTTGAGCACGAATGGATCGTCATCGAGGATCAGAATTTTGATTGTGTGCTGGTTCATAATAAACGTCCCACTGGTAAATTTGTTGCTGCCATGCTGCGCGGGATACGCATTAAAAGTTTTTTCGCGTGGGCAAACAATGAAACCGTTTGCCCACCCTACAAAAGCCGGGCTAACAGTTGCAGATATTCCTTAAGCCGGTAGCAGCAACATCAGTGTCAGCGGATTGACAGGCGAAGCGGAAAATCCGTACTGAATATAAAATTGTCTGGCAGATTCATTGAGCGCATGAACCAGCAACGCTCTCATGCCCGCATTCTCGGACACCGCAACCGTTCTCAGGACTGCATCCTTGAGCAGTGCAACGCCCAATTTTTTCCCCTGGCAGGACAAATCGACAGCCAACCGCCCCAGCACCATGACCGGGACAGGGTCAGGCATATTGCGCCGTACTGCCCCCGTTGCATCGATATGCGCCACTGCACCAACAGCCAGCGCGTAGTAGCCCAGCACGCGATTAAGCTCTCCAACCAGCACAAAGGTTCGACTCGCTCCGGTTATCTGGTTGGCGAGAGCGCGGCGCTTGAGCCACTCATTGAGAGTTGGCTCACCGCAATCGAACTCGCTGCAGTCGTGGATTGGTGCCAGTGGTTGAGGCGCCTGCATCATGCCGCTTTCTACCTGGCTCGATCAGCTTCCCACGGAGAAACCGTCGCCAGCAGACGTTTCAATCCCGGGTTGGCTTTCGGTGACGCATCCAGCAGCTTGCAAAAATTCCTGAAGTGCTTTGCCTCCAGATTAAAGAGCACTTGATCCAGCATGACCCCCTGCGCCTTTTCACATGATGCTTCGAGCATGAAGTCGGATCGGTTCTTGCCCAGCATCTGCGCCGCGCAGTCAATAAGGTTGCGCTGCTCGGCACGGGCCCGCAGGTTAATGGCAGTATTTCGCATAATCAGGTCTCCTGAAATTGAAGATAGGTGTATACACAATAGATACGCGAACCTTAATTGATTGTATATCTGTTGTCAATTCATGCCGCAGACCGAATATGGTCATCAATACCCATCCAGAAAACCTTCCACGCTCGCCAGCTCCTGCTCGAATTCCGGCAGTGTAGGTGCGAATTCATTCGCACATAATCCGTTATTCGTGCGAATGAATTCGCACCTACCAAACGCATTTCCTAAGCCGGACGAGCCGGAACCAAAAATGTAGGTGGATAAAGCGCGTAGCGTGTATCCACCAATCTGCCGGGACCATCCATTGGTGGAAACGCTACGCTTTTTCCACCCTACATTAACTATTTGCCCGGCTTGGTTCGCATTTCAATACCCTTCAAGAAAACCTTCAACGCTCGCCAGCTCCTGCTCGAATTGGGGCAATAGCGCCGCCAGCGCTTCGCTATCGCCCGCCTTGCCCGCCTGCTCCATCTCGAAGCACAGCTCGCCCAGCGCCAGCGCGCCCACCGAGCGGGCCGAGGACTTGAGCTTGTGCGCCAATGCACCGGCAACCGCCGCCTGACTCGCCGCGCAGGCAGCGCGCAGCTCGACTGCTATTTTTTCTGCGCTGAGGCGGAAGTCGTGCAGGAAGTCGCGGATGATTTCTTCATCGTCACCTACCAGAGCCTTGAGCACATTTACGTCAACGGGCGCATCCCTTCCTTCTTGCGGCGGCAAATTCCTTTCCCGTTGCTCTTCCTTTTTCCTGCCCTCTCTCCAACTCTCTCCCGCGGGCGGGAGAGAGAGCGATCGTCCCTCACCTTGAAGGGGAGGGTGAGAGGCATCTTCAGCCGCAACCGGCAGTTGTAGGTCGGACTCCGCCTGGCTTGTTTTTTCATCGGCGGGCAGAGCCCGCCCTACGCCTGCTGTTTCGCCTGCGCCAG
>Ga0209343_10010432_pt1 | contig 10572 bp, 8 predicted proteins | sample RifCSPlowO2_02_FD_184026 | JGI IMG/M metagenome (GOLD analysis project Ga0209343, IMG submission 184026) | Groundwater microbial communities from Rifle, Colorado - Rifle CSP2_plank lowO2_0.2 (SPAdes) (version 2) | ecosystem: Environmental > Aquatic > Deep subsurface > Groundwater | place: Rifle...
AGAAAATTTGAATATCACACAGCGAGATTGTATACCGGATGATATTTTTTTTGTATAGTTACATACAAGACAAAATCTTACATTTAATATATATTTTTCCATAATATTAATTAGCATAGATTGTGCATCTTGTGTCATAGCATCGGCTTCATCAAGAATAACTAATTTGAAGAATGCACTTTGATGAGATAGAAATACTCCCTTTGTCATTATAAAATTTTTGATTTTGTTTCTAACCATATCTATTCCACGTTCTTCTGATGCATTTATTTCCAAAACCATAATTGAATAATTTTCGTGATATAATTCTTTCGCGCAGGATATAATTGTAGATGTTTTACCCGTTCCAGGTAATCCAGTTAATATTAAATTGGGGAATTGTTTTTTTTTAATGAAGTTCTTAAGAACCGATATATATATAACATGATCAATTATATTTTCAAGTTTTTGAGGACGAAATCGTTCTATCCAAGGTATTCCATTGATATTACTTTTTTTTTCAGTTGGTATTTGGTCAAACTCATGAATCCATTCTTGTATTTCGTCATTGGGCGCTGGGTCGTTTGATGTACTTAGATGCTTCGTTTTTTTTGGTATTTTTTTATTACTCATGTAAATCTATAACATACCATATTTTTATATAAAATAATATAACTATTTTTCAATTTTTATATTAGTTATATATATAATAATGGCCACTTTATTTGGTCGTCAAATTGTAGATAATATGGTATTCATTCTACCGTTATTGTCAATTGAGGCTACATATAGACAAATATTCGAAAATATATATCAGGTTGTAGATTTTATCGTCTATAATAAAAATATAATATTGGAAGAAATAAATAATGAGATAAGATTCAAATATATTGAGTGGTCTGATACTGTACGATTTGATAATTCGATACGAATATTATTTGAGTATTTCGAAAAAATATATGGTAATATATTTCCACAACTATATGATAAATATAATGTAAGTAATAGAGCTGATCCAAATTTTAGACATAGAATAATGAGTGTATTCGATCACGAGTATTTTGGTGATGTTCAAAATTTATTTAGCAATATCAATCAAATTGAATTACGATCAAAATATGCTGAAAAAACACAATTAAATATTATAGCTGTACTTAATATTCCATTATTGAATATAACTAGACAAAAAATGATATTCAAAAAAATTCGTCCACGACAAGAACATGGTTCAAGTGGTGTAGTGGATATACAAATATTATGTGAATTTCAAATAGCTATAAAAAGGTATTTTGAATCGGATGATTGTGAAATCAATACAATTCATTTTTTACAGAAAAAAAATATATTTGATAAACTTCAATTATGTTTTGTTACCACGAAACTTATTCCGTTAGATCAACAATATATTTTGTTTATGGATGCTGGAGAACAAAATATGGAAACAGTAGATTTAGGAAAGTATTGTGAAGATATGTTACAAAATATGAGTATTTTGAAACAACATAATTTATATTACACCGATTTCAAATATACAAATACAGTATATTGTAATAATAGGTATAGATTTATCGATTGGGGAGGACTATGTTCGTTGGATAAAGATTATATATGTAAGTGTGTGTCGACATTCTGTATACCTTTTTTGTGTACAAAATATGATGGTGTATTCTGCGCTACAAAGAAATGTTTTGAAGAAAATTATAGTGATATTTTGCAAGAGCTCTATACCATATCTAGTCAGATTGATGATATAAAAAAATATTATAGTTCATTACTGGAAGATGCGAAGAGGTTACAGGAAATACAGTTAAATACACAGAACATAGATACATCTGCTATAATGGAGCATCTCAAGAACTATATTATATATAATAATAATCAACTTGATTTCAATCAGATGTTTGTAAAAATATATGGTGAGAGGGGACAAAAATTTGATGTTGCTATAAAACGATCACAATTTTTGGAAAAAAAATTAGAAAAAAAAAATATTACAGGAAAATTATTAGAAATGAATATGATTTTCTGTTTAGTGTTGAGTATTATACATATAAATGATGCAACTCCAATGTGGATATGTGCATTTGAGAAGAATGGGCGTGATTGTTCGAAGCAAGTATTGATAGATAAAGCAAATTTAATAAATATATCATATATAAAAAAATTTTGTCTCATAATATTGACAGAAATGGAAAATGATGCAAGTATATATAGTACAATCGAAAATATATATGATTTATTTTCACAATTAATAAATGAATATAAATATGAAAAATATAAAAGTAAAAATATTATAACGGCATAAAAATATCTTCGTTTTCTCTTTTCAGAATATCGTTAACGATATTTTCTTGTTTTATTTTTGTGTAAGTTGCTTCGGTATATTCCGTTTTTTCTAACATATCTACATTTAATATTAAGTTACAATAACCTGTTCCTCCTTTAATAATTTGACCGCACATAATGCGAGATGATACACCTTTAATATTATCATTTTCTCCAAAAATTGCAGCATTCCAGAGTTGTTCGATTGGTTTTTCAAAAGAAGCTCTTGCCAATGGTTCTGCATCTGATTTATTTAATCCATGTCTATCGATAGAAATAACTGAACCGGTAGATGTCATACGATCTACAATAATTTCAATATGTTGATAATTTACATCTCCGCCACTCAAAGAATATGCCGAAGTAAATTCTTTCAATAAAACTGATCTTGCTATTTCAATTCCAAAAGTATTATATATCTGAACTACATCATTTGATATAGTTCTGTATATGTCAATACCAGATAAATATCTGATACTTGACAAATTAACTCCTATTGTTTGTATTACATATTCTTTTTCACTTTTGACATCTCCTGTTTGTTTATCAAATATAATAATTTTTTCATCGGGTAAAATAGCCGTGCTATCTATATTATTCATTCCTTTTAGTTTGAATTTATCTAAAATGTGTTGAATAAAATCGTAGATGGTATTTAGATCAAATTTATCTGTATCATTGTCTATTGCATTAAAACGAATATGTACTACAGGGTTTTTATCATTATCGGAGTTACTAAATGCGTAAAGTTGTGTAATTTTTTTAATAATGCGACGTTCTTCTTTTTTTAGATTTTTTGTATCTGATAAATGTATTTCCCACCAATTAGTAAACTGGCTAATTATGTCTAACAGTGCTACTTCTTTTTCAGCCATTTTTTCTTTACTTATTTCTATACGTAGTAACCACGGTAACCCATCAAGTATATTTTCCCAATTTGATATATTTCCTTTTTTAGATGAAAATGATATAGGAATTATATGATCTTGTCCAGAAAGACCTTCTTTAAATTTAGGATATGGATCATAATATATATTAATCCGATCTCGTATCTCACCAAACTGTGTATATATTAAATTAGAAGCAATATTAGTAATAATATCTTTTTTATTTTTAATAGCATCTATCATATAGATCATCATTTGGGGAGTTCGTAAATTTTTAGAAACACTAAAAAGTTCCTTCATACGAGGAACTCCTTGAGTTGTTCTTGCCGAGCGGGCTATACCAGATTGATGGAATGAACTTATAACCATTTGAGTGACTGGTTCACCTGCGGCACAGGCCGCGAGAATTCCAACCATTTCACCTGGTTCAACTATATTTTTTTCGAAATTTTGGGAAATTTTAATCAAAATTTCATCATAGTTGTCTTTGGATAAATTATATTCCAATAATACCCGTTTTGGGAACAACACATTATATAAAGCTGCTCTAAATATAGTTTTATGAGCTAATTCATCACGATATTTAAAAGATTTGGGATTCTCTTTTTCTTTTTTTTTCATTGGGATTAATGGTGTCTTTTCATTGGAGAATAAATTATCTAGCTGTTGTAGAATATACTTTGGAGTTAATGTTGTTTTCTCATTATTGTCTATTTTTTTAATATTATCAATAATAGGAGTTATGTTGGCTGGTATCATAAAATTGATAATTTTTTCCATATAACTAAGTTTTGCATTTTGGACACTCGTACGTATTTTATCTCGCAGATTTACTAAAGTTAAATACATATCATCGTTATCTTTTTTATTAAAATCTGGAATTGATTTTAGCTCTTGATCTGTAAACTTATAGATTTTTTCTAATGTTTCATTATTCATTCCTAAAAATGAAATTTCATATTCAAATTGCGTTATTTGATTAGCGCCGGAATCTCCATATATAAACTGTATAATAGTATCATTAGCATTTCTCACAGTTCCGTCATTCTTAATCATTGTATCTTCCAATGACTTGATTAACTTACGTTGAATATATCCTGTTTCTGCGGTTTTCACAGCCTGATCAATTAGTCCAGAACGACCATTTAATAGCTGGTAAACAAAATTAGGCCATTCTAAGCCATCCATAAATGATTTTCGAATAAGTCCACGCGATTCTGGTGTATCATCGTTTGCATGAAAATATGGGAGTGTCCTGTTATTGTATTTTTTAGGAATTAATTTTCCTTCGAATGCTTGTAAGCCCAAACAACATATAATCTGTCCAAGATTTTCAGGTCCTCCTTTGGAACCAGAAGCTAACATAATACGAAAAGCATTTGTATCAGATAGGGTATTAGAAGCTAATTCTTGTGTTATGGAAGTTATATTTTTCAGTTTATCATAAATTTGTAATTCTAATAAATCATGTTTCATTAATTCCGGATTGTTTTCTATTTCGGTGATCATATGTTGAATTTCACTTATTTTTGTTTCAAAAAGATTATCGATCTGTGCTACTATTTCCGGAGAACGTTCGATATCACTATATCCAATAGAAAATCCATACCATAGGTTGAACTGATTTGCCATAGATTGTGTATCATCAATAAAATTTTCTGTGATTTGCGATCCGTATTCATCCCAGATTAGTTGTATAAGTGTATTTTTTGCCTTGAATCCAAGATTTTTTGTTGTTACACGTCCCTCAATAATATTCCCATAAGATACTTTTAATGTTGGCATTATTAAGTTTATTTTATCTGGAATTATCATTGAATATAATTTTGCTCCATTAATATCGACCTTTTGAATTTTAGAATAATCTTTGATTGATGTATATGTTATGATATTCATAGCTGTACGCCAATCTATTGATATTGTAGGAGATGTCATGTTATATATCCCAACTAATCCATCTTGTACTATTCCAATACTTGATTTAGATACAGAAGGATGAATAAATTGTAAATCGACAGCCGCTATTTCTCTCAATTCGACTTGAGTCTGTTTTGTTTGCGGAATGAAAAGATTCATTTCATCTCCATCAAAATCAGCACCATATGGCTTTGTTACTGAGGCAGATAATCCCAAAGTCATTAGTCGCTTATTGTTAACTACTTTAATTTTAAATGCCATCATACTTTGTTTATGTAGAGTTGGTTGTCGATTAAGCAGAATGATATCATCATCTAAAAGATGCCGATCTACAATATCTCCATAATTAAGTGTAATCCCTTCTTTACGATATCGTAAATCTATCGGAAATAAATAGGAACCAGTGGCATTATTTATAATAGTGACTCTATTAGCTCCAGGATAATGATAGTGTCCGTTTGATACAAGTGTAGTTAAAAATTCTATATTGTAAGGTGTTACTATTTCAGGAAATGTTAAGTTCATCGCAATTTCAATTGGAACACGAACTTGGTTATGCTTGATACTTGGATCCGATGTGATAACCGACCGTGCCGTATAATCTCCCCGTTTTCCCATAAGATTAGCTCTAATTCTTCCTCTTCCTTTTATTCTATCAGATAATGATTTTAAAATACGGCCTTTTTGTATCGCTTGGATTGGTCCAAAATAATCATTTTGCATATAAGCTATTGTGTGTAATTGTAATTTATGCAGATGATCAATATGGAAACGAGAAATATCTTTATTCTCATTGGTGCGAATTAATGCATTATTGGTTTTAATAATATCTGATAAAAATGTATTTAGATCATCACCCATCATCAATCCACCAGCAAATTCTTTTTTAACTGATGGACGAACTTGAACGGGAGGAACAAATAAAATTTTTTGTATCATGTATTCAGGACGTGTTCTTTTGTAATCAATTCCAATGGTATCACAATCTTCATTAGAAATATTTTTTAAAATTTCATATGCCATTGCTGCCGTAATTATTATTTTTTTTTTAACATTAATAGATTCTTTGTCAGATACAATATTTAAAGATGGACTTTCATACTCGGCTATGACATATATAGTTCCTTGCTTTTTTTTCGGTTCAAATTTAATTTTTGGATGCGGTGCACCACATCCAAAATTATCTTTTTGACAATATGTTATATTTTTACATATATTTTTAACATACAATAATCGCTCTTTAGCTATTTTTGTTTTGATAATATCCATAAGTTCACGCTTGTTTTTATCTCTGACTAATAATCTAGAACAATTTAAACAAACACAAGACAAAATTTTAAGTATTGTAGGTAAAAATCCAATATGGTATACATAATCTCCTAGAACAATATGACCAGAGTGGCCAGGACAAAATTTTGTACTAAGCCCACACGTAGCACAGTTCATAAAATTATTAGTAGTTCCCATACGTGGATCTATTAAACCTCCTCGTTTAGGTTCAGCATTATAATATAATTCAACAATATCTATCCCTCTTGTATCACCAAGAACAGAAAGCCGTTTAATCTCCTCATTACCTAAAACATCAAATTCAATTTTGGAAATATGACTGATAGAATTTATATTATCTTCAGATATTTTCGTATCCATTATATTATAGTATTGGTAAAATTTTATATGGTTTTGGTATCTTGGTATAAAATTATCAATTTTTTATATATACCTATAGACAAAATGAAATAAAAATTGAAAAAAATATAAAGAAGAAAATATATTATAAATCAAAAATATATTATGCTTAGAAAAAATAATAAGTTAACAATGATAGATTTATGTGCAGGAACTGGTGCTTTTTCGTATGCATTTGAATCGACAAATAAAGTTGATGTTATTTTCGCTAATGATATTGAACTATCATCTAAAATAATATATGATTTACACCCTTGAAGATTTTAAATGGGATAAAATTTTTTATTTATTATACATATATAAATATGTATAAACATCATTCAACTGATTATAAAATTGCTGTAGTTGACTACTATCTTAAAAATCATCAAAGTATGGATCATGTTTGTGATATATTTAATTGTAGTAAACAATCGTTATCAAGATGGATTGAACAATATAAAAAAGAATTAGAATAATTTAGTACTACATTCATGATTTATTATATCTTTACACAACCGTAATTCTAGCGGATCATATATCTCCATACAAAGTAAATTATTATGATATATATTATAAATTTCAGTATGTCATAAAATGTTATATCAATGTTTACATAAGGTATACGAAATATATTATATAATACCGATTCAGACACGGTCGTATTATCAAATGTAATTATGTCATCTAGTTGATTTAATATTACATTATTTTTTTGTTCTACATCATAATTATATGAACTATCTTTATTTACATTGAATTGTTCTTTACCATAAATGTATACATTAATCCCAGGGGTATTATACCATTGAATATCAACATGATTAATAAGTTTGCTTTTCAAAAATTTTGGTATAGAAGAGTTGCGTATAATATATGCCACAGCACTACCAGTAAAAATAGACGATTGTCTCATATATAAATCAGATGCGTTCACATAATCATATCCACATTGTCCTTGACAATATAAAAGCAGAATATCACAATCCTTGGGTATGTTTTTAATTATTTTTTCTATATCATTTTTATGATGAAATAAGGGAATGGCATCATCTTCTAATACAAGAGAATATTCTGTATTTTTGAGTTGTTTATATTTTTTGTAGATTATATCTAAAACATTATAGTGAGATAAACCACAGCCTATAAGTCCACGTGGACAGAAATATTGACAATATGTTGTAATATATTTTTTATATTTATCGAAGTTTTTTATGTCTTTTCCATAAATTGCATCAAATCTATAAGGTATTATACCTCTTTTAACTAGTTTATTTCTTAACGTATAGTATCGTTGTATATCTCTTTTTAAATTAATAATATATGTTTCGAACATCTATATATTACAAAATGATAAATTTTTCACGAAATCCATATTTATACCTAGCAAAAATGATGTTATAGCTACATAACCAGCTATAATGATATCTATCGTATAATGATGTCTTGTTATTAATATTAAATATGCTGATATGATGTTATATAATACCAAAATAGGTATATTTTGTACTATTCCTTTGCTATATAATAACATAGATATTAATACGCTGGATACAAAATGACCACTAAAAATTTTATCATAGCAGTGTCCATGTATTAAGTTAATCGGCCTGAATTGAATATCATCGCATGTTTTTGTTTTTGGTAAAATCGTAACATTTGACGTTATACTTCGAAATATCATTATTGGTATGATATAAGATATAAAGTCCTCAAATATAGACAAATTCATAAGTAGCGGGAAAAATACGAATAAATTGACAACTACATGCCATAAATTATTATTTGAATAATCTGGTAAGTATTTATGTCCAATATCATATACTTTGTGTGTTGTTTTTTTATTTTTTTTCCTTGTATCATAAAATGTTTTTCCATTATAGTAACTTATATACGTAAAAGTAAGTATTGTTATTATTATAACGAAATATATTATAATTTCCATTATATTATACAATAAGAAAATATACATAATTTTATGTAGTTAACTTGTGTATTAAATCTATGTTATAGTCTTTTAGTTGTTCAAAATTGTTTAGAGTTATATCTTCTTTCAGAGTCAGTTGATTAAAATATTTTATTTTAATTTTGTCAATCTCAAATATATGTTTTTTATGTATAATAGAAATATCGCTAAATTTGATCTTTATATCTTTATATTCGATACATGTTAATAATGTATTCGTAACATCTATTTCTTTGTTTTCATAAGTTAATAAATGAATATAATCTATAACTATAGGGAAATCTGCAAAAATTTTTTTTGGAAATACCGTTTTATTTGCAACTATATCGTTAACAATATGTTCTATTTCCATATATGATGTTACTACTAAAACGGTCGTTAATACACGATCACCAGTATATAAAATGACAACTCTTGTAGGTTGAAATGTATCGGCAATAATCGCTGTTTGGTGTATAGAATTCATAATTTTCGTCATTTTTTTATATGTTGCTAAATCTGCATTTATTACAACACGTTTATATGGATGCCAATTTCTGAAAGTACTTAGTTGATATTCTATAAAATATTTTAATTTATCTATTAATGATATATTAGACATTAACAAATATTTATAATATAACATAGTATATATTTTATATCTGATGGCGCATTATATTACGAATACTACTAAAAAAATCTACACACAAACAACTTTTGTTATATTTTCTTTTTTTATTTCTTTGTATTCATCATAATCATCATTATAATATAACTGAATGATTTTTACTACAAATGTATTATAGTCTTTCATTAACTCTTTTTTGATTGTGTTAACTAGCAGATTTAATCTTGTCAGTTGATCTATTTTTATTGTTTTGTTATTATTTTTTATTTTATCTGGATTGTATCGTATTACAATAACAGATTTACCACCTATTCCGTTTACTATTTCATTCAATCTGGCACATTCACATATATCCCCATATGTATTATGTTGATGTTCATCTATTTCCACTATAACACAATGTTTATTTAACTCGAAATATATATCAGGTCGTTTTTTTGAACATCCATCTAACATTTTACTGCTATTATATTCAAATTGTGTATCGATTTGTTTACGTAAATATCTAACAATACTCCATTCTTTTTTATTTTGTACTTTTTTACAATCATTACATACATATGTTGTTTCTTCCAAGTCACACCATCTACATTTTCGTTTCAATATAGTTTCTACAGCAGAATTTGGATGATGTTGATAGCAATACTTTATATTATCTATTACAAATTCATATTCATTTTCACAATCCAACACATTACATTTATTATGTAAATATAAGTTTATCATGTCTTTTTGTTTGTGTTTGTGACAATATTGTGGCCGTTTATTTATAAAACCATATATGGCATCATTTTTGCATTTATTATGTTGACAAAGTTTACTGTTCACATTGATCATATTTTCTTTTTTGTGTTCAAAACAATACAATCCTCTTGTTTCTGTTGGCAGATTGAAGGATGGTCTTGTATTACAATTCGGATGTATACAACGCTTTACTGTTACACATATCATATTTTCTTTTTTATGTTCAAAACAATACAATCCTCTTGTTTCTGTTGGCAGATTGAAGGATGGTCTTGTATTACAATTCGGATGTATACAACGTTTTACTGTTACACAAATCATATTTTCCTTTTTGTGTTCAAAACAATATAATCTTCTTGTTTCTGTTGGTAAATTAAAATTAGGTATTTTATTACAATTTTCATATATACATTTTTTAACCATAATATAATATAAATAAACTATAATTTATGTATATTATAAATTTCATTTTTTTTTTG
>Ga0209343_10010434_pt1 | contig 10571 bp, 11 predicted proteins | sample RifCSPlowO2_02_FD_184026 | JGI IMG/M metagenome (GOLD analysis project Ga0209343, IMG submission 184026) | Groundwater microbial communities from Rifle, Colorado - Rifle CSP2_plank lowO2_0.2 (SPAdes) (version 2) | ecosystem: Environmental > Aquatic > Deep subsurface > Groundwater | place...
CTGAATAAAATTCGATGTTTGTTAAAAGCACATCAGAAAATACTTGCACCGGCGCTACAAGTGGGGCTAGTATAAGTTCCACAACCACTAAATGTAGTGATCGTACATTGAACAAACACAGCTTGAAAGAGGTTAGCTAAAGTGAAATGTGCTCAGTGTGGGTCAAACCACAACAAAGTTGTCGAATCCCGCGACGTAGCAGATGGCGAGGCTATTCGGCGCCGCCGCGAATGCTTGAAATGCGGCTACCGCTTTACATCCTACGAGCGCCTGGAGCGGCCCAGCCTGGTCGTTATCAAGCGTGATGGTACCCGGGAACTATTTTCCCGCGATAAACTCCTGAGCGGTCTGCAACACGCCAGCGAAAAGACTTCGCTGTCGTCCTTACAGCTGGAGAACTTCGTAGCTAGCATTGAGCGTGAGCTTTATGGCCGGGGTGAGCCAGAAGTCACCAGTACCGACATCGGTGAGCTGGTCATGGCTGGCCTATCTAAGCTTAACGAAGTGGCTTATGTGCGCTTTGCCAGTGTTTATCGCAAATTCCGCGACATTTCTAGCTTCGAGCGCGAGCTCTCGCGTATCCGCCAGAGTAAATCTGAAGCTAAAAAGCCTTAGCCCCCAAGCTGCTAGAAATTAGCCTGTTGCTTTAGGCACCGCTCATGGTTTATCATGAGAATTGTCTGAAGGAGCGTAAGGGTGGTCTAAGCAGCCAGAGGCTTTTATTCACCGGCTAGCTCTAAATAAAAACTTAAAAACAAAACTAACCAGCAAAGAGAGGTAGAAAAATCATGGCGCAAGCAACGCAGCTATCCGTTCGTCGACTTTTCACAAAGCCAAAATCCCAGGCCTATGACCAACTCCGATGGGTCAAACGCGATTCAATAATTACTAACCCCGGCACCGGTAAACCGGTATTTGAACAAAAGGGCGTCGACTTTCCCGAAGGTTGGAGCTTAAACGCCATTAACATTGTCGCCCAAAAGTATTTTACCGGTACTCCTGGTTCTGTCAGCCGCGAAGACTCTCTTAAGAGACTTATCAACCGGGTCGTCGATACCATTAGCCGCGAAGGTAACCAAGGCGGTTATTTTGTCGATTCTGCCGAAGCTGAAGATTTCTGCGAGGAACTAAAATATATCTTAGCTACCCAACGGGCGGCTTTTAATTCGCCGGTCTGGTTTAATATCGGTGCCCGTAACCGTGCACAGCAAGCCAGTGCCTGCTTTATTCTGGCGGTTGATGACACTATGCCGGCCATCCTTAACTGGTACTTTGAAGAAGGCATGATCTTTAAGGGCGGTAGCGGTTCGGGCATTAACGTCAGTAGCCTGCGCAGCTCCTATGAGCCGCTGGGTAAGAGCGCCGGTACGGCTTCCGGACCGCTGTCCTTTATGCGCGGTGCTGATGCCTCCGCCGGGGCCATCAAAAGCGGCGGTAAGACCAGGCGGGCCGCTAAGATGGTCATTTTAAATGCCTCACACCCGGACATAGAAGAATTTATCTGGTGTAAAGCCATTGAAGAGCGTAAGGCTCGGGTGCTGGAAGAAGCCGGCTTTGATATGACCCTCGACGGCCAAGATTCTTTCTCGGTCCAATACCAAAACGCCAACAACTCGGTCCGCGTCAGTGACGAATTCATGAAAGCCGTAGAAAACAGCGAGGATTGGGACTTAAAAGCCGTTACTACGGGGAAGACGCTGCAAACGCTCAAAGCTCGTGATATATTCCACCAAATCGCTGAGGCCGCCTGGGAGTGTGCCGACCCAGGTATGCAATTTGATACCACCATCAACCGCTGGCACACCACTCCCAATGCCGGCCGTATCAATGCTTCCAACCCCTGTAGCGAATATATGCATCTGGATAACTCAGCCTGTAATCTAGCCAGTATTAATCTGCTTAAATACTTAAAAGACGACTTTAGTTTTGACATTGCAGCCTTCAAACACACCGTCGAGCTGATGTTCACCGCCCAGGAAATTCTGGTCGGCTACAGCGAATACCCGACTAAAAACATTACTAAGAATGCCAAAGCTTATCGTGAATTAGGTCTTGGCTATGCCAACCTGGGTGCTTTACTTATGGCCCAAGGCTTACCTTATGACAGTGATGAGGGCCGCGCTCAAGCCGCAGCCATTACGGCTCTTATGACCGGCCATGCTTATGCTACCAGCGCCCGGCTGGCCAAACGGGTTGGCCCGTTTGCCGGCTACGATCAAGACGTCCAGGGCATGAATAAGGTACTACGCATGCACCGCGACGAAGTTAAAAAGATTAACCCGGCAATGGCCGCCGAAGAACTGCTGTCGGCTGCCGCTAGTGCCTGGGATGAAGCTGTGGAGCTGGCCGAGCTTTACGGTGTACGCAACAGCCAGGCAACGGTTTTGGCGCCGACCGGTACCATTGGTCTAATGATGGACTGTGATACTACTGGTATTGAGCCAGACCTGGGCCTGGTGAAGGTTAAGAAACTGGTCGGTGGCGGTACCATGCACATCGTTAACCAGACTGTACCTAGAGCCCTAAAAGCTTTGGGTTACAACAAGGCCCAAATCGATGACATCGTTAACTACATCGACATTGAAAAAACTATTTTAGGCGCCCCGCACCTTAAAAAGGACCACGAACCGGTCTTTGCCTGTTCGATGGGCGATAACGCCATCCACTACTTAGGCCACGTTAAGATGATGAGCGCGGTCCAACCTTTTATTTCCGGTGCCATTTCCAAGACCGTTAATATGCCCGAAGACGTCAGCGTTGAAGATGTTGAACAGCTACACATGGATGCCTGGAAAATGGGTCTAAAGGCCGTGGCTATTTACCGCGACAATTGTAAAGTTGCCCAGCCGCTATCGATGGCTAAAAAAGAGGGCAATGAAGAGTTAGTTAAAGTCATAACCACCGCACCAGCTGTTTTAGCCCAAGCCATTACCGAGAGCTTAATACCTCACGCTGCTGCCCGACGCGAACTACCCCGTATGCGTAATGCCAAAAACTTTAAATTTACTGTCGCTGGTACCCGTGGCTATGTGATAGTTGGTGAATACGATGACGGCACGCCCGGTGAATTGTTCATCAGCAGTTCCAAAATGGGCTCCACCCTGCGCGGTGTCATGGATGCTTTTGGTATAGCCGTCAGTTACGGTCTGCAGTATGGTGTACCGCTTAAAAATTATGTCCGGGTGTTTGCCAATACCAGCTTTGCCCCAGCTGGCATCACCGATGATCCGGAGATCCGTACTGCTAGCTCACTAATTGACTATATTTTCCGCCGCCTGGGTAAAACTTATCTGAGCTTTGACGAGCGTTTGGAGGTTGGCCTGGCTTCCATCGATGAACAGCCGGAAGGCCAAACTAGCTTACTGGCCGATGTGGTACCGCAAAGTGCCGCCTTAGAACAAGCCTTAAAAGAAGTAGTTGACGCTGAAGCGGTGATTAACGAGGCAATCACAACTGTCGCTGCTAGCACTGCTGACCTAGCTAACTTAGAGCAAAAGGCTAAACCACAACACTTAACAGTAGAAAACACTGCCCGTCCGGATGATGATGCACCACTGTGCTATAACTGCGGTAACCAGACCCAAAAAGCCGGTAGCTGCTATGTTTGTACGGCCTGTGGCTCTACAACTGGCTGCAGTTAAACTGGTACAATAAGCCAAGATGAAAGTCATGGTGCTTTACCATCCGAATTCCGAACAACAAGGCATAGTTGAAGACTTTGCTCGTGATTACGAACGTTTTAAACGTAAGAAATTAGAGCTGGTTAGCCTGGAAACACAAGCCGGCGCCGATTACGCCCGGCTGTATGACATTACCCAATACCCAGCCTTCCTGGCTATTAGTGATAGTGGCACCATGCAGCGTATGTGGCAGGGCAACCCGATGCCGCTGATGGATGAGCTGGACTATTACACTAAGGATCAAGACCCAATGAGTCTAGCTGGCGGCGTCTCACACCGTTTAAAGGTTATTCAGCCATTAACACTTCAGCCTGCCACCGCTGTTATTTAGCCCAACTTTAGGATAAACTTAACTTTGTGAGTGAGATCAAAAAGTCAGCTACTGCCTTGGCCGAAGAGGAGATATTAAAGCTTTGGGCCAAGGAAAAGACCTTTGAGAAAAGCCTGTCCAACCGCAAGGGTAAGCCATACTTTAGCTTTTACGATGGCCCGCCGTTTGCCAATGGCCTGCCACACTTTGGCCATTCACTTGTCACCGGCATTAAGGACGCAATGCTGCGTTATAAGACTATGCGGGGCTACTATGTGCCCCGGCGTAATGGCTGGGATTGCCATGGTCTGCCGGTGGAATATGATGTTGAGAAGCAATTTGGAGTTAGTGGTAAGAAGCAAATCTTAGAACTGGGGCTGGAAAAATTCAACGCGGCCTGCCGCGATTCCATTTTTCGCTACAAGGCCGATTGGGAAGCCTTTTTAAATCGTTTTGGCCGCTGGAGTGATTATGAAAACTATTACGCGACAGTTGATACCAGCTACACCGAAAGCGTCTGGTGGATATTGTCTGAGATTTACAAAAAAGGTTTGCTTTATAAGAGCTTTAAATCTTTACCGTACTGCCCACGCTGTGCTACACCTCTATCCAACTTTGAGCTTAATGAAGGCTACAGGGACAATGTACCCGACCCAAGTGTTTTTGTAACCTTTCCGCTTAAGGATGATCCCAAAACTAAACTGCTGGCTTGGACAACTACCCCGTGGACCTTGCCGGCTAATGCCGCTTTGGGCATCAATGCTAAAGCCGACTATGCTTACGTGAAGTTAAAAGGAGATGGCTCTACGCTTATTTTAGCTAAAGCCCGCCTGGATGTACTGGACTTGCGAAAAAGTCAGTACCAGCTCTTAAAAACAGTGAAAGGCCAGGATTTAATAGGCCTGCGCTACCAGCCACTCTACAATATTGATAAGCAGCAATTTACTAAGGACCAGCTGGACAATGCCTGGCAGGTTTTGGCTGAAGACAGTGTCAGCCTGCAAGACGGCACCGGGATTTTACACTCGGCGCCGCGTTACGGTGAAGCCGACCTTAATATGGGCTTAGAACATAACCTACCTCTAATCGAGAGCGTCAATAGCAGCGGTCATTTAGTCTTTGGACCGAAGGAGGCTCTGGGTAAGTTTTTCAAATCAGCCGACCAACACATCATTGCTGATCTGACTAAGCAGGGACGTGTTTTCGCAGCAGAGACTGCGCAGCACACTTATCCTTTTTGTTGGCGCTGTGAAACACCGCTGATGTATTTCGCCACAGACACCTGGTTCATAGAGGTGACAAAAGTTAAAGACCAAATGATCAAAACGGCCTGGACACCGGCTAATATCAAGAAAGGCCGCTTTGGGATGTGGCTGGAAGGCGCCCGTGATTGGGCGGTTTCGCGCAACCGTTACTGGGGTGCACCTATGCCCATCTGGGTTAATACCGAGGATGAAAATGATTTTATTGTCGTTGGTAGCATCGCGGAACTGGAGAAACTAGCCGGGCGCTCAGTAGGCGATGACCTTCACCGGCCTTTTATTGACAAAGTGATGATTAAAAAAGGTGCCAAAACCTACAAACGGGTAGAAGAAGTGCTGGACTGCTGGTTTGAATCCGGCTCGATGCCGGTTGCCCAGTGGCATTACCCCTTTGAAAATAAAGCTATATTCGACCAAACCTTTCCAGCCAATTTTATTACCGAGGCGATTGATCAAACCAGACTGTGGTTTTACGTCCAGCATGTCATCTCGACCATTTTATTCAACCGGCCGGCCTACGGGCAGGTAATTGTTAGCGGTTTTATGATGGCCGCCGACGGCCAAAAGCTGAGTAAACGGCTGCGTAATTATCCGCCGGTCCAAGAAGTGTTTAACGACGAGGGAGCCGACGCTCTGAGGCTTTATCTGCTATCGCGCCCCCAGGGTACCCAAACAGCCGATTATATGCGTTTTGACCGCTCGGCCATGACCGATATTAAACGTAATGTCCTAGACACTCTAAATAACAGTTTTAAATTCTTTAAAACATACGCCGGCGTTGATGGCTGGCAAGCCACTAAAGTTGGGCCACCTAGGTCCGATAACCTGCTTGATAAATGGATACTGGCTAGACTCGGGCAAACCGTCAATTCCGCTACTGCTAGTGCCGATAGCTACAAGATAGCCCACGGCATCTTGCCGGTATTTGAACTGATCAATGATCTATCTAATTGGTATATTCGCCGATCTAGGCGGCGCTTTTGGAAGAGTGAAAACGACCTGGATAAGGACCTGGCCTACGCCACACTTCACTACAGTTTGGTTAAAATAAGCCAGCTACTGGCACCCTGGGCACCTTTTATTAGCGATCATCTCTGGCGTGAGCTAACAAAAGGACTAAAAGCTGAGAAATCAGTTCACCTAAGTGATTGGCCATCTGTTAGCAAACCGGATAATACTAGTCTTAAGCTGCTAGAAGATATGAGAACAGTTAGGGAATTAGTGATTAACGAAGGCCTGTCACAGCGGGCAGCCAAAGGCATCAAGGTTCGCCAGCCACTGGCTAGCGCCAAAATCAGACTAGAGGTTCAAAACCAGACGGAATTTGGCCAAATAATTACTGAAGAACTAAATGTGAAAGAAGTAAAATGGGCTAAAACTGGCAAAACAGTTCAAGTTGACACTAAAATAACGCCTGAGTTGAAAAGTGAAGGCATTATGCGTGAACTGGTTAGAAATGTTCAAAATGCCCGTAAAAATGCCGGTCTACAGGTTGATGACCGCATAAGACTATCCCTGGAGAGCGGTTCTGAAGAGATTCAGGCGGCTATTAAACGTTTTAGGGACACGATCTTTGCTGAAACGTTAGTCACTAGTGAACTGAGCGGTGAGGGTGACTATAGTGAAACTGTTAAGGTTGAGGGCCAAGAAGTCAAGTTAGGCCTATCTAAAGTCTAGCTGGTGTGTTTATTACCATTTTATACCCGTCAGCTGGGGCGTATAATTAAGATTCCAGGGGAGAATATGAACAAACAGGACACCAGTTTAGAAGATATAGGCCAGGCGATTGTTGATCTGGGGTCAATGATTTCTGAAAAAATCGACTCGACTAGAGATGACCTAACGGTAAAGATCGATTCCACTAGAAATGACTTAACGCTAAAGTTTGATAAAGGATTTAAAGAGCTTGGTGGCAAGCTTGAAGCTATACAGAACGACATTAAGGATATGTACAAGATGCTATCAGCTGTCCAGAAAGCCGTTGGAAAATTGCGCAAGAGCGATAAGGAACTGGATCAGCGGTTAACTAACCTTGAAGAGTTTGCAAAAAACCTGTCACGCCAAACCGGAGTGCCGTTTAAAACATAAAAGGGGGAGGGAATATGTACGTATACTGCTGCGATATTTGTAATAGGAAACTCGATAAAGTAGTACCAGATTACTTAGAAGTTAGCTTAGGCTGGCCTCCATCTATAGAAATTTGTAAGACTTGTGCTCAACCGATAATGGAAGCTCTTAAAGACCAGGAACTGCTACCCGAGAAACTGCTCAAAGAACTCGAACCAGTAAATGGTTAAATTAGGCAGCTACCTAACAGCCTTTACATCTGTAGCCTCATCTGTTAAGCTCTAATTTGATTATGAAAAAGGCGGTGATTACTAGTGGCAGCCACCAATACCTCGTATCTGAAGGTGATGAACTGGAAGTAGAGAAGTTGGATAGCGATAAGAAAGCCGAATTTGAGGCCCTTTTAGTGATTGATGGTGAAACTATCAGTATTGGTACTCCAGCTATCAGCGGCGTTAAAGTCACCGCCGATGTCTTAGAAGCCGAGGTTAAAGCTGATAAGGTCGTGGCTATTCGTTATAAAGCCAAAAAACGGGTTCATAAACGCCGCGGCCACCGCCAAAAACTCAGCCGCATAAAGATTGCCAAAATAGGCACGTAGCGCTGGTATTCTCGACAGTCCAGGTGGTAATCCAGCTGCTACTTCCAATGGCTTTATGGCGATTAACTACATCATCAAGTACTAACATTTACTACTTAAAGCAATAATGCTAGGCTTAAAACTAAAGGAACAAGACAAAAAGTGAAACATAAGTTAGCTTTTTTTAACCAAAAAGGTGGAGTCGGCAAAACCACCACAGCCATCAACCTGGCGGCTTATTTAGCTATTAGCGGAAAAAGAGTACTAATCTGCGATATCGATCCGCAGGGCAACGCTACTAGTGGTTTAGGAATTGATAAGAACAGCCTTGATACGACATTGTACGACGTACTCTTTTCTCGCTCCGAAGCGCTTAAGGCCATAAAAAAAACCAACATTACCGGTTTGGACTTGCTGCCAGCCAACGGCCAGCTGGCCGGCTCTGAAGTTGAAATGGTCAACCAGCCTCATCGGGAGTTCTTATTAAAGGCCGCTCTAGAGGGACTTGATTATGACTATATAATCATTGATTGCCCGCCGTCACTAGGACTTTTGACCGTCAATGGACTGGCGGCGGCAGATGATGTGATTATCCCTGTCCAGGCCGAATATTACGCCCTGGAAGGCCTGGGACAGTTGCTAGGAGTTTACAGCCAGATTAAACAATCCCTTAACCCGGATCTTAATTTCCTGGGTATTTTAGTAACTCTTTATGATTCACGCACCAGTTTGTCAGAACAGGTGCGGCTGGAACTGGAAAAACACTTCCACGGCAAGGTCTTTGCAACTGTAATCCCCCGCAGCATACGTTTGGCCGAGGCGCCCAGTTTTGGCAAGACCATCGCCGAACATGATAATCTTAGCAAGGGCGCGCTAGCCTATGCGCAACTAGCAAGGGAAGTGGAGGCAAAACTAAGTGGCAGCTAAAAGAACAGTCCTGGGCAGAGGCTTTGAAGCCTTGATCCCAAAAGATCTGGACCGCTCAATCCTTGATGAGGACAAGACCAGAGTACAGGAATTACTCATCACCGATATCACGCCAAATCCTGACCAGCCTCGTAACAACATTGGCAAAGATTTAAAGGAGCTGATAAGCTCCGTCAAAAAACACGGCGTTATCCAGCCCATCATTGTTGTTCGCCGTGGCAATGGTTACCGCCTAGTAGCTGGCGAGCGGCGTTGGCGGGCAGCTGCTTCCGCTGGCCATAAAAACATTCCGGCTATCGTCCGTTCACTGGAGGAACTGGAGCAACTAGAACTGGCGATTATCGAGAACATCCAGCGGGTAGACCTTTCACCACTGGAGCAAGCTATGGCCGTGTACAAATTACAACACCAATTTAGCCTAACCCTAGAACAGATTGCCGAAAAGCTTGGTAAAGCCCCTTCAACCTTAAGTAATATGGCTCGCCTACTACAGTTACCTGAGGCTGCCCGGGAGGCACTAGAGGCGGGTAAGATAAGCGAGGGTCACGCCCGGGCTGTCTTAGCCCTAAAGGGCATACCTGATAAACAAAGCGAATTACTCAGTTGTGTTTTAAACAATGGATGGACAGTCAGGCAGGCCGAACAGTTTGTGGTTGGGGCTAAGAAGGGTGCCAGCCTAGACCAGGCCAAAGGTCGCACAGCTAGTGAAAGCACTTTGACCAAGTCGTTGGCTAAGAAATTAGGCCGTGATGTCAAAATTAAGCACACTGCTCGCGGCGGTCAATTAATTATTCATTTTTCAAACGACAAAGATCTCGAAAAACTAGCTGAGCAACTTAAACCGCAGGACTAGATAATACAATTCACTAGAGACACCTATGAATAAAGTTATTGTTCAACTAGAACTCGTACAGTTTCAAAAAGGTTGCCGGTCTAACGATCTTTATACCTTCGTATTGCTTTAGTTCCAGTAAGTGCCTGTCGCCGCTGATAATAAAATCACAATTACTGAGCAGGGCTGTTTCGATAAATTTGTTATCGTCTGGGTCGGTACTAACACTTATATCAATATTCCCAAGTTGCATCCACTTAGCATAGCGACGTAATAATTGCTCAAGTTGAATTGTAAGCTGCACATATTCAGGAAACTTATCCCTAATTATTCGTCGCAACTCCGTCATGGCCTCCTCGGAAGTTACCAGAACAATAGCTTTTTCGGCCACTAAGTCAGTAACTTGACGTGGCAGTCCGCCAAAAACCAGAGCTGATACTAATACATTGGTATCAAGAACGACTTTGGGCTTGCTTTTGCCGTTTTTCACGCTTGTAGTCGTCTAGAATTTGATAGACTTGTTCTTCGCTAGTAATACCCATTTCCCGGCCTAACTTATTACCGGTATCGAATAGCTCTTCCCATCGCTGACGACGCTCCAGATCGTCAAGTGCCAACCGGCGAAAATACTCACTACGGCTGCCCATATCTTTCTTGACGGCTTTATCGATTTGTTTAATTAGCTTCTCATCTAGAGCGATATTTAGGGTTTTAGTTGCCATAAATTACTCCTTATATACAAGTATATTGTATAGGTATTGTATAGGCTAGTCAAATCATTCTAACTAAAACCGCTGGGCTTTATTAAGCGGTAAAAAGCGCAGTGTTAATTTACCGACAATCTGCTCGGCTTTTAGAGGGCCAAAATAGCGCGAATCTTCTGAGTTGTTACGGTTATCACCGCAGACAAAGA
>Ga0209343_10010437_pt1 | contig 10569 bp, 4 predicted proteins | sample RifCSPlowO2_02_FD_184026 | JGI IMG/M metagenome (GOLD analysis project Ga0209343, IMG submission 184026) | Groundwater microbial communities from Rifle, Colorado - Rifle CSP2_plank lowO2_0.2 (SPAdes) (version 2) | ecosystem: Environmental > Aquatic > Deep subsurface > Groundwater | place: Rifle...
TCTTCTATTTGATAACCTAACCCTTGCCACCTTTCTTAAAGCAGAGTTCGGCTTTTTAGGAGTTGTCGTTCTAACGCTAACACAAACGCCTCTTTTGAAAGATGAATAGGTTTTAATATACGCTCTTTTTTTTGTGTTATACATGACAGAAAGAGCTGGCGTTTTTATCTTTGCCTTTCTTCTTTTTCTATTATTTCTTATTAATTGATTTATTGTTGGCATAAATTATCAATCCTCGCAGCCTCACCGACTGGAATCCTGCGACCAATTATAACATTTTCTTTAAGACCAATAAGATAATCTATTTTACCTGAAATTGCACTTTCAGTAAGAACTCCAGAAGTCTCTTCAAATGAAGCAGCATCAAGCCAACTTTCCGACATTCTTGAAGCCTTCGAAATGCCAAGCAAAACAGGCTTACCTTCTGCTGGTGTTCCATCTTTTGCCTTGACTTCTCTATTTTCTGAAATTAACTTAAACACGCTAACAATATCTCCTGGCAAAAGGGTAGTATCACCTTGCATTTTGATCCTTACTCTATTAAACATTTGTCTAATAATAACTTCGACGTGCTTATCATTAATCGCAACTCCTTGTGATCCATAAACTTGTTGTACTTCCTCTAAAGCATAAAGCTGAACAGGCATAGATCCCAAAGCTTCATACATATCTTGCAAATTCAAAGCTCCTTCAGTTAGCTTTGTTCCTGGAACAACAAGGTCGCCGCTAGAGACAATAATCTCCATCGACTTTTCTACTACAAAGGATTCTTCTTCCTCATCCTTTTTAGTTGGAATAATCGTAATTTTTGTAACATCCCCTTGGTCTATAACAACTTTTCCTGAAATTGAAGACATAACAGCTTGAGCTTTTGGTTTTCTAGCTTCAAACAATTCTTCAATTCTTGGAAGACCTTGCGTAATGTTTTTTGCTGCAATTCCACCGCTATGGAAAGTTCTCATTGTAAGCTGTGTACCAGGCTCCCCAATTGATTGGGCAGCGATTATACCAACAGCCGCACCTACAAGAACATCCTTATTTGTTGAAAGATCAGTTCCATAACATTTTGAACAAACTCCATACATTGCATCACACGTTAAAGCTGATCTAATTTTAACGGTATCTACCTTTGATTTATTAATTTCTTCTGCAATTTCCTTTGTAATAATTGCATTTCTCTTGACAATAACCTTTGACCCAACTTTTACATCTTCTGCACAGTACCTTCCAATCAATCTTAAATACCACTGGTGTAAAGGAATATCTTGACCACGTCTTATTGTTCGAGCTGATTTTGTTTTGCAATCTTCAGTTCTAACCATTACGTCTTGAGCTATATTTACAAGTCTTCTTGTTAAATAACCGGCATCGGCTGTACCTAAACCTTTATCCATGTAGTTTCTCCTTGTACCTCGACCTGCTAAAAAGTAATCAAAGCTCGACATACCTATAGCATGGTTGCCCAAAACTGGCATATCAATAAGTCTTCCTGACGGATCAGCAATCAACCCTTTTATAGCTGAAATTTGTCTCATCTGTGCGGGTGAAGCTTTTCCAGCCCCTGCAGCAATTATTATCTTTACTGGATTCTCATCATCCATAGCACCAATTATTGTTTCATCAAAATGATCTGTTACGCCTTGCCACGCCTTATGACTCATCTTGCTCATTTCACCTTGAGTTATCAAACCCATATGATAGTTTTGTTCTATTTGAGCAATTTCCAAGTGAGCAGACTTCAAAACAGCATCCATATCAGAAGGCTTCTCACAATCAAAGATTGATAAAGAAATACCGGAAAGTGTTGAAAATCTAAATCCATAATATTTCAAATCGTCAATTAATTTAACAGTTTTCGCAATTCCTGTTAAATCTAGCGAATCTTGAATAAGATTTTTCACGCCAGATTTCCCAAGCGCTTTATTAAAATAACCGAATTCCAAAGGAATTACTTTATTCAAAATTACAAGTCCGGCTGTAGTTTCAACAATCTTTCCCGAAACCATAACCCTAATCTTTTGTCTTAGGTTAACAGCCCTATTTCCATATGCACGTAAAACCTCTTCTCTGTCTGCAAATATAGTCTTAGGTTCTGGAAGTCCTTTATCAACGGTTGTCATGTAATAAAGTCCTAAAACCATTTCTTTTGACGGAATAGTTACAACAGAACCATCAGCAGGTTTTAATAAATTATTACTGGCAAGCATTAATTCTATTGCTTCATTAACTGCTTTTTCCGATAATGGAAGATGTACAGCCATTTGGTCTCCATCAAAATCTGCATTAAAACCTGCACAAACGACAGGATGAAGCTGTATAGCTTTCCCATTTGTCAACTTTGGCCAAAACGCCTGAATACTTAACCTATGTAAAGTAGGTGCTCGATTTAATAAAACAGGTCTTTTTGCAACAAGTTCTTCTAAAATTGAGTATACCTCCCCTGGTTTTTCTTCTAAAACTGATTTAGCAGTCTTCATATTAGGAGCAAATCCCCTTTCCATTATTTCTCTAATCAAAAATGGTTTGAATAATTCTAAGGCCATTTCTGTTGGCAAACCGCACTCATCAAGTTGCAAGTTTGGACCAGAAACAATAACTGCACGCCCTGAATAGTCAACGCGTTTTCCTAAAAGATTTGATCTAAAGTGACCTTGCTTTCCTTTAATTGAATCAGCTAATGACCGGTAAGTTTTTCGATCTCTTGTTCTTGATTTTCTTACCTTCGAAGCATCAATCAACGCATCAACGGCTTCTTGCAACATTCGTTTTTCATTCCTGACAATGATTTCAGGTGCTCCAAGTTCCATTAATCTTTTTAGCCTATTGTTACGGTTAATAATTCTTCTGTATAAGTCATTCAAATCAGAGGTTGCAAATCTTCCACCTTCTAATTGAACCATGGGTCTAAGATCTGGTGGAATAACTGCCAAAATAGTAATAATCGTTGAAGCTGGATTGACGTTACCTTTTATAAAACTATCAATAGTTTTCAATCTTTTTTTAATTTTTTCAGCTTTTGTTGATTTAGCATGTGAAAGTTCTTCTCTTAAATCAGAAGCAACTTTTTGTATATCAAACTCTGATAATATTTTTTGAATCGCTTCAGCGCCAATTGAAACTTCACAGAACTCATCAAGATATTCTTCCAAAGAAATGTATTCTTTGTCAGTCATAACTGTATGCAACTCAACCTCGTGCAATTTCTTTTCTATCTTTTTAAGCTCAAGTTCTGCCTTTTCTTGTTCAGGAAGCTCCTGGGATCTTGCTTCTGAAGCCTTTTCATTCGCTTTTTGCCTAATCCTGAAAGCTTTATCAAGAAGTGTCTTTTCCCATTTATCTTGAGGGTGCACGTCAAGTGAAGCGACTTTACCTTCTGCCTCATCTAAAATAGCTTTTATTTTTAACTCAACTTTCTCGTGTACTAAATTTCTAGCTTCTAGAATTTTATCTTCGAATTGTTCAAAAACTCCTTCTTTAGCTTCTTGATCAATTACTGTGACAATAAATGATGAAAAATATATAACGAGTTCTAGACTTCTTGGAGCAATCCCTAAAACGTTAGCTAAGACTGACGGAATATTTTTAAAAAACCAGACGTGAGCGACAGGTGAAGCCAACTTTATATGGCCCATTCTTTCTCTTCTTACTTTTGATGTAGTAACCTGAACTCCGCATCTATCGCAAACAACACCCTTATACCTTATTCTTTTGTACTTTCCGCAATAACATTCATAATCTTTAACTGGCCCAAATATTTTTTCACAAAATAAGCCATCTTTTTCTGGTTTGAAAGTACGATAGTTTATAGTTTCTGGCTTTGTTACCTCACCATACGACCAAGACAATACATCATCTGGAGATGCCAATGTAATTTTTAATGCATCAATATCTCTTAGTTTATTTAAATCTTCCATAATAATTTATTATTCCTTTGAACTATCAACTTCTAATATCTCTGTCTTGGTAGATTCTGGAATTTCATCAAGCTCTTCTGGATCAGTTACAACTGGCTTTTCATCTTCCTCATTAGAAACAGGTCTGCCAATAGGCGTTATAGCCATCATCAAGCCATTAAGTTGTCTAACGAGAAGCTTAAATGACTCTGGGACATGAGAATCAGGAATCGGCATTCCTTTAATAATTGACTGGAACGCAACATATCTTCCTTTAATGTCATCTGACTTAATAGTCAACATTTCATGCAAAAGATTGCAAGCACCATAGCCTTCTAGTGCCCAAACTTCCATTTCCCCAAATCTTTGACCTCCGAATTGGGCTTTTCCACCGAGTGGTTGTTGAGTAATCAAAGAATATGGCCCAGTTGATCTAGCGTGAATTTTTTCTTCAGCCATGTGATGTAGCTTATAAATATAGATAGAACCGACGGTCACATCATGATCAAAAGGTTCCCCAGTTGTTCCATCGTATAACTTTGTCTTTCCTGATTCTGGAAGACCTGCAGATTTAAGTTCGGAAGCAATTGTTTCAACCTGCACCTTTCTAAATGGGGGCATTGCGTATTTATTCCCTGTTTTGTATCCAGCCCATCCCAAATGGGACTCTAGAATATTTCCGATATTCATACGACCAAGAATAGAAGCTGGCGAAACGATAACATCAATAGTTGTTCCATCTGCTAAATATGGCATATCTGCTTCTAGAACTATCTTTGCGATAACCCCTTTTTGGCCATGTCTATTGGAAAGCTTATCTCCAATTGTTATTTTTCTGAATTCTGCAACTTTAACATTAACCTCTCTTAAAACTCCCTTCGCCATTTGTTCTTTATCACGAGGCGTCATTACTTTTACGTCTATAACAACGCCTGATCTACCATGCGGCAATCTTAATGAATTATCTTTAACTTCCTTAACTCTTTCTCCAAAAACAGCCCTTAAAAGTCTTTCCTCGGCGGAAAGTTCTGCCTGACCTTTTGGTGCAATCTTACCTACAAGAATGTCACCTGATTTAACTTGAGATCCAATAACGACAATACCGTCTGTGTCTAAGTTTCTTAAAGAATCTTCAGAAACATTAGGAATATCGTTTGTTAATTCTTCTGGGCCAAGTTTCGTATCCATTACCTGAATTGTGTAATCAGATATATTTATTGAGGATAAAATATCTTCCTTTACAACACGATCTGACAAAATGAAAGCGTCTTCATAGTTAAATCCGTGATAACTCATATAAGCAACTCTCAAGTTTGTTCCAAGTGCTAACTCTCCATTATTTGAAGATGGACCTTCTGCTAATAAGTCACCCTTTTTAACTTTTGCTCCCACATTAACCACTGGGTTTTGAGAATAACTCGAATCCATATTAGATTGTGAAAATTTTATTAATTTATATTCATTTGTTTTACGGCCATCTTTAACAATGACCTTGGTTGAATCAACATATTCAACAACACCAGCTTCTTTTGCACGAATTGTAAGACCTGCCTGATCAGCGATATAGCCTTCTAAGCCTGTTCCAATAATAGGCTCTTCAGCTTTAACTAAAGGAACAGCTTGAGATGATTGTTGGGCTGTAATCAAAGCACGAGCAACGTCATTGTTCCCTATAAAAGGAATAAGACCTGTTGAAACTCCTAATATCTGTTGAGGAGCGACTTCGATATATTCACAACCAGAAGCAAAACCTATAAAAAAATCTAAACCGCGCCTTATTGGGACTCGCTTTTCTGAAATAAATCCTTTTTCATCTACAATTACATCTCCACCGATTATATTTGTATGTTCTTCATCATAAGCAGCAAGGTAATCGACTTGCGAAGTCACCTTCATTTTGCCTGATTTATCTTTTTCTAATTTTGCATACGGAGTTTCTATAAACCCATATTTATTTACCTTGGCGTAAAGCGCAAGGTAAGTTACAAGACCAATATTTTGACCTTCGGGACTTCGAATAGCATCGATTTTTCCATAATGAGTTGGGTGAGCATCACGAACAGCATAGCTTGCTCTTTCTTTTGTAAGTCCACCTTTACCCATAACACTCAATCTTCTTTTATGATCCAGTGAATCTAATGGGTTAAATTCACCTAAAAGCTGTGATAATTGTCCAGACGACAAAAACGAAACAATTCTTGCCGAAACAGGCCTTGGAGAAATTAAGATTGCAGGGTCAGGCAAAACCTCTCTTGGTTGAAGAGCCATTTTTTCACGGGCCAATCTTTCTAACTGATAAAAACCATACCTCATTTCTGATTGGATCAATTCTCCAACAGATCTTAATCTTCTATTTGAAAGACTATCAATATCATCTTCTACATATCCTTCGTCTTTTTTAGCGAGGTGAATTAAGTATTTTATTATTTCAACAATGTCTGATTGTTGTAATCCATAGTATTTTTCTTCGTTTGGGGTATCTAACTTAAGCTTCATGTTCAGCTTAAATCTTCCAACATCTGAAAGGCTATATCTTCGTAAGTTAAAAAACATGTTATCTACTAGTGATTTCGCACCTTCTAAGACTACTGGCTCACCAGGTCTCATCTTCTTATAAATTTCGAGTGCTGCTTCTTCGTAGTTAGTTGCAATATCCTTTTCGAGGGTTTTTGTTATATACGACCCAATTGGTTCTTTCACATAATCACTGAATGCATTAAGAATATCCTTGTCCGTTTCTAAACCAAAAACTCTCAACAATGTTGTTGCTGCTATTTTTCTTTTTCTATCTATCCTGACATACATGACTCCATACTTGCTTGTTTCAAAATCCATCCAAACACCCGTTTTTGGCAAGATTTTTGCATTTGGAAGCCTAACACCTGTAATAGAATCGATGTCTACACCAAAAAATACCCCCTGTGATCTTGCAAGCTGGTTAATTATTACTTTTGATACACCATTAGAAATGAAAACCCCATCATCGGTCATTATTGGAAAATCACCCATATAGATTTCTTTTCTTTTTTCTTGTTTAGTTCCTATTTTTGAAATTGTTGCTGTTATGTACCAAGGAGCATCGTATGAAAGCCCCATTGATTTAGCTTCTTCTGGAGTTCTGTTTGGTTTATCTATTCTTGGATCAGTAAATGAAAGAACCCAGGAACGACCAGTATTGTCATGTATATCGCCGACTTCTTCGAGGGTCTCTTTAATACCTTGACCAATTAGCCAATTAAATGAGTTAAGTTGAACCTCTATTGGATTCGGCAGTGGGAATTCTATGTTTTGTTTTGAGAAAGCAATTCTCATTAAAGTAATTTTCCTTAATAAATTCGAAAGCTCAATCTACGCGAGTGCAAATATAACAAACAGGCTATCTTAGTGTCAATACACAACTCACACAATTCCAAGGCTATGCGAGTGATTTTACATTATCACAAACACAAGAGCAAGCACCAGAAGCATCAAGTTAAGCCAAAAGCTAGACCTAATAATCCAAGTATAATGCTAATAATCCAAAATCTCATAGTTACCTTTGTCTCTGGCCATCCAAGTTTTTCAAAATGATGATGAATTGGAGCCACTAAAAACAATCTTTTTCTAAATAATTTCACGGCCCATTGCTGTGAAATGCTTGATAATATCTCAATAACGAAAACTCCGCCGATTAGTAAAAGAGTCGCTTCTCTGTGAATTAGTGAGGCTATCAATACCATAACCATACCAATAGGCAAAGTTCCAACATCAGACATTTCAAATCTTGCAGGGTTAATATTGAAGTACAAAAAAGCTAACTCGGCTCCTAATAAGATGAATGAAAGCGTTGCAACTTCGGAATAACCAAGATAGTTTGCTAAAATTCCATAACATAAAAATGCAACGGAATGAGTTCCAGCCGAAAGACCATCCATACCATCGGTTATTCCCAGCGCTGTTCCAAATCCAAACAATAAGAAGGCCAAGATTGCATAATAGAAAATCCCAAGCTCAAATGAGCCTAAGTATGGGATATAAATAGACGTAACATGACCATTTAATTCCATGTACACAATCGGAATAATCGCAACAGATAAATACATTAAGAATTTATAATGATTTTTAAGACCACGCTGTTCCCCGCCCATGATTCTTAAGGTTTCTTCAAAAAGTTTCCAAGGAACAAGCAAAGTTTTTTTTATGTGATTTAAAATGCCCTTTGTTGGAAAAAAGCTTCTAACAACTTTATCTGTGCTTTGGCTTATCCTTAACGCCAAAAAAGTTCTGCCTAAAGTATTAACATATTCATCAATTCCGCCAAAAATTGCACCAAAAATTAAAACCAAAATAATCATTGGTAAATAATTCCAATCACTCAAAAGGAAAAGCGACATAACAATTGTTGAAAAAATGATAACGAAACCTCCCATAATAGGAGTTCCCATCTTTATACTTCTTCCAGGAAGAAGCTTTTCTAAATCAAGCTTAGAAACACGCCTAATATTAAACTTATATAAAAGACTTATAAAAGGAAGCGTAACAGCAAAACTCAAAAAAAACGAAGCCAAAATTGTAAGAACATAATCAATCATGGTGTTTTCCACCTTTCGTCTTGTCGAACTAATAGACTTTGGGCTAAAGACGGATCTTGCAAAATCTCTTTCACAACTTTTTCTAAACGGATTCCCTGTGACGCCTTTACAAGAATAATATCACCTTTAGTCGGGTTTATTTTGCTTTTTATAATTGCAACCGCAGTACCAATGTCTTCACAGTAGTGAATTGAAACTACCTTTGGCAAAAAAGGAAAATATTTTTTTGCAAGACCTCCAACTAAAATTATTTCAGAGTATCCATTTTTGATTAACTCTTCGCCACAGATTTTATGGCCTAATTCTTCGTAATCACCAAGCTCTAACATTCCACCAATTACTGCGATTCTCCTACCTGCTAAATTAAGCTTTTTATAATAATCAGAAGCGGCTTTTATTCCCGCAATCATAGAGACAGGAGAAGCATTATAAGTATCATCTATAATTATTAAGCCACTAATTCCTTTTAAGATATTTAACCTACCTTTTTCTGGTTTTATTTTTTCTAGGCCTCTTTTAATTTCATCTTGTGATAGACCAAGTTCCTTGCTAACTAAAACTGCACCGGTAGCATTGAGATAATTATGTTCCCCAATGAAATTAAGTTTAAGATTTTTCAAATCAATTTCGTTTGAAAAATTTTTTAATGAATATTTTACTATTTCGACATTTTTGGGAACAAAATTTACAGCATCATGAACGTTTTCTGAATCCCAATTCAAAAAAACTTTGCCATTAGGAATTACAGTTTCTAAAAGTTCAGATTTTGCCCTTTTAATTGCTTCTAATGAACCAAGCTTTGCCATATGACTATGACTAATGTTAGTTATCACTGCGTATTCTGGCTTTATAAAATTTCCTGTTTCTAAAAGTTCACCAGAATGGTCCATTCCTGTTTCTGCAACAAAAATTTCATCAGAAACTTTAAGATCATTTACAATATTAACCGCAAGACCTAATTTCGTATTTAATGATCCGACACAAACCTTATATTTTTCGGACAAAATTGTTGAAAGAAAATTGCGCATTGTCGTTTTACCAACAGAGCCAGTAATTGCGATAACTTTTGGATTAACACTAGCTAGCTTTTCTGATGCTATTTCGTACAATTCAGATTCCTCAATAATTCCGACGGCTCCGTTTTTTAACGCACTATCGATATAATTATGACCGTCAGATGATTCACCAACAACTGGAACAAAATAATCACTCTGCCCTACAAGCCTAGAGTCGAGACATACATGAATATCCCAACCTAATTTATCTTTCATTTTTATACATAATAAAAAAAAGAACAACCAACGACTTATCTTTCCAAAACTATTCCTTTTATAAAATCACAGATTGCAACTATCTCTTGAGCTGTCGTATCAACATGACTACCTGGTACAGATTTCATATCCACACTACCATTACCAAATTGTTTCAATGATCCCACAGCAGTATTAAAAGTAAGATGTTTCTGGTAGAAACCAGCCACTTGAACAAGTTCAGCATCAAGTTCCTCTAGTGCTTCTGCCCTTTCAGTATTCCCAAGACTCATATACATCTTTATTACACCAGTAGGAATAACACTATCTCCAATGCTCATTATTATTCTAGCTTTTCCACCTTTTTCAACATATTGGCCAAGACTATTAAATGATGGTGATGTGGTCCATGATGGCTGACCGTCAGTTGCTTTTCTTCGTATAGCAGTACTAAAAGACTGCCTATCAGCAGCCTTATCTGCATCTTCCGAATAAGCGGCCGGTTGCATGAGCAAAACCCCACTTGGGAGTTCTCCTCCAAATGAGGATAAATTGGCTACCGTATGTCCTCCCATACTAATCCCGGCCCATACTCTTGGAGACTTTAATTCCTGAGCCAATAAATCCGCAACCAATATTTCCCTATATCTCGACCCTAATGCTTGATATTCGTTTTTGCGATACGATCCTGCATGATTAGGGGCAATAACTAAAGCACTAAGACCATAATGACCTTTTAAGACTGCCAGAATAGTTGGCAAATAAAGTGACTTAGCCGTGGTTTGCTCCCGAACAGAACCTCCATGAGAATAAACTAATACAACATCTGGATTCTTGAAACTTTCAGGCCCACTT
>Ga0209343_10010446_pt1 | contig 10563 bp, 12 predicted proteins | sample RifCSPlowO2_02_FD_184026 | JGI IMG/M metagenome (GOLD analysis project Ga0209343, IMG submission 184026) | Groundwater microbial communities from Rifle, Colorado - Rifle CSP2_plank lowO2_0.2 (SPAdes) (version 2) | ecosystem: Environmental > Aquatic > Deep subsurface > Groundwater | place...
CGCATGCGGCTATAAGGACGAAAAAATCGCCGATATTGATGCCTGAAAAATCTCGTACGAGCACAATGCCCGCGCCAATGACCATAAGCACCGCTCCAAGAATATGTTCACCCAAAAAAGCTTCTTTTTTGTAAACGTTAAAAATGAGAAAAGAACTGAATACTTCGAAAAGCGCTATGATGGCCACATTGCCGGGGGAGGTAAACTCAAGACCGAGGAACATAAGGCTGTAGTACAGAACGCCCGTAAAAAGCGCTATCAAAAGCCCGAGTTTCCAAATCCGTGCGTTTCGTAACTCCGCCCACCTTCTCTTATAGGCCATCACTGCCGCAAAAAAGATTGCCGCAAAAAACGTGCTCCATACAAGGGCTGCGGAACTTGAAATGGAGCGGTAGGAGAGGATTGTGATGATGGGAAAACTCGCCCACAACAACCCGCCCAAGAATATGTAAGCTTCCCCTTTTCTCTCCTCGGACATAGGCGACATTCCGCCACTCTAACACCCCCGCGTTCCTGATTCACTTGCGGAGTTGCCAGATTCTTGCAGAATGCACCGTATTCAATGTATGGACAAGCCAACCTACCCCATGCGCATTAATAAGTATCTCGCCACAAAGAAATACTGCACGCGGAGGGAGGCGGATGAGATTATCAAAAAAGGCAAGGTTTTCATCAACGGCAGGCTCGCCGTGCTTGGCGACAAAATCTCACAGCAGGATGTGGTGGACGTGAAGTGGCGAGCAAAAAACTGCAGGTACTATGCATACAACAAACCCCGCGGAATAATCACGCATTCTCCACAGGGCGATGACGAAGAAGATATTTTGATGATACTTCCGCAAACATTGAAGAATGTGTTCCCTGTCGGCAGATTGGACAAAGATTCTTACGGTTTGATTATTCTTACCGACGACGGGAGAATTGTGGACCCGCTTCTCAATCCGGAATTTGAACATGAAAAAGAATACGCGGTAACGACGACCGAAAATCTCCCTGGCGATTTCAAAGAGAAAATGGAGGCAGGAATTAACATCGGCGATTGCATTACAAAACCGTGCAAGATTGAACTTATCAGCTACAACAAATTTCTGATTGCACTTACCGAGGGCAAAAAGCATCAGATACGCCGAATGTGCGGTTCGTTCGGCCTTGACGCATTCGGAATTGAGAGAAAAAGAATTATGAACGTCAGACTTGGCCGACTCGCCCCCGGCGAATATCGTCCGATACAGGGAAAAGAATTGCAAGATTTTTTGAAAGCGCTTGGGTTTTGAATTAGACGCCGCCGAGAGGAGTTCAATCAACCTTATCTTCCACGCCTTCGGGAATTTCTTGCAGAGTATCTCTTTGGAGCAGGGCGTAAGTCAAAAATGCGACAGTCATAATCGTTATAATTCCCCCGACTGCTAGCCCCCATCTTGCTCCCACATGCTCGCCGATGAAGCCGATGATGGGGCCGCCGAGGGCGGTGGAGCCGACCATCGCGACGCTCCAAAGAGCCATCACGCGGCCGCGCATTTCCGGAATACTTTCCAATTGCACAGTCGTGTTCCCGAGCGAAATAACATTGATGGAAAATATCCCTACAAAAAACATTCCCAAGACAGCCAAGTGCAGTGTCGGCATGATTGATGTGAGAACCATGCTCCCGCCGAACAGCATCGCGAAAATCACCAAGTGATGATGCGCGATTTTGTGGCGACCGGCGGAATACAGCCCGCCCAAGGCAGAGCCGATGCCCATCGCCGCGAGCAATGCCGCGTAGCTCGCGGCGTCTCCCATAAACGTTTGCTGTGCAAGGAGCGGAAGACTGACCTGGAATTCATACGCGAACGTGCCGATAATCGCCATCATAATCAGCGTCTTTTTAATTATCGGGGTTGCCAACACGTAGCGAAAACCTTCCGCAAGCTGTCCCGCTTTTTTCAGAACGGGCGATTTGGTGTGCAATTCCCCCTTTCGCATAAGATAAAGCATCGCGATAACCGCGAGGTACGAAAGGCCGTTGATAAGAAAACAAAAAGCGATTCCGATGCCGGCAATGAGAACCCCCGCGATTGATGGGCCGACCGCGCGCATCAGATGGTTTACCGTGGCGTTCAGGCTCACGGCATTTTTCAGGTAGCCCTCGTTGACCATCTCGGAGACGAACGTCTGCCGCGCGGGATTGTCCAAAACGCGCACCATTCCGTAAGAAAAAGAAAACGCATAAAGCATCCACAGTTGTATGGTATCCGTGAAGACAAGAATGCTTATGCCCGTTGCCAGAGCGAAAAACACCGCGTTAGTCCAGAATAAAATCGCGCGCTTGTTGAATCTGTCTACAATGACGCCTCCCCACGGGCCCAACATTAAAATCGGCCAGAATTGGGACGCCACCACAAGCCCAAGCTGGCTTCCGGAACCTGTCAGCTCCAATACGAGCCAGCCGAGCGCTACTATCTGCATCCATGTACCCGATTGCGATATCGCCTGCCCGATGAAATACAGCCGGTAATTCCGGATTTTGAGCGAGGCGAAAGTGCGGTGCCCGAATTCTGCTATCGTGTCTATCATGCTGTAATTAAATTATTATTCCGTAAATTGCCGTATCCTTACTTCTCCAAATCAAGTATTTTATCAATTCTAATCCTCGCGACAAATTCGGGGACGTGAGATACAAGCACCATAGCACCTTCATAACTGCTAAGTGCCTTTGCAATAATGGGGATATGTCTAAAGTTAATGTGATTTGTCGGCTCGTCCAGAATCAGGAGCCCCGGTTCCTGAAGAACGAGCCGAGCAAAGGCAACTAAGCCCTTCTGTCCTTCGGATAAATCGCCGACTCTCGTTTGCATCACCTCGCTTGAAATCAGAAAGCCCGCGGCGACGGAGCGCACGCGCTGTTCTGAATGGCTTCGCGTTACGGAATATAGGGAGTCAAATACTTTGTCCTCAAAATTGAGCATGGAGAAATCCTGACGATAGTAGCCGACGGTTACTCCTTCAGCGATACGTGCCCCTTTCAGCGTCCCCTTAGCGATTGTCTCAAGAAGAGTGCTTTTCCCTATTCCGTTTGGCCCACGCAAAAGAAGATGGTCCCTGCGCTTCAAATGAATATCGGCTTCCTGCACAACTGGCTTGTGATTCTTCATCCCGTCTACAGGCGAATCAGCAGATTTCGTGGCTTGGCCTGCCGATGACGACCACATCGGCCGCGTAAACGAAGTAATGGTAAGTATCTCGCCCACAATATCCTTCTGCGCGGGAATCCGGAATTCGCGGATTGTTTTATCTTCTTTGCGCACGTCCACTTTTGCTTCCTCCATTTCCTCTACTTTTGTGCGCATTTTCTTTGCGACCAATCGCATCTTGCCTCCCTTCTGCGCAAAGAAGTTCATTTTGTCTTTGTTGGCTTGTATTTCTTTTTCAAGCTGGGCATTTTTCCTGTTTTCTTTCTCCAGGCGAAGTTCTATCTCGGCAATTACGTCAAAATAATCGCCCACGTATTGCTCCACTTTTCGCGTGAATACGTCCAGATACAACACGCCGTGTGTAAATGCATTCAGGAAATCCGCATCGTGCGATATTACGACGCACGTTTTCTGATAATCAATAAGGAATTTTGTCAGGTGTTCAATGCCGGCTTTATCTAGATTGTTGGTCGGTTCATCCAAAAGCAAAATATCAGGATTTTGAATGAGTGCGGAAGCCAAGAGCAGGCGAGCTTGCTGTCCGCCGGAAAATGTTTTTACCTGGCGGTCATGTACCTTTGTATGACCCTTCAGATTCACAACCTCAAGCACGTCATCAATCTTGGGGTCAATGTCGTAAACAGTCTTTTCAAAACAATTCTGGAAGAATTCTCGTATGGTGAGCTCGTAATCCTCGCGTGGCATCACTTGCTTCGCACTCGCAATTGTGAGGCCGTGGGTAAGATTGATTTTCCCGGATTCCGGCTTTGTGGCACCTGTGATAAGGCCGAAAATGGTACTTTTGCCTGCGCCGTTTTGGCCCATTAGGGTGATCTTGGAACCCTCGCGCACAGAAAAATTCACTTCCTCAAGAATGGGCTTAGCGTGGCCGTATTCAAAGGACACATTTTCAAATCTGACAACTGTTTTTTCTCCGGGCATCAAGAGAACTTACATCATATCGGCTTAAATTGAAAGGAAAAAATTAAAAATCCGCTTTCAACTAAAGTTATTCGGCGGATAATGTCTCGGAAGAGCGTCCCGGGTGTGCACAAATGTGCTTGGAGTACGCGAGTATTGGAATTACACTGCCAGATATGGCGCGGCACGATGCGGAGAAGATTTCTTTGTCCCTTTTCGCATTTATAATCATTGCTTTCGCGGTGCCTGTGTTCGCGGATGCGCCGAAAATAAATTCATTCACGGTTGACCCGCAATCGCTCTCCAACAATTATTCAACGGCTCTGGCGTGGGACACCGAAAGCAGCACGGGGCGGGAGCTCCACTTCAGCTGCCCCTCCGGAGTAACGATTAAAAAGACCGACGGCTCCAGTTTTCCTTGCAATACTCGGCAATCCGTGGGCGGGGACCCTGTGGGCTGGGCGGGGTTCGCGCTTACCAACGTAAGCGGGGCGACGCAAAATGTTGTCGTAACGTTTTATCCGAAAGATTCGGCGGGCGCGAATTACGACCAAGGAGCAATACGCCGCACGCTCTCGGTTCGGACATCTCCACAGCCGATTCTTGATTTTTCGGTATCAAGCACAAGCGTTGCTTCGGGCACAGAGCTCACACTCGTTTGGAAAGGGGTGGACGCTGGCGGGGTCAATGTGCAGTTTGAGTGCGCGGACTTTGCAAGTATTCGCACATCCGCTTCGGCCGTTCAAGCGCTCCCCTGCGGAAAGCCCGCTCTCGCTCAAGACCTGCCGATATCCGGCTCCTTAATCGTGTATCCCTTAAACTCGTCGCGCGCTCCGGTTTCTGTCACGGTGCGCGTCTTTCCGGCAATCGGCGGAGGCATGTACGACGCAACTCATTCCCTGTCCGCAAATTTCTCGGTACTCCAAACTCCTCCGCCCGCCACTCCCTCCGCGGCTGAATTCACGAGTTCGCTGGCGCGCATATTTCCGAATGATTCGTTCGTACTTTCATGGGCGACGCGCGATAGCGCCGGCGCAAATATAAAATTCTCGTGCCAGGACGGGGTCTCTGTTTTTGCCGCCAGTTCAACTGCGAGGGTTATACTTCCGTGCAACACTCCCGCTTTCACGCCGACGCTCGCGGCTAGCGGCAGCGCGGCTTTCATTATAAAAAACACGAACGGCTACATGGTGAATCTCGGGGCCGTTCTTTTGCCGCAAGACGCCAAGGGAATATATTTCCAGACATCCTCGCTCTCGCTGAATCTTTCCGTTCTTCCGGCGGGAACCGTTTCTACTTCCCCCGCGCAATCACAATCTGCTCCAGCCGCTTCCATTTCTGCCGCGGTTCCATCCGCCTCTGCCGCGCCGCAATCATCAATTGCTCCCGCAAAAGTAACCGCGCCAAAATATACATTCAAACGCGGGTTATACCGCGGCCTGAAAAATGCCGACGTAACGGCCTTGCAAACGCAACTTAGCTTATACCCGGACATTTATCCGGATGGGCTTGTAACAGGCTACTTCGGCCCCGCAACAGAGCGCGCGGTAAAGCTTTTCCAAGAGAAATACGGCATCGCCAAAAAGGGGGAGGCGGGCTATGGAACTGTCGGGCCGAAAACGCGCGCAAAATTAAATTCTCTGCAATAGTTCAACTGCCTGCGTCCGAGCGATTCTTATCTTCATCAACGGGTCCGATTATTTTAGTAACCCATATCTCCATTTTCTGAACTGCGGCGTGGATTTTGGGATAGCGCCGCGTGTGCGATTCAATCCATTTTCGGGCGCGGGACGAGGCGATTGAAAGAAGTATCAGGCCGATGATGAGGAAAAGAATTCCCTGCAAAAAAGGCAGCGCCAAACCTAAGACGCCCAGCGGCACAAAGACAGCCCCGGTTGCAAATACAAGCGCTCTCTTGATTTCCTTGGGCATTGTTAATGAGAAAATCCCGCGTCTTATGCGCGGAGTTTTGGCTTACTTTTTGTTCTTCTTGGGCTTCTTCGCCTCTTTTCTTTGCGCGTTATTTCCTTTCGCCATATTTTTTGAACGGCTTACTGTTAATAAATTAACTCTAGCACAGAAAAATGCGCATTGACATAAGAAATGATAGGGGGGCGCTAATTTTCAAAGGGTTCGGGTTTTTCTATATTTTCTGGTTGTTCCTGCGGCTCCGATTCGCCGAATTCCACTGATGAATCCCGTCTCCCTATTTTGTGCAGTATCATCGCGCGCAGGGTCTTTACGCTGAAGTAAAGGGCAAACAAGAGCATGACAGCGCCCACCTCTCTTATCAGGAACAGCCAGAGCGAGTCTGACCGATAGAGCGAGACTGCCGCTGTCTCAAGAAGAATAACCCCTATCGCCGAAACGATGACGTTTAGAATTATGGTCAATCTGCCGTGCGGATGGACGAATCCGGCGAGCATCACCAAAATGATGGCGCCCGCAACTTCAAAGAGCGTCCCGAACGGAAGCAGATTTCCCGCCATGGGAATCGCGAGAATGATGAGCGCGGCTGTCAATACGAAAAGTATGCGTATCGGGTCGCCGTAATAATGGGCGATTTTGGGGGTTTCCATGCCGGAATTATGGTACTAAAAACTCGTCGTGGCAAGCCGTCTGCGCACATGTATCCCGTATTCAGTATCTTGGTGTAACGCAGTCTGACTGCCTTGGACTGCCTTGGACAGGTGCCTGTTGTATTTATGTACTTATAATATCCGGTCGGATATTATAAGTACATGATAATGCAACCTCATTTACTGAAATTTAATTTGGAAATTGTACATCCCCATGGAGCAAAGGCCCTGCATGGTGCCCTGTGCCTCTTCGGCGGATATCGCGATTTCTTCCGTTCCCGAGGGCGGTAGGAATTTCTGATAAGACAATTTCGGAATGACGAGAGAGGAGGAGCAATCAAATGTTCCTCTCGTACTCACGCGCAAAACGGTCGGCATTCCGGCTTTTGCCACGACGATGCGGGGCGAGTAGCCGCCTTTCGCAGTTATATCTATGGTTTGTTTGCCCCCAACAACAGACACTGCAGTTTCGTTGTCTACGCTGGCCGGCTTTGAGGTGAACCAAAAAGCGCCCGCGATGAGCAAGACGCTCAAACAGATTGAAACGAGGATTGATTTGTTCATACAATTTATCATTAACTACCCGACAATGGAGTGCGGTCGTCTTTGCGAGGCCTGTGGCCGAAGCAATCCAGAAGTTCGTGGTAATACCCTAGATTGCTTCGCTTCGCTCGCAAAGACAGATAGTGTGGGAAGGTTAATTGGAAAAGGTATCATAATCAAAAATTAAAAACCGGATTGATAATGCCTGCCGTTGCGAGCGCGTTAGACAGATTCAATAGCGCAAGTGCAATCACGATGATGCCTGCGGTTTTGAAAAATACCCCCTTCCACGGCTTGTGGGCAATGTTGAGGGAGCCGAAAGAAAGAAGTGCGAGCACCGGCAAGGTGCCGAGAGCAAAAACAAACATCGTGAGCGCACCCTGCATAAAATTTCCCGTTGAGAGCGCGTATAACTGCATGGACTGCGTGAATCCGCAGGGCAGAAAGAATGTGCCGATGCCAACGAGCACGGGCGCTAGGTAGTGGTCATGCCTGCTCCCGCGCACCACATGCCGTGAGAAGATTTTTGGTAGCGTGAATTGCAGGCGTTTTGTGAAATGAAACACATCAAGCAGATTGATGCCGAGGATGAGCATCACGAGCGCGACAATTATTCCAAGAACGATGTTTGCGGTTAATCCGAGATGAAGCGAATTGCCGACAACGCCCACGGCCCCGCCCAAAACGAAGAAACCGCTGAGCCGTCCTGCGTGGAAGAGTGTCTGCGTCCGCCATGTGCCGCCCTCTTTTGCGGAAATCGCCGAGAGCGAAAGTACAAGCCCGCCCACAACCGCAAGACACGTGGATACCGAGGCGATAAGACCGAGTACAAACGCAGTTCCATAACTTACATCCGACGAGGTGATGAGATTGGTCAATCCCATTTTTTGAAGCGCCAAAAATCCAACAATGATGACGAGTGCAATCGGCAGCGCGTACACAAAATCTCCCCACCCCGCGCCTTTTTGCGATTTCTCCAGTGAAACCGTGTAGCCGTGGCTTTTCACCAGTTCCGTAAGCTTTTCGGCGATTAATTCCGGCGGCTCCGAGAAATTTCCCGTGATAGCCACCTGATGATTCGGAAGCGACGCGTGAACGCGGGAAATGTACGGCAACTCTTTGAAAGTTTCTTCAATGAGAAGCGTGCATGCGGCACAGTGCATTCCGCGAACATGGAAAGTATATGTGTTCATATGGATAAGAATTTAGTGTTCATGTTTTATATGCGGTATGGAATCTCGCACGATGCCGATTGATGACCATAGAACGACAAGAGCAATGCCTACTCCGACGATGATATCTGGCCACATGGAACCGAAATACAAAACTAAAAATCCTCCCGCTATGACAGCCGCGTTGCCAAGAACATCATTTCTTGAACACAACCATGCCGATTTCACGTTAAGGTCATCTCCGCGGAATCGGAGCAAGAGAAGCACAGTGATAATATTCGCGATAAGAGCAACGAAGCCGAGAACGTATATGAGTCCTGCTTCAGGCAATGATGGAACCAGTATCTTGTATACGGTTTCTCCGAGCACAAAGAGGCCAAGGATGCCCATGATTATCCCTTTTGCAAGCGAAACTCGCGCTTTGGCGTGGTGGTCTCCCGCCAGAACCCAGATACTAATGCCATAGACAAACGCATCGCTTATCATATCCGCGGAATCAGCGAGGAGCGCGTTAGAACCGGCAATTATTCCTCCAGCAAATTCAACAATGAACATGCCCATGTTTATGAGAAGCGCGGCCCAAAGGGCCAGGCGAAGCGCCTTCTGCCGTGCAGGGTCTTTCGTCATTTCATCAATATCGCAACAAACGTTTGACATATTGAGGCACGAGGCATGCATCCTATCATGCCGACACTATCCAAACACCAAGACTTTATCTGAACTCTCTACCATAGTGAGCAAATCGGACATTGTGGAAACGGGACACACGTTGCTTCCTTCCTTGCCGCGAATCTTGAGGCAGGAGCCGCAGGCATAAATCTCACCCTTCAGCGCTTTGAACTCCGTTACTCTTGCGGAAATATCAAAATCTTTGCTGTCTGGAATAGTGTCCAATTCCGAACCCTCGCTCATCAAAAAAATCTCCGCCCGATGTCCTGCTTTGAGTGCGGTAATGCCGAGGCGGAACGTATTCCACACATGTTCGGGTTTATTTGACTGCAAAATAATGCCGAGTTTCATAAACGAATTACCCGCATTATACCGCAACCGCAGCATTCGAGCACGGATTTATCGCCGGAATTCTTTACGCCTTAATTTTGTATGTGTAGGGATGCCCGACCCCCGCACCAGAACAAAGTTCGGTGCGAGACTTCGCTTTACTGATTCTTGTTATCAATTCCGAACCAGCGGTGAAGCCAGCACGCGCCCAAGAAACTTTCTGCGAGCGCAATCCAGCCAATTACGGCGATAAGCACATTTAGAAACGCCGTTTCAAAACTAGGCGCCAACGGGCCAAGCCACCAAAAAGCCAGAATAAATCGAAGAATTCTATCCAACTTCCCAAGATTTTGATTCATAACAATCTTTTCTGCATTAACCTGATAAATCATCGACCTTTTTCTGTTACGTTTATTTTATGGTCCACGTAAAGTTCCTCTCCGGCACCCCTATGTTGAGGAGCTTCAATTGTACAGCCTGCGACGGTATGCCCGGCATGAATGTCAGCACTCCCTCGCGGTGGTGCCCGCCCGGCGGGGCCCCGTCCCAATTCGTCGGACGATACTGTTTGTTGTTGTTATCCACCAAAACAGCCGACGCAAGCATGTCTTCATCCAACGAGCCCGAATGCGTATCCAGAACGACGTTGAATTTCCATTCCGAAGCAGTAGCCGAAAGCTGGAGCGGAGTAACGGTAACGCTGATTATTCCCTGCGAATCTGTTTGCGACTCATATCCCGTGTTTGCGGGGCGTTCTGCGGATGGAGCGGTAGAATTTCTCTCTACGGAGGCAGATTTATCGTTTCCAAAGGAAACGATAAAGGCAATAATTATCGCTCCGGCAATTACTAACAATGGCGTGTGATTCTTCACCCAGTCAGAAGTCTCTATATTTTCCTTTTTATCGTCGGGATTCATAAATGTTTCTTAAACTTGATAATGCGATTGGCAATGTAGAGAATTCCGATGCCGTTAGACAGCAGTCCGAACCAAAACAGCTTGACTTGGTATTGCGCGGCAAACGCGACGAGTCCGGTAACCCCGAGGATTGGCACCAGATTTACCAGATAGTGGGCGCAACAGGAAATCATTGCGACGGTTGATGTTGTTCCTGTCACTCCCAGAACCTTGCCGCTCCCTGCGCCTCCATGAATAAGATTTTGCAAGTAAACGTAC
>Ga0209343_10010447_pt1 | contig 10563 bp, 15 predicted proteins | sample RifCSPlowO2_02_FD_184026 | JGI IMG/M metagenome (GOLD analysis project Ga0209343, IMG submission 184026) | Groundwater microbial communities from Rifle, Colorado - Rifle CSP2_plank lowO2_0.2 (SPAdes) (version 2) | ecosystem: Environmental > Aquatic > Deep subsurface > Groundwater | place...
GTTCCCATTCTTGCCGCCGGTCATCGCGTGCAACCAAATACGAACCTGGGCACGCGCTCAACCTTGGCCGACCTGGGCCAGACCGTCGCCGAAAACTTCGGCGTCCGGCTTGCCAACGGCACCAGCTTCCTGAATTCCGTTGTGTCTGAACCCCGCGGAGCACCCATTCCAGATGCCTAAGAAAATGGTCATTTACACGGACCACGCGGAAGCGAGGATGACAGGCAGAGTGATTGAGAAGGCCTGGGTGGAAGAAGTGCTTAAGAATCCTGATGCGTTAGCGACTGTGAAGTTCGGCAGATAACAGGCGATTAAGAAAATTAAGGGGCGAGAGATGAGCGTGGTATACGCCGGAGAAGGTGATCATGTTATCGTGATAACAGTATTCTGGGGGAGATAGAGATGGAGATCAGCCTAGATTTAGAGGCAGATGCCTTGTACATCAAGTTTCAGGCGGGCAAGTTTGCCTCCAATAAGAGAATTGATGACGACACGATCATTGACCTCGATGCCAAGGGGAGATTGCTGGGCATCGAAATCCTCAATGTAACGAAGAAGGTTCCCGCGAAAGATTTGTCCGGTGTGAGCGTGAAGTTGCCCTTGAGGGCGCGCTCGTAGAAACGTCGTAATCCTATATCCACGATACCGTCTTTCAGAGGTCGTGCCTCTTGCTTTCGAAGCCGCGAAAGCCCGTGATTGCGGGCAATTGGAAGATGTACAAGACCATCGCCGAGACGCAGGCATTCTTTGACCAGATCGCGCCGCTGGTCTTGGAGGTGCGTCATTGCGAGATGGTGATTGCGGCGCCGTTCACCGCGCTGCGCCGCGCCGTGGAGCTGGGAGAGAAGTTGGGTATCGGCATCAGCGCGCAGGACCTCTACTGGGAAAAGGAAGGCGCTTTTACCGGCCAAGTTTCCGCCGCCATGCTGCGCGAAGCCGGGTGCCGCTTCACCTTGATCGGCCACTCCGAGCGCCGGCAGTTATTCGGCGAGACCGACCTGAGCGTCAGCCGGAAACTCAAAGCGGCGCTGGCGGTGGACCTCCAGCCCATCGTATGCGTCGGAGAAACGCTGGCGGAGCGCGAAGCGGAGCAAACCGAGGCGGTGCTGAAACGGCAACTGACCGCGGGCCTGGCCGGGTTGACCGAGGCTGATTTCTCCCCTATCATTGTTGCGTACGAGCCGGTTTGGGCCATCGGAACAGGTCGCACGGCAACCCCGGAGATCGCCCAGCAAGCGCATGCATTCATTCGAACCCAATTGGCCGGAGTCGTCTCTCCAGGCGCCGCCGAGCGGTGCCGGATACTCTACGGGGGCAGCGTTAAGCCGGAAAACATTGCGGGCCTGATGGCGCAGCCCGATGTCGATGGGGCGCTGGTGGGCGGGGCCAGTTTGGACCCGCGGTCGTTCGCGGCCATTGTCCGCTACCAACAGGCCCGCTAGGAGTTTCTTATGATTGGATTGCTGACAAGCATTCATCTGCTGATTGCCATCGTTCTGATCCTGATTGTTCTGGTGCAGAGCGCCAAGGGTACCGATGTGGGCTCCGCCTTTGGCGGCATGGGCAGTCAGGCAGCGTTCGGGCCGCGCGGCACGGCGACCTTCTTATCCAAGGCCACGATCGGGCTAGCCGCGGCGTTTATGGTTACTTCGATCGCGTTGTCGATCATGGCCAGCCGAGCGACGGTCAGTGGCGACTCGGTGCTGAGCGGCGAAGAGAATGCACCGGCGCCGGCCGCATCCGCTGCGGCCACTCCGGGAACTCCAGCGCCGTCTCCCGCTGGAACTTCCGGCGTCCAGGTAGACGTGCCGGGGTTGCCGGGCACGAAGGCTACCGTTACCGTGGAGAATCCGGATGAGGCGCCGAGGGCCAGTACGCCGCCGGGGGCTCCACAGACGCCGGCGCCAGCGCCCTCCGGGCAATAGTCAGAATTTCCTCGCGGGAGTGGTGGAACTGGCAGACACACCATCTTGAGGGGGTGGCGCCGAAAGGCGTGGGGGTTCAAATCCCCCCTCCCGCACCATCCTTCCCTTTTCGGCACTCCCAACACAACAAGCCCCTTTTCATTTCTTTGTCAAATCCGTGGTAGACTCCTGGGCAATCCACCCAGGAGGTCAAAATGAGAATCAAAATGCGGTGGCAGCGCCCACTAACGCTCGGAGCTTTACTTTCGGGTTTTGCCATGATCGCAGAACCCGGCTGGTCGCTCTGCCTCAGCAGCACGATTTCTGCCCGAGACGCAGAGCCATTCCGTTACACGATGGCCCTGGTCGAAAGTTTTTCCTACGCAAAATCTGCTCTTTCACAAGTGGCTCCGGGAGATACTCCCAATGGTGCTCCAGATTTGACTGAGATGATTTATCAGCTAAAATCCGCCGCTGAGGACTATAAATGCGCAGCAGAATCGGTCGCGGGGCAACCCAAGAGCAAAGATGAGAAGATTGCTCTAAGTGCCGAAGCCGCAAAATCCACCTTCCTGGCTCTAATAACGCACGAAGAACGGATGATCCAGCTCGTCAAAGATACCCTCGATCGCAAGGTGAGCGCTGGCGATCTCGCGGAAAGGTTAGCCGAAATCCGGGTCGAAGTCGATGAAACCTGGCGAATGCTGCTCTTGGCTACCGTTGCGGCAACTCATGCGCTCGTCGAAATGCCGCAACAGAAAGATGAGCACCTATCGAAGCTGCGAATTACTGCGCGAGAGAGAAGAATGCTAGCAGAAAGAATTGAAAGCGATTTTGGCCTCGCCGTGCGGGTCGGCATGAAAGGTGGCCAGATCCCCCTCGCAGGATCAGCAGCTATGCTGTACGGCTTTGTTTCGAATACGGATTGGAAGAGTAGCGACACCCCGTAGACAAGTCGGAAGCTGACAATGAATACCAAGAATCTAAGGCGATCCCTAAAACCATTAGCGCCATTGCTGTTGTTTTTGGTAATTAGCCTTGGTTGCACGACAGCCGTGCGCGACACAGAAGAGCGAAACGGGGAGGGTGCCGAGGCCGAGGACAGGCTGGAAGCTCACATTGGAGAGGAAATTGAGGCCTCAGTGACGAATACTACGAGGGGAAATGGTCCTTACAGTCTGACCGTCGATATCGCGGGAAGTAGCGAAGTGGTCATTCACTTCGACAGCGGTGGATACCGGGATATAAACCTCTATGAGGATAATCCGCTAATGACTGACACATGGGAGGGCACGGATGACGCGGGCGATTCCTGGGAAATCGAGCCTGAGTGACCGTGGTAGAATCCCGTCCAGTGTACTAATCGCACACCGGCCAGTAGGCCCGATCCTGAGGCCGGCACAAGCCATGTGACCGCAGCATTCATTACGGGATCAATCACCGTGAGCCGCGTGGCAAGGGATTGTGGTCCTAGTACCTGACGGAGTACAATGGATTGTAACGAATTGCGGAATCCTCCAAATTTACCCAGTCCCCCCTTCGGAACTGCCGATATAATATCTGGTAGTGGGAGGCGCTCTCTATGTATAATGGCACCCTTCCAGATGAACATGAACGACAACACCCCCATCGATGTGCAGGACTAAAACGGCGCGCAGAGCGCAACGATTATCGCGACACGGAGCTTCTTAAAAACACAAAATGACTGAATCGACATTCCCGCTGCTGTTCACGTATCAGGACACCGTAGCTGGCCAAGGCTTTTTGGCCGGAATCACTCTATCTGGCCGTGGCCTGATGGTCCAGGAAAATGACGGTGAATGGTGGATGTACGGCGTCCGGCCAGGTGCGATCGCCGAGAGCGGTCAGACTCCCAAAGAAACCTACCTCCGGTTTAGGAACCGATACAAAGAAGTGCTTTTCGACATCGCCAACGAGTCGAGCACCTTCGATGAGTTCAAGCAGGAAGTGGAGCGCTTCTTCTATCAGCCAGACCGGGAAGAAGAGCAACGATGGGAGGATGCACTCAAGGAGCTCCGCGGCGGGCGGCAAATTTCAGAGCCGTTTTCCAAGTTGCCGCGCCAGACGCCGGATGAGCGACCTTCTGGTGTTTCCGTTGTAAGGCTTGATGTCGAAAACACGCGTTTCATGCCCAGCGATAATGCCTTAGACAGTTACTTTATCCCATTGGCGGCCTAGTGTCGGTAAGAATTTCCTTCGCCAATCTTGAGAAGATGATGAAGGAGTGCGCGCCAGGCTGCACCATTCGACTAGCCACGCACAGTCGAGTCGTTACCTTCGGCAATTTGGTTTTTAGAACGCTGCCGAAATACGATGAGATCGATATTAATTACATCCGAAAACTGGTCCGCTCATTAGAGATCGACCGCGAGTGCGCCGAAAGACACCTCCCGCAATTGAAAAAACACTGAGGGTTGCTAGCGGGAGATGTTCGGAGGGGCGTGGCTATCGGCGGCAACTGTCCATCGGTGGCCGTGTACCATCAGTGTGCCAAAAATATGGTGTTTGATGCGGACCATGGGCAAAACGTACGCTGAGAATCAATAAGTTGCGTGGTTTGCAAGATGGCGAAAAGACCAAGTCCCTCCCGCACCATCCTTTGCATCTGCATTTATCAGATTCCGCCATCGGCTCCGGCGCGGGACCGCAGCAAATGGATTCAGCCCCGATTGCGCATGACAAACCCGTAGGCAACAAATCCCAGGCCGCTGAAGAAGAGAAGCGGCGTCAAATACTGCGTGACGACGGGACTAATCGGCAGGGGAATATCAATCCCGCTGTATCCGCTGGCGAAGTAATGAATCACGCCCGCCAGGAGCATATATAACAGCCCCCGGCGAATCTCACCCCGAGTCGGCGTGCGCAGGCGGGAAGCCGTGGGGAGCGACACAAAGGACTCGTGACAATGGGGACATTCGGTGCGCGTGACGGGCGTATACTTTCCGCAGTACCCGCATTGCCGCATCCCCGTGATTTGCCGTCCTGCTGCAGCCGACATAGAGAACCTTTCCGGCTATTCTAAGGGAAACCTGCCGGTAGTCAAGTGTTCCAACGGAGGTGCATTTGGGCGGGAGGTTGATTCACGCTATAATAGACGTTTTGGAACAGCGGGCGAAACGACATAATGATGTCATTTCGCAGCCTGCTGTGAATCCAGGAAGACAGGATGAGCCAGCGAATTTATGCCGAAGCGCACGTATCAACCCAACAAGAGGAAGCGAGCCAAGACGCACGGATTCCGCATTCGCATGCGGAGCGCCGGCGGACGGAAGGTGCTGGCGCGGCGGCGCAAGCAGGGCCGCAAGCGCCTGACCGTATCAATTCCCACTTAGGCCCCTCGTAAGGCCTGCCCTTAACTCCAGGGGGAATTGCGGTGGCTCACACTGCCGCCTCGCGGGTTTCCCTCGGAGGGCTCCAATGAAACGCTACGGCTTCCCGAAGAGCGCTCACCTGCTCCGTTCATTGGACTTTCGCAAGGTCTACGAGGAGGGCCGGCGCCGCAACCTGGAATGGCTGGTGGCGTTTTCGTTGGCCACCGGGAATAAGGCCAGCCGGGTTGGCTTCACTCTCCCGGCAGCATTCGGCCCGGCCGTGGATCGAAACCGCATGAAGCGACGATTGCGCGAGGCGGTCCGGAAACATTGGGGGCAACTCGGGCCCGGCTGGGACATCGTTATCAATCCGCGCCGAGCTGGCTTGGCAACGGATATTTCACGAATCGAACAGACCGTTTGCAAACTGTTCCAATCCTGCGCGCGGGCCGGCGGAGATCAGGGCTCCAAACAATGAAGACGCTGGTGCTGGGATTATTGGGATTCTACAAAGGCGCCATCTCGCCGGCATGGCCGTCGGGCTGCAAATACTATCCGTCGTGTTCGGCCTACGCCACTGAAGCGGTGCAGAAATACGGGCCGGCGCGCGGCCTGTGGATGGCGGCGCGGCGCATCCTGCGCTGCCGTCCGTTTCACCCCGGCGGATTTGATCCAGTCCCGTAGCTGTATTCTATGGCAAAGAACGATCTCTCCCCGGAGCTGCGCATCCTGCTGGCGTTCGCGCTCTCTTTCGTGATCCTGCTAGTTTCCCGGCCGCTGCTGGTGCGCCTGACTCCTCCCGCTCCGGCAACCAAGCCGGCCTCTCCCGCCGCAGGCGAGAGCGCAACGCCCCAGGCCCCCACCGAGAAGTCCGACGAAAAGACCGAGTCGTCCCAACCGGCCCTGGCAGCGGTGCCGGCCGAGCCGACCGCTGGTGAGGCCGAAGAAGAGATCACGGTCGAAGGGGATCTCTACCGTGTCGTTCTTTCCACGCGCGGCGCGGTGGTGAAGAGTTGGACACTGAAGAACTTCAAGGACCAGCAGGGGAATCCGCTGGAACTCGTCAACCCCGCAGCGGCCTCGCGCTATGGCGATCCCTTATCGGTGTGGGTGGCCGATGAAGCGGTGCGGAAGGATGTGAATGGCGCTCTGTTTGTCCCGTCTACCAAAGGCGATCTGAAAGCACCCGTTACGCTGACCTTCGAGTACAGCGGCGGGCGGGTGGCCGCGCGCAAGCAGTTCGTATTCTCAGCAGCGAGCTACGCGGTGAGTGTGGAATCGGACCTGGCCACCGACGGCAAGCCGGTGGCGCATGAGCTAGCCTGGCGCGGCAGCTTTGGAGACATCCACGACGCCGGCGTGCGCGGCACTGGCTGGGACGTGTTTTACCGCCAGCCAGACCAGATGGTTCGCATCGCCGCCGGCAAGGTGGAGGGGGAATCGAGCAGCAGCAGCGGCGCATTCGCCTTCGCCGGAATCGAAGACCACTTCTTTGCGGCGGCCTTCGTGCCTCCCCAGGACGGTTTGCGCGTAACCGCGTTCCGGGATGAGATCACGCTGCCCGGACAGACGGCTGCGACAGCATCCGTCGGCGTGGCGGTGGGATCGGGGAGCGCCCCGGCGAATCGACTGAAGCTATTCGTTGGTCCGAAGAGGTCCGATATCCTGGCGCCTATCCAGGCGCATCTGCCGGAGTTGATCGACTACGGCTGGTTCGCGTTCGTGGCCAAGCCCTTATTTCTTGCGCTTCGCTGGATCTACGACCATGTGGTGGCGAACTATGGCTGGGCCATCATCCTGCTGACCGTGGTCATCAACATGGTCCTGTTTCCGCTGAAGATCACCAGCCTGCGCTCGGCGCGCAAGATGCAGCAGCTCCAGCCGCAGTTGCGGGCCATTCAGGAAAAGTACAAGGGCAAGAAGCTGAAGGACCGCAACGAGATGTCGCAGGAGACCATGCAGCTCTATAAGAAGCACGGCGTCAACCCGCTGGGCGGATGTCTGCCGATGCTGCTGCAGATTCCGTTTCTCTACGGCTTCTACAAAGTGCTGCTGATCAGCATCGAGATGCGGCAGGCGCCGTGGATCGGTTGGTGGGTTCCGGACCTGTCGGTTGCCGAGCCACACTGGCTAAAGCTGTTGCCGCTGCTGATGTGCGGAAGCCAGTTTGTCATGCAGAAAATGAGTCCGACGCCCTCGCCAGACCCCACCCAGCAGAAGATCATGCTCTTCATGCCGGTGATGATGCTGGCCTTCTTCTATTACATTTCGAGCGGACTGGTGCTGTACTGGCTCACCGGGAATCTGGTCGGGATTGCGCAGCAGTGGTACATCAACCGCACCGAGCTGAAGCATGAAGTCGAAGCAAAGCGGGCTGCGGCTGCGAAGAAGAAGAGGAAATAGAATGCCCACACTCGATCTCGAAAAAGTTCGCCCGCAGCTCGATGCGTTCCTTCGGGAATTGCTGCGCGCGGGCCGCTTTCAACTGAAGTTCGAGCTCCGGCCGGGCCCTGGCGTCGGCCCCGAAATTCTGGTTGAGTTTGACGGCGAAGATTCGGACTTGCTGCTGGCGCGCGGGGGCGAGATGCTGGCGGCGCTGGAGCACCTGGGCGCGAAAATACTTCATCTCTCGATCGAGGAGCAGAGCCTGCTTTCGTTCGACTGCCACGACTACAAGATCCTGCACGATGAAGAGCTGCGTTTGATGGCCTCGACCGCCGCCGAGCGCGTCGCCCGTTCCAGCTCCCCGTTTGCTTTGAATGCCATGAATTCCCGCGACCGCCGCGTCATCCACCTGGCGCTGAAAGACAATCCTTCCGTGCGCACCGAGAGCGAAGGCGCTGGACCTGGCCGCAAAGTGGTCATCTACCCGCAAAAACAAAAGTAGAAGTCCTCCGAAACGTTGTGCTGATTTCCAAGACTACTCGATTTGTTCGGGGAAGACGTGGATGGAGGCGGGAGGCAACTCCGCCAGCCAGTCCTTCTGCTGCGCCAGCTTCATCTTCTGATACGCGGCGCGAGAGACTTCGCTCTCGACGCTGCCGGGGCCGCTCGCCGCTCCCTCCGAGACCAGTGCCGCTGCCGGCTCGCCTGTTCGAGGGACAACATCCAGGCGCAGCAGGACCGTGGTCGGCGTGAAGACCTCCTCCGCAACGCGCACCGGGATGCGGTTTTCCCGGCCGTTGGAGCTGCGGGGCGCGCTCGGGGGCAGCAGCGCGACGTGCTCGCGGGGAACGCAGAACCACACCGCATCGCCGCGCAGCCGCCCGGGAAGATAGGGAGCCGAGACAGAGAAAGACGGCGTCCTCAGAACTGACCGGCCCGCCATCGGATCGAGCTCCTCAATGACTGCGGAAAAGATGTTGGAGATGCCCAGCAGACGCGCGATCGCCGGACTGCGCGGGCGATGGAAGACCTCTTCCGGGGTGCCCAGTTGCACAATCCGCCCGGCGCCATACACAGCCATTTGATCGCCCAGAAAAAACCCCTCGGCTACGTCGTGCGTTACCAGCAAAATGGGAATGCGGTAGCGTTCGCGAACGTTGCGAAGGATATCGTAAAAATCCGCCCGCAGGGGATAGTCCAGACCCCGCACCGGCTCATCGAGCAGCAGCAGCCGCGGCTGGGTGACGAGTGCGCGCGCGATGGAGGCGCGCTGCTTCTCGCCCCCCGAGAGCTCTTGAGGACGACGGCCGGCCCGCGGCGCCAGGCCGAATAGTTCCAGCATTTCATGAATCCGGCGGCGCCTCTCAAGCGGCGCAACGTGCTGGATGCCAAAAGCCAGATTTTGTTCCACTGTCAGGTGCGGGAACAGGGCGTAGTTCTGAAACACGTATCCAATATTGCGCCGTTGCGGCGGCAGGCAGACGCCGCTTCCGGAGTCAAGCAGGATCGAGTTGTGAAGCAGGATGCGGCCCTCATCCGGCTTGAGGAAACCGGCGAGCGAATCGAGTGTGAGCGTTTTGCCGGATCCGCTGGGGCCGAATAAAACCGTAATGCCGGCGTCGCATTCGAGCGTCACGTCCAGATCAAAGCCGGTGCCCCGGACGGCTGGGGCAATATGCTTCCGAAATTTGAATTCCAGTTGCGCCAACGAGTGCTCCTAATTTCAAGTGCAGATTTATTGCTCGACGCAGGGGCCCGGCTCCGGCGCTCTGCTTCGGTCGAGAGCAAATGGATTGCGGCGCTCCTTTACAGCAGCCGCTCGCCCTGCAGGCGGTTGGTGGCGTAGAGAATGGCGATAGCAGTGATTGAAATAATCAGCACCATCAAATTCGCCGGGAGCGTATTGCCCGATTGCACGGCGTCGTAGATGGCCACCGCCATGGTCTGCGTCCTGCCGGGAATATTGCCGGCAATCATGATCGTCACGCCAAAGTCGCCCAGCGCCCGGGCGAAAGCAAAGACCGTTGCCGCCAGGATGGAACGCCGCGCCAGCGGCAGCGTGATCTGAAATAAAATGCGGGTTTCGGAAGCTCCCAAAGTCCGCGCCGCATTCTCGAGGTTGCGGTCTACGCTTTCCAGCGCCGCGCGCGCCGACTTCACCAGCAGTGGAATGCTGTGGAACGTGGCGGCCACCACGGCTGCCTGCCATGTGAATACCAGAGGAAAACCGAACAGGGTTTCAAACCCCCTTCCCAACGCGGAGTTGCGGCCGAGCACTACCAGCAGGTAATAGCCCAGGACCGTGGGCGGAAGAACGATCGGCAGAGTGATGACGGCATCCAGCACCTCGCGGCCGCGGAATTTATGTCGCGCCAGCAGAAAGGCCAAAGCCAGGCCGACGATGAGCGATATCCCCGTGGCCATCACCGCCACGCGCAACGACAGCCAGAAGGGGAACCAGTCGATTTGAGTCAGTGCGCGCATCATCTCTTCCAGGGCTTCCTGGCCGGGACTATTTCGTCCACCAGAATTATAGCCCAAGGCGGAATAGCACAGCGGAGTCTGCCAGCCGCATGCCGATTCAGTATCCAGCAGCTAAACTGTTTCGGAATCTTCTTTCCCATGGCAGCGACCGGGAGTTTCGGTCGTCTCGCTCCCAGTCGTAGTTGGCAGATGGCGCAGACCTCAGTTGCCGGTTTGAGAGTTTAGCAGAGTTCAAAATGAACTCTGGTGCGGGGAACGATGCAAATACCATAGAATGGTACTATCATATTGTAAATAATATAGTTATGTAATAACATCCGATGCATATTCGGGCCCAATATTCGACCTTGACAATATCACACTCAACATTTATATTTGCTATTGGCTAAAGGAACTGATCCCATCCTTTAGTGCATTCACCGGGATGGGCGAGTAAAGCGGCTAGGACTGTGGAATTA
>Ga0209343_10010453_pt1 | contig 10558 bp, 11 predicted proteins | sample RifCSPlowO2_02_FD_184026 | JGI IMG/M metagenome (GOLD analysis project Ga0209343, IMG submission 184026) | Groundwater microbial communities from Rifle, Colorado - Rifle CSP2_plank lowO2_0.2 (SPAdes) (version 2) | ecosystem: Environmental > Aquatic > Deep subsurface > Groundwater | place...
GGCGCCAGCCGTAGCGGCCGACCAGGAACGGCCCGATGAGCGACAAGAGGATGTTCCCCGAGACGCCGCCGATCACGTACACGCCCATCGCGGTCGCTTTGCGATGCGGCGGAAACCAGGAAGCGACGAGCGTGAGGCCCGGAGCGAAAATCAGCGCGCGGAATACGCCCGAGATCACCTGGTTTGCGAGCGCGCCCGGGTAGGACTGGATCATGCCGAAATTGAGCGAGAGCAGCGTCGAGCCGAGGATGCCCATGAAGAAAATACGCTTCGGGCCGAAGCGGTCGGCGAGGTAGCCACCCGGGATCTGGCCGAGCGCATAGGTGAAGGTTGCGGCGGCCGAAAGCATCCCGGCCTGCGTGAAGCTGATGTGCAGGTCCTCGCGGATGAGCGGCAGAAACAGCGCGATGCCGCCCAGCGACAACATGTTGAAGCCCTGGCAGAAGACGACGAGGGCGACGGTGAGCACGGCGTCGCGGCGGCGCGCAGACGAGGCGCTCATCCTAGGCGCGAACTTGAGCACCGCGTCCGCGTTGTTCGCGCTGATGCCTGGCCATCCATGAATCCAAATCAAACATGCTGTTCCGCCGCGCGGGATTGTATCGCAGCGGCATTCGGTTAGCGTGCAGCTACCGACGATCGGGGAGGTGGACCATGCGCATTGTGCAAATCGGCAGCTTTCAAGTTTCAACAGGCCGAAGCGCGTCGGGCTGTGGCAACAGCACTAATTCCAATTAATCCGCCGTTTAAGGTCCGACGGGCCAAAAGGTGTCGGGCTGTGGCGACAGAATCCCCCTTCAGAGTCTCTGTCGGCGGCCAGGCAATTCCAGCAATCCGCTGATCCCAAGTAATTAGATCGTTCTGGCACGGCGATTGCATATGTCGGGCGGGATGACGTCGCCTACCCTCACCGGCAGCATCTTCAAAACCTAGTTCCACCTAACCCCTTGGCCGCCCGGAGCCTCCCCACGAAACAAGGGCAAAAGGCATTGCAAGGTGAGCGAGCCAAGCAAAAGGAGATTCAGATGCAAAAACACTTTTTGAAGGATTTTGCCAGGCGCGGCCGTGTAGCGGATGTGACGGCAATTACAGGAGCACGCGCTTCTGACCTTGGAAGAAGGCGGGACATGGCTGGCATGCATTCACGCGATCGTCAAAAAGATAACGCACGCCCCGTTGCACAGGTTATAGGGCAAGAGAAGGAGGCACCGAAAGAAGGTCCGAGGCGGCGCGTCGAGTCGGTCAGCGCGTTGTACGCGCACGCGATGGCAATCGAGCGCGAGGCGGTAGCGCGGTACCGCGAATTCGCGGCGCACATGGCCGAGCATGGCAACGATACCGTCGCGGAATTGTTCAGTAATCTCGCTCGGTTTGGAATTGAGCATGCCTATCACCTTGCGAAAAAAAACGCAGGCATGGCGCTGCCGAAGCTCGCCGCTGGGGAATATTCCTGGCTTGATCAGGAAGCGCCGGTGCCCGAGGCGCACGCCTTCGTCTTGCGGATGCTTACGCCGCGACTGGCGCTGGAGATCGCGTTGCGCGCGGAACAGCGCGCCAAGGCGTTTTTCGACAAGGTGATTGATGAATCGACCGATGCCAGCATCCGCGAGGTCGCGCTTGACATGGCGCGCGGCGAACAGGCGCATATCGCCTGGGTGACCGAGGCGCTTGCCCGCGTGCCCAAGGCGTATCAGCCGACCGAAGAGCAGCCGGGCGATCCGACGATACCCCAGCAGTTGTAGCGCTCTTGACCAACAATGCCGTTCCAAATCCCGGTCATCTTCCGGAGTGGACGAGTCTGAAATGGACGTAAGTCCGGCGCGCCGGCACACCCGGAAGCCGTTTTTCCATTGGAGAGGAGATGTTCATGTTCGAAAACTTGCGCAAGAAAGACGTCTCGCGCCCCGGCCACACGCCGTCGCCGAGTCCTTACGGACGCATGCAGCAGGCGCTGAGCCCGACGCCGCCGACTCCGGAGACGCCCAAGCTTGAGTTGCCGAAGGCGGAGCCGCCGAAGGCCGAATCGCCGCGAGCCGATGCGGCGAACACCGCGAAGCCGGCGAATAAAGCCGAGGAGTCTGTGAGCAAGCTCATCGTCGGGCCCGACATCAAACTCAAGGGCGCCGAAATCACCGACTGCAACACGCTGGTCGTCGAGGGCCGCGTGGAGGCCGCGATGGAAAGCCGCGTGCTGCAGATCGCCGAGATCGGCGAATTCGTCGGCAAGGCTGCCGTGGATATGGCCGAAATCCGCGGGCGCTTCGACGGCGAACTGACTGTGCGCAAGCAACTCATGATCCTCGCCACCGGGCATGTGTCGGGCAAAATCCGCTATGGCAAGCTTTCGATCGAGGAAGGCGGCGAACTCTCGGGCGACATCGGCGCCCTCGGACCGGCGCCGGTGTCACCGGAAAACCGCTCGGCGCTTGTCGCCAAGGCGGGCACACCGCTGCGCTGAGGACCGCCTCCGGCGGCGTCCAAGTCGACCGACCTGGTTGAGCAGGTTACGGTCTTCCCTTGTTCAAACGACAACGCTGGCACGAGGTTATGCAGTGTGCGAACGACGCTCCACGCCGCGAGTGCGCATCCCCGAATCGCAGGTGGTGTTCGGCAGCGACTATCCCTACGTGCCTATCGAGATGCAGGCTGCCAGCCTGCGCAAGCTCGGGCTTGCGGAGGCGACAGTGCGGGGGATCGAGAGCGGAAATGCGATGGGGCTGCTGCCGAGGTTGAAGGCGTAATCCAAGATTTGCACCGGGCACTACGCCGAACGGCATCAACGGGTTCTATGCGGTTTCCTTTCTCCCTGTGAGCTGGATCCCTCATTGTGCTTGCACACCGGCGGCGCGGATTACCTCGCCCCACCGCTTGCTCTCCTGCTTAATGAACAGTCCCAGTTCCGCTGGTGTGCTGCCTGTGGCCACCATGCTCAGGTCCACCAGCCGTCGCGCGAAGTCCGGCTGCTTCAGCGACTCGGCAATCGCGCTGGAAAGGCTGTTCGCTATCGCAGACGGGGTCCCCGGCGGCGCCACGATCGCCCACCAGGACGTGACGACGAACCCCGGCAGTGCCTCGGACATGGTGGGAACGTTTGGCAGCGAAGGATTGCGCTTTTCGCTGCTAACGGCGAGCGCACGCAGCTTATCCGAGCGGATGTAAGGATCCGCGGCGGCGAGTTCCCCAAACATCATGTCTACCTGTCCGGCCACCAAATCCGTAAGAGCCGGGCCGGTACCCTTGTAGGGGATGTGAACGATGCTGACGCCTGCCATCGATTTGAACAGCTCGGCTATGAGGTGCGCAGCGGTGCCGATCCCCTGCGACGCGTAGTTGAGTCGGCCGGGATTGGCTTTCGCGAAGGCAATCAACTGCTGCACGCTGTTTGCAGACATCTTTGGGTTCACCAGCAGCACGCTGTAGGCGACGGTGACCAGCGAGACCGGCACGAATGCGTCCGGATCATAGGTTAGCCTGGCGTAAATGCTCTTGTTTACCACGAGCGGCCCCTGCGCCGTGAACAAGATCGTGTAACCGTCGGGCGCGGCCGCAGATACCGCTCCCGCGCCAAGATTGCCGCCGGCGCCCGGGCGGTTATCAACGATGACCGCGTGGCCCCACTTGCCTTGGAGCTTTTCAGCGAGCAAGCGCGCCACGATGTCAGTGCCACCGCCCGGCGAATACGGAACGACGATCTTGATCGGCTTGCCTGGATAGTCCTGGGCATGGACAGGGAGAGCAAAGGCCATCGCAGTGGCGAGGAGAATTCGGACAAACATGGTTTTGTGCGTGATCATGGTTCACCTTTTACAAAGTAAGCGGCGCGCTTGTGCACGTTGCACCTTCCCTCCTTGAACACTGCCTGGGCCGCAGCTTCAAAATCGCCGCTAAGTGATCGGCGGTCGGGTCGCATGCCATTTCGTCGCGCGCTCGAAAGCCGCAGCGACCCGCAAAAGCGTGACCTCATCGAAGGCGCGGCCGACAAACTGCACGGATAGCGGCAGCCCTGCGTCGGACAGCCCGCTCATCATGACCAGTGCCGGATGGCCGGTAAGATTGAAAGGGCTGCGCGCCTGGCGCGCATAGGTGCGCGCGAGCGCTGCGGAATCATCGACGCGTACGGCGGCGTCCAGTCCGTTCGCCGTCAACAGGACGTCGACATCACGCAAGGCATCGTCGACCGCGTCGATCATTTGCGTGCGGCACTGTTGCGCGTGCACGTAATCGCCAGCTGCCAGGAACGCTCCGCCCATCACTTTGCGGCGTGTCGGCGTGCTGTAATCACCCGGTCTCTCACGCAGCCATTTGGCGTGGACCGTCCATGCCTCGGCAAACAGGATCACGCGTTGCACGGCGGCCAGGGTCTGCAGCCGTGGCAACCGGACATCGCGCACAATGGCCCCGTCCTGCTCAAGCACCCGCGCAACTTCCTCGAGCGCCGCCGCCACTTCCGGGTCGGCAACCATGTCGGTCTCGTGGTACTGCCGCACGAAGCCCACGCGCAGACCGCGCGCCCCCCGTTCGAATTCGGAGTCGAAGCGGCCGCAGGAGACGCTCGCGCTGCCCGGGTCGGCCGCATCATGACCGGCCAGCAGGTTCAGTGTTGTCGCGATGTCGCGAGCAGAGCGCGCCATCGGCCCGACATGATCGAGCGTGAAAGCAAGCGGGAATACGCCGCGCCGCGACACGAGACCGTAGGTCGGCTTCAAGCCGACCAGACCGCAGGTGCCCGCAGGGTTGCGGACCGACCCGCCGGTGTCAGTGCCCAATGCGAGAGGCACGAACCCGGCGGCCAGTGCCGCTCCCGAGCCCGACGAGGATCCGCCCGGATGATAGTCGGGGTTCCACGGATTTCGCGCCGGCGGAAACGGCAATTCGGGTGACGGACCGCCGAATGCGAATTCATGCAAGGAAAGCTTACCCAGCATGATGGCGCCGGCCGCGCGCAGATTACCGATCACCCGCGCGTCTTGCCGGGCCACATTGTCGAGCAGGATTTTCGAGTTGCAGGTTGTCGGCAGACCAGCGATGTCGATGTTGTCCTTGATTCCGATTGGAACGCCGTGCAGCGGCCCGCGTGCGCGACCGCCGAGAATTTCCTTTTCGGCGTGGCGCGCGGCATCGAGTGCCGCCTCCGCATCGACTCCTATGAAAGCGCATATTCTTCCATTGTGAGTCGCAATCCGGTCGAGCAGTGTTTGCACCAGTTCCACCGGCGACAAGTGGCGTGCTGCATATTCCGCGCTGATCTCGGCGGCAGACAGCCAATGCAAGTCGGTCACCGCCCTCTCCTTATGCGCATCGGTGGCCATGGCTCGGCGGCGAAGTCGTCGAGAGCGGGCAGCTCGTCGCGATCCGCGGCAGCGGACTGCGCCGCGGCGGCGACATCTTGCGGAAATTGCTTGACAGCCGTGTCGAGTCCGGCCGCTCGTGCCATCGCGAACACGTCCAGTTCCGGCTTGTCGGCATCTTTGGCTGTTTTCACAAGACTCCTCGCTGTGGCGGTGGGCGAAATTACCGACGCCTTCCCGCCCGCTGATAAGCGGCGGCCCACGCTCTGACCGATCCGAATATGGAGTGGCCCGGGATGTGTTCCACGTGTTGCATCGCCGAAACGGCGGCGATGGATCCTGGCCGCAACTGCGGTGTGATATACGCCAATGGAACAACGCGATGGTAGAAGCGCGGTACGGCGCTGTCACGCGATATCTGTTGTCCATTTAGGTGAGAAAAATTAAACTTAAAGCATGTCCCATCCACTCCCGCCGTTGACGGCGCTCAGAGCGTTCGAGGTGGCTGCAAAGCATCTCAGCCTCAAGAAGGCGGCCGAGGAACTGAACGTCACCTCCGCGGCTGTGAGTCACCAGATTCACCAGCTCGAGGAGCTTCTCGGTGTTCGCCTGTTTCACCGGCGGCATCGCGGCATCGAGATGACCGAGATCGCCCAAATGTGCGTCCCAAAGCTGCAGGAGGGATTCGACTGTCTGCGCCACGCGGTAGATCGCGTGCGTGACCACCGCGGTGCTGATGTACTTACGGTCGGCGCGTCTCCCTCTTTGACTGCGCACTGGCTGATGCCCAGGCTGCACCGTTTCGTTATCAGTCACCCGGAAATTGACGTGCGGGTGTCAACGCGCATGCGCCAGTTCTCGCGCCTTCCTCGCGGGAAGCGGGGGGACTCGCAGAGCGTTCTGACCTGGGCGGGGGAGGTGGACGTTGTGGTGGCCTTTGGCAACGGCGATTACCCTGGCATGAGGATCGACAGACTTCTGCCTTTGTCAATAACGCCGCTGTGCAGCCCCGCTCTGCTCGCCGGCAGCAAACCGTTGCGAAGAGCGGGTGACTTGCGTCATCACAGCCTGCTGCACGATGACCGCGGCGTACTCTTCGAAGGGGTCGCGTTCTGGGATCTGTGGCTGAAGAAAGCCAAGGTTGCGGCGGTGGATACAAATCAAGGCCCGCATTTCGCGCATTCCGTCATGGCGCTGGAGGCGGCAATGGAAAATTTGGGGATTGTCGCCAGCACGCCGGCGCTCGCCGCGGCCGACCTCGCCGCTGGGCGCCTCGTAGCGCCGTTTGCGCTGCAGGTTCCGATTGCTTCGAGTTATTACGTCGTCAGCAATGAACCCGCATCCAAACGAGGAATTGTCAGCGTATTCAGAGATTGGCTGCTGGAAGAGGCAGCTCAACAAGTCGCCCAAAAGCGAGGCGGGAAAAGGCGTCGCCAATGAATGGAGCATATGCGGTTTTTTGTGTGAGAGCTCATATCATGCTGGATAAATGAGACATGAAGGACCTAAGAATGAACATAAGGCCGATTCCGCGCGGTTCGGGACAGGTTCCGCCACCCGAATTTGCAGCGCCTTGCTTGCCGTCATCGAGTCAGGACGGATCCGGCACAAACCCGCCGTTCGGGAACGGCTGCGGCAGCTTCGAATAGCGGGGGATGATGCCTTGCGCGATAAGGTTCTGCCGGCTGTCGTAGTAAATCGTAATGGCCTCGCTGGGCGTGCTGCTGGCGCGCCTGAACGCGGTGCTTTGGGTCGGTGCGTGAATGCGCTCGCCGTGGCCGGTGCCTAGCTTATCCTCGCTCATCTTGTTGCGCTGGGCGGACATCTCGGGCGGTGCGGATGCCGCGCCCGGAGCCCCTGCAGCATCGCGGGCGGACAGGCGGCCGGTGGCCTCGGTCTTCGGCTGGGTGGGTGTTTCCAGCAGCGCGCGCGGCGGCTCGAGGTACTCCCTGTAGACGGCCACGCCGATCACGCCGACGTTGTCCGGGCGTCCGGTGCGTGCGGCGTAGGAGTCCGGAATCGCGGTGAAGTAGAAGGCAGCAACATCACTGAAATCCTTGCGCCAGCCGGCGATCTCGGCACGGCCCCATGAGTCCAGGACGTAGCCGCTCTGGCTCGCGGCGGCGGTTTGGCCGGTAATGGCATTGACGCCGTCCACGGACAGCACGGTCAGGATGCGGCCGCCGGTGCGGTTGCGCATCTCGACGGCGTAGCGCTGGCCCGCCTTGCCCTCGACGTACATGCGCCCGCCGTGGCGGTAGACCGGGAGGCGCTCGCCCGTGGTGCGGTTGATGACGGCTACGTCGGCAAGAAAGCCGGCATCGGCAATGGACGCGCAGCCGGCGAGCAGGGTGGCAGCGAGGACGGAAAGAAGTTTGCGCATATCGATCTCCTTGGGCTTGAGGGGTAGGTGCCCTCATGAACGCAGGAGATCGTGAAACGGGGTTAAGACGTCATTTCGACACAGATTCCGGCACCGCATACGCCGGATAGGCCTTGCGGAACTCTGCCAACTGCTCCGCGGCCTCCGTCTCGCGACCTTCCCGCTTGAGGCGGCCAATGTCTTCCAGCCAGGCCTCCGGAGAACGCTGGGTCGCGTGTTGCCGCATCGGCGCAGGCCTGGCTGCGGCCGTCGGAGCAGCCGGCGCGGCAGCACCCAGCCCGCCCATCGCGGCGTCGCGGGCGGCAGTCGACTCTGTCTGCATCCTCGGCTCGGTCGTTTGAGCACGGCCCTCGGCCTGAACTGTATCCGCTGCGGACGATGCCGGCTCGGCGGGCCGCAGCACAGGCGCCTGCGCCTCCTTCTTGACCGCCGCCCCGCGTGCCGCGCTATCGACGGTCTTTGCCTTCGCTGTTTCCTTAACACTGGCAGGTGGCGGGCTCTGCGGCCGCGGCGCGATCTGTGGGGTGGCCGTGTCGTCGGTGGTTTCGGGGTGCTCGCGCTCGACAAGCAACGCAATCGATACGCCGAGCACGAGGGTCGCAACGGCGCTGGCCGGCACCATCCAGCGCGCCCATATGGAACTGGAACGCTTGCGGCCCTGGCGAATTGCGACCTGCTTCTTTGCTGCGGCGAGGATGGCCGCGTCGAGAACTGCCGGCGGACCTTCAGTCGAAGTCTCGCGGTAGAGGCGTGAGAGTTTCGGATCGATGTCGGTCACCGCCAGGGCTCCAGTTTGTTGCGCAGCTTGCCCGTCGCGTAGCGCAACCGGCTCTTGATCGTTTCCCGGCCGACGCCGGAAATGGATGCGATCTGTTCAAGCGTCAGCCCGCCTTCCTCGGCCAGCAGGAAGGCTTCGCGCTGAAGGTCGGGAAGCTCGTTCAACGCAGCCATCAAGGCTTCCCCCAGTTCCCTGCGCTCGACCTGCCGGTCGGGGGCGGAATCTTCCGCCGCCGGCGGATTGTTCCCGCAATCATCGCCGTCCTCGTCGGAAGGCAGCGGGTCGACGGGCTCACGACCCATTTTGCGCCAATGGTCGACCAGGCGATTGTGGGCGATGCGGAACAGCCAGGTCGAGAACCTCGCGGTCGGTTCATAGTTGGCGGCGGCGCCAATCATGCGCATGAACACGTCCTGAAAAAGCTCGTCCGCTTCCCCTGCGTGGCCGCACTGGCGAAGGAAGTAACGGTACAAAGGCCCGCGCCAGCGTCCGTAGAGCGCCTCGAAAGCCGCACCGTCGCCGTCCCGGTAGGCGAGCATCAGGGCTTCGTCGGTGCGCGGGTCTTGCTGCATGTTAACGATCAGGACGCGGTTGTGGGGTTAGGGGTTAGTTGGCGGTTAGCGATCCAGCAGTGGTTCCGAAGACCAGGCACGCAGCCGCTATTCAATCGCAGATTAGCGGGCGGCGCGCTGCTTGCGCGGGCAGTTTACACGGGCGGCGCGGCTCTGTGCACTGCATCCGTACATTATTGATTCTTGCCATGTCCAACCCCGCAAAGCCATAGCTCTCGGAGCGGCAACGGAACCCCTCGGACTGCTGTATCAAGACGGCTCGTTGTTGTGTCTTTGATATGCCAGACGAGCATCTGCGGCCTTGAAATGTCGGCCCTGAGCCGCGCCGCATGCGCACTGCCAGCCAGCGCGATATCATGCGCGTCCCAGCCTTGCGTCGTACACGGACACAGCACCGAATCTGACCTTCCACGCAAGGTAAGAGCGGCACTAGACACCAGCGGAGCATTTACATATGAATGGCAAGATTGCGTTTGAAGAACACTGGAGCCTTCTTGAAACCCTCGAGGATGCGCGCGGATTCGTCGGCGGATCATCGCATTGGGAAACTTTTCAGCGCCAGATTCTCGACCTGGGCGATGAGCGCCTCCGCGAGATGGACAAGAATGGCATCGAGTATCAGATCGTTTCGCTGAATTCGCCTGCAGTTCAGGCGGTCCTCGATACCCGCAACGCCATTGATCTGGCCAGGCGGGCCAATGAAAAGCTGGCCGAGCTGGTGGGCAAGCGCCCGGATCGTTTTGCGGGCTTCGCTGCGCTGCCAATGCAGGACCCCGAGGCCGCGGCCGCCGAACTCACCCGTTGCGTCAAGGATTTCGGCTTCAAGGGCGCCCTGGTCAACGGTTTTTCCCAGAAGGACAAACCCGATCCCAACATCTATTACGACATCCCCGCGTACCGCGGCTTCTGGGGACAGGTATCCAAGCTGGATGTGCCCTTCTATCTGCACCCGCGCGCAAACCGGGATGCGTCCTATGACGGCCATCCCTGGCTGACGACCTCCCCCTGGGGTTTCGCCGCCGACACCGCCTTGCATTCATTGCGCCTGTGCGGCTCGGGCCTGTTCGATGATTATCCGAACCTGAAGATCATCATCGGACACCTGGGTGAAGGCATCCCCTACGGATTGTGGCGTATCGACGCGCGCATGCGTTTCTCGCCGCGTGGCTACACCGGCAAGCGCCCGCTGGGCGAATATTTCCTCGACAATTTCTACATAACGACCAGCGGCGACTTTTACCAGCCGGCATTCCAGTGCGCGCTTTCGGCGGTCGGAATCGACCGCATGCTGTTCTCGGTCGACTACCCGTTCGAGGACGCCAAGGATGCCGCCTCGTGGTTCGACGCGCTGCAGATGGCGGAATCGGACAAGCTGAAAATCGCCCGTACCAACGCGATCAAGCTGTTCAAGCTCAATCTCAAATAGCCGACAGGGGTATCGCCGGCCCGGAGGAACGGGAGAATCAATCCGGCCGCGACATTGCAACGAGTTGTCGACTCTGAAGACTAGCCCCAGAGTTCCTTCGTGGCGATCCGC
>Ga0209343_10010454_pt1 | contig 10558 bp, 8 predicted proteins | sample RifCSPlowO2_02_FD_184026 | JGI IMG/M metagenome (GOLD analysis project Ga0209343, IMG submission 184026) | Groundwater microbial communities from Rifle, Colorado - Rifle CSP2_plank lowO2_0.2 (SPAdes) (version 2) | ecosystem: Environmental > Aquatic > Deep subsurface > Groundwater | place: Rifle...
TGTTGTCCTTCATCAGTGCAGAAAGCATTGCATCGACCGGAACCGGGGTTTTTGCATACGGGGCATAATTTTTACGCAAGATCACGTGCATCCGATGGTAGTGTTCTTCCGGCAGCAAACCGCGCGCTGCTGCAATGCGGTTGGCCATATCCATGCCGATAGTCACAGCAATGCCATGCGGCACCGCATAATGGGTGGCCGACTCGATAGCATGGCCAAAACTATGGCCATAATTGAAGATGTTGCGAATCCCGCAGTCGAATTCATCTTCCTCAATAAACCGCTTCTTGATGAGCAGGGCTGATCGGATATATTTTAGAAGTACGGATCGATCGTCAAACAGGCGATCAAAATCGGCCGCCAGCCGATCGAATGCATCAATACCGTCTATCGCGTGAACCTTGATGATTTCACCAACACCAGATCGAATATCCTTCTTATCCAGCGTTTCAAGAAATCCCGTGTGGATAAAGATATCCCGGGGAGGATTGAAGGTGCCGAGAATATTCTTGGTGGCGCCAAGATTGATGGAACTCTTTGAGCCAATGCACGAATCCGCTTGAGAAAGCAGAGTCGTGGGCACAAAGCGCCAATGAAGGCCGCGTAACAGCGTGCTGGCGATAAAGCAGGTAAGGTCCTGAATTATGCCGCCTCCGATCGCAACCAGCGTATGGTCGCGCCGCACCTTATTCAGAACCAGTCGTTCAATGACGGGTATCGTTTTTTCTATTGATTTGTTCTCTTCCGTCGCTTCGATGACAATGGTATTGGGGTGGTCGAGAATGGCATGCAGAGCGGATGCATATAATCGCGCCACATTGGCATCGATCAGGAAGTGAGGCGTCCCTTCAAATAGACGCGCGGGGTCGGACAATAATGCGTCATCGAAGATGACCGTATATGGCCCCCTGTGGGACTGAATGGCCAACTTCTCAGACACGGCAAAACCCTCCATCTATGGCGATGTTCTGGCCAGTGATGTAGGTGTTTTCTTCGCTGGCGAGCCAGAGCACCAGGCGGGCAACTTCATCGGCCTGCCCGAGTCTGCGAGACGGTACTGCAGAAACGACAGCTTGCATCCCCTGCTCGCCGAGTACCTGCCGGGTCAATGCCGTGTCGATAAAGCCCGGTGCAATGCAGTTAGCTAAAATACCATTGGCTGAGTGTTCGGCTGCCAGTGCCAACGTCATGCCATCCAGTGCAAATTTGCTGGCGGAATAGGATGCTCGGTATTCCTTGCTGACCTTTCCCCAGATTGAAGATATGTTGATGATCCGCCCCCAGCCCCTGCGAGCCATGGCCGGGATTGATGCCTGGCAGAATAAAAAAGGTGCGAAGACATTGACCTGCTGTATAGACTGGAAATCATCCGGATTGATCTCTGCGAACGGGGCGATTTTGTTTATACCCGCGTTGTTAATCAGCACATCTGGCTCGGCATGACGCACAAAATCGGCACAAGCCTTGATTTGCCCCATGTCGGTAAAGTCAGCGGCAACCCACTCTTGGCAAACATCATCCGGCTCCCGGTCTTTCCCTGTGCGCGTTCCAGTCACGTATGCGCCCTCGGTTTGGAATGCTTGCGCAATTGCTCGCCCAATTCCCCTTGACGCACCAGTGACAAAAACTTTCTTGCCTGAAAAACGCATAGCCATTGATCTCTACACCATTCGGATATAACGCATTAAATACGAAACTACGAGGTGATCGAGAACCATGTGGACATCCTCTGCAGGGCCATATTCCTTGGGCTCGGTTGGCACATGAATGCCGCTGTCGGCCATGGCCCTCATTTTGCCGCCGTCAAAGGCAGTAATGGCCACAGTCTTGATGCCCGCCGCAAGGGCATGATCAAACGCCTTGATCAGGTTAGGCGAGTTACCGGATGCTGAAATGGCGACCAACACATCATTAGGCTTGCCCATCACGCGAAGTTGCCGGACAAAAATTTCTTCATAGCCGAAATCATTGCCCAATGCCGTGAGCACAGGCACATTGTCGGTCAGGCTAAAGACACGAAACGGCTGCTCATAATCATTGGTGCCAAATGCCAGGTCATTGGCAAAATGGCTTGCCGTGGCAGCGCTACCGCCATTACCGATGAAGAACACCGTGGCCCCGCGGCGGCGTGCATCCAGCAAGGTCTCGATGAAAGCTCCGATTTCTGCGGGATCGACACGCTGCAGGACGGATTGCAGGTATTGGATGTAGGCTTTGGCAAAAGCGGACGGGTCAGGTGTGAAAAAGCGGTCAATATTATTCATGGATATCCGGGTTTGGGATGTTATAGGTTTCGCGCCAAGCGATATCTGCGTGGTAAATTTTAAAAACTAGTTGCATGGTTCGCAGGGCATCTTCGGATGTACCGCTCTGAACCGGCTTGTCATTCAGGATGCAATCTGCAAAAGCATTGATTTCCTCGTCCCAGGAAGGGTCACGGTTATAGCGGGTAATCTGTTCTTTGGGGTCGCCGCGGTCATTGTCGGGGTCGGCCTGCACCACAGTCAAGGTCTCTGCGCCATAGCTTTTTGTGCCGGAAAGAATCCCACCCAGGATGAGACTGCCCCGCTCGAGATTGATATCAAGATGAAAGCGATGCCGCCACTGCGTTGCCGAGGAATTGAGCATGCCGACAACCCCATCCGGCGTTCGCATCAGCGCGTATGCGTTGTCTTCAACGTCATAGCCCCAATGGCTATTGGAAATGAAGCTGTGCACTTCGGTGAAGTCACCGCCGAACAGCCGCATGAGGTCGACCATGTGTATCCCTTGGTCAAGCAACACACCGCCACCGGCAATCTCGCGTTTTGTGCGCCAGTCCGGTTGATTGAAGGTAACGAGTTTTGCCTTGCCATAGACGCCGCGCATATTGATAACGCGGCCAAGTTCCCCCGAACGCAAAATACGCAGGGAATCCTGTACGGACTCGTGGTAACGATGATTGAAGCCATACATGAGTTTCAGTGCAGGATGCTGGCGCTCGTGTGTGATAACGCGCACGATATCCTCGACATTGCGGCCCGGCGGTTTTTCGCAAAAAACATGCAAGCCGGACTCCAGACCGGCTATCGTCACCTCTGCCGCAATTTCGTTGGTCAGGCAAACGATCAGAACATCCAAATCCTCTGTCAGCAAACGCCGGTAATTTTGGTAATAGCGAATCCCATCAGGCAGCGCGCCCTCACCGTCAAAGGCTCGGTCGCATACCGCAACTACGCGTAAATGTGGGTGGCGGTCAATACAGTCTTTGCGGCGCTTGCCGACCACACCAAAACCGGCAATGCCAACTTTTAACCTATTCATTTTTGAATGTTCTTCTAATATTATTCATGTACAAACCTAAACTTTATTTTCTATAGCGCATTTTGTTTCAATTCAAAGTGAATAGGTTTTTTACGCATTGAAATTACCCGAGCAGGACACCCAGCGGCTATTGAATAAGGAGGAATTGCTCCTGTAACAATTGAACCGGCGCCAACAATAGCGCCCTCTCCTATCATAGCACCACTCAGAATGGTTACATTAGCACCTATCCAAACGCCATCAGCTATTACTATACTGTAAATTTTACCATTGTAATTTACCTTCTTGGATGTGTAACCCTGCGCTACAATGGGTTTGTCTGGGTCATCGAACCGATGATTTGCTGATCTAAGATAGGTGCCACGGGCAATTAAAATGTTTGAACCAATAAACACCTTATAACCATCAACACCATCAGCAACAAGCTCAACATTGCTGCTTATAGCGATATTGTTGCCAAATACAATTTTGGTGCAATCAGATATGCTTGAATTTCGCCCAACCAAAATATTTTTTACCCCTGTCTTACTTCTCCAATATGCTCTCCGCATTCTATAACCCAAAGAAGTGCTTGGCCAAGCAACAATTAGCAATACTATCAATGCACCAACTTCATTCAAAATAAACTTAGTTGCTTTTATTGGAAGCATAAGCCAATTTTTCATGCGCCTATTTTTTACCTCCATAAAGATTTTCCCTTCAGAGCAGTATCTGCTTAGTGCGTGAATGTAATATTAAGGCGGAAATATGAATATCTGATTTGCTGATGAACAAAGGGATATATCAGTTTTGCATAAGTTGATAGGCTGCATCATCATCTAACAACCAAGTACCGCCCAATGTCAAACGCACAGGCAATGATAGGTAATCTCCCGGTGATTTCATTGCCTCCGCCAATATCTTGCCTTTTTCTTCGCCTGTAGCCAGAAGGTAGACGGAGTCAGCGCTAACAATTATACGGGGTGTAATGGTCAGCCGCTCTCGGGGAGGGTTTGGGCCGATTACCGGCAGCACGGAGCGATGTGTCGGCTGTAGCGCCGACGCAAATGGAAAGAGCGAAGCTACATGCCCATCAGTACCCATTCCCAGCAGCAAAACGTCGATTTTCCCCGGGAGTAGTTCTTCATATTCCCGCGCTGCCGCATCCCGATCATACCGTTCAGCCTCCATGCGCATGATCGAACCATGCGCGGGTTTTCTCTTGTTCAGTAATGTTCTCATCACTAGGGCGTAGTTGCTGTCACTGTGGTCAGGCGGAACACAGCGCTCATCACCGAAGAAAAACCGTATATGCTTCAAAGGCAATGTGGATGAGTCGGACCACTGGCGATACAGCCGTTCAGCCGTGTTGCCGCCGGTTAGCATTACGTTGCAAACACCCCGGCAGGAAATAGCGGAGCTAATATCCTTACCGATGATGTCTGCTGCTCCTGCTGCCCAATTGGCATACGAGCTAACCGTTATATTTGGCTTCAATGGCGCTTCGCTCATAGTTTGTCAACCGCTGCCTCAACCTTGGGTAAACGCCATGTACCATATAAAAAGTGCGCCAAATGCAGTGGTTTGGCGACACTTGGATCACGCAATCGGTGAGCCGTAGCCAAAACCTGCCGGCTCACAATATTTTGTGAACTGGAACCTTCATGTTTCGGCCTCAACCATGCATTTTAATACTTTCGCCGGGTTGCCGCCGGCGAGACAATTCGGAGGGATGCTATGTACAACTACGCTACCAGCGGCGATAACACTGTTCTTGCCGATGGTGACCCCCTTGAGAATGATGCACCCCATGCCAACCCACACATTTTCTTCAAGCGTAACATCCTTATCGATGTCTGTTTCCCAAGTGTTATGGCGACGGTCTGGCGGCCATGCAATATGAAAATCGGAGTCTACAATAGTTACGCCCGGCGCTAACATGCACCTTGCGCCGATCCGGATAGTCTTGGATCTGGCGATGATTGCACCACCTGTCATGCCGGAACCTTCGCCAAGAAAGATCGCCGAGGTACTATGAAAAGTACGCAGCTTACAATTGAAGCAGTTTGCCGTGCTGCTCCTCCATGAGGATGAAATCAATTGCACGCCATTGCCAATCACTATTTGGGATTGCTGATGTTTGCGGATGATACAGTTTCCAAACACTTCAAGCCGTCGACCGGATTTAACCCCCAGTAGCCGGCATTTCAGGCCAAAGGCCAAGGTCCAGAAAAAAGTGGCGGCCCGCTGATAGAATGAATCAGCAGCCATGCGAACCAATGGCAGAAACCCATGTGTCCGGACGTATTTTATTGCCTTAAGCAGTGTTGCAAGCATTCAAGAACCTTCACATCGCTTATACATGTTCTCGGCGCCGGATTACCCCAAGACATTAAACAAATCAAACTATCTCGAAACCGCATAGGTTTTTAGATAATTGAACATAGCGTAATACATCTTAAATAAAACGACATATTTTTTTATAGATACTTATACACCCATCACATCCAGCAAGAACTGCGCCAAATGCTGTGGTTTAGTAGCGCTTAAATCACGAAACTGGTGTCGGCAACTGGTACCAGAAACCAGCAACGTGGCTGGGATTTCGCTTTCCGTTGGCAGGTGCACATTGTTCTGAAAAATCTCTTTTGACAATTTACTGTGCCGATAGCCAAAGCTGCCGCCCATTCCACAACACCCTGTAGAAACAATCTTTGCCTCAAGACCAAATACGATTTGCAATAATTTTGCCGTAACCGAAGCATTACCCGTCGCTCGCTCATGGCAATGCGGGTGAAAATAAACCGGTTTGTCTTTTGTTAGTATTGCCACACTTTGCAACCGGCCGACGGCATGTTCATGCAACAAAAACTCATCCAGCAAAAAGCATTTCGCTGCCAAATCGGCAGGCCAGACATCATTCAACAAAGCGCCGGCTTCATTGCGCAACAACAGTAATTCCGCTGGCTCCAGACCGATAATCGGCATCGTTCCTTTGGGAACCAAGTCATCCATAAGGCACCGTAACCTGTTTTTAGCCTCATCCAGGAAGCCTTCACTCAACAGCAACCGTAGGGAACAATCCATAAAGTAAAGTTCAGGCTCATAGCCCAAGCGCCGCAACACCAGAATTGCGGCCTCGCCAATTTCCGGTTCAAGATGGTTGATGTAGGGATCCACCAGCAACAACACCTGTCGCCCCCCTTCTTCAGGTGTTATTCCTGCCGTAGGCCGAGCTCCATCGCGACTGCTCAACGCTATTGGCGACGGCATCGGCGGCTTCCGTTCCAGGCCCGCAAGCCGCATCAGCAACGGCTTGCGTATCAAACGCCCTCCCAAGATACGCAGGAAGGGTGGTTGTGCTGCAAACAGCGCTAACAACATCGGCTGCAGTTTCATCATCCATCGCATCGGCTGCCAAAAATGATTGCACCGACGGCGATATAAGTATTCCGCTTTCATTAGAGCCATATCCACACCAGATGGACATTCGCTCTTGCATGCCTTGCAGCTCAAGCAAGTCTCCATGGCCTCGGCCAACACCGGATCATCAAGCCCCGCAGCACTTGGTTGTGAGAAGGCTTGCCGCAGCAAATTTGCTCTGCCCCGCGTGCTGTACAACTCTTCGCCCGTAGCTTGGAAGGTGGGGCACATGGCACCACGCCCCGTTCCTTGACGGCAGTTGCCACTACCATTGCAACGCTCCAACGCCAAATCGAAACCACCGTCTGCCTGCCAATCGAAACCTGCGGGGAAATTTTTGGCGGCGGCTAATGGACGCTGGCGTATATCAGCATCCACCGGTTGCTCAAAGAGAATTTTTCCCGGATTAAATATCCCAGTGGGATCGAATGCCCTTTTGACATGCATCAGCAGGGTATAAATCTCGTCACCGAGGAAATCGCGTAGATAGGGTGCACGCAGACGGCCGTCACCATGTTCCCCAGACAAAGAGCCTCGGTATTGTTTGACCAAGGCGGCCGTTTCTTCGGCAACGCTACGGAATATATTCCGATCCCGCTCGTCATCAAGATCAAGGGTTGGACGCAGGTGCAACAGCCCTACGGAGGCATGCCCATAGTAGACGCAGTCGAGACCGTGGCGGCCCATCATTTGACCTATATCATGAGCGAAGCTGGGCAAGGCGTGGACTGGAACCGCACTGTCTTCGATAACTGCCACGGGCCGGGCGCGTTGGCGTAAACCCATGAGCAGACCCAGCCCGGCCTTGCGCAAATCCCACACACGATGGGCTTCGGTGCCATCGAGTACCGGCCATGCTATGCCAATGTCCGCGTCTTTAAGTTTGGCAACCGCCTGCTCTGCCTTGCCTCTGGCCAAGAGGGGAGTATCCGCGAAGAATTCCGCCACCAGTACTGCAGCAGGGGTATCAACCACCCAGGCACGGTTAGCCTTCTGCCCTTGATGATCAGCGGCAGCACGCAATATATGTGCATCGATCAATTCGCATGCACCCAGACCATCCTGCCCCAACAAAAAACTATTGGCCTGAAACGCTGCTTCAAGAGATGCAAAATGGATGCATGCTAGAGCCTTGCCGCCCACCAAAGGAGAGAGTTTGAGACGTATGGCAGTAACCAATGCCAATGTTCCCTCACTGCCACAGACTATCGATGCCAGATTGAACGGCCGCCCCTCTGCCACCCAGGGCTGGTTCATGGCTAAAACATCCAGGGCATAACCGGTGTTGCGGCGAATGATGCCAGGGTCAGGGAACGCCGCCAGGATAGCTTCCCGGTGGCAGTCAACTACATCGAATACAGCGCGGTAGATATTTCCCTCAAGCCCTGAAGAGTGCAGTTTGGCAGTAAGGGCCGCGTCATCAAGCGGGGCAAAGTGAGCTTCGCTGCCATCGGCCAGCACGGCATCAACCTCGAGCACGTTCTCACGCGTGGTGCCGTAAATGATCGAATGAGATCCGGCAGCGTTATTTCCCACCATGCCTCCAATAGTGCAACGGCTGGAGGTCGATATATCTATAGGAAATTGTAAACCCAACGGACGCAAATAGTCGTTGAGATCATCCAGCACTACGCCAGGTTGCACCCATATTGCCCCGCCCTCCGGCTCCGACAAAATGCCAGCCATGAAGCGTGAGAAATCGACGACCATACCTGCACCAACGCACTGCCCGGCGATGCTGGTTCCCCCCCCACGGCTGATTAGCCCTTGCCTTTGCTCGCAAGCCCGATTCACCAGCGCAATACAATCAGCTACATCTCTGGGAAACGCCACCCCAGCAGGCACTTGCTCATACACGGAAGCGTCAGTGGCATATAGGCGAGAATAGTTTGAATGGCTACCCGCGTGATTCCCTGTGAATTTCATATGGTCGGCAGCATGTTTAGCTTTCCGCAGTGGAACAGAATGCGGACGCGATAGTTCTGGAAGCTGCCAAAGCTGTGTGCGTTGGCTTTGATCGTTTGTATCGAAGAATTAAATTCCTCGGTGGCAGCATTGCTGATGGAATGTCGAGCGTAGTTGAGTAAGCACTGCAAGTGCCGACGCAGCATACGCACCACCTTATCTGTGTATCCTTTGAAGGTGTGCTACGCAGATTTAACCTTTTTGGTTCGGCCCGTTTGGCTTGGCGTGTAATGATATCTGCAGGGCCTGCTAATATCCAAAGAGAGCACGCGCTTCGCCAATATGCCCAATCTGAATAGGCAACACGCGATTCCACTTTTTGTCGCCGCTTTCAATATTTAGTCTAAGGATGATGCAGATGCGTCGAAGTACTTCACTTACCGCAAAATCCCCGAGCCGTCTGACGATAGGGGTTGTACTCGGACAGCAGTCACTCAGACGGGCTATGTAGCGCGCCCCCACCAAAGGTGCATCAGTGGGCAATTGAGATAACGCCACAGTCTGTCGGCACTGCTTGAGCGCGGCGAAACCCAATGCATACCCCACGGGCATTAACTTGCACGATTCAAAGTCCAGCACAGCAGTAACACGATCACCACTGACCAGTAAATTGTGCGGGTGCAGATCAAAGTGAGAAGCTTGGACGGCACATGCGTCGAGCCCGGCATCAACCAGCCGATCCCATTCCATCATCAACGCTGGCCAGCATTCTGATAATAAACTCGCATGGGCAGGGCCCAATAATGCGTCCCATCGATCCGATGCGTCTTCGACACGGCGTAAAAGCTCGCCGTCTGCAGCAGTCAAATGCTTTGGCCCGGCAGATGGAGAATAATTTGAAGGTAACTGCGACAAGGTTTCCATCAACCGTCCAGTCATCTCAGCGATAGCCTCAAGCTGGCCACCCGCACCGGAAAAGTAGTCGCCTTCAATAAAGGGGAACAGGCTCCAAGTGTTGGAATCCCGCTGCAACAGCACTTCGCCGCCCATGAATTTTGCGGGCGCAGGAACCGGCAACTTCCTCGACGCCAGCCAATTCATCATAGCCAGGATCTTTTCCAGATCGGAGGCATCGGCACTACGCGACCACCGCTTGAGAAGGAATACACCTTGAGATGTAGACAAACGAAAGTTACTCGAATTGATGCCCAGCGCTTCAGATTGCTCCAGATCGCCGAGAAGCGGAAAAAAAGAAACTGGCAAGAAAGGGGCTACATCACCCAAAACGTGTTCGTCAGCCTTACTCACTGCCGCCCAGCATGGGCGTGAAATGGAAAAAAGATCCGGTTGAAATAGCATTTTAGTTGTACGCTTTCGTCAAGGCTCCATCTACAGATAGGCTGACCCCGTTGACATATCCACCACGCTCCGAAGCCAAAAATAGGATGACATCGGCTATTTCATCCGGGCTGGCGAATCGTTTGGCTGGGATCGATTGCTTGCTCTCGGAGAGAATTTCCAGATAGTCTCTTTTTTCCCGTGTAGCTCTGGTTTTCAAGAGGTTCACGAGGCGATCGGTAAGTACGCCGCCAGGGCATATGGTGTTAACGGAAATATTAAATTGGGCAAGTTCAATGGCAAGAGCCTTTGTCAAGGCAGAAACGCCGGCCCTGGTCGCGGCAGACAGAACCATATTCGGAGATGGCTCTTTAGACACCGTTGACGTGATGGAAATGATACGCCCCCAGTTTTGCTCTTTCATGCCGGGCACAACTGCCTTGCAGAAACGCACCACACTCAAGAGATTGGTCTGAATCGCTGCTTCCCATGCAAGATTATCGTGCTCGAGAATGGTGCCCATTGGGGGGCCACCAGCATTATTCACGAGTATATCGACCTTACCCCAGAGATGTTTGCACTGCCTGACAGCCTGTTCGGCCAGTTCAGG